>Ga0070741_10006417_pt1 | contig 25273 bp, 22 predicted proteins | sample Coa_R1_4_FD_66440 | JGI IMG/M metagenome (GOLD analysis project Ga0070741, IMG submission 66440) | Surface soil microbial communities from Centralia Pennsylvania, which are recovering from an underground coalmine fire - Coalmine... | ecosystem: Environmental > Terrestrial > Soil > Unclassified ... | reverse complement strand
TCTCCAAATAACTCGTCCACCTGAGCTGGAGCCTTGAGAGGATGATGTCGGCGCCAAAATTGTGCGATCTCTGGCAACGGCACCCCTGGCGCGATCCGCTTGGCTTGATCGTATTCATTAACCTGGTCGCGGGTCAAAATTCCATGCACGCCTGTCCCAGAAATGCCATGCTGAGCCTTTATTGCAGAAATGTCGGCGATGGCTGCCAACTTGGTTGGATAATAGGGTCTCCATCGCTTAAGTTTGGGTCGGCCATTTTCTTGCAGCTTAAGCATGCCAGCTCCATCAACGCTAGGCATGCTGACCCGTAGATACCATGCCTTGGGCTGTCCGCGCTTGGTCGAATCAAAAAAGGGTCCGGTGACTTTCATCTTTCAGTGGTCAATTAGTGGCACAAATAGTGCGAAATCGAGCCAAATTCAGCATAATCCAGTTAACTTGAGATCAATAGCCGCCTCCCTTTAATTCACTCTGAAGTGCTGATTCTCGAATGAAAAATAATTTCCAGAAACTGGTGCGGGCGGAGGGAATCGAACCCTCCTCTCAAGCTTGGGAAGCTCGCATAATAGCCGATATACTACGCCCGCAGCATGAAAGAGCGTCATTTAACAAGCGCAGAAGACTTCACCGGGGCAATGCAAATTTACTGCCAGAGACAATACTCGGGCTTGTCTCGGCCGGTTTTGCCGATAGTGCTGGAATGTTAGCCAGCAATACCTTGTGCGTGTAAACCTGCCAGTCTTCCCCCGCCGGCGAGTTTTTATCCGGCTCCTCGCGCCGCTGGGCGCAGCTTTGATTCTGGGTGAAACCTTGTTCGCGGACACGCCGCCCGCCGCCAATAGCGACCGTTTTGCCCAGCCAATTGTGGTGCCGACGGCGCCGGATAGCTACCCCACCTCGTTCACCGGTCCGTCGGGCAAGTTTGAAGGTTTTTGTGTGGAGCTGCTGGATGCGGTGGCTCGGGTGATGGATCTGAAGCTCAAGCGGGTGGCAACCAACGAGGTCGATCTTCAGCCCAAGCTGCTGTCCGGCGCCTATGACGTGCTGCCTATTTTCACCCGGCTGCCTGAGCGGGAAAAATACATCGATTTTTCCGTTCCCTATATCGAACTGCAGGGCACGTTGTTTGTGCGCAAGGATCGCAATGCGATCCATGACATTTCCGATCTGAACGGGCGCGAACTGGTCATTGTCGGCAAGGGCAGCACAGGGGACGAGATGGTGCAAAACAGCCATCTTAATTGCCGGGTCATCTATGAAAGTTCGGTGCAGCAGGCGCTCGTCGAACTGAACAACGGCCAGCACGATTCGGTCTTCGCCTCCCGCCTGGTGGCGCTTTCGGTGATCGACCACTCCCGGCTCCGCAACGTGCGGGCCCTCGGCCTGCCCGTTGACGGCTATAATATTCCGCTCTGCTTCGGCGTGCGCAAAGGCGACTCGCAGCTCCTGGCGCGCCTCAACGAAGGTCTCGCCGTCCTCCACCGCACCGGAGAGTTTGATCGCATTTACCAGAAATGGTTCGGCCGCTTTGAACCGAAAAAATTCAGCTCGGAGGAACTGATCGCTTATGTCGCGGCCGTCCTGACCATCGCCCTGCTCATTGCCTTGTGGGGATTGATGCGGCAGCGGCAGTTGCGGCGCCAGATCGCCGAGCAGGCGGCTGAGATCGCCGAAAGCCGCGCCATCCTCGCCGAAGCCCAGCGGTTTGCCCGCATCGGACACTGGCAACTCCCGCTCACCACGAAGCGGCCGGCGATCTGGTCGGACGAGACCTATCATATCCTGGAACGCGACCCCGGCCTTGGGCCGATGTCTTTCACCACCCTCACCCATTGTGTCTTCCGGGAGGATCGCACCCGCTGGCTGGCGGTGATGCGCCGCAGCGCGGCGGCGGCCGCCGATTACGCCCTCGATGTGCGGATCGAGCCGCGCCCGGGCCTTCGCAAGACCATTCACGTCCGCGGCCGGCCGGTAAAGGACGTGCGCGGCCAGCTGACCGGCTACTTTGGCACGGTACAGGACGTGACCGAGTGGCGCGAAGCGGAACGCGCGCAGCGCGAAGCCGCCCAGCTGCTCCATGCGCTTTATGACAACTCGCCCTATGCGATGGGCGTGTTTGAACTGCCGGGCCGCAATGTTGTTGTCATTTCCATCAATCCCGAGGCCTCGCGCCTGCTCGGATTGACCACCGAGCCGGTCGCCGGCCGTTCCCTGGCCGAGCTCGGCCTGCCGCCGGAACAGGTCGCCTTCTGGACCGAACTTTTCACCCGGTATCCTGATAGTGGCGCGCCCTTCAAGACCACTCTCCGGCACAGCGCCGGCCAACGCGAACTGGCCGTCACCCTCGTGCCCCTCGGCGTGGTCAACAAACATCCGCGGTTCTGTCTTATCGCCGAAGACATTACGGAACGCGTGCAAAAGGATGCCGAGATTGCGCAGAGCCGGCGCCTCCGCGCCATCGGCGAACTCGTCGGTGGCATTGCCCACGAGTTCAACAACCTCCTCACCCCCATCCTGCTCAAGGCTGACGCCCTGCAGCAGGAATGGTCGCGCCAACCCTCCCTGGCGGACGAGCTTCAGGTGATCATCGATGCGGCCATGCGGGCGTCTGAAATCACCCGCCGCCTTCTCACCTTCGGGCGCAAAACCGATCGCCGGCCGGAAAAAATCCGCCTGCGCACGGCCATCGAAAGCGACCTCGAGCTGCTCCGCCACACCGTCGATCGCCGCATTCAGCTGCATTGCGCCGTGCCCGCCAACCTGCCGATGCTCTGGCTGCCCAGCACCGATTTGCACCAGATCGTGGTCAACCTTCTGCTCAACGCCCGCGATACGCTGATCGAAAAGCTTTCCCGCACGCCGGCCAATGAACAGTGGATCCCGCTCATCCAAATCGAAGCCGAAACCCTGCCGGCGGATGCGGCGACCCCGATCGATTTCCGGGCGCAGCTCCGGCCGTCCTGCTGGATCCGGCTCACCCTGCGCGACAACGGCCTCGGCATGACGCCGCACGTCATCGAACGCATCTTCGAACCTTTCTATACGACCAAGCCGACCGGCCAGGGAACGGGCCTCGGCCTCGCCACCGTCTGGCACTTGCTGACCGAAATCGGCGGCCGGATCGACGTGGAATCGACGCCCAACGTCGGCACGGCCTTCCATCTCTGGCTGCCGGTTCGGGCCTCGACCGACACCGCTGCCGACGCCGCCACCACCACACCCTCCGCCGTTCCCTCCCTCAGCTCGGCCCGCGTCCTCCTGGTCGAGGATGAGGAGGTCGTTTCGCGCCTGGTCTGCGAAATTCTCGAGCGGCAGGGTCACCGCGTCACGGTTTTTGCCGAAGGCCGCGGTGCCTGGGAAAAACTCTCCGCCGCACCGGGCGCGTTCGACGCCATCGTCCTCGATTTTAACATGCCCGGCCTCAACGGCCTGGAGCTCGCCCGCCGGGCCCGCGATCTGCCGTTCAACGGCATCATTCTCGTCATCAGCGGCCGCGTCACCGAGTTGGACCGGGCTGAATTTCTCCGTTGCGGTGTCAACCGCATCATCGAGAAGCCGTTCACGCTCGATACCTTTGTCGGCGTACTGGCTGCCTTCGGCTTGGCCCGCTCCAAGCCGCCCGAGACCACGACCGGCGCGCCTGCCCTGCGTCAGTGAAAATCGCGTCTCGCCTCGAGCGCGCTCTTCAGCGTGACGGAATCGGCATAGAGCACGCCGCCCCCGCTGGGCAGGCCGAAGCCGATGCGCGTCACCTTCGGCCGCTCCGCCGGCAGACGATCGAGCAGAAAATGGCAGGTTGCCTCGCCTTCCACATCGTTGGGCAGGGCCAGAATCAACTCCCGCACCGCGCCGGAACCGAGGCGCGCGAGCAAGGAAGCGAGGTTGAGATCGTCCGGCCCCACGCCGTGGATCGGCGAAAGCTTGCCGTGGAGGACATGGTAGACGCCGCGGTAGGCGCCGCTCCGCTCCAGCGCCGCCAGGTCGGGCACGTGTTCAACCACGCAAACCAGGCCGGCATCCCGCCGCGGGTCGGCGCAAGTCGCGCAGAGTTCGCCTTCCGCGAGATTACCGCAGCGGGCACAACGGCGTACCGCCGCCGCGGCCTCCTGCAGTGCGGCCACCAGCGCTGGCAACCGGGCCGGCTTTTCCACCAGGAGGTGCAACGCAATGCGCTCCGCCGAGCGATAGCCGAGACCGGGCAGCTGCTTGAGGTGTTTTTGCAGTTTCTCGAACGCCGACGTCATGGCAAAATTTCAAGGTTCACTGCCTTAAGTTCAAGGTCGGTTTCTTTTTTCGAGGCCGCCGTTGAACCCTGAACCGGGAATCTTGAACCTACATCAACCCCGGCATCTGGAAGGCGGAGGTCACCTTCTGCATCTCGGCGTCGTTGTATTCCTTGGCCTGCTTGGCCGCGTCCTGCACCGCTGTGAGAACGGTATCGGCGACGAATTTCGGATCCTCCTTGAGCAGCTCGGGATCAAGGGTGAGGGCGAGAAACTTGCCCGTGCCGTTGACCTTGATTTTCACCGCGCCGCCGCCGCTCGTGACCTCGATCTCTTTGGCCTCGAGCTGCGTTTGCAGCGTTTCGATGGAACGCTGCATTTTCTGCGCCTGTTTGAGAAGTTTGCCTACGCCAGCCATGGATTGTGTGGGTTGTGGTCGTCGCCAGTTGAGCCTCAGAGCGGGGGCGGTTGCGACAACAAATTTTCATAGCCGGCACGAAAATCGGGAAAAGCCGGTTGCCAGCCGAGCCGGGTTTTCGCCCTGGTGTTGTCAATCCGGCGGTCGGGCGAGGAAATGCGGCGCCGCTCCGGTGTCTCCGCGCCGGTGAACGACGGCGCCGGCAAGCCGAGGCGCGCCGCCAGCCACGATGTGAGTTCTGCCCGGGTCGGCGGGTCGTCATCGGCGAGATTGAAAATGTCGTTCGCCATTTCCGCCGGCGCCTCCAGCGCGGCCCAGATCCCGGCCACCGCGTCGTCGCGGTGGATCAGATTCAGCCGGTGTTCGCCCTGGCCGGCCAGACGAGAGGCACCGGCGCGCAGCTCGTCGAGCAGGCGGTGCCGGCCCGGCCCGTAAATTCCGGCCAGGCGGAGGATGAACCAGCGGGTGCAGCGACAGGCCGGCACCAGCGACTCGGCCTCGAGCAGGATTTTGCCGGCCTCGTCGGCCGGACTGACCGGCATCCGCTCGTCGATCCGCCCCGCACTGGTTTTTGGATACAAGGAGGTGCTGCTGGTGTAGACGAGCGTTCCGATCCGCGCCCGCTCCGCCCACTCCCGGATTGAATTCAAGCCGTCGAGGTAACTTCGCTGGTAGCCGGCGAGGCCGCCGCCGCCGGCGCTCACGCAATTCACCGCAAAATCCACCTCGGCCGGAAGGGCGCCGTGCCAGTCCGGGCGGGACAGCTCGGCCGTCACCGCCTCGATCCCGAGCGCCGTGAGGGCGGCGGCTTTCGCCAGATTGCGCGTCAGCGCCGTCACCGCCAGTCCGCGGTTCCGCGCCTGCCGCGCCAGTTCGCCCCCAATGTAGCCGGCGCCAAAAACCACCAGCCGACGGCCCTGAAATTTTTTGTGTTTCGTCGGCTCCATTCCCGGCTAGGTTCTTTCCATGCCCACCGTTCTCACCCTTCTGGCGGAAGGTTTCGAGGAAATTGAAGCTCTCACGCCGGTCGATTTGCTCCGCCGGGCCGGGGCCGAAGTCATCACCGCCGCACTCGGCGAACAGATTCATGTCACCGGCCGCAGCGGCATCACGGTACATGCCGACACCACGCTGGCGGCCGTGGTGGCGGACGGTTTCGACTGCGTCTTTCTGCCGGGCGGACCGGGCACGAAACACTTGCGTGCCGATCCGCGGGTGCGCGAACGGGTGCTCCGCCAGCATGCCGCCGGTGGCTGGCTCGCCGCCATCTGCGCCGCCCCCGCGGTGTTGCACGATGCCGGCCTCCTCACCGGTCGACGTTACACCGCGCACTTCTCCGTCGCGGCCGAATTGAAGGAGATCCGTGCCGAAGAACGCTGCGTCGTCGACGGCTGCCTGCTGACCTCGCGAGGCGCGGGTACCGCCCTCGATTTCGGTCTGCTCTTGGTGGAAAAGCTTTTTTCGCCGGCCAAGGCAAGCGAGGTGGCCAAGTCGATCTGCGCTTGAGCGCCCTGGACAGGCCGGCCAGGCGGTTTGTAAAAACCCTGGCGGCCTGATCAACAGAATTGCCCCCGGCGCCGCTTTAGGTTGACCTCGCCTTCAGTCGGGCAAGTACCGACCGATAAACATCCTGTGATGTCGGGCGTTATCCCGTATCCCCGCCACTTTGCCCCGGAAGTGAGGGGGCGAAGCTTTGGCGGTTTTTCCTTATGTGCGGCATAGCCGGAGTGGTTTGCAAAAATGATGCGCCGCAGCGCCGTGAGGCCGCCGTCCGCCGGATGTGTGCGGCCATGCAACACCGGGGCCCGGACGATGACGGATTCGTCACCCAAGGCGAGGCAACGCTCGGCATGCGCCGGCTCGCCATTTTCGATCCGGCCAACGGACACCAGCCGATGGTATCGGCCGATGGACGCGTTCATCTCGTTTTCAACGGCGCAATCTATAACCACCGCGAGCTGCGCGCCGAACTGGAGGCGGCCGGCGAGGTCTTCCGGACAAACTGCGACACCGAAGTGCTGCTGGCGGCATTCACGCGGTGGGGCGAATCCTGCCTGCGGCGCTTGCGCGGGATGTTTGCCTTCGCCGCCTGGGATGCGCGCGAGCAAAGCCTTTTTCTCGCCCGCGATGCTTTTGGCATCAAGCCGCTCTATCTTTGCGCCCAGGGCGCACGCCTGGCCTTCGCCTCCGAGCTCAACGCCCTTCTCGCCGATGAAGGCGTGGGCGCTGCGATCGATCCGCAGGCCGTGGCCGATTATCTTGGCTGGCTCGCCGTGCCGGCTCCGCGCACAATCTGGCGTGGTGTGATCAGCCTGCGCCCGGGCGAGTGCGCCCTTTTCCGCGCCGGCCGCCTTGAGGTGCGCACCTGGTGGTCATTCGCTCAAATCGCCGGTGACACCCGAGCCTGCACGACCCGTGCCGAGTTCGTCCGCGAACTACGGAGCCGGCTTGACGACGCCATCCGGGCTCACCTTCTCGCCGATGTGCCGGTCGGGGCCTTCCTTTCCGGCGGCCTCGACTCCGCCGTGGTCGTCGGTCTGATGCAGCGCGCGAGTGCCGCGCGGCTGAAAACCTTCTCGATCGGTTTTGAGGAAACCGAATTTTCCGAGACAGGCCTGGCGGAGGAATCGGCGCGTCATTTCGGGACCGAGCATCAAAGCGTGGTCATCACCGGCAGGCAGGTCGCCGCCGACATGGAAAACATCATCGGCACGCTCGATCAACCCACCGGCGACGGCATCAACACCTATTATGTCAGCCGTGCCGCCCGCGACGGCGGCGTCACCGCCGCGCTGTCCGGTCTCGGCGGCGACGAGCTTTTCGGCGGTTATCCGTCGTTTCGCGATCTGCCGCGGCTCGCCCGCTGGCTGCCGCTCTGGCGGATGCTACCTAATCCCCTCCGCGAGATTGTGCTCGGCGACCTCGCCCGCCGGAGTGTACGGGGGCGCAAGCTGGCCGATTTTCTCCGGCATGCGCGCAATCTCCATGAACTGGCCTCGCTGCAGCGCCGTGTCTTTTCCGGCGCGGCCGGCCTGGCGCTGCTCAACGCCGACGTCCAGGCCGCGCTGCACCACGAGTCGCCTCGCCATCCGCAATTTGCCACGCTTTCCGCCGAGCTGGCTGGCGCCGGTTCCTTCGAACTGACCAGCGCCTGGGAGCTGCGCACCTACATGGCCGACGTGCTGCTGCGCGACAGCGATGTCATGAGCATGCGCCATTCGCTCGAATTGCGCGTCCCATTCGTTGACCGCCCGCTGATTGAATGGTTATGGCGTCAGCCGGCCGTTTTCAAATACGATTGCGTTCGGCCAAAATCCGCGCTGGCGGATGCCGTGGCGGACGTCCTGCCGCCCCGATGCCAGCATCAGCGGAAGCAAGGCTTCACCTTTCCTTTCGCGCTCTGGATGCGCCGGGAACTTCGACCTTTTTTGGATGAAATTTTCTCCGCCGCCAGCGCGGGTCGCAGCGGCTATTTTTCGCCTGATGCCGTCCACGCCTGCTGGCAAAACTATCTCACGAACGATGACCGCCGGGAATGGTCGCGAATCTGGAGCCTGGCCATGCTCATCGCCTTCGTGAATCGCCGCCCGGCCACCTCTCCGCTTCAACATGAACACGCTGCTGCTCTGCCCTGAGATTTTCGTCTCCGAGGGCGGAATTCCCCGCATGCTGCGTCTTTATCTGCGCGCACTTTGCGAGGAGGCGGGAGAAGCGCCCGGCAATCAGGTGAGCCTGGCCGCGCTCAACGATCCCACCTTTCCGCCTTCCGCGCTCGCCCGCTACGGCAATGACCGTCTGGTTGGCACTGCCGCCTGCAGCCGGAGCAAGTTGCGCCTCATCCTCGCCGCGCTGCGCCTCGGTCGGCAGGCCGACCGCATCGTCTGCGGCCACGTTCGACAGCTTTTCATCGCCCGGCTGGCTCGTCTTTTCCGGCCTCGCTTGAATTACTACTTGGTGGCCCATGGAATCGAGGTCTGGCGCAAATTTGGTCCGGCGGAACGGTCGGCGCTGCGCGGCACGCGACGCATCTTCTGCGTCAGCGATTTCACCCGGGCGGCAATGGCAAAAAATTGCCCGGAATTGCGTCCCGAACAGCTGGCCGTGCTGCCCAATGCGCTCGATCCCGCCTTCGGCATCGCGGCCGCACCGGCGAGAGCGAACGCTCATCGCCTCCTTACGGTCACCCGGCTCAGTTCCGCCGACGCTTACAAAGGCGTGGACCACCTCATCGCCACCCTCCCCCTCATCCGCCGCACGCTTCCTGACGCGAGCTTGCGCGTTGCCGGCACAGGCGACGACCAGGCGCGGCTGGAGGCGCTGGCTCATTCTCACGGGGTGGGCGGAGCGGTGCAGTTCCTCGGTTTTGTCGAAGAGGCACGGTTGGCGGAGGAGTTCGAGGCCTGCGACCTCTTTGTGCTCCCGAGCGAAAAGGAAGGCTTCGGCCTGGTCTATCTCGAAGCCATGGCCCATGGCAAACCCTGCATCGGAGCCCGCGCAGGCGGCGCGCCCGAAGTCATCACCGATGGTTGCGGCGCGCTGGTCAATTATGGCGACGTGACGGGGCTGGCCTCGGCCTGCGTCGCCGCGCTGCAGCAAAAATGGAACGTCGAAGCGATTCTCGACCGCGCGCGGTATTTCTCCTATGAGAATTTCCGCACCCGCCTTGCCGCCCTCTGGTGATGACTGATCCCGCCACCTCTCCTGCTGCGCCCGGCCTCGTCATTGAGGCGGGCCGCTCCGAAACCCATTATTGGCGCGACTTGTGGGCTTACCGCGAACTGCTGGGGTTCCTTGCCTGGCGGGACATCAAGGTGCGCTACAAGCAGGCGGTGCTCGGTGTCGCCTGGGCCGTGGTCCAGCCGGCGGTCCAGACTTTTTTGCTGACCTTTGTTTTTGGCAAGCTGGCAAAAATGCCCGGCGGCGGCGTGCCCTATCCGCTCCTCGTGCTCGCCGGGCTGCTGCCCTGGCAGCTCTTCTCCTCTGCCTTCAGCGGGGCCGGGAACAGTTTGGTCGGAAACGCCCATCTCATTTCCAAGGTCTATTTTCCCCGTCTGATCGTGCCGCTTTCCGCACTCGCCGTCGCCCTGATCGACCTCGGCATTCTGCTCCTGCTCACGCTGCCGTACTCCTTCTGCTTCGGGGTGTGGCCAACCTGGCGGCTGTTGCTGCTGCCGTTGTTCATCGCTCTGGCCCTCCTGATCGCGTTCGGCGCCGGTCTCTGGATCACCGCCCTGACGGTGAAATACCGCGACTTCCGCTTCATCTCGCCCTTCATTCTGCAGATCGGCATCTTCGTCACGCCCGTCGGCTTCCGCACGGATTTCCTGCCGAATTGGCGGGACTGGCTCGCCCTCAATCCCCTTTCGTCCGCCGTAGAAGGGTTTCGCTGGTGCCTGCTCGGCGGCGTCACCGATTTCTACTGGCCGGGCCTGGCCACCTCGCTTGCCACGACCATGCTCCTCGTCGGGACCGGCCTGTGGTATTTCCGGAAAACCGAGCGCCAGTTTGCCGACGTGATTTAGCACCGAAAAATTCATGTCTTCCGACATCGTCATCGCGGTCGATAATCTTTCGAAACGCTACGTCATCGGGCATGATTCGCGCCACGACAATCTGCGGGACGCGCTGCATCACACCGCGCGCAAACTCTGGCGCCGGTTTCGCTGGGGCACCGGTTTCCGCACCGAGGAATTCTGGGCCTTGCGCGACGTTTCGTTCGAGATCAAGCGCGGCGAGGTCGTGGGCATCATTGGCCGCAATGGCGCCGGCAAGTCCACCCTGCTCAAAATCCTTTCCCGCATCACCGAACCGACCGCCGGCCGGGTCACCCTGCGCGGCCGCGTGGCCTCGCTGCTCGAGGTCGGGACGGGCTTTCATCCCGAGCTGACCGGTCGGGAAAACATCTTCCTCAATGGCGCCATTCTCGGCATGCGCCGCGACGAGATCCGTCGCAAGTTCGACGAGATCGTGGCCTTCGCCGAGGTCGAACGCTTCCTCGACACGCCGGTGAAATATTACTCCAGCGGGATGTACGTGCGCCTCGCCTTTGCCGTCGCCGCCCACCTCGAGCCGGAGATTTTGATCGTCGACGAAGTCCTGGCGGTGGGAGATTACGCGTTCCAAAAAAAATGCCTGGGCAAAATGGAGACCGTTTCCCGCAACGACGGCCGCACCATTCTTTTCGTCAGCCATAATCTCTTTGCCGTGCATCAACTCTGTCAGCGCGTCGTCACGCTGGAAAAAGGCCGGCTTTTCAGCGACGGTACACCCGAAGCACAGATCCGCCATTACATGGGCGCAAATGTCAAACAGGACGCCTGTCTCTCGCTGGCTTCGGCGGCCCGGGCGTTGAACCCCGTCGGCCATGCCCAATTGCGCTCGGTTTCCATGGCATCCGGTCACGCCGGCTCGCCCTGGGTCTTGCCCTTCGACGGGGTCCTCGAACTGGTTTTCACCATCCATGTCTCCCAGCCCCTTCACACGTTGGAACTGGGACTGGGCATCTTCAATACGCAGGGCTTCGAGATCATTTCCACGCTGAGCTCCTGGCAACAGGAGTTGGGTCCGGCGGAGCCGGGAGAATATTCCATCTCCGTTAATTATGGAAATATTGAACTTGCCCCCGCCGTCTACCGCTTCGGCGTCGGACTGAAATCAAACGCCGGCTTGGAAGACTATTTGCCGGAGGCCTTCGACATCGAAATCGCCCCTTCGGAAAATGCCTCTCGCCTCAATCTCAGCACCATCCGCGGGGCGGTTGCCCGTTCAGCACGTTTTAAAATTGAGCGGATCGATTGAAACCCATCCTGGCGCCGGCCGGCCCGCCTCGCTCGTCCGCCGTTTGGGTAAATTCGGCGTTTTTCTAGCCCGTGGCCATGGACCGCGCCTCGCTTGGTGGTTGGCTGGCCACGACGCGTTGAAGCGGGCTGATTATCGCGGGATATCGCTGGCTGCGCTCGAATCTGCCTGGCGTGCTGATCGCTCATGGCGCGACATCGCCGCGGATGCCGGACGGGTGCACAGCCGCGCATTGGGCTTGGAATTTAAAAACGGGGATGCAGTCGATCGCGGCTACGCCACCTGGCGGGCGCTCGCTGATCGCGGATGGAAGTTCGAACGGGGAAACGACGGCCTCATTGCCCATGGTAACGGCCTTACCCTCGCAATCTCCACCGCAGAGGAAGAAACCATGATCAAGGAGATCTTTTTCGACCGGTGCTATGATTTCCGGCTGCCTGGGTCTTGGCAGGTGGTCGATATTGGCGCGAACGTCGGAATGGCGGCGCTTTTTTTTGCCAGCCAGACCTGGGTCAACCGCGTTTTCTCGTTCGAGCCGTTTGCGCCCACCGCGGATGCCTTCCGCTCCAACCTGCAGCTCAACCTCTCCCTTTCCCAAAAAATAAGTCTCAGCCAAACTGGGCTGGGCGCAAATGCCGCCACCCTTTCTGTCGATTATCACGCCGCTCTGCGCGGCAGCATGACGTTGACTGGAGTGGGTCAATGGCGCGGCCGGCCGGGCACGACGGGACATCCGATCCTCATCTCGGTCGAGCGCGCCAGCGCAGCGCTCTCGCCCATCATCGCCGGTCGCAACGGACACAGGTTGCTGGCCAAAATTGATTGTGAAGGAAGTGAGTACGATATTCTGGGCGATCTCGATGCCAGTGGAATGCTCGAGTATTTTTCCGCCTTTGTGATCGAATGGCATGCGCGGGGGCCCGATGAGTTGGTCCGGCTCCTGTCCGGACATGGATATGCTTTGCACGTCCAACCCCTCTCACCTGATGAGACCGCCCTAGGACTGATCTATGCAACCAAACTTCCGGCTGAATCGTAGCTGATGCCGACTCTACTGGGAATTCGCACCCGTCTGTGGGCTGGCCTGGGCGGAAAACCAGACCGGATCTATTACGCCGGAGGCGGCATCGGTGATGAATTGATGCTCACGGCGGTGGCGGCGGCGGCCCGCGCCGCCGGAACGCCCATCTCCATCCTGGCGAAGTATCCTGAAGTGTGGCAAGACAACGGCGATCCGGCAAGAATCGAGACCGACTTCGAGCTTTGGTTTTATGCCCGACGCCGTGCCTGGATCGCCGCGGAAATCATCCATCTGGCGTATGAAAACGGCCAGCGCCGCCATATCGCGGAGCAGATGGCAGAAAAGGCCGGCGTCCGCCTCCCGACCGGCTGGCGTCCCGTGCTGCGCTTGAAAAATTCCGGTCAGCGCGATTCGAAGTTGATTGTGATCCAGAATTCCTGTCGCGGCGCACGCTACGCCGCCGAGACAAAGGAATGGCCCCAATCGCGCTGGCAGGAGCTCATCCGCCACCTCGTACCTGAATTTCACCTCGTCCAACTAGGCACCGCCCAGGATCCTCCGCTTGAAGCAGTCGAGGACCGCCGTGGGCGGACGACCCTGCGCGAGGCCGCCGGCCTCTTGCAGCGGGCCGGACTCTTCCTCGGACTCGAATCCGGCCTGATGCACGTCGCCGCGGCGGTCGGCACGCCGGCGGTGATCATCTACGGCGGTCGCAGCCGGCCCGGCGAAACCGGTTATGACTTCAATCAAAACATCGTCCGCCAGCCACCTTGTGCCGGCTGCGGGCTCAACCACGGTTGTCCCCATGCCATCAAATGCATGGATATTTCCGTCGAGGAAGTGGTGGACGCCGTGAAAACAAAAATCAATCTGAGCCGCCTTTGAGCGCCGAGCCCATTCTTCCGCGGCTTGTGCCGCCGCCCAACCTCCGACCTGAGCATGATCTGCCTTTGGATGGCTTGCGCGGACTGGCCGCTCTCATGGTTTTCTACTGCCACTGCGTCCTGGGCGCTCCCGGGGCGATTGATCCAAAATGGTCGCCGCCGGTATTTTTCGGCAGGCTCGAAGCAGGCCAGGGCGCGGTTCTGCTTTTTTTTGTCCTTTCCGGATACGTCATCGGGCTGACCAATGCCCGGCCATTCGGCCGGCCCGCCGCTCTCGATTATCTCCGCCGGCGGAGCCTGCGCATCATTCCGATCAATCTCATCGCCGTCCTCTTGGCCGGGCTGGCCCTGGAAAATCTCAACCTTCGCATGCTGTGCGGCCACGTCTTTTTCCTGCAGAACAATCTCCTGCCGGGAAATTTTCGCATTCCCGTGGTCGCGACCAACCCCAATCTCTGGAGCCTGCACTACGAAGTGGTTTATTATCTGCTCTTCCTTGTCATTTGGTTTATCCGTCCGCCGGTGACATTTTTTTTCACCGTGCTCGTCGTGTTGTCATTGGCTCTTCCGGCGGAACTGCGGTTCATCTCCGCCTGGGCTGCCGGGCTGATTTTTTGGGGCGCCGGCCTCTGGATTGCGTGGCGCTGGCCGCGGCAGGCGCCGGTGGAAAGATTTAACTGGCCCAGCCTGTCCCTTCTCGCCCTCGTCATCTGGAAAATGCAATTTCTGTTGACCCTGCTCGGCCGTCTCGGCGCGAGCTATTCATGGGGTCAGTGGGTCGAATTCAATTACATGGATTTTTTGCCAGCCTGCATTTGTCTGCTCGGCCCCCTGAGCGGACGGAAATCGCGCATGCTCGGACTGTGCCGTCTTTTTGTCCTCCTCTGGCCTGCTCTGTTTTTTGTCTGGCGGCTTGTGCGCGGCACCCCCGTCTGGAACACCGCGGCTGGATTCTACCTCGGTGTCTATGTGGTCGGGGTAGCATTGTGGGGCTGGCAGCCCAGCGTGGCCTTGTTTAAAAAAGCCGCGCCGTTCGGGGCGATTTCCTATGCTTTCTATGCGATCGCCTCACCCATCGAATTACTGGCCGGAAAATGCCTGCCTGGCTTTTCCGGCACCGTGTCAACCTATCTGATTCGGACGATTTTCCTGGCCGCCTTCCTCGTCGCGACGGCATGGCTACTCGAACGAAGAATGCAACCGTGGCTGAAAAAACTTCTCATTCCGGCCCGCGGCAACCCCGCGTAAGCCCTCCCCTTATTTTTCCCGGCCGCGCCGCGGCCTGACCCTCCCTTATGCAAATTTGGCTTCGTCTGCGCTGCCGACTGACCCTATGGCTGTTACGCCGGACTTTTGCCAAGCGTTACGCGGTGGCCAATCTGATCTGCCCCAGCACCGAAGCGCTGGTGGGCGCGGCCGCGCGCCGGCCCAGCCCTATTCCTCTGCCGAAGGTCACTCATATTTTTTATCATCAGGCGTCGGTGGAAGTGGACTGCGCCGTCAATTCATGGCGCACGCTCTTGTGGAACATTCCCGAAACCGACGAAGTGATCCTCTATGACAAGGGAGGCACCCTTCCTCCCCACTGCTTCGAATCGCTTTCCCATCAACACTGGAGAAGTTGGGCAATTCATCGGGAAACAAGCCCGGAAATGGCCTCCTACACCTACGGCATGAACCACAGTCTTCCCATGGCCCGGGCGCCGGTGATCATTGTCTGGCGAAGCGACTATGTTTACCCCCGCGGACTGTATGAGAAATATATCCGTCATATCGCTGATTACGATATCGTGCTGCCCTATGAGGTGTATATAGGCGCGGCGCACGTGAAGGCCGATTTTGTCCGCGCCCATTGGGATAAGCTGGAAAATTACGACGCGGCTTTCTGGCGGGCGAATGCCGCCGAAGCCTATTCGATTTACGAGAGCCAGGATCCGGTGCATTTTGCCATACATAAAAACGTCTGGTTACGTCTCGGCGGTCTGGACCATCGTCTCTGGGGCTACGGCTGGCAGTTCGGGGAGTTTGCCGCGCGCATGCGGAAGGAGCTTTCTCCGCGGCGCATCAAGTATTTTGATCATGCGCCGCCGGTGCATCAGAACCACGCCTCTTCGCTCATGGTCCGCAGCGAAGGTTACGATGCCAAAAAAGCCGAGGAAGATCGCATTGGCCGCGAGCGTTTCACGAAGTTTCTCGGCGGTCCGGAACTGATGGAATGCTATCTTTACCGCTGGCATCAGAAGCTGCCGCCGATCCCGCCGGAAAAACGCCGATGATCTCCCCAACCCCCGGTAAAATTCTGTAGCCGTGCAGAATTTATGAATTTGCTCTTTAAAAAATTGCTCCAATGCCTCCGCGCCGCGCGCCTGCGGGCCAGGGGCGTGGCCCTGGCCACACCGGTCTGGCTCGGCCCCGGGGTGCGTGCCGTCCCCGGCTGGCGCGACAACCGGCGCGGCCGGATTGCGATCGCCGCCTCCTGCCGCTTGGAGACCGGCGTGCTGCTTGAGGGCTGGGGCGGGCGGATCGCGATCGAGCGCGACGTTTTTCTCGGTCCCTATTGCGTGATTTACGGGCACGGCGGCGTGGATATCGGGCCCGAAACGCTCATCTCGATGCATTGTTGCATCCTTTCGTCGGACCATACGCTTCCGACGTCGGCGGTGGCGATCCGCACCCAGCCCGACGTGCTCAAACCCACGCGCATCGGACGGGACGTCTGGCTGGGCGCGGGCGTTACCGTACTTGGCGGCGTGACCATCGGCGATGGCTGCGTGGTCGGCGCCGGCGCGGTCGTCAGCCGCGATCTCCCGCCTTTCTCCGTTGCCCTCGGCGTGCCCGCGCGCGTGGTGCGGCAGCGCCTTCCCCCCGCTCCATAGATATCCCTGTTGAAGACGTCCGGCGACGATTTCCGATGGCTGCAACTCGATGCGCTCCGCGCCTTCGCCGTTTTTGCCGTGCTGCTCACCCATTTCTCGCCCACTCTTCAGAATCTTCTGCCCGGACTTGGCTTTGCCGGGGTGCGGTTGTTTTTCGTGCTGAGCGGATTTCTCATCACCGGCATTCTTTTGCGCTGCCGTGATCACATCGCCGCCGGTTCCAGCACGGCGGGATGGCAACTGCGGCAATTTTATGTGCGGCGCGCGCTGCGCATCCTGCCGGCATTTTACGCCACGCTGTTGATCGCGGCCGCACTCGGCATGGGGTCCGCCGGGACGACCTTTTGGTGGCATTTTTTTTATGCCAGCAATTTTCTTTTCGCCTGGCGCGGAGCCTGGCTCGATCTCGTCACTCATTTCTGGAGCCTCGCCGTGGAAGAACAATTTTATCTGTTTTGGCCGTGGCTGGTCCTGTTTGTGCCCGAGCGGCGGCTTCCGCTCCTCATCGGATTGGCCTGCGTCCTCGGACCGGTCTCACGGTTGATCTCTCTGCTCGTCGCCCCGACAAATTTTGTGGCCGCGATTGTTCTTACGCCTGCCTGTCTGGACCAACTCGGCGCAGGCGCCTTTCTCGCCTGGCTTTGGCATGAAAGAAACCTGACTCCGGTCCGTCAACGCTGGCTGTCTCGCGGTGGAGCGGTCCTCTTTATCGCCGGCCTGCCTTTATGGTTGTGCCCGCCAACCATGCGGTGGGCCGTGGTGCTCGGCCCGGCGCTTCAGGCCGCCGGATTCGCCGCGCTCGTGGATGGGGCGGCCCGCGGCTTCGGCGGTGTGGCCGGCGTCCTGTTGACCTGGCGCCCGCTGCTCTGGACGGGGCAGATCAGCTACGGCCTTTATCTTCTGCACAATTTCTCCCACTGGTGGGCGCCGCGCATCATGCGGCAGATCACGCATTACCGGCAGGCCTACTTTTCTTCCGAGGTGATGCACGTCCTGTATTTGATTGCCCTCTCCTTTGTCGCGGCCGCGTTAAGCTGGTACCTGCTCGAACGCCCCGTCAACCGCTTCAAACGGCATTTTCATTACGCGCCGTGACCGATTCCCACATGAGCGCCCCACCGCCGGTCAGACTAAACTGGTGCCTCCGGTTGAAACGAAAAGTCTTTTTCAACAGCCGCTATGCCGTGGCCCAGGCCTGTTACTTGCTTTACCGGGCTCTTTTTAAGCTGGGACCGAGGGGAGCATGGCAGTATGCAGCCGCAAAATTTCGCGCCAGCGGCCGCCGGGATCAGCTGGCCTCCATCAAGGTCGCCTCCGATCTGTGCGTTTCCTTGCGGAATTGCCGGACGGATCTGGCGATTTTCGAACAGGTCATGCTGCTCGAGGATTGCCGGCCGAAAACGGCGGTGGGCCGGCCGGTCGAATATATCATCGACGCAGGGGCTCACATCGGCTGCTCCAGCATTTATTTCGCGCTGCAGTACCCCCGGGCCTGCATCCTCGCGGTGGAGGCAGCTGCCTCCAATTTTGGACAGTTGGTGAGGAACACGACAAAGATTTCTTCCATCCGCCCTCTTCATGCGGCCGTTTTCCACCGGGCGGGCGAAGTTGTGGTGATCAATCCGGAAAGTGAGCCGTGGGGATTCCAGGTTGGAACACTTCCGGAAAATCAATCCGCCGGCGCGGCCGTTCAGGCGCTGACGATCGATGAGTTAATGATCCGCTTCGGTTTTCCCCGCGTGGATGTCTTGAAGCTGGATATTGAAGGAGCGGAAAAAGAGATTTTTCAAAGCGATGTCAGCTCCTGGCTGCCACGGGTCGGCTCGATCGTCGTGGAACTCCACGACCGCTTCAAAGGTGGATGTTCGGAGAGCTTTTACCGCGCCGTGGCCGGCATGCCTCACGAGCTGCGAAACAACCTCAACAATGTCGTCTGGATCAACCGATCGGATTCCCTCCGGTCTTGAGGCATGACTACCACCGCGCCCCGCCTCTCGGTTATCATCTGCACGCATAATCCGCGCGAAATCTATCTCGGCCGCACGCTCGCGAGCCTGCGCGGCCAGACTCTGCCTTTTTCTGATTGGGAACTCATCGTGATCGACAACGCCTCGACCGAACCGGTGGCAACGCGCACCGACCTGACCTGGCATCCATCGGGGCGCTTCGTCGCCGAGGCTGAAATTGGTCTCACCGCCGCGCGCTTGCGCGGCATCGCCGAGGCGCGCGCCGAGTTGCTGGTTTTCGTCGACGATGACAATGCGCTCGCCCCCGACTACCTTGAGCGCGCGCTCGATCTTTCCGCGGCCTGGCCGATGCTCGGCGTCTGGGGTTGCGGCGATTACACGCCGGAATGGGAGATGGCGCCGCCGCCCGACTTCGCCGAGTATTTACGCTACCTGGCCGTGCACCGAGCGGCGGGAGATCGCTGGTCAAACCGCCCCTTCGACTACGATGCCATGCCGGCCGGCGCAGGACTCTGCGTCCGCGCCTCCGTGGGGCGCCGTTATGCCGGTAATGTGCGCGGCGACCCGAGGCGAAAGCGTCTCGGCCGGACCGGCGGCAATCTGGCCGGCTGCGAGGACTTTGATCTGGCCCTGACCTCAATCGAGCTTGGCCTCGGCACAGGGGTTTTCACCATTTTAAAAATGATCCACTTTATGCCGCGCCAACGGATCGAAGAGAGTTATTTGCTGCGGCTGGTGGAAAGTCACGCCTGCTCGACGGTGCTGCTGCATGCCCTCCGCGACGCCGGCTTTCATCCGGCCCAAGGCGGCCTGATCGCGCGGCTCCGGGATTTCCGTTTTCGCCGCTCGCTCGGGCCGGTCGCTCGCAAGATTCACGAGGCAAGGCGCCGCGGGGAACGCCGCGGCTGGGAGCAATTTTCCGACTTGAGCAGCGAGTCGTCCGCGGCCCGGCCAAAAAGCCAGCATTAAATTGGACCTCTCTGTCGTCATTCCCACCCACAATCCCTCTCCCGTGCGGCTGCGGCGCACCCTGGAGGGACTGCGCGCCCAAAGCCTGCCGATGGGGCGATGGGAAACGATCCTGGTGGATAATGATTCGTCCTCGTTTCCTGATTCAGCGGTCTTGCGCGAGTGCGCACCGGAAAACCTCGCCGTGGTCCGCGAAACCAAGCTTGGCCTCACCGCCGCCCGGCGGTGCGGATTTCGCGCCGCTTGCGGCGCCGTCGCCGTGCTGGTCGATGACGACAATGTGCTCGCGCCCGATTACCTCTCCCGCGTCCTTGAACTTCTTGCCGCTCATCCGCGCGTCGGGGCGTGCGGCGGCAAGTCACTGCCCGAATTCGAAGTACCTCCGCCCTCCTGGACAACGGAGTTTCACGGCCTGCTGGCGCTGCGCGACCTCGGCGCCAAGCCGTTGATCTCGCACGGCCTGCGTCCGCCCGGTACGGCGCGCAACGACTACCCTCTTTTTGCCCCTTTTGGCGCGGGTATGGCGGTCCGCCGCGAAGCCTGGATGGCGTGGCTCGATGCGCCGGCCCACCGCACGACCTTCAATGACCGAACGGGTTGCGAGCTGACCTCCGGCGGCGACAATGACATCATTCTCACCGTGATGCAGGCCGGCTGGGAAGTGGCGTATTTTCCCGAATTGTCACTCCTTCATCTCATTCCCTCTTCCCGGCTTGATCCGTCTTATCTGGCGCGTCTGAACCGGGGAATCCAAAAATCCTGGATGCAGGTCTTGAGCGCGCATAATGCCTGCCCATGGCCGCCGCTCACGCCGCTGGGGGCGCGCCTGCGCAAGCTCAAGGCGTGGTGCGCCCGTCATCCCTGGTCCTCGCCGGCCGCGCGCATTCGCTACGCTGGTGCCGCCGGACATTTCGAGGGCCGGGTGCCGCGCTAAGCAGCGGTCGATTTGCGTCCCATTGCCGATGTCCGCAACAAAGATTTCCACTCCCCCTTTCCGACCATGCTGGCGGGACCGCCTTCTGCTCACCCTCAGGCGAAAAAACTGGCGCGGATTCATCCGGCTCCATCGAATGCTCAAGCCGGTGGACGGACGGCGTGAGTTAAGGACGGTCACCCGCTACGGCAGTCAGTTTTTGCTTACGCCATGGGACAGTGTCGATAGCTGCGTCATCCGGGAAGGTTTTTATGAATCGGAAGTCCTTGAGGCGGTTCGGCCGGCGCTGGGGCCGGGTTCTGTACTCTGGGTGGTCGGCGCAAATTTCGGCCTTCACGCCATCACGGCAAAGTTTCTGCATCCTCAGGCAGAGGTCGTGGCATTCGAACCTTTTCCAGCCATGGCGGCACGGCTGACAGAAAATGCCGCGCTCAACGGCGTTCATGTCGATCTACATGCTTATGCCTTGGGCGAGCGCCTGGAAACGCGTCCGTTTTTTGCCAATATCTCCGGCAATCCCGGCATGTCCACCCTCCATCCCGTTGAGGGGCTGGCCTACGATCAGCATTTTGTCGTGGCCACCCAGACAGCCGCCGCCGTGATCGAGCGCGGTCTGGCGCCGCCGCCCACCGCCATGATCATGGATGCCGAAGGAGCCGAAACGGAAATTCTCCGGGGTTTTGGGACGCACCTCGCCGCGGCCACACTCCGCGTGGTCGTATTTGAGGCGGCGAATGAATTTTTGGAAACAAAGTCTCCGGCCGATCTGCAACGCATCTTGATCGGCGCGGGATTCAGCCTGCGGGCCCTGGTCCGCCAGGAAGATACTGCCCATGCGCTGACAAATTTCGTCGCGTCGCGTCCATGAATGCTGCTCAACCCCGCTGGCTTCGCCTCGTCGCGCGCGCGCCGCGCCTGGCCGGTCAGCTGGCGCGCTGGGGTCTGCCGCGACGGGCGCTGCTGTTCGGCCCGCTCAGCCTGGGTGACGACCTTCTTTGCACCGCGGTGCTGCGCGAGGCGCGGCGGCGAGGAATGCCGTTCGCCATGTTCACGGCAAGGCCCGAGCTCTTCCGAGGGAACGCCGATCCCGCCCGGCTGCTGCCGATCGACGATTATTACATCGCCGCCATCCGTCGGCTCGGCGCGAAGGTGCATAAGCCCTACTATGTCTCGTCCGATCCACAATCTCCTGACCGCGACATTCTGCCACCGCGCCACATCATCGCTGAAATGTGCCGCCTGGCCGGGCTGCAGGGAACGGTGGCCCTCCGGCCATATTTTTTTCTCAGCGCCGAGGAGAGCCGCCGCGGCCGCCTTCATTCCAATCAGATTGCGCTGCACAGTTCAGGTCTGACCGCCGCGATCCCCTATGCGAACAAGGAGTGGGGCGCGGCCCGTTTTGCCGAGGTTGCGCGCCTCCTCGCCCCGACTTTTAAGCTGGTGCAGATCGGCTCGAAAAACGACCCGACCTTGCCGGTCGACTCCGATCTGCGCGGCAAGACCACGGTGCGCGAGACTGCCGCCGTTCTCGCCGCCTCCCGGGTCTTCATCGGTCTCGAAGGGTTTCTCGCCCATCTCGCGCGCGCCGTGGACTGTCCGGCGGTGGTGATTCTGGGCGGTCGGGCCCGGCCGGAAACGTTCGGTTATGCAGCCAATCGCAATTTTTATTCTGAGCTGCCCTGCGCTCCCTGTGGCCGCCGCAGCACCTGCGAGTATGGCTTGGAATGCATGGCCCGCATCACGCCCGTAGCGGTCGCCACCGCAGCCCGCGAACTCGCCGGCCGGGCGCCGGGCCCGCTGCCGGTCGACACCGCTGACCTGCCATGAGTCAGCCTGACCTTTCCGTGATCATTCCGGTCTATAACCGCGGCGAGATTATCCGCTATACGTTCGAGAGCGTGCGCCGCGCGTCCGAGAGATTAACGGTGGAGACCATCGTGGTGGACGACGGTTCAAGTCCACCTGCCGCCGATATGCTGGCCCGCCTGGGCCTCCATCCCAGCCGCCTGGTCCGTCAGGATAACCAAGGGTTGCTCTTTGCGCGCCTTGCTGGTCTCGCGCAGGCCAGCGGATATCACGTATTGTTTCTCGATTCGGACGATCTTGTCGGCCCGGAGAAATTCCGGCGACAGATTGCCGCGATGAACGCGACCGGAGCGGAAATCAGCTATAGCGATTCGGCGCGGTGCGTCTTGGAGGGCGACTACGACCGGCTCGCCGTGGTTCCGGACGGCCCGGCGGCGGACACCGCTGACGCCACCGAATTCTGCCTCGAGGTGCAGCCGGCGCCGCATTCGCCAATTTTTCTCACCGCTTGGCTGAAAGAAGCGGTGGCACAGGCGTTTTTTCCTCCCTCGCCGCTCTATAATTGCGTGGCGGAAATCTGGTTTTATCACAACGCTGCGCCGCGCGCCGGACAGGCGGTCCGCGTGCCCGGCCCGCATACGATTGTCGGTCTCCATCCGGGGGCCCGCCTGACCAACCACTGGGAACGGTTGGCGGTGGCCTCACTGGCGGTGATGGAGGCGTTTGCCCGCGCCTGTCCGGACACGCCCGATGCTCCGCGAGCGCAACAACTGGTGGCGGAAGCCGCCTTCCGCTCCTGGCGCAAGCTACCGCGGAACTTTAATGGGGAATTTTGCGAACGGATCCTCGGTTTATGGCGGAAGCTCGGCCCCGGACGGCGGCAAAAACTCGGCGAAAATAATTTTCAGATTGTTGCCCGCATACTTGGTCCGGCGACGGCCGGGCGACTCTTGCGATGCTGGCAGGCCAAGCCTTACGCGTCTTGCCGGACCCTGCCGGACGAGGAGGTTGAACGCCTGCTACGAGCGATTCCCCCACCATGAACGCGAGCCATCCGCCCTTTCGGCAAACCGCCGCCCGCCTGGGCCTCGGTCGCCTGGCCTATCTTTTCTGGTACAAACCGCTGGCCGAAATCGCACGATCCCGCCGGGAAGGCGGACCGGTCAATCAGTGGGTCAACCGGCGGGGCCGGCAGGCGATGATGGCCGCGGCGCGACAATTGCCGCGCCGGCCTCCTCCCGGGCCGGCGGCGCCGGAAGTATGCTTTCTCACCGGAAAAAAATTCTGGTATCAAACCGCCTTTTGCTGCTGGTCGCTCTCCCACCACGCCGGCCGGGAGTTTGCGCCCGTGTTCATAGACGACGGGACCTTTGACGAACGCCTCCACGCCGAATGCCGGCGGATTTTTCCCGGCGCCCGCTTCCTCGATCAGGAAAATGTCGAGCCGGTCCTCGATGCCTGTCTACCCGAAAAAAAATTTCCCGCCCTCCGTCAACAACGCCGGAGCTACTTGCATCTGCGCAAAATCACCGACGCCCATGCGGGACATCGCGGCTGGCGCGTCGTGCTTGATTCAGACATGCTTTTTTTCCGCCGGCCGGACGCCGTGCTGGAATGGCTGGCTGCGCCGGATCGGGCCATTCACATGCTTGATGTGAAAGATTCCTACGGTTATCCCGACGCCACCCTGACCTCCCTGGCCGGCCGCCCCCCTCCGGAACGCTTAAATGTCGGCATCTGCGGCCTGCGCAGCGATGCCATCGATTGGGAAAAACTGGAATTTTGGTGCGCCCGCCTGCTCGCCCTCCATGGCAGCAGCTATTATCTCGAGCAGGCGCTGTGTGCCTTGCTGCTCGTAGAGACGACACCGCTGCGCCTGCCAGCGGCGGACTATATCGTCATGCCCGGCGATGCCGAATGCCGCGCGCCTACTGCCGTATTGCATCACTATGTGGCCGAATCGAAACGCGGCTATTTTCGCCATGCCTGGCGGCATCTCGTGCGATGAAAGTTTTTATCCGCAGTGAGTTTGTCCCGGCGGCGGCCACCTTCGCGCTCGGCACCGGCCTGGCTGCGCTGACTTACCGCAGGGGGCGAATGCTGACCTTTGATGGTTACTATTATTGTGAGCTGGCCAAGGGCTTCAGCCGAAGCTGGCCCGACCGGTTGGGCAATCACTGGACCTTCGGCTATCCGTTTTTAGGCGGACTAGCGGTGCGAGCCGGCCTGCCGGCTTACGCGGCCTTGACAGCAGTTTCGCTCATCTTCTTTGCGATCTTGATCGCGCTGGCCGGAGCCGCCCTGAAACCCAATCCCTGGCGCTGGCTCATCATCTCGGCCTTGGCGGCTGCCCCGATCGTCGGCGTGCAGCTTTTCGGCATTTTGACCGAGCTGCCGTTTGCGGCCGCGCTGCTCGGCCTGGCCGTCAGTCTCGCCGGCTGGCCCCGGCGCGCCGCCTTGGGCAACGCTGCCGGCTGCGCGGTGCTGGCACTGACCCTGCGTTATGCGGGCATCGTCACGGTGGCGATGCTGGCTTGTTGGCTCATGGTCCAATGGCAGGAGCTTCGCCGAGCCCGGCGTCTGAGCGAGGCAATCGCGGCGTGCTTGATCACTGCCGCCTTGATGACGACCCTCATCGGAATCAACGTCTACCAGAGTGGGCATGCGAGTGGAGCCGACCGCGGCAGCGCGCCCGGCCTTCACACCCTTCCTTGCCAGCTGTTGAATCTGGGCTGGTCCGCACCGTCCGCCTTATTTGCCGGCGGGCTGCGCGATCGGCTCGGGATAGAGACGCTGGCGGGAAAGTTGATTGGCCTTGCGATTTTTGCGCTCATTACCGCGGTGAGCGCATGCGCCTGGCTCCGGCCGCGAACGTCATTCTCCCGTCCACTGGCATTGGCCGCCTTTGGCTATTTGGCGGGCATGGGAGTACTGCATTGCGTGGGCGATTTCGATGCGTTGTACAACGCGCGCACCTTCCTGCCCGCGCTTTTTCCGCTCGGACTGCTGCTCGCTGAACAAGCCGGGACCCGCCGGAGCGCATTGCTGGCGGGCTGCGTGATCCTGCTCGCCGGGGGAACCGTCGCCGCCTTTCGCGGGATCAGCCGCCAGGTTGGCGGTGACGTTCAGGCCGCGATCATGCCGCTGCGCTCGAAGCTGACTCCGACCGACACCGTGGCGATCAATGACGATGCCTTTTCCTTGTCTGCTTATCTTTCCCAGCCAACCCATCGCGCCTGGTTCGAAAACTGGAATGAGAACAGCACCGACCGCTTTCTCGTCGTCGCCGCCGAGCCGCGCGATCGTTATGGTGACAGCAAGCCGCTCCCCAAAGGCTGGCTCGATCTCTGCGGGCACTTGGTCGCTCGTCACCGTTA
>Ga0070741_10006416_pt1 | contig 25273 bp, 22 predicted proteins | sample Coa_R1_4_FD_66440 | JGI IMG/M metagenome (GOLD analysis project Ga0070741, IMG submission 66440) | Surface soil microbial communities from Centralia Pennsylvania, which are recovering from an underground coalmine fire - Coalmine... | ecosystem: Environmental > Terrestrial > Soil > Unclassified ... | reverse complement strand
CCTGAGAATTTGAGGCAACTGGACCTGTAAGTTGAGGCGTTTACGCGGCGTCCGAGCCGCGTGCCGAAATCCCGAGCGCAGTCGAGGGACCTGAGAATTTGAGGCAACTGGACCTGTAAGCCGAATTCTGTCTGGCGAATTTCTCCACCAGGACGGCCATTCCTCTGTGCCGAGCATTACTGCACGACTCTAGCGACCTACCCGGAGGTTTGGCGCGCCGGGGCCGGCACGCGTTCGCCTTGCGGCGAACTTCCTCCCTATTTGGTCTTGCTCCGTGTGGGGTTTGCCGTGCCCGCCCCATTGCTGAAGCGGCGGTGCGCTCTTACCGCACCTTTTCACCCTTACCTTGGCACGCCCCGTGTGGGACCTGCAAAGGCGGTATATTTTCTGTGGCACTTTCCGTCAATCGGCCTTGACGCCGACTTCCCGGACGTTATCCGGCACACTGCCCTGTGGAGTTCGGACTTTCCTCCCTCATCACTTGACGCGACAAGAGCGGCCGTCCGGTCCAGCTGCCTGCCTTCTCATTATATTGGATGAGCGAAGGCGCTCTCGAAAGCACGGATTGCGTCTCCTAGCTACAAAGTTGACTATTGCGATTGCGCTCACAACCGAGGATGAGAAATCGGAGCCAAGAGCTCTTAACCGCAAAGTATGCAAAGGTTTTTCGCAAAGCACGCAAAGCAACCATGAATTAGGTTCTCTCGGCGAACTATGGGTCGGCCTTTGCGATCGTTGCGGTTTAAGGTTTTGGCCTTGCGCATTGAATTTTCGACATTGCTTACCCAAATTCTGACTCGCCTGCAAAAAGCGCGCCGGCAAATGCTTTCGCGGGAATTTAACCGAATTTTGATTCGATTTTGATTTGACCCCCTCACCCTCGCCTTCGAAGATGAAAGGTCTTTCCAGGAACTCCCAGCAGTCTCAGACAAAACCAACAAACAGGAGAATATTGTGAAGAGATTTTTCTACTTTGCCGTATTTATATTGGCGGTCGTAAGCGCAGCACAACTAAATGCCCAAGTCAGTCTTCTTGCCGTCGGTTCACTCACAGGTTCTCGCGCCGGAAGCTTTCAGGACCTTTCGGGTCTGACTTATCCATTGGAAAACGGGGTACGCGCCAACGAACTCGGCGGCTTGGGTTCAGCCATCACTTATGCCGGTGGCAACGTCTTTCTCGCGTTGCCTGACCGCGGACCGAACGCTGTGCCATTCGATTCCGCAATCGACGACACCGTGAGCTACATCAATCGCTTTCACACGATTTCGGTGGACTTGAAACCGAACACCAGTGGCACAGGTTTGCCATTCACCCTTACCCCCACGCTGCGCGAAACTAATCTGCTCTGGAGCTTCACACCGCTCGTTTACGGAGCCGGTTCCGGACTCGGTGTCGGCTCCGGCGTTCCGCCACTTAACAATTTCTTTCTGCACTTCTTTACAGGGCGCTCGGATGGCTTCGACCCGAACCACAATTCGGGATATCCGAACGATGCCCGCTTCGATACCGAGGGTCTGCGCGTATCAAACGACGGCCGCAGAGTTTACATCTCGGATGAGTACGGCCCTTACGTCTACGAATTCGACCGCCTCACTGGGCTCCGGCTGAGAGCATTTCAACTGCCGGAATCCTTCTCCGTTACCAACCTGCAACCCGTCGGCAACAGCGAAATTTCCGGCAACACCGTAGGTCGCACCGCCAACAAGGGAATGGAAGGCCTTGCCATCACGCCGGACGGACGCACGTTAGTTGGCATCATGCAGAACGCGTTGATTCAGGATGCAAGCGAGGGCGGCGCCGCCAAGAACCTGCTGCGCATCGTCACTATCGACATCGCCTCCGGCCGCACCACTCACCAATACGCATATCTACTCACGACGGGCTCGGGCGTGAGCGAGATTCTCGCCCTCAACAATCACGAATTCCTGGTTGACGAGCGCGACGGCCACGGCCGTGGCGACAATGGCAGCAAAGCCAAAGTAAAACAGATTTTCAAGATCGATCTTGCCGGTGCAGTCGATATTTCCAATATGGACGGCACCGAAGCAGCAACGCAGGCGGTGAGCAAATCATTGTTTCTTGACGTTGTGGCTGCCCTCACCAGCGCTCCTTACAGCCTCGACCCAACTCTGGTTCCATCCAAACTTGAAGGCATTTCTTTTGGGCCCGATGTGATCAGCGGTCGAACGAAAATCCACACCTTCTGGCTCGCCAACGACAACGATTTCCTCGAGACCGTGCCAGATGCAGCCGGAAATCAGGTCGACAATCCGAACCAGTTCTTTGTTTTCGGCTTTACTGATTCCGACTTAGGCGGATCGAAATTCCAGCCACAGCGTGTAGCACCACAGAAATTTGCTCGCTGGTAGCGTAAAGAAGCTAAAGAAGCTCAGAAAGGCCGCTTGCCGTGGCCTTTTTTGCTGTTGGGCAGGTGAATCTTCGCGTGTGCTTGTGGCATCATCTATGCATGCCAAAGATCCATATTCCTACGCCGTTGCGGCAGTATGCGGGCAAGCAGCCTGCAGTTGAAGTGAAAGGTTCCACAGTCGGAGAGGCCTTGAGTGGTTTGGTGTCCGCGCATCCCGACCTGCGCCGTCATCTTTACACCGAAGATGGCAAGTTGCGCGCGTTTGTCAATGTTTACTTGAATGACGAAGACGTACGCTATTTGCAGAAGGACGCAACCGCGGTCGCCGACGGGGACAATATCTCGATTGTGCCGTCGATCGCGGGTGGAACAGCTCTTAGCTGTTAGCTTGTAGCTCTTAGCATTTTTTCTGGCTAAAGCTAATGGCTAAAGGCTAAGAGCCTTTTTCATGTGAAGCAGGAATCAATACTATGCCTACCCTCACCGAAATCGCTCCAGTCGCACTGAACAACGACGAAATTTTGCGCTACTCGCGCCACCTGATCATGCCCGAAGTCGGCATGGAAGGTCAGCTTAAGCTGAAGGCGGCGAAGGTGCTGTGTATCGGAGCAGGCGGGCTCGGTTCGCCGCTGGCTTTATATCTCGGCGCAGCCGGCATTGGCACGCTCGGCATTGTGGATTTCGATGTAGTGGATTACACGAACCTGCAGCGTCAGATCATCCACTCGACCGCTGACGTGGGCCGTCCGAAGCTCGATTCTGCCGCCGAGAAGCTGAAGGCGATGAATCCGTTTCTGACTATCCGGAAATTCGAGACCCGCCTTTCCAGCGAAAATGCGATCGAGTTGTTTAAAGAATTCGACATCATTGCCGATGGCACCGACAATTTTCCGACACGCTATCTCGTAAATGACGCCTGTGTTCTCACCGGCAAGCCCAACGTATATGGCTCGATCTTCCGCTTCGAAGGCCAGGCTAGCGTCTTCGGTACGATGGAAGGCCCATGCTATCGCTGCTTGTATCCCGAACCGCCACCGCCGGGGTTGGTCCCTTCTTGCGCCGAAGGGGGAGTGCTGGGAATTTTGCCCGGGCTAGTAGGGGTAATTCAGGCCACGGAGGCGATCAAGTTGATCCTCGGCAAGGGCGATCCTCTTATCGGCCGCCTGTTGCTGATCGATGCGTTGGGCATGAAGTTCCGCGAGCTCAAGCTGCGGAAAAACCCTGATTGCCCGGCCTGCGGGAAAAATCCTACAATCACCAAGCTGATTGACTACGAGCAATTCTGCGGAATTCGCGGTGAGGAGGCGCCAGCCGAAGTGACTACAGATGAAATCCAGGTTGAAGAGTTGAAGCAGCGGCTAGATCGTGGCGAGGATATCTTTGTACTCGATGTCCGTGAGCCGCACGAATATCAGATCTGCAACATCGGCGGGCACCTGATTCCGCTCGGCGAACTGCCGAACCGCGTGAGTGAGCTCGATACCAGCCGCGAGATCGTCGCCCATTGCCGCTCCGGCGTGCGCAGCGCGAAAGCAGTGAATTTCCTGCGACAGGCGGGGTTTAAGAAAGTCCACAACCTGGCGGGCGGGATTCTTGCCTGGGCGGACCGCCTTGATCCCAGCATGCCGAAGTATTGAAGCTCAGGATTGTCGACCACGAAGGACAGCAAGGTTCACGAAGGAAATCACGCGAAAATGTTCCTTCGTGTTACTTTGTGCCCTTCGTGGCTGAATGTGCCTGGGCCAGGTGCAATCCGAACCATTCTCGTCTGTCGAACCAGGACCGGCTCAATACAAACCCTGACACACGGAGCATCCGCCCCACCATTTCCATCGTGAATTTGTAGCTGTTCTCGGTATGAATTCTCTCGCCGGATCGAAACTGAATTCCGAGCCGCGGCACGCCCAGCGTGACGGTTTGCCCTTGCAGGCTCTCCAGGTAGATTTCAATGCGTGACTGCGCCGGGTTCCACTCTGCGATGTGCTGGAATGTTTCCACGTCAAAGTTCGCGCCCAGCTCGCGGTTAAGCCGCAGCAGAATGTTCTTGCTGAATTCCGAAGTCACGCCCTGCGCGTCGTCGTAGGCCGGCAGAAGGATACTCGGGTCCTTGGCCATGTCTGTGCCGAGCAACAGTGCGTCACCCGGAGAAAGCTGTTCGCGGACTTTGCTCAGCATCCCTACTGCGTTTTCCCACTCGAAGTTTCCAATGCTCGAACCCAGGTAAAGCACAAGCTTGCGTTCCGAAATTTCGCGCAGAAAATGAAAGCCGTTGCTGAAATCAGCGATTACTGGCCGGATCGCGGCATTGGGACACTCATTCCTGATCCTTCTCTTCGCGTCATCCAATGCGCTGGGAGAAATATCTACAGGAAAATATTTCAAGCGCATCTGCCTGCGTGAAAATGCGCGCAACAGCGTACCCGTCTTAGTGGCGGTTCCCGCCCCCAACTCCACGACCGACACGGGAGTTCCAATCTCCTGCACCATCTCGCCTGAACGTCCTTGCAAAATCTCAAGCTCGATGCGGGTCAAATAATATTCCGGCAGTCGCGTGATTTCTTCGAACAGCTCCGAGCCGCGGTCGTCATACAGAAGCTTGAACGGCAGAGTCTTCTGCCGTGACGTGAGTCCGCAGACAACTTCGTCGGTATACGAGGGGAGGGCAACCAGTTCGCGGGCGATCATTTGGCCAGCCTTATGCCCATGAACTGCCAGCGGGCGTGCGGCGGAAAGAAATTTCTATAGGTCGCGCGAATGTGACTCGCAGGGGTCGCGCATGATCCGCCGCGAAGCACAAATTGATTGCACATGAACTTTCCGTTGTATTCGCCGATTGCGCCTGAAGCGGGCTTGAATCCGGGATACGCGACGTAAGGACTTCCAGTCCACTCCCACACATCTCCAAACATCTGCTGCAATCCCTCCCCGGAAGCAGGTTGCGGATGCAGCTTCCCTGATTCAAGCATCGCACCACTTGTACTCGCATTCGCCGCAGCAATTTCCCATTCTTCTTCGCGCGGCAGTCGCGCACCCCTCCAGTGCGAGAAGGCGTCGGCCTCGTAGTAACTGACGTGGCATACAGGGGCCGAGAGATCGAGTTCTCTCATTCCACTGAAGGTGAACTCGAACCAGCGGCCGTCTTGTTCTTCCCAATACAGTGGTGACTTCCATCCCTGCGCGCAGACTGCGTCCCAACCATCCGAGAGCCACAGTTCGGGGCGACGATATCCGCCGTCGTTCATGAATTCCAGATACTCGCGGTTTGTGATGAGCCGTGAAGCAAGCTGGAACGGCTGGAGCAAAACCTCGTGTCGCGGCCCCTCGTTATCGAAAGCGAAACCACGGCCGGCGTGACCAACCTCGTGAATTCCACCCTCGAACTCGATCCATCGCAAGGGAGCGGCTTTGTTAATCGCGTGTGGCTGATCTACGCGTCCCGGCGGAAGCGGCATTGCCCACATCGCAAATTTCATGTCGGTGACGATTAGTTCCTGATGCTGCTGCTCATGATTCAGCCCCAATTCGATCAGTGCAGCGGTCTTCTCATCTGGAACGTCGAGGTGCCGCAACATTGCTTCATCCACGTGCGCGCGATAGGCGTGAACTTCCTCAAGGCTCGGGCGCGACATCAGCCCACGCGAGCCGCGATATGGATGCGATCCGAGCTGTTTGTAATAGGAATTGAAGAGCTGTCTATAACGTGGATCAAAGGGCTTATAGCCGCGGACATGTTCGTTCAGGATGAATGTCTCAAAGAACCACGTCGTGTGTGCCAGGTGCCATTTACCGGGACTGGCATCGGGCATGGGTTGTAGCATCAGGTCTTCGGCGGAGAAAGGTTGGGTCAGCTGCAGGCTGGTACGGCGGACTTGCTCAAATTGCTCGCGGAGGGGACTACAAGCCAACTGCTCGGCGTGGCTGGCGTGCATGGCTATCTCCAGAGGCCGAGTCTGGCCCAGCCTTCCGCTGGGCGTCGGCACCCCAGCATGGATGCTCGGAGGCTGCCTGTTGTTACAAATTTTCGGTTAAAAAATCTCTTGGCCGACATACTGGCTCTTGGCGTTTATTGGCGTATCTGGTTGAATTTGGCATCCTGCTCAGCTTGGGAGCGCATCCAACATCGTCTATCAGCGCCATATCTTGGCTGGAGTAATTCGTGCAAGACATTTGCGTGCGAAAGATATGCTTGCAAAGGATTTGCGCGATCAGCTTTCTTACGCTTGCTCTTACAACCCTCGCCAGCGCACAACTTCCCTCAGGTGGCAACGCCTTCGTTGGCTACTCCTATGTGCACGGGGAGACTTTCACGAACACACACACCGCCATTCAGGCCCCAGGCGGAGATGCCAACATGAACGGCTGGGAGGCCTCAGTCGAAGGGAAATATCTGCCGTGGTTGGGAGGCGTTATTGCCCTCAACTGGCACTATGGCGGTCGAGACACGATTTGCTTCGTTAGCAGACCATGCTCCGCGTTCCGGCTCAGTGCGGCGCGTGACATGCTTCTTGTCGGCCCTCGGGTTTCCACGCAGCTGGGCAAGTATCGGCCTTTCGCTGAAGTCCTTTTTGGCGTGGGATACCAATCAGACAAAGGTGGTGGCATCTCTAATTCTGACCTTACATTTGCCACTGCGTTCGGCGGCGGCCTTGACTATTCGCTGGTTCGCAGCGTGGCGTTGCGGGCACAACTTCGCCTTGTCCACACTAGTTTCTTCGGCGGTGGACAAAACGACCCACAGGTTTCGACTGGCCTTGTTTTTCGTTTTTGACATGTACTATCGTCAACCGGATATCCAGCTCTGGTTTGCGGTGCATCCGAGTGGCTGAGATCCCGGACATCTAAAACCGAATGCTCAGGAGGTTAGCGTGGGAAGGTTTGTCGGAATATTTCTGTTTATTTTGGCCATCGCGGGCGGTGCATACGCGCAGATCCCGAGTGGAAATATCTTTGTTGGCTACTCGTACACTCGAACTAATTCCGCACCAGGAAATACGATTGGTTTGAACGGATGGGAAGGCTCGTTGGAGGGTAAATTCCTGCCTTGGATTGGAATCGTTGCAGACGTTGGAGCAGGCTATGGAACTAACCATAACCCGTTACCGCCAATAACTTGTCCCCCTACGGGCTGCCCGAGTATACCGAGCTCCGATGTGCGCAAGTACACATACCTTCTTGGCCCGCGAGTGTCCGTCCCCGTTGGCAGGTTCACCCCGTTTGCGCATTTCTTGTTCGGGGCGGCACACATCAACGACAGAGGAAGCACTGACACTTCATTTGCTACGGCAGTCGGCGGCGGACTCGATTATCGGCTGATTCACGGACTCGCCTGGCGCCTGCAGATGGACAATGTGCATACAAACTTCTTCAGTGTCGGAGAGAATCACCTCCGCTTTTCAACGGGGGTCGATATTCGCTTTTGAAAACAAGCCGAGTCGCTCAGCTTGCTTTCTCGTCCGGTGCGACATAATCCGGAGGCGGGGCCGCGCCTTCCCCAAAGAAATACTGCTCCATCTGGCGCACAATCGCTTCCTGGTCTTCGCGCCGTGCGGGATTCAAACGGTACTCATTCAATAGCATCTTGCAGAACTCAGTCCACTGGTTCCATGCCTGCTGTGAGACGTTGTCGTAGATCTTGCGGCCCAACTCGGTATCGAATGGGGGTTCGTCCAATCCAGGAAGGTCCTTCTGCAGCTTGATGCAATGAACAATGTGTTCTGCCATGTACGCCCTCTAATGTGTTTGCAAAAATTATCTCACAGCAACAATTCGCTCATGTGAAGGACGGCGCGCCCTTCACTGCGAATGTCTGCCGTCGCCTCACCCTCTGGTACAGTCCCTTCAGTACCGTTTGAATCGGGCGGAATCGGCGCGACCATAAGAAACCAGTAGCCAGCGATCGCTGACCGGAACTCCCTCTGCCGGTCCCGAAAACTCAGCTGAATACCGGATTTCCAATGGGTTTTGACCGTCTTAAGCCCGAAGAAGAACCCGTTTGTGTGGCGTGGCAGCGGCTTGTTCAGGCTGCGTTGATCTTTTTCCTGGCGATTACCATCCTGGTCTTGGCGCATTACTTCCTGACGCCGAATTCCAAAGCGCTCCAGCAGCAGATTCGTACGCTTTCGGAACAGGTTGAACAGCTCAAACAAGAGCAGGCGATGCCCTCAGTGGTCCTGAACCGCTATCGCAACTCCATCTGCTACATCTTTGGGATTTATCAGGTCGGCTTTCCTGGGGAAAAACCGGTTCAAAGGACACGAATCTCAGGAACCGGCTTCGTCGTGGCAGACCGACTCATTGCAACAAACCGTCACGTTGCTGAGCCTTGGTATGGCGATCCCGATTCGGATGCGCTGATCGAAAAAGGGGCAACTGCCCGGCTCGAAAAGATGGTGGCTTATTTCCCGGGATCGGAAGCCCCGGTTAATCTGACTGCGGCTGCGCTCTCCCCGGATGGCGATCTCGCGGTTATGCGCATGAGTGATGTTGGAACACTCAAGTTTCGGCCGCTACCGCTAGCCTCTGAAAAGCCGAATGCCGGGGAACTGGTTGCCGTCGTTGGCTATCCCATGGGTGTTCTGGGAATGATGGCCAAAGCGCCAACCCCCGTGTACGCTCGGCTTGCGTTTCGTCATGACGATCAGGGGACAGCAACCGAGCTGGCCGCGCTTTCTTTAATCCGGCCTTCTGCAACTTGCGGTCATCTTGGGGATGTGGTCGGCGACAAGTTGATCTACGACGCACCTACCGCGCATGGTGCGAGCGGCGGCCCGGTGTTCAATTCACAGGGACAAGTAGTTGGCGTGAACGCTGCGTATATCGATGGATTCTCCGGCGGGACGCTCGGCGTCTCCTCACAAGCGCTCAAGCCGCTGATTGAACAGGCGCAGAGGAAGAGCTTCTAAGACACCGGCCGCCGAAAGCCCTGAATCCATCCTGGCTCGCGGACATACTCCTCATGAAACCTGCGTAGCCGCGCCTGCAATATACCCGGCCGTCCCAGATACCCAACCACTCGCCGGGGATCATTGCGATCTACAACCGGCAGCCTGCCAACGTTGTAGCGCAGCATCTTCTCCGAAGCTTCATGCAGACTCTCGTCCGGATAGGTGACCACAACATCTCGCGATCCAGCTTCGCGCACGGTCATCGTGTCTGACCCTGGGCTTTCTAATGCACGCATGATGTCGCCCCGAGTTACAACCCCAGCCAGCTTGCCCTCAGAATCGATGACGAACAATGCGTGGTGGCGAGTGACTTCAGGCTCACCGCGCGCGATTCGTTCAGCCAGGTCACGTACTCTCAAGTCAGCGCCAATCGTCGGGAATTCGGGATCCATACTTTGTGATACAGAAACCGAGTGCAGCACATCTGCCTCGTAGTCCTGATGGATTCGCAGGCCGCGGCGCGCGAGTTTTTCAGTCATGATCGAAGCTCGCGGCATCAGCAGCATTGCAATGCCATCTGCAATGACGCTCACCAACATCAGAGGAAGGACCGCGTTGTAGTCGCGCGTAATTTCAAAGGCAAAGATGATGAACGAAAATGTGGCGCGCGAGGCTGCTCCGAATACCGCACCCATTGCGACTAATGCGAAAGCCCCGGGCGAAAGATGGGCCGACGGCACAATCGAGTTGAACAGCATGGCAAATGCGCCGCCCATTGCCGCTCCTGACATAAACATCGGCGCGAGCAAGCCGCCAGAAGTACCGGAGCCAAGCGAAATCACCAGCGCAGCAGACTTCGCAATCATCACAAGAAGAAGGAGCTTGAGTCCAAGGCTCGCATTCAGAATGTCACCGATCGTGTCGTAGCCGACGCCCAGAACGCGCGGGACAAAGTAGCCGATAATTCCCAGTCCTAGTGCCCCTATCGCCGGCCACCAGAGCTCATCAACCGGCAGTTTCTCGAAGAGGTCTTCGGTCCAGTAAAGCAACCGTGTAAAGCCGACCGCCGCCAGGCCACACACTCCGCCGAGCAGCAGATAGAACGGCAGGGCATGGGGAATGCCAAAATCCATCTCGGCGACCTGGAACATTGGCCCTGCGCCCAGGAGTTGCATATGGACCGCGGTAGCTAAGGTGCTTGCAATGACCAGCGGAATGAACGACCGCGCTTTGAATTCGAACAAAAGCAGTTCTATGGCTAGAATTACACCCGCAATTGGAGTGTTAAAAGTCGCGGACATTCCCGCAGCTGCGCCACACGCGAGCAGGACTTTGCGCTCCGCCGCCGTGGTGTGGACCAACTGCCCAACCAGTGATCCGAAAGCGCCGCCGGTTTGAATGATTGGTCCTTCCGCGCCGAAAGGCCCACCGGTGCCGATGGCGATTGCAGCCGAGATCGGCTTGAGGATCGCAACTCGCGGTTGAATGCGGCTGCGGTTAACCAGTACAGCTTCCATCGCCTCAGGAATTCCATGGCCTTTGATCTTTGAACTGCCATACTTTGCCATGATCCCAACGATCAGTCCGCCGATGACCGGAATTGGAATAACCCACAAGCCGAGATGATTGTGGCGGGCGCTGAGGAACGCCGAGTCGATCCGACCATAGAAAAAAATGTTCGTGAACAATCCGATGAGCTTGTAGAGAAGAAACGCAATGAGCCCGGCGAGCAGCCCGACCCCGGCGGCGAGAAATGAAATTAACACCAGGCGAAACTTGGCATGCTCGAGAGGGCCTTGCGCTGTCGCGGTGTTCAGTCCGGTGACGGAGAGCCGTGTCTTACCCTCTTTAGGCATTTTGTCTGTGATCTCTGGAGATGTCGAATTTCTATCAGGCATAGTTGGGGGTCACTTCGATAATTTCCGCGAACGACGTGGCTGGTTTCCATCCTGAAGCACGCGCCCCAGCGATTCGATTAAGGCGGGGCCCTTCGCCGAAAGCTCTGACCGATGATGCAACACTAGCTCGCGGAGCACCCTCTCTCCGGACGGAGTCAACAGCACCAGGACTTCGCGCCGATCTTCCGTGCTGCGTTGCCGGCGCACCAGGCTTGCTGCTTCCAGACGGTCGACGAGTTCAACCGCGCTATGGTGCTGAATCTGGAGTTGTTCGGCCAGCTCACCAATGCGGGGGCGAAGGTCTGGCGGCATGCCCTTTAAGGCCAATAGCAATTGATATTGGCGAGGCTCCAATTTCGCCTTGCGCACCGCTGCGTCGCTAAAACGAAGAAAACGCCGGATCTGATGCCGGAATTCCGCCAGATGTTGATAGTCTTCGGTGCTCAGCGCTTTCTTCATGCGACGTTTCTATCGGCAACGCAACTATATATCGTATCACGATATATGTACCGCGTGGATATCAAATGGTGCAAGGCCTGGTCATGTGCATTTAGAATTTGTAGTTTCCTGACTGAAAGGCAAAGACAGGAGCACGAATTGATCCAACGCTACACACGCCCGGAAATGGGCCGCATTTGGGGCGAAGAGAACCGCTTTCGCACATGGCTTAAAGTTGAGATCGCGGCGACCGAGACTCTCGCCGAAGCCGGAATTGTCCCGCGTGCGGCCGCAAAGGCAATCCGCGAACTGGCCGACTTCCGCCTCGAGCGCATTCGCGAAATTGAGGCTGAAGTTCGGCACGATGTCATTGCGTTCACTACTGCGGTCGCAGAGTTCGTTGGTCCCGAATCGCGATGGTTCCACTATGGGTTGACCTCGAACGACGTCGTCGATACCGCACAAGCCCTTCTCATTCGCGAGGCGTCGGCGATTATTGCCGCCGATCTGCGCGATCTCGCGGCGGTACTCGAGCGCCGCGCCTGGGAATTCAAAAACACGCCTATGATCGGCCGAACGCACGGAGTTCATGCCGAGCCGATCACTTTCGGCTTCAAACTGGCGAACTGGTATTCGGAAGTACGGCGCAACATCGATCGCTTTGATCGCGCTGCGGAAGAGATGCGAGTGGGTAAGTTTTCCGGCGCTGTCGGGACCTTCGCGCACCTGAGCCCCGAACTCGAAGAAAAGATGTGCACCCGCCTGGGGCTGAAAGCTGCGGCAATTTCTTCGCAAGTCATTCAGCGCGACCGTCATGCGAACTATCTGGCAACGCTGGCAGTCATCGCTTCCACGCTCGACAAGATTGCTACCGAAATCCGGCATCTGCAACGTACCGAGGTTCGCGAGGCCGAGGAATACTTCAGTGAGAAGCAAAAAGGCTCTTCGGCCATGCCTCACAAGCGGAACCCCGTTACCTGCGAGCAGATCAGCGGACTGGCGCGGGTAGTTCGATCAAATGCGCAGGCTGGATTTGAAAACGTTCCCCTATGGCACGAGCGCGATATCTCGCACTCTTCTGCCGAACGAATCATCATTCCTGATTCCACAACCTTGGCCGACTATCTACTGAACAAAACAACCAACCTTCTCGACACGATGTTCGTCTATCCGGAAAGGATGAGAGCCAACCTCGAGAGCACCGGGGGGCTGGTATTCAGCGGCCAGCTTCTTCTGGATTTGGTCGAGCACGGGGTTTCTCGTGAGGACGCATACCGGCTCGTGCAAAGCCATGCGATGCGCGCCTGGAAAGAAGGCCTGAATTTTCGCGAGCTGGTATCGCAAGATCCCGCGATAACGAACAAAGTTCCGGCTCAGGTGATTAATCGAGCATTTGATCTGAAGCGGCAGCTCCGGAATATTGATGCGATTTTCGCGCGTGTATTCAACCGCCGCAGCAATCCCAAGCCTGTGAGACCCAAGAAAGGGAACACTCGCAAGCCAGGTTCGCGTTCAAGGAGTAAACGAGTGACAAGGGCATAGTAAGCGTCCTGTTGGAGATGGCAATGAAGGAGAGATTGCGCCCCGCGTGGGCCTTATTTTTTGTTCTGATGTTAGCTAGCGCGATCGCTTCTCAAGAGACGAGGCCGACCGATCCCGACACGCCTGAGCCGCACGCCGGAGCGCAGGCCGCAAGAGCAAATCGCACTCCTGACTATCAGGACCTTGCGTGGCGTGTCCTTTGGCTGGGCTTAAGACATCCAAAGGCAAACCAGCGGGTGGAAGCAGTGAAAGCCCTGTCGCTTATGCAGGGGAACCGTCGCGCAGCTGCATTCGCCATGCGCGCGCTTAATGACCCAGACCCTAAAGTCAGGGCCGCGGCCGCGGCTACACTGGGAGACCTGCACGTTACCGCCGCCGCCTCTGCCTTGAGGGCACTCCTGTCCGACAAAGAACCGGCGGTAATGCTGTCCGCGACGTACGCCCTGTTCCTGCTGAAGGACGCAGCTGCCTACGAGATCTACTACGCAGTCTTGATGGGCGACAAAAAGACGAGTGCAGGACTCATCCAGGCGCAGGTGGACCGGCTGAAAGACCCGAAGCAGGTTGTTGAAATGGGACTTCAGGAAGGTATGGGTTTCGTTCCTTTCGGTGGAATGGGGTACGAGGCTTATCGGATGCTACTGAAGCATGACAACTCGCCGGTTCGTGCCACCGCGGCGCGTTATTTGGCGCTCGATCCGGATCCAGTTACCGAAGATGCGCTGATTCAAACCGCGCTGGCGGACAAGAAGGCAATCGTACGCCAGGCGGCGCTGGATGCTCTAGCGCAGCGAGGCGACTCTCGCTGCATTGAACGCCTCGCACAAAACCTTCACGAGAAAATCTATGCGGTGCGTTACAGGACGGCAGCGACCATCATTCACGTCGGCGGCGTGAGAGCCGGGAAGATTCCATCCAAGTGAGATGACAGTCAAAGCTTCTCAAGCGAAGCCGCGCCACCACCGGCAAGGACCAAGCACAGGGTGGCTGCAAGTAGCGTGAGCGGGAATTCGTAGCCCATGTTCTGGTTCCAAAAACCGTGCCGGAAGTGGACAACGAAGATCGCGACGATCATGTCAATCGCGTTCAAAGCCGCAGGAAGTCTCGTTGCAAGTCCTGTCACCAGTAGAATCCCACCGATAAACTCAACCAGAGTAACTATAGTGGCAGCTACGAGAGGAAGTGGAATGCCGCTGTGCCCGAAGAAGCCAGCGACCCCATGAATCCCGAGCTTGAACATTTTCTGATATCCGTGCGCGAAAAATACGATCCCGACGACGATTCGAAGTATCGCAAGTCCGCACGGCTGGCACTTCAGCATAGATTCTCCTTACGTTCGAAAATTCAAACAGGGCCTTAAACTGCTCAGAACAGATGCACCCGCTATTTCGAAGGCTCCAATTTGTTACAAAGGCATATAGGTTAGCCCGCCGGAACCTGTACCTTCGCCGGTATCCGCGTGGCCACGAGCTTACCCATCTCACTCGTCGTGACATGAGGCTGGTCTTTGCTGGCCAGATCTCGAGTACGATTTCCTTCAGCCAGTACTTCGCGCACAGCGGCTTCAATCGATGCCGCCTCTGATTCAAGCTGAAACGAATGTCGCAACAGCATCGCTGCTGAGAGAATCGCGCCCAATGGGTTCGCGATTCCCCGGCCTGCAATATCTGGAGCAGAGCCGTGAATCGGTTCGTAAAGTCCAACCTTTCCGCCAATGCTCGCGGAAGGCAACAGGCCGAGCGACCCCACTACTGCGCCCGCCTGATCGGACAAAATGTCCCCAAACATGTTCTCTGTGAGAATTACATCAAACTGCGCTGGACGTGACACCAGCGCCATGGCAGCCGAATCCACATACATGTGAGAGAGCTGCACATCGCGAAACTCTGTGGCGACGCGATTCACGACTTCCCGCCACAATCGGGAACAGTCGAGCACGTTGGCTTTGTCCACCGAAGTGAGCTTTTTCCTCCGCTTGCGAGCAAGCTGAAATGCAACCCGCGCGATGCGTTCAATCTCACCCTCGGTGTAAGCCATTTCATCGACGGCGCGCCGCCGGCCGGAGTCCCCTTTGATCGAGCGCTGCCCGAAATACACGCCGCCGAGCAGTTCACGCACAATCATCACGTCGGTTCCTTCGACGACCTCCGGGCGCAGCGGAGATAAGTTCGCGAGTCCCGGCATACAGATTGCCGGCCGCAAATTTGCGAAAACTCCCAGTTCTTTGCGCAACCGCAGCAACCCTGCTTCGGGGCGAAGCTTCGCAGGATATGAATCGAACGCCGGCCCACCGACTGCGCCGAGCAGAACCGCTCCCGATGTGAGGCAGGCTTGAATCGTGTCCGCGGGAAGAGGGTCATTACTGGCGATGAGCGCAGCCCCGCCGACACTCTTCTCTATGATCTTGATTTTGTGACGAAAGGCTTCCGCTACGGCCTGTAGAACACTTACTGCTTGCGCAGTGACTTCTGGTCCAATGCCGTCGCCGGGAAGAGTGGTGACGTTAATGTTCATGAAGGTATTTTGCAGCGAATGAAGATTTTACCTGAGCAGCCGTCCGGCGATCAGTTGTCAAAGTCAAGCGGAAACGACTCCTAAAAATTCAAAAAAAGAAGCCCGCAAATGCTGCGGGCCTTGCTGGAGTACTACACTCAATTTTCTTGCTACACACCCCAGAGATAGTCTTCCTGTTCGGAAAGATGTTCCGAAGCTGGAATGGAGGTCAATCCGACCACACTGAAATCGGCCGGGGCTCCCGCAGGGAAAGGCTTGCGCGCGGTTTCTTCCGCTCCAGCCGCCACTGCGGCCGCCTGATCCGTTTCAACACGCCCTGGAGGGATGCGGTGACTTTCGCCATAGGTTTCGCGAATCATCTCGAGCAGATGGTGATCATGGACATGTTTGATTTGGTCCGCAAGAACGACAAAGCGGCGGTAGATTTCGTCCAATTCGCGGCGCTCAAATCGATAACCAAGTTGCTCGCATCGCAGACTGAGAGCATGACGTCCCGAGTGCTTGCCCAGGACAAGCTTCGAATCAGGAACGCCGACGGACTGGGGCGTCATGATTTCGTACGTTAGCCGGTTCTTGAGCATGCCATCCTGATGAATCCCCGCCTCATGCGCGAATGCATTGCGCCCGATGATGGCCTTGTTCGGCTGCACTGGAATTCCGGTTATCTCTTCGAGCATCTGGCTGGTCGGATAGAGCTCTTCGCTGGCGACCGCAGTCTGATAAGGATAACGGTCGGCGCGCACTCTCAATGCCATTACGATTTCCTCGAGGGACGCATTTCCCGCTCGCTCGCCGATGCCGTTAATGGTGCACTCGACCTGGCGCGCGCCGTTGGCAACGGCAGCCAGGGAATTTGCGACCGCTAGACCAAGGTCGTTATGACAGTGCGTGGAAATCGTGGTCTTCTCAATTCCACGTACCCGCTCGCGAATATTCTTGATAAGTTCGCCGAACTCGGCAGGAACGGTGTAACCGACCGTGTCCGGAATATTGAGGGTTGACGCGCCTGCCTGGATCACGGCTTCAAGGACTTGAAAGAGAAAGTCAGGTTCTGTTCTCGTCGCGTCTTCGGGAGAGAATTCGACATCTTCACAGTATGTGCGCGCAAGGCGCACCGATTCAGCGGCCTGATCAATGCACTGCTGTCGCGAAATGCGGAGCTTATGAGTCAGGTGGATATCGGAAGTGGCAAGAAAAACGTGGATTCGTGGGCGCACCGCAGCCTCAAGGGCCTGTGCCGCACGCTCGATATCGTGCTTGGCCGCGCGAGCAAGCGCCGCGATTACGGGACGAGGCACTGCTGCCGCCACCGCCTGCACAGCGGCGAAATCGCCATCCGAGGCAATCGGGAACCCAGCCTCGATGATGTCCACCCCTAAGCGGTCGAGTTGGCGCGCCAACCGAGCCTTCTCCTGCACGTTCATGCTGCAGCCGGGGGACTGCTCGCCGTCCCGCAAAGTGGTATCAAATATCCTGATCCGCGTACTTTCCATAAAAACTCCCTGGCAGAATTAACTCATCCTAGCGGCAGGCAGATCAAAAGCAAAGCTTATAATTCTGTAGTAAATAGTCATATGTTCTAATAGAATTAGAATAGCTGATGGATATTGAGCCTCTTATTAATGGTGGTCAAAGTGGAGATTTCCCAGCTGGAAGTATTTCTTGCGGTAGCCCGCGAAGGAGGATTCTCGCGGGCCGCAGAAAAGCTATATCGCACGCAGTCCGCCGTTAGCCAGGCAGTCAGGAAGCTTGAGACCGAAATCGGCGAGCCTCTCTTTGATCGCTCGACTCGAGACGGAATGCTCACTGACGCAGGCCATGTGCTGCGGGAATACGCGGAACGGCTGCTCAATCTGCGCGAGAGCGCACGAGAAGCGCTGAGCGAGCTCCGCGAACTGCAAAAAGGAAAGCTCGTTGTCGGGGCGAACGAGTTTACAGCTTTGTACCTGCTTCGCGTGTTGGCGGAGTTTCAGCGCCTGCATCCGGCGATTCGAATCGTAGTCCAGCGTTCGCTGGGCAGCCAGATTCCCGACGATGTGCGCCGCCACAATTGTGAGTTTGGCGTGCTCACCTATGATCCACAAGACCCAGAGCTGGCGTCGATTGTCGTTTATTCCGACGAACTGATCTTTGTAGTTCCGCCGCAACATCCGTTAGCCCGCGAGTCTCGCGTAAGTATCCGGCAGCTGGGGGCGGAATCATTCGTCGCCCACATCGTCTCTTCTCCATACCGCGAGAAAGTCATTCAGGCTTTCGAAAAGCATAAAACGCCGTTGCACATGGGCGTAGAATTGCCGACTCTACAGGCCATCAAACGCTTCGTGGCCATGGGCAATGGCGTTGCCTTTCTGCCGGAAATCAGCGTCGAAGACGAAATTGCGCGCGGTGAACTCGTGCGCATTCCGGTGCAGGAACTGCGGGTACACAGGAAATTGCGTTTGATCTACCGAAAATCCGCCGCCCTCTCTCACGCCGGGCGTGCCTTCTTGAAAGTTGCTGAATCGGTCGCGGCATCACATGGCGGACGATACCGTTTCGAGCGCACGAAACAAAAAATTACAATCGGTCCTACTTAAACGGTGTACTCTTCTCGTACTTTCTTGCGGAGCTCTGATTGGGCACCCGCGTTGGGGAGTTCGCGCGTTGCGGCAGTCAATTACTAAGGCGTTCGTCTGCCTGTCACTGATCATTTCCTTGCTGCCGCTTAAGGCACAGGCAGAGCAAATCCAAATCAGTGGCACGGTGCAGGATTCCACCGGCGCCGTGATTCCGGGTTCGCAGGTCAGCCTGACTTCTTCCGGTTCAACGCAAGCGGCGGAAACGAACGCCGATGGCAGATTTTCCTTTAGCGTTCCAGCCGGAAGTTCCGGAATAATCCGCGTAGTTGCGAACGGATTCGCTGCGGCAGAACAGAATTGGACTGCCGCCACGAACCCCATTCAACTCACTATCGTTTTGCAAGCGGGCGCGGGGAGCGAACGCATTGTTGTCTCCGCGGCACGCAGTGAACTGAAACTTTCTGAAGTGCCGGGCAGCGCCGTCCAATTGACTTCGGAAGACATAAGCGCAAATCCGTCGCTCAATACCGACGACATGCTTCGGCAGGTGCCTGGTTTTTCTCTGTTTCGGCGATCCAGCAGCAGAATCGCGAACCCGACGACTCTCGGCGCTTCCCTCCGTGGGCTGGGCGGAAGCGGACCGAGCCGGGCCCTGGTTCTAGAGGACGGAGTTCCGTTGGTTGACCCATTTGGCGGCTGGATCTATTGGGACCAATTGCCGCGCGCCGAACTTGCGAGCGTGGAAGTTTTTCGCGGCGGCGAGTCGAATCTATACGGCAGTGACGCGCTCGGCGGAGTGATTCAATTCATTTCTCGCGTACCGACTACTCCGTCTGCTTCGGTAGACATCTCCTACGGCACCCAGAACACGCCTGACCTCTCGGCCTGGGCGGGCACGACGGTCTCGCGCTGGGACTTCTCCGCCGCCGCTGACCTCTCCCGCACCGATGGCTACGTTCTGGTTCCACCTTCTGAGCGCGGAGCCATCGATACCGTGGCCAATTCGAAGCACGCCACCGTCGATGCCGGAGCGGGCTATCGAATTTCAGAAAACGAACGCGCGTTTCTGCGCGGAACTTTTTTCGAGGAATCACGCAGCAACGGTACCATTCAGCAAACGAACAGCACCGGCACTGGCATTGGCGTCGCAGGAATTAACGCCGCGGTCGGAGACCACGACTCAGTGGTGGCGAGAGTCTTCGGCCGTGTCCAAGGCTACGACCAGGTATTTACATCCATTGCCAGCGATCGGAACAGTGAAGCGCTCACGAACCAGCAACACGTTCCTTCGCAGCAGCTCGGTGGCGCGCTGCAATGGGACCATAGGCTGAGGAACCATACTCTCATCGGCGGCCTCGATCTCTCGGAAGTAATGGGCGCAAGCGATGAGCAGCTATTTTCTTCAACAACCGGCGATCACTTCGCGAATAACATCGCCGGCGGCCGGCAGCGATCACTTGGAATATTCGGCCAGGACATATTTCGCATCGGCAGCAAGTGGACCGTGATCGCCGGCGCGCGCTGGGATGACTGGAACAACATCGACGGAAACAACGTGCGGATAACGCTTCCGGCGGGAACGGCAGCCGGCGAATTCTTCCCGGATCGCAGTGAGACGGCCTTCAGCCCCAGGCTCTCTGTGCTGCGCAATTTTCGGCACGACATCGCTGCATGGGTGTCAGGCTATCGGTCGTTTCGCGCTCCAACTCTAAACGAGCTCTACCGCAGCTTCCGGCAAGGCAGTACAGTGACAAACAGCAATCCGTTCTTGAAGGCGGAGCGGCTCACCGGCGCCGAAACTGGGCTTCGCGCCACCGTCTTCGACCAGAAAGCCGAATTCCGAACCACGGGTTTTTGGGCAGACGTTGTGGACCCAGTAACCAACGCGACCATATCTTCAACCCCGACCTTGATCACGCGCCAGCGACAAAATTTGGGACGGATTCGTTCCTTCGGCACTGAACTCGACGCAATCGTGCACCTGACGAACACGTTCCAGTTTTCAACTGGCTACCAGTTTGTTCATGCTTACGTGGCTGAATCGCCAACCTTAAAAGGCAATCTCGTACCTGAGGTACCCAAACACCAGCTGACATGGGAAGCCCGCTACTGGAATCCGAATCGCGTGATGCTGAGCGTGGAAGGGCGCTACTCCAGTTCACAATGGGATGATGATCTGAACACGCTCTTTTTGGGCAGGTACTACGTGATGGACTTATTCGCCGGACGCCAATTTGCGCGTGGCCTGGTTGGCTATCTGGCCATAGAGAATTTCCTCAACGAACGTTATGCGTTCCAGGTTTCGCCCCCGGTGCAACAGCTTGCGCCGCCTATTCTAGGTCGGATCGGAATTCGATATGACTTCCCGGCCAAGGATTGATCTGTTTTCCGGGCTGCCAGAGGAAATACTTCCTATTTCGTCTTGGGCCTGTGTTTACTGCCCAAGGCAATGTCTGCCAAGTCCAGGTAGTGTTCCAAACGTGAAGGGTCTTTGGAGTTTTCGCCCAGCGGTATCAGGCGCGGTCCCTCGTCGCGCGCCGCCTCTGAGCTTGAAGGAATTCGCCGCACACCCGTTACAAATTGTCCTGAAATCGCCTTCTGGCGAGTCTTTTTCCGCTTCAGACCGCGTTTCAACCGCTCTCCCTCGGCCAGAGTACTACGGTTTACGTTCGGCGTCCTGATGAAAAGTAACTGACGCGCTGGCTTTAGTCTGTCCGGCGGAGAACGCTATGCCTCGGTCTCGCTCAACTGACGGTGCGCCGGCCAACTCACGTCTTCGGTTCTCGATTTCGCGCAGCTGACGAATAATCGCCGCTTCTTTTTGCTCGTACTGTTCTTCCGTAATTTCTCCGGACTCCAACCTAAGTTGAAGTTCCAGCAACTGCTCCTTAATGGGAGCATCGTCCGTGTATTGCTCCTCCGCCACTCGCTGGAGTGTGCGCAGCACAAAACCGAATCCCGAGAACGGAAGACCGAGGAGGTCGTCGATGAGCAGCATAGGGGCTTTCGTGGAGAGTAGAACATCGATTTCAGAGTTTCAAGGTGTCAAAGGTTCAGACTTGAGACTCTGGAAACCTTCTATTCCGCTCCCACCCTCTCCAACTTTAACCGGATGTTTACGAAGTTATAAGGAGGCCATGGCCCCGTGTATTTAAACTTTAAGCGTTGACCATACTTCTTCGCGATCTTGTTCACGGCATCGTCAAACTCCGGTTCGCGTTCGCGCTCCACAAGAAATGCAGCGTTCATGATCATCTTGTCCCCGATCGGCTGATTATCGCGGGACGCCACACAAACGCTGCGTAAGGACTCGTAAATCTCGCGAACGTATCCGATCGAACGCTCCGCCAAAGCTTTGTCGATCATGCGGCCAAGTTGCATCCGCGCGAGATACGTCGATTGCAGGTGCTTGCGAATAATCTCCTGATGAAACTTCCGGATCTCCTCATCTTCTTGTTTTATGTCTTCAATGATCCGGTCCCGGTCCCAATTCACTTTGAGCCCAAACTCGAGCTTTCCGGACATCTGCTGCAATACATCCTTCAGTGATGAATAAATGCTCTTCAGCACCTCGCGAATGTCATTGTCAGTGCGGAAGACGGTGCCGAAGCTCATGGGAATGATCGTGTGCTTCTGCATCACCGTCTCGATCACGTGTTCGTGCGCCAGAGCATTCTCGCGGGTCGGATCGAAAATGTACACCGAAGTGTTGCTCACTACCGCGGCAATGTCCTGGTAATTCACCGTATAGACCAGCTCGCCGGCGCCGCCGATGCCGATCTTGCCAAAGTCGCGCCTGTCTCTTGATTGCACAATGCCGTACACATATCGGCCGCTTTCCGTCCTTTCTGCCGGCACGGCGGCGGGAGCCTCCCCGGATTTGGCCCGGTCTCCGTTGTTTGATCTTGAAATCTTGCGTGGTCTGGCCAGAGTCTTAGTGGTCATTGATTTACCTTGGGCGCGCGCTGAAACCCGCTATTCACGGTCAATCCGACCGATTCTCGCGCTGGACAGCCTAGACGCGAGAAACCGGGAAAATAATCTTGAAGATTGTACCTTTTCCAATACTGCTCCGTACCTGGATTCTGCCGCCGTGGCTCTCCACAATTCCCTTGACAATCCACAGTCCTAATCCTGTGCCTTTTTCGCCTTTTGTGGTGACGAACGGCTCGAACATGGTGCTGCGAATCTCGCTGGGAATGCCGATTCCAGTATCCGCAACGACGATGCTGACCTCTTCGTACATTCCGCGCCGCGAGCGTATGTGCGCAGTCTTGATGATCAGCCTTCCACCATCAGGCATGCTGTCCTGCGCATTCACCACCAGGTTCGACAGCAGTTGGCGGAACTGGTCAGCGGAGCCTTTCATTACCACTGAACGTCCGAACCGCTTCTCGATGCTGATCCCCGCCTTTGAGAGCGGACGCGAAAACAAGGTAAGCGTGTCCTCAGCGATAACGTTGAAATCGAAGTTGGCAAGTTGGCCGGCATTGCGATAGAGCCCGAGCATTTGGCGCACGATGCGCGTGACCCGGTCGGTTTCGCTCTTCAGTGCTTCGTAGATGGACTGCGATTCCGGAGCGACCTTGTCTCGCAAGAGAAAAATAGCGTTCTTGATCGCTTCCATCGGGTTGTTAATCTCGTGAGCGATCGTCCCGGCCAGCCGTCCGGTGGCGGCAAACTTTTCCATCTCGAGCATGCGCCGTTCCAGTTGCAACTGTTCGAGCTTCTTCCAGGTGGAAAAATCACGCAGAATCGTGACTGTGTAGGCGACTTGGCCGCGTGCGTCGTAGATCTTGCCGGAACGCGCCGCGTACTCAATTTCACCACCCACAACGGGATTGAAGAAATGGAGCGTCTTGTTCTGATGATCGAGAAACGAGAACGTGAACGCAGTGAGATAGGCATTCAGCTTGGCCTCATTCTTCATCAGTTCCGGGTCTCGTGCGGCCTCTCCCACGCCGAACAGCTCCTTGGCAAGTGGATCGAGGAGAACGATCCTGGTGGAATTGTCGGCAACGATGATCGGATCGCCGACGTTCTCAATGACAACATTCAATCGATCGCGGTCTTGGCGAACGATTTCCTCAGCCGCGCGCAACTTCTCCAGGTTCGCCCGCACTTCCTGGTCGGCACGGCGAAGGTCGGTGACGTCGCGCATAACGGTCACCATTCCAGTTCTGGTTTCGTCAATGTGGGTTGGAGCGCATACAGCCTCGAACAAGACCTCCTCGCCCTCCATAACGTCCACCAGCGTTAAATCCCGCGAGCTCTCAACGCCGCTTACGGTCATGGAAGATAGCGCGGCGGAGAAGAGAAGATTGTTGAACTCGACCGCTCGCCGTCCGCCTTCCGTAACACCTTCCGGCACTCGGAAGAAGCGTTCTGCAGCCCGGTTCTGAATGAGTACGCGATGCTGATTGTCAGTGAGTATGACGGGGTCGGCCATGCTCTCCATGACCGTAGACATGCGCGAAATGGTGATTTCCATGTCGCGCATTCGGTTGTAATAGTGCTCGGCCTTGAAAAGCCGCGCCAGTTGGTGGTTCGCGCGGTCCACAAGATTGCGGAACTGGCGAATCTTTGCTTGCCCGGTATTTTTTCCGGATCGCCCAACAATCAGGTTCACGTACGAACGCATGCCGCATACTGAACAGACTTGCTGCTGGATGTGAAGTTTGCCCTGAGAATTAGTGTTCAATACGGCCAGACAATCGTCACGACGTTCCCGTTCCGCCTCCCAACATAATGTTGGGTTACGGTAAATCATGGGTTGAACACACAAAGTGCTTCCGCCCCGTCCGTTTGATACAACCGCCGCTTTGAGGTTCAGGAGCGCAGAGACATACGGATTTTCACTCGCCCACAACGAGGTCTGGAACTGGCGGAGATATTCGGGACTGCAGTTCAGGGAAGCAGAGGGCTTGATCTGCCCGGTATCGAAATCCAACTCCAGGGCAAGAGCGCTGCGAAACCCGAGGCGCACTATTTCCTCGAGTAGTATGGGGAGAATTTCTTCCGGGCGCTCGGATGCGGAGATACGAAGCGCAGCCGATTCGCCGGATGAACGTTGCTCCTGAAAACGCTCGCCTTTGCGTCTTAACGCGGGACTAGCCATGCGACTACACAGTTAAGCCTGGACCGCTAATTCTGAGATGCGGCCCGTGAACATCGAAACAACGTGAAGCCCTAACCCCTGCGTACCGCAGTTCGCCGCGAAGGCACACGCGCCACCCGGCGCGTGGTTTCCATCTCGATCTCAGGAACGGTCTCAACCCCCAGCTGCGGGCGGGAGACCAGGCCAGTCAGGCCGACAGCATCGGCATATTTCAAGTACGTATCAATGGACGCTACGACCACGCGCGCTTCCACCGTGATCAGGTCGATGCCGACAAGGGAAATACGCACCCATGCATCGATCACGATGCCCTTATCTAATACGCGATCGAGCACATCGATAAGGCTCGATCCACCCGATACACGTTCGACGGCCATTGAAATTCCCTCCTCTGCCAACCCCAAGGCCGAACCTACAAGCCGGAAATATCTAGCGCTTTCGTCGCGCTGCCGCCGGCACGGCCTTTCGCCTTATTGGAGCCCGCTTGCTTTCCGCGGCGCTGGGCAATAATGGCGATTGCGCGGTCAAATGCGGATCATACTTCCACCAGTTCAACCCGATCTGCTCCGCTTTATCAACTGAGCAGACCAGCAACCGGATTCGGATGGTAAGCAGCTCCACGTTCGCCAACGAGACACGCACATCACCCGCGATCACCAATCCCTTGTCGAGCACACGATCCAGAATATCGACCAGGTTTGTGGTTCCCGCAGTTGTTGTCGGCATCCGATCCATGTTCTTGAGGTTCTTTCTGCTGGAAAGGAAGCGAACACCCGTTCCGCGCGCCTGATGCTAAATGCAGCAGGAAGCCGATGTCAACGATTGAACGGATTTGGGTGATGTCACGCGGCTTGTGTAAATAGCTTGAGGGTGCGGGTTTTCCATTCCAGGGTAAAACGCTGGAAAATGGAGTAGATGATTCGATCCACGCTTTTCACGTTCACAAAGCACA
>Ga0070741_10006415_pt1 | contig 25274 bp, 25 predicted proteins | sample Coa_R1_4_FD_66440 | JGI IMG/M metagenome (GOLD analysis project Ga0070741, IMG submission 66440) | Surface soil microbial communities from Centralia Pennsylvania, which are recovering from an underground coalmine fire - Coalmine... | ecosystem: Environmental > Terrestrial > Soil > Unclassified ... | reverse complement strand
CGGAGAGCTGTTCGCAAGGCAGGACCTCGTCGAGGCCCAATGGCGCATCGTCGAGCCCGTGCTCGGCAACGTGACGCCGGCCTACACCTACGAACCGGGGACCTGGGGTCCCGAGGAGGCTAATCAGCTTATCGGCAGGGACGGTCCGTGGATCAACCCGCAGGTCGCCGAAGCCGCGCATTGACCGCCGCGCGGACCATCCGGCGCGCCGCGCGGGCCGTCCGACCGTTGAGAATCGAGGTAAGGGGGCAAAGCGAAACGCCAAATCGCCGCGCGCGGCCTGATGCCGACCGCCGCGCAGCTCGGCTTCCACAGTGCAATCGAAAGCCGGCGGCGAACGCTCACGCTAACAATCGGCTTCGAATTTCCGTCGAGGCCCAGGAGCACAGACGTGAAACCAACACAGCAACTCAATCAGCTCGGCCAAAGCCTGTGGATCGACAATATCACCCGGGAGATGCTGGACAGCGGAACCCTCAAACGCTACATCGATGAGCTTTCCGTCACCGGCCTCACGTCCAACCCGACGATATTCGACCACGCCGTCACTCACAGCAAATCCTACGACAGCGAGATCCGCAGCCTGTCGAGCAGGGGTTTTTCGGGAGAGGCCTTGTTCTTCGAGCTCGCGATCGAGGATCTGCGGCGGGCGGCGGATCTCTTCGCGCCGATCCACGAGCGCACCGCCACGGTTGACGGATGGGTGTCGCTCGAGGTGTCGCCGCTGCTCGCCTATGATGCGCAGGCAACCGTGGCGGAAGCGCGCCGGCTCTATCGCAAAGCCGCGCGGCGCAATCTCTTCATCAAGATTCCCGGCACCCGCGAAGGTCTTCCCGCGATCGAGGAGGCCATCTTCTCCGGAATTACCGTCAACGTGACGCTGATCTTCACCCGCGAGCACTATCTCGCCGCCGCCGATGCCTACATGAAGGGGCTGGAGCGCCGCGTCGCTGCGGGACTCAGCCCCGACGTCCGTTCGGTCGCATCGCTGTTCATCAGCCGATGGGACAAGGCGACGATGGACAAGGTGCCGCAGCAGTTGCGCGACGAGCTCGGCCCCGCAATCGCCCGCCAGACCTACAAGGCTTACCGCGATGTAATCGACAGCGATCGATGGCAGCGGCTCGAGGGACTCGGCGCGCGCCCCCAGCGATTGCTCTTCGCCAGCACCGGAACCAAGGATCCCAAGGCGTCCGACGTCCTCTACATCTCGCAACTGGCCGCTCCCAACACCGTGGACACGATGCCCGAGGAGACGCTGCTTGCCTTTGCGGAGCACGGCAAGGTGGGCGGGACGCTCGCGCGCGACGGCGGCGACTGCGAGCAGATTCTCGCCGAATTCAGAAAGGCGGGCGTCGATGTGGCCGCGTTGGGTGCAGACCTGCAGACCGAGGGCGCCAAAGCCTTCGTCGACTCATGGCAGGACTTGCTCAAGTCGATCGAATCGAAGAGCAAGTCGCTCAAGTAGCAAACCCGGGAGGATTACGATGGCTCGACCGACCGATACCGCGGCATGGCGCGCCCTGCAGTCGCACTACGAGAAGATCAAGGATGTCCACCTGCGCAGGCTCTTCGCTGAAGACCCTAAACGAGGCGAGACCTTCACCGCCGAAGGCGCCGGACTCTATCTCGATTACTCCAAGAACCGCATCACCTCCGAAACCATCGCCCTGCTTGTTCAGCTCGCACGAGAGTGCGGCGTCGCGGAGAGGCGCGATGCGATGTTTCGGGGCGAGAAGATCAACCTGACCGAGAGGCGGGCCGTGCTCCACGTCGCTCTGCGCGCCCCACGCGGCGTGAAGATCGAGGTTGACGGCAAGGATGTGGTCCCCGAAGTCCACGCCGTGCTCGACAAAATGGCCGCATTCTCCGAGCGCGTCCGCAGCGGACAATGGAGGGGACATACCGGCAAGCGCATCCGCAACGTCATCAATGTCGGAATCGGCGGCTCCTATCTCGGACCGGAGATGGCCTACGCGGCGCTGCGTGACTTCAGCGATCGGTCCATGACCTTCCGGTTCGTCGCCAACGTTGACGGCGCCGCCTTTGCCGAAGCCACCCACGACCTCGACCCCGGCGAGACGCTCTTCGTCCTTTCCTCCAAGACCTTCACCACGCTCGAGACGATGACCAACGCTGCCACCGCGCGGCGATGGATCGTCGACAAACTCGGCAGCGATTCGGCCGTGGCGAAGCATTTCGTCGCGGTCTCGACCAACGAAGCCGAAGTCCGAAAATTCGGCATCGACACCGCCAACATGTTCGGATTCTGGGACTGGGTCGGCGGGCGATACTCGATGGATTCGGCGATCGGGCTTTCGACGATGCTGGCGATCGGACCGGACGGGTTCCGTGAGATGCTCGCGGGGTTCCGCGCGATGGACGAGCACTTCGTGAGCGCGCCCATCGAGAAGAACCTGCCGGCGCTGATGGGCCTGCTGACGGTCTGGTACAACAACTTCTTCGGCGCCCAGACCATCGGCATCATGCCGTATTCCGACAACCTCCGGCGCTTCCCCGCCTATCTCCAGCAGTTGCAGATGGAGAGCAACGGCAAGCACGTCGACCTCGACGGCAATCACGTCAACGTGCAGACCGGGCCGATCATCTGGGGCGAGCCGGGCACCGACGGACAGCACTCCTTCTACCAGTTGATTCACCAGGGCACGAAACTAATCCCGTGCGACCTGATCGCGTTCTGCCGCCCGCTGAGCGAACTGCGGCATCATCACGATCTCCTCATGTCCAACGTGTTCGCGCAGGCCGAGGCGCTCGCCTTCGGCAAGACGCCGGAGGAACTCAAGGCCGAGGGTTCTCCCGATTTCCAGACCCCGTTCAGGGTCTGCGAGGGAAACCGCCCGACCAACGTGATACTCGCCGAAAAACTCGATCCCCGCACCCTTGGAAGCCTCGTGGCCTTGTACGAGCACAACGTGATGACCCAGGGCGCGATCTGGAACATCGACTCGTTCGACCAATGGGGAGTCGAACTGGGCAAGGTACTGGCCAAACGAATCATCCCCGAACTGGAAAGCGCCGCGGAACCGGACCTCAAGCACGACAGCTCGACCAATGCATTGATCCGCCGCTACCGCCGCCTTCGTTCGCGATGATCGGCGGCGATGGCCGTTACTGATCGGGATCGCCTCGGCGCGATCCCGGCCTTTACGCGCGGGGATCGGCCCCGCCCCAATGGTCAGGATCGAATTGCGATGGACGACAATCTCAACGCGGCTTCGCAGGTGCTCGAAAGCCGCCTCTCACACGCCGACGACCGTGTTCGACTGAGCCGATGGCTCCCGCCCCGCGAGGGCATCATCCCTCACATCCGGATCGGCCGGAGATGGTTCAACGTCTTCTGGCTTATCCCGTTAGGCGCGATCATCCTCGTCGTGGCGATAGCGATCGGTCAGGAGCTGCGGCGGATTCCGCAGGTCGAACAGTTCATTGCGCGCTACCCCGGAACCGTTACTTCCGTGCCGGCCGAGTATTCCGGCTATCCGCTGTGGCTTAGATGGGAGCATTTCCTGAACCTGCTCTTCATGATGCTGATAATTCGGGCGGGCATTCAGATTCTCGCCGATCATCCGCGCCTGTACTGGAACCGCGATTGCACGCCGGGAACCGAATGGTTCCGCTTTCAGCACGAGGTTCCGCGCGACCGTCTCTGGACCGCCAAAGATGACTCGGTGACGCTGCCGAAATGGCTCGGCATTCCCGGAGTGCGCCACTCCATCGGGCTCGCGCGATGGTGGCACTTCAGCTTCGATGCGCTCTGGGTGCTCAACGGGATCATCTTTTACGTGATGCTCTTCAGCACCCATCAGTGGCAGCGGCTGGTCCCGATGTCCTGGGAGATTCTTCCCAACGCGTTGTCCACGATCCTGCAGTACCTCTCCCTCAAATTTCCTCCCAACGACGGATGGATGTACTTCAACAGCCTGCAGAAACTCACTTACTTCACCACGGTTTTCATCGCGGCGCCCGCCGCGATAATCACCGGACTGATGCAGGCGCCGGCGATCTCGAACAAACTCGGATGGTTCGGGCGCCTGCTGAACCGTCAGGCGGCAAGGTCGATTCATTTCCTCATCCTCTGCTGGTTCATCATGTTCGTCTGCGTGCACGTTACGATGGTTTTCGTGACCGGACTCCGGCACAACACGAACCACATGTTCGCCGGCATCAACAGCGACAGCCCTCTGGGCCTCGAGATCTTCGCGGTCGCGATGCTGTTCGTGGCGGTCGTATGGCTTTCCGCCTCGCCCTTCACGCTGCGCCACGCGCGCCTGGTGCAGAAGGCCGGGACGCTGATGCTGGGGCCGCTGAAGACGCTAGCAGAATGGTGGGACGTGCGGACTCAATACTCCGAAAACCAGATCTCCCCGTTCTTCTGGCCGAACGGCACGATGCCGGATTCGCCCGAGTACGACGCGATGCTGCGCGACGGATTTGCCGGCTACAAGCTGCGCGTCGTCGGGATGGTCGAGAACCCGTGCGAGTTCACCCTCGGCGAACTCAGGGCGATGAAAAGGCAGGAGCAGATCACCGCGCACTTCTGCATCCAGGGATGGTCCGGGGTGGCGAAGTGGGGCGGAGTCCCGATGAGCCAGATCCTCGAGATCGTCAAGCCTTCCCCCGCGGCCCGCTACGCGGTCTTCTATTCGCTCGCCTCGGGCGCCGAAGGGGGCCGCTACTACGATGTGCACACGATCCACAACATGCGGCACTCGCTGACGATCCTTGCTTACGAAATGAACGGCGCGCCCCTCACCGTCCTCCACGGCGCGCCACTGCGCCTTCGATGCGAGAATGAACTCGGCTTCAAGCAGGTCAAATGGATCGAGGCGATCGAATTCGTCGCCGACTTCAAGCATCTCGGAGCCGGGCAGGGCGGCTACAACGAGGACCACGAGTTCTACGGCTACCGGATGCCGATCTGAGCGGGCTCAGGTGCGGGCGCGAATCTCCTCGGATGCGCGGATTCCGGATTCGATCGCGCCCTGCACCGAGTTGCGCAGCAGCAGCGATGAGGTGTGCTCGCCGGCGAAATGCACCCGGCCTTCCGGCCGTCCCGCCTGCGGCGCCATCGTGGTCATCTCCCCCGGCTTGAACCAACTGAACGCGCCCATCGACCAAGGATCGAGATCCCAGCATTTGGACACTCCGCCCTCGCAGTACTTCCGCGCGCCGGGATAGACCTTCTCGACCTGCGCGAGCGCGAAGTCAACTCGCTCCGTCTCGCTCATCGCCGCAATCCTCCGCGCGTGCTCGCCCATCGTGAATGCCTGCAGGATGCCGCGGGTGCGGCGCTGGCGCTCCGCGCCATCCCAGAAAAAGGAAGTCGGCAGATCGGTGAAAGTGTATCCAGAAAGGCCCTGGTCCACCCAGAACCTCCGCGAGAACTGCAGGAACACCCGCGAGATCGATGCATACGAAAGGCGCGCGATCATTTCGCTCTTCGCCTCGCTGAACGGCGGCGAGATCTCCAGATGCCTCAGCACGGAGAAGGGGAGGGTGCATATCGCGTACGCACCCGCCGCGGTCTCGATCGCTCCCGCGCGGCGAAACGTCACCCGGACTTCTTCATCGTCCTGCTCGATCCGCGTGACCTCGGCACCGTAGTTGATCCTGCCGCCCAGCGCCCCCGCGATGGCCTTGGGGAGAAGATCGTTGCCGCCCTCGATCGAATAACGCGTGCCCGTAAACGCGCTGTAGGTCGTGGTCTGACAGAGCACGTCGAACGCCGACTGCTTGTCGGTCCCCTCTCCGACGAGGTCCCAGTCCTCGATCGCCAGCAGCCGGATCGCGTCTTCGGAGGCGCCCGCTCGCCTAAGGAATTCGTGGAACGAAATCCGATCGTACTTCTCCATCACCCGGTCGAGGGTTCCGTCCCTGTGCGCCCGCACGATTTCATCCACCGCGGGCCTTATGTAGCGGGTGCGCATCCGCAGCAGGCCCAGCGCACGTTCCTCGTCCGTCAAATCGAGCGGCCACTCCATCGGCGACTCGCCATCCTCGACAATCCGGACACCGCGGAAGAAATGGACGATGGGAAGGGTTCGCGGCTCCGGTTCCGCAAGCGCAAGGTTGAAGAGCTTCGCGTAGCGAAGCACCAGATCGGGCTCGACCGGGATGATTCCAGCCGCGCCCGCTTCCGTGTAGAGGCCGTCGGCGAACGGATCGGTCCAGGTCTGAATGCGGCCGCCCGGTCGCATCCTCGCTTCCAGGACCATCACATCCCTGCCGGCCTGCCTCAGCTCATAGGCGGCGACCAGGCCCGAAAGACCGGCACCGATCACGATCACCTTTGAGGACGGAGATTGCCGCGCCATCCGAGCATCTCCTTTGCAAGCCGGTCATACCGCCTGCATCAGCCTGCAGAGTTCCTCGCGCTCATCCTGATTGAAAAGGCGATCGGCGAGAGGATACAGCACGCTTTCCTCCTTCATATCATGGGCGCGGAACAAGTCCGAAGGATGAATCGGCTGGTTCTCGATCGTCTGGATCAGCGTGGCGCAGTTCCCCGACGCCAGGTCGTTTTCCAGGGATGCGAGGATTTGCTCGATGGCCCGATGCTCGGTGCGCATCACCGCGGTCGGTCCCGCCCCCGCGGGAAGACGGCCGCGCTCCTCCAGCCGCGGAAAGAAGCATTCCTCCTCCATCCGAACATGCCGGCGCAGGCCGAAGATGAAATGCCTGAGCCGATCCGCGATCGCATAACGATTCCCCGGCTGGGTCCTGAACAGGGTCTCGTAGGACATCTCGCACGTCTCGACGGTGGCGATGAAGTCATCCCAGTAGCGGGTGAGACGATGGTGGTCGGCGCCGAGGAAGGCGCTGATGGTTCGCGGGGCGCGGTCGCGTTTCACGACCAGGGCCCGCGCCGCATCCAGCGTCCACCAGTCGAATGAATCGCCGTGCCGCGCAACCAACTCCGCCCTCACCGTCGCGGGGACTGCGCCGTCGGCGATGTGAAGTTCGAGGGATTCGCCTTCGCCGAGTTTTTCGAGGGCCCCAGAAATCGAGGCCGCCGGGTCCGCCCCGGAAATCTCAAGTGCAGCTTTAGGATCTTCCATGGCTGCCGCCTCCCTGGCTCTTGCCGCGCTTATCAAATGTATTTTAAATACATCTTTAATGACGGGTCAAACGGCCCCGATCTGTCCCCGAAAGGACGGCTTGCGTGATCCGGATCAAGCGCGCTTACGAAGCGCCCGAGCCCGGTGACGGAGTCCGCGTGCTGGTCGACCGCCTGTGGCCGCGCGGCGTAAGAAAGTCCGATGCCGCAATCGAGCGATGGGATGCCGGCGTCGCGCCGAGCCCCGAACTGCGCCGGTTCTTCGGCCACGACCCGGCAAGATGGGAAGGAGTTTCGCCGTCGATACCTCGATGAACTCAAGGAGCCCCGCAGAAGAACGATCATCGAGGAATTGGCGAAGCTCGCCGCGAAGCGTACCGTGACGCTCGTTTATGGCGCGCGTGACGAGGCTCACAATCACGCGATCATCCTGCGCGACGTGATGAATCGGGTCGCGGCGCGCAAGACGAAATCATCACGGAGGAAAGCGTGGAGCTGACCTACTATACCGACTATGCGCTGCGCGTGCTGATCTACGCAGGGCTTCGCGGCTGTGGCATGTGCCTCATCTCCGAAATCGCCGACCACTACGGCATTTCGAGGAACCATCTGATGAAGGTGGTTCACGGGCTTGCGCGGGGCGGCTTCGTTCGCACCTATCGCGGAAAGGGCGGGGGACTCACCCTGTCCCGCGACCCTTCAAGAATCTCGATTGGCGACGTGGTCCGCTACATGGAAGGGCCGTTCAAGCCCGTCGAATGCTTTCGCGGCGCCGACCGCTGCGCGATCGCGCCCGCATGCACCCTGCCCGGGATACTCGAAGAGGCGTTCGCCGCGTTCGTCGCCGTCCTCGATCGCTACTCGCTGGCCGATCTCCTCGTCCGCCGCCGAAGGTTGATGACTCTTCTTAGGCAGGGAGCCGATGATCCATCAACGGCGCCGCGGCGGCTTGGGATTTAACCGCAACTGCCGCGTTTCGCCGCGTTTCCGTTACTCGCCGGCAACATTTGATCGTTATCATCGCGCCCTATAGCTTTGGGTGCGACCGTCTCGGCCCATTCTCTTCGGCGTGCGCGTGGGATGGCGGGTTACGACTACGACCTTGCGGTGATCGGTTCCGGACCGGCCGGCCATCACGCGGCGATCCAGGGAGCCAAGCTGCGCAAGAAGGTGATAGCGATCGAGCGCAAGCCGATCGTCGGGGGAATCTGCGTCAGCATCGGCACCATCCCCAGCAAAACCATCCGCGAAGCCATCATCTACCTCTCCGGCTATCGCGAGCATTCCGTGTACGGCGAGTCCTACCGCGTCAAGGACAAGATTACCTTCCAGGACCTTCTGTTCCGCGTCGAGCCGGTGGTGCGCACCGAGATCGACGTGATGCGCGATCAGTTGCTTAGAAACGGCGTGGAGGTGGTCAACGCCACGGCCCGTTTCGTCGATCCCCATACGCTGCGGTTGGAACGGGTCGGCGACGGCGCCGAACGCTCGATCACGGCTGACAAGATCGTGATCGCGGTGGGCACCGAATCCGCCCGCGACGCGCGAATGCCGATCGACGGCCGCGACGTGTTCTGCAGCGATGACATCCTGGGCCTCGACGAGCTCCCCCGCACGCTTGCCGTGGTCGGAGCCGGCGTCATCGGATGCGAATACGCGAGCATGTTCGCCGCCCTCGGGGTGCGTGTCACGCTAATCGACATGCGGCCGCGCCTGCTCGGCTTCGTCGATGCCGAGATCGTCGAGATGCTCGCCTATCACATGCGCGAGCGCAGGATGATCCTGCGTCTGGGCGAGGAGGTCTCGTCGGTCGAACCCTTCGTCGAGGACGGCATCCGCCGCGTGCGCACCCGCCTCGCCAGCGGAAAGCAGATCGTGACCGATCGCGTGCTTACCAGCACCGGACGCATCGGCGCGGTTGCCGATCTCAACCTGCCCGCCGCCGGCCTTGCGACCGACCAGCGCGGCCGAATCAAGGTGCGCGATTTCTACCGCACCGACGCCGATCACATCTACGCCGCCGGCGACGTCATCGGCTTTCCCAGCCTCGCCTCGACCTCAAAGGAGCAGGGGCGCATCGCGGTCTGCCATGCCTTCGGCATCCCCGCGCGGCACACGCCCGAGCTGTTTCCCTACGGAATCTACACGATCCCCGAGATCTCCTTCGTCGGACGCAACGAGGAGGAGCTGACCGAGCAGGGAATTGCCTACGAGATCGGAAAGGCCCAGTACAAGGAAGTCGCGCGCGGCAAGATAATCGGCGACGATACCGGCGTCCTCAAGCTCGTGTTCCATCGCGACACGCGCGAACTCCTCGGCGTCCATATCATCGGCGACGGCGCCGTCGAGCTGATTCACATCGGACAGGCGGTGCTCTCGCTCAAGGGCACCGTCGATTACTTCATCGACACCGTCTTCAACTATCCGACTCTTGCCGAATGCTACAAGGTTGCCGCGCTCGACGGGATGAACCGGATCATGGATTGAATCCGCGCGGCGGCGCACATTACTTCGCGTCGTGGAAGATTATCCCGAGCGCCCAGCGCGTGCCCTTCGTGACCGTGCTCACTCCGTGCCTTACGTTCACCCGGTAATGACCCCGCGCGCCGGGTACCGGGCGGAAGCGGTTCGGAAAAATAACGCCGCATCCTTGATCCAGTCCTATCGCTTCGCCGCGCGACTGCGCGCGCGGCCGCTGCTCGACCAGCAGCGATTCTCCGCCAAGATAGTCGCGTCCGCGCTGGTTGAGCACGCACGTGAACTGAAGCGGAAAGGCAAGCTCGCCGTAAAGGTCCTGATGGAGGCAGTTGTAGCCGCCCGCCTCGTAGCGCAACAGGAGCGGAGTGGGGCGGTCCTGTCCGCTTGCGCGGCACACCTTGAGATACTCCCCCAGCGTGCGCGGATAGGCGCCGCCGCCCAGCAGCTTCGACCATCGATTGGCGATCGGCGCAAGCCGCCGATAGAGCGCTGAGCGCATTTCCGCGATCGGCTCCGGGAGCGGCTCGGCGAAATACTTGTATTCGCCGATCCCGAAGCGAAACCGCGCCATGTCGATTCGGCTTCGAAACCGCTCCCGCTCCCCGTAAAGCGCGATCAGATCGGCGCATTCGCGCGCGCTCATCACGGGACCGGTCAGCGACCAGCCGCGCTCGTCCAGTTCCTTTTCAATCCGCGCCCAATCGAGCGCATCTATCCGATCGCCCGCCGGCTTCATCGTGCGATGCGCGGACAGCCTCGTCCGGCGCGACCGCGCGCAACTACGCGGTATGCTGCTGCACGAAGGCGCCGATTCTTTCGATCGCCTGCTGCCCCTCGTCCAGCATCGGCGCGAACAGGTGCCATACGTGGATCATGTTCTCCCACGGCTCGTAGGTTACCTTGACCCCCGCCTTGCGCGCCCGCTCGGCCAGGCGCGATGCGTCGTCGAGGAGCGTCTCGGCCGTGCCCACCTGGATGAGCAGGGGAGGAAGGCCGGAGAGATCCGCATAGAGCGGCGCCGCCAGCGGAGTGCGCGGATCCTTGCCCGCCAAATACGCCTGCGCCATCTGCAGCAATCCCGCCTTTTGCACGATCGGATCCGCCGCCGCTTTGGTGGTCATCGAGTCCCCGATTCCCTCGAGATCGACCCACGGCGAGATCGGCGCGCCCGCCGCCGGCATCGCCAGCTTCGCGTCGCGAATCGCAACCAGCGTCGCAACCGTCAATCCTCCGCCGGCTGAATCGCCGGAAACCGCTATTCGCGACGGCTTGAGCCCCTGCTGAAGCATCCATCGGTACGCCGCCACCGCGTCCTCCACCGCCGCCGGATGAGGATTTTCGGGCGCGAGCCGATAGTCGATTAGCAGCACTCGGGCCTTGGAAGCGCGCGACAGCCTGCCGGCGAGCGACCGATGCGTGCTGATCGAGCCGATCACATAGCCGCCGCCGTGCAGATACAGGACCGCGCGATTCGGATCCGCTCCCGGCGCGCTGACCCATTCCGCCTTCACTCCGCCGGCGCTTACCGGCTCGCACTTCACATCGCCCGCCACCGGAAACATCGCCGCCATCTGTTCGAATCCGGCGCGCGTCTCCTGGATCGAACGATTGGGGTTCAATGGCTGCGACTTGAGCATCTGGATGAGCGAATCGAGCTGCTGCTGAGACATGATCACTACCTCCCGTTCAGATTGCGATTACCATTCGGGCCCTTGTCCCGACAGACTCGGCATCCCCGAATGGGCCCACAGACCGCCGTCGGCGACGAAGAACGCCCCGGTTACGAACGATGCTTCATCCGAGGCCAGGAACAGCACGACGTTGGCGATCTCCTGCGGATCGCCGAGCCGCCCCATCGGAATCGCCTCGCGGATGCGCGCGACCACGTCCGGCCGCGAATCTTCGAGCCGCAGCAGGGGAGGGGTCGCGATCGGCCCCGGGCATACCGCGTTGCATCGGATTCCCTTGCGCGCGTACTCGATCCCCGTCGCCTTGGTCAGCGCCACCACCCCGTGCTTTACCGCGTTGTACGCCCCCAGCGTGTAGTCCCCGGCAAGGCCCGAGACCGATGCGGTGTTGACGATCGCGCCGCGCCTGCGCGGCAGCATCACGTCGATCGCGCACTTCGTGGCGTACCAGTACGCGGTCAACCCGACGTCCACCGTCTTCTGCCATCCTTCGAGTGTGATCTCGCCGACCCGCCCGACGGTGGTGAAGATCGCGTTGTTGTGCAGGATGTCCAGTTGGCCGTAGCGCTCGACCGCGAACCGGATCATCTCTTCGATCTCAGTCGTCGCGCCGACGTCGGAATGAAGAAATTCGGCCTCGCCGCCCGCCTTCCTTATGTCCCCGGCGACGCGGCGGCCGCCTTCGTCGTTGAGATCGACCACGACGACCTTTGCGCCCTCGCGCGCGAATGTCCGGGCCGTCGCCTCCCCGATTCCCGAACCGGCGCCCGTGATCAGCGCCACCTTGTCCTTAAGCCGCATCTTGCCATTCCTCCCCAAACGAGTGCCCGTGAGGCGCGGAGTATAACTCCGGCCCGTCTTTGGCTGCAAAGATGGTCTTGCGGGCCGATGGCCTCGCGCGATTATCTGGAAGGCGATGCCGTGGACGATGCTCGCGGACGCCGTGATGGCGCTTCATGCGGCCTACGTCGCATTCGTGGTCGTGGGCTTCCTTGCAATTCCGGTCGGCGCCGCCTTCCGCGCATCGTGGGTCCGCTGTCCGCGCCTCCGGATTCTTCATCTCGCCGCGATGGTCGTGGTGCTTTTAGAGTCATTCGCGGGAATCCCGTGTCCGCTTACCGTGATGGAAGATGCGATGCGGACGCGCGCCGGCGACGGCGCCGGCCGGGGTGATTTTATCGTGCGATGCCTCCACGGAGTCATCTTTCACGACTGGCCGCCGTGGACGTTCGTGGTCCTCTACACGATTTTCACCGCCGCGATCGTCGTGCTGATGGTCGCGGTGCCGCCGCGATCCGCCCGCGATCGCGTCGAATCCGCACGATGAGCTTGCCGCCCCGGCGCCAATGGTTCTAAAGTCGCCGATTGATCATTCCGCAGCGCGTTTCGCTTGAGGGTTTCGCTTATGAAGGTGTCGCTCTTTTATCTGCCCAGCGTCGGAGACAGGGCCGGAATCGAAAAAGGAAAGATCGGACTCAACGGACAGGCCTACGACAACATGCTCCGCGAAGTCTCCGAGCAGGCCCGCCTCGCCGACGACCTCGGCTACGACTCGATCAGCTTCACTGAGCATCACTTCCACGTCGAAGGCTTCGAGCTTTCAAACAATCCCGTGATGCTCGATTTGTATATCGCGATGCAGACGAAGCGGCTGCGCGTCGGACAGCTCGGAATCGTCCTGCCCTCCCAGAATCCGATTCGCGTCGCCGAGGATATCGCGATGCTCGATCACATGTCGGGTGGCCGCGCCAATGCCGGTTTCGCCCGCGGATATCAGCGGCGATGGGTCGATGTGATGGCGCAGCAGACTCACGGCATCCACGGCGCGCTGCCTCATCAGCATGACGAGATCGACGCGGCCAACCGCGCCGCCTTCGAGGAATGCTTCCAGATCATCAGGAAGGCGTGGACCGATGAATTCCTGAGCTACCAGGGCAAATACTGGAAGATTCCTCCCGGCGACACCCCGTGGACTCTCGATGCAACCCGCAAATGGGGCGGCGGAGTCGAAAACGGCATAGTCCGCGCCGTTTCGGTCGTCCCCAAGCCCGTCCAGAAACCTCATCCTCCTCTCTTCCAGCCTTTTGCCTCCTCCGAACGGAGCATCCGATGGTGCGCGCAGGAAGGCGTTACCGCCATCCTTCCCCCGCTTCATCCCAGGTACGAAGCGCATCTGTGCCGCCTGTACGCCGAGGTTTCGGGTAAACCCGTCGGCGAAGGGATGGGCGTGCTGCGCGATGTGATTATCGCGGACTCCGATGAAGAGGCGCTCGCCATCTGGCGCGACAGCGGATATTTCTGCGGACATGAATGGTTCGAACCGTTCGGCTTCTCGGCCGGGATGGAAGACCCCGAGACGAAAGAGCGCGCCGACCTGTGGGCCGACGGTCTCGCCTTCGTCGGAACCGTGGATACGGTCACCCGGCAGGTCGAATCGTTCATGAAGCGGCTCCCGGTGCCATGGATCTTCGCGTGGATGTACAACGGGTTGTTGCCGCACGACCGGCTTATGAAGACGATCGAGCTCTTTTGGACCAAGGTCCTGCCGCGCGTCGGCGCCGCCTGAGCGCCCGCGAAACCGCCCGCGGCTCCCGATTCGGAATCGGGCCCGAGCAACATCCCCAGCAGGACCATCCGCGAAGCCATCGTCGGTGACCGCCTCCGCCTCGTTTGCCGGGAGGTCGTGGCCAAAACGCGCCAAGTGTTACCAGAAGGCGCCGAATGGATTATTATGCGGCGGGATCCTTCAATGCTCGCGTCGTTCGTCACCCATACATTCCTCGAGGATTTCGGCCTCGTCCTGTGCGTGGCCGCGGTCACCACGGTCCTGTTCCAGGCGCTCCGCCAGCCGGTGGTCGTTGGCTATCTGATCGCCGGGATGGTGGTCGGGCCGCACGTGCCGATCCCGCTGTTCGCGGACATGAACCGGATTCACGCCCTCTCGGAGCTCGGCGTCATCCTCCTGATGTTCGCGCTCGGCCTCGAATTCTCCATCCGCAAGCTCCTGCGGCTCGGCCCAACCGCCGGTTTCGTGACCGCGCTCCAGGTCGGATTGATGATCTGGCTCGGGTACGAGGTCGCGCGGGCGATGGGATGGACCGAGCTTGAAGGGATCTTCACCGGCGTCGCGCTTTCCATCTCCAGCACCACCATCGTCGCCAAGGCCTACAGCGAGCAGGGCAACATCAGCCGGCATGTCCGCGACCTCGTCTTCGGCGTGCTGCTTGCCGAAGACCTGGCCGCGGTGATGCTGCTTGCGGTGCTGACCGCGCTCGCGTCGGGTGCGGGCCTGAACGCGCACATGATGCTCACCACAGTGGGGCGGCTCGGCCTCTTTTTGGTCGCGCTGGTCGGCGGTGGCATGCTCGTCGTGCCGCGCGCGATCCGGCGCGTGGTCCGGCTCGGCCGGCCCGAAACCACCCTGATCGCGAGCATCGGCGTATGCTTCGCCTTCTCGATCATCGCCGAACACGCCGGATATTCCGTGGCGCTCGGCGCCTTCCTGGCTGGGTCGATGGTCGCCGAGTCGGGCAAGGTCCAGAGTATAGAACATCTCGTCGAACCGGTCCGCGACATCTTTGGAGCGGTGTTCTTCGTCTCGGTCGGAATGATGATCGAGCCGAAGCTGGTCGTTGACCATTGGATGGCGCTCTCAGCGCTGGTCCTCGCCGTGCTCGGCGGCAAGCTGTTCGGCGTAACGCTCGCCTCGATTCTCTCGGGGGTGGGCGTGCGCACATCCGTGCAGGCAGGGATGAGCCTTACGCAGATCGGAGAGTTCTCGTTCATCATCGCCGGCCTTGGCATCTCCACCCACGCGACCCGCGACTTCCTCTACACGCTCGCGATCGCGGTCTCCGCGATCACCACCTTCACCACTCCGTTTATGATCCGGGCCTCCCTGCCGTTCGCGCAGATGGTCGCCAGAAACGTGCCGAACCGGGTCGGAGCGATGCAGGGGATGTACGATTCGTTGATGGAGCGGGTGCGGCGCGGCGCGGTCCCGATCCGCGCGGTCATCTCGCCGATCGCCATGATTGCCGCGAGCGCCGTCGCCATCCCCGCCATCATGATCGCCAACGACGTGGACTTCCTCGGCCTGACCGATGCGCTTGCGGCGATCACCGGCCTTCCCATCGAGCACGGTGAGCTCGCCGTCGATATCCTCTCGATGCTCTTGTGCGTACCTTTTGCCGCCCTGATGTATCTCGGCGCGCGCCGCCTCGCTCAAACCCTCGTCCTCAAGACTCTCTCCGAAGAGCACAGCCGCGACGCGACCGGAGCGCTCACCGGGCCCGCGCTCGCCCTCATCTCCATCCTCCAGGCGACCCTGCTGATGGTCGTGGTGGTGCCGATGCTCGCGCTGGTGCAGCCGTTCCTCGAACCCCTCGAGGGCGTCGGCGCGATGATCATCGGCGGCGCGCTGATGGCGATCGTGGTCCTGCGAAGCGTGGGCAAGATGCACGGGCAGATGCATGAGCTGCGCAAGATCCTTGCCCACTCCCTCACCCGCGCCCATGCCCAGGCCCATCGCGCCGAGGAAATCCCCGGCTTCGGCATCATCACGCCCATCCGCCTAGAACACGGATGCGCCGCGATCGGCAGGACTCTCGGCTCGATCGATCTGCGCGCCGAGACCGGCGCCGCCGCAATCGCGATCTCCCGCGGCGACAACGAGATCATCACCCCCAACGCAGAGGAGGTCCTGCGCGAGGGCGACGTGCTCGGTTTGACCGGCACCGCCGAAAGCATCGAGGCCGCCCGCCGCCTCCTCACCGAACATCCGCCCGTGCCGGTCACCTGACCCGCGCCGGGTTGCATCCGACGCGATCCGGTCATATTTTCCTCGAATTCCCGATGATTCGATGAGGTTGCAATGAATCCCAGCAATGCGGTTGCTCTGATTACCGGCGGCGGATCCGGCCTCGGCGAGGCCACCGCCCGCGAACTCGCCTCCGCGGGTTCGAAGATCGCGATCCTCGATCTCTCTTCTTCTCCCGGCCCAAAGGTCGCCGATTCGCTCGACGGCATCTTCGTTCCCGCCGATGTCGCCTCGGAACGCGAGGTCTCCGACGCCATCGCCGCCGTTGTAGCGAAATTCGGCGCCGTTCACATCGCGATCAACTGCGCCGGAATCGGCCGCGCGATGCGCACGATCACGCGCGAAGGACCCCATTCGCTCGACCTCTTCAAAAAGGTGCTCGACGTCAACCTGAGCGGCACTTTCAACGTCATCCGCCTCGCCGCCGTGCGGATGGCTGCCAATCAACCGAACAGCGACGGCGAGCGCGGCGTTATCGTGAACACCGCGTCGGTCGCCGCCTTCGACGGCCAGATCGGCCAGGCCGCCTACTCGGCTTCCAAGGGCGGCGTGGTTGGGATGACGCTTCCGATCGCACGCGACCTTGCCTCGGTCGGAATCCGCGTATGCACCATCGCGCCGGGCACGTTCGAAACCCCGATGCTCGCAGGATTGCCGGAACCGGCGCGCAAGGCGCTCGCCGCCCAGATCCCGTTTCCCCAGCGCCTCGGCCGCCCCGCCGAGTACGCCGCGCTCGCCCGCCATATCGTGGAGAATGCGATGCTGAACGGCGAGACGATTCGGCTCGATGGCGCGTTGCGGATGCCGCCGCGCTGACCAACGATGGGAACGGGCGGCGGCCCGCCGCCGCCCGATTCTCCTTAAATCGCCCGCGTCCCGATCGCCGCGAACACCCGATGCTGCACCATCAGCGGCTCGTCCCCGAACCGCTCCGCCGGCGTCGCTTCCGGTTCGCTGTCGAAGGCCGCGATCGCTTCGGATGAAAGGCTCGCGCCGATTCCGGCGCTCGCCCTGATCCGCCCCCTCCATCCCTCGCGCGAGTAGGGCACATCGAGGTCGAACGAAAAAGTTTTCAGATCCCGGGAACCCCGCAATCGCCATCCCCCTAAGCCACTGGGGATACATCCCGACGCCGCCCCGAGCTTCCACGCCGGGTTGTGCTTCTCGATGAGCTTTTCGGCAACCTCCGCGATATTGCCGGGCAGCGGAATCCAGTCGAAATGGGCGATTACGAGATGCCCTCCCGCCCCCGGCACGCGGTGCGCCTCCGCCGCGCGCGCCCGCGATCGAACCAGTCGCGGCATTCCCCCGCCGTTATGAGATAGAAGCTTCCCTCGGGAGATCCGGTATCGTCGGCCGGCATCTCGACGTAGCGCACGGTCACGCCCGCCTCGCGGTCAAGCCGCGCCGCCGCTTCCGTCAAGAGCCGCGACCCATCGAGCCCCACGCAATCGCATCCAAGCCGCGCCAGGCCGCGTGCGATCGAGCCGGTGCCGGTTCCAAGGTCGAGCGCGCGCATCCCCGCCCGCGCCAGCCCCGCCTCCCGCAGGCGATCGAAGAAACGCGGCGGAAATCCCGCCCGGTAGCGGCCGTAGTCCGCCGCCGTGCGCCCGAAATCCGCCGTCAGGGAGCCGATCCTGACCTCCGCCGAGGACATCGCGCCGCCTCCTGCCCGTGTGGACGTGCTTGACAACTTCATACATCTTTGCACAACTGTATACAACTTGAACAAGCGCCCCAGTCTTGACGGCGGCGTCCGGGGATGGCGTCATCTGGACGTGGCCAACCGAACTTCCGATCGCGCCCAGATGCTCACCGCGTCCGAAGCCGCGGGCGCCCTCGGCGTGAAGCTCGGCACCCTCTATGCCTACGTGAGCCGCGGATGGCTCAAGAGCTATCGCCGCCGAATCGGCCGCCAGGCTCTCTACCGCCGCTCCGATATCGAAGCCCTGCGCGGCGTCGTCACGCCCGAACGCGGCCGGCGCGGACGAAGCCTGCCCGATGCCTCCTCCTGGGTCACCGTCGCGCAGCCCAAGAGCGCCGAAGCCGCCGCCTCGGGCGTTATCGTCGCCGAATCCGCCGTTAGCTCGATCGTCGAAGGCCGTCTCGCTTATCGCGGATATCCGATCGATGAAGTCGTCGAGCACGCATCCTTCGAGGAGGCGTGCCTGCTCCTGTGGAACGGCGAGCGCCCCTCCCCGGACGAAATCGCCGCGCTGCGCGCCGAGATTCGCGATGCGCGGATGCCGCCGCAGGTGGCCTCGGCGCTCGATGCGGTCGGCGAAGATGCGCCGCCTCTTTTGCGGCTTGCGGCGGTGATGCCCGCGCTGGCTGCATGGGATCGTCGCCAGCCCCCGCGTTCCCGCCTCGACCGCGCCAAGCTGATTATCAGCCATCTTCCCCTCGCCCTTGCACGCAACCGCAATCTCACCGGCGGCCCGGGCGGAGGCGGGATGGCCGCGCGGCTGCTCGAATCCGTCGCCGGCACCGGCGCTGCGGAATGGGAGATCGTCGCTCTCGACCGTATCCTGGTCGCCTGCGCCGAACACGAACTCAACGCCTCGACCTTTGCCGCCCGCGTGGTCGCGAGCACCGGCGCTGACCTGTTCGCATCGGTGCTCTCCGCGCTCTGCTCGTTGTCGGGCCCCATCCATGGCGGCGCGTGCGATCGGATCGAGGAGCTGTTCGCGCGAATCGTCTCGGGCGCGCGAATCCCCGATTGCCTCGATACGATCACGCGGGAAAACCGCCTCCCCCCCGGCTTCGGCCACGCTATCTATCCCAATGGAGACCCGCGAGCGGCTCTCCTGCGCAAACACGCCGAGTCGATCGCGCGGCGCAAGGGTCGCCGTCTCCTCGAGATCGCCCTTCGGATCGAGGAGGCGGTATGGAAGCGCGAACGGCTGCGCCCCAACCTCGATTTCTATCTCACGGTGTCGACCCGGATGCTCGGATTTCCGCGCGGACTCCCCGCCGCGATTTTCGCCGTCGGCCGCTCAGCCGGATGGATCGCGCATAGCCTCGAACAGTACGCCGACAACCGCCTGATTCGCCCCCGAATGCGCTACCGCGGAAGCCCCATCCGCCACTGGACCTGAAACAAGCCTCTGTCGATAGGAAAGGCCCGGCGCGAAACTCGCTCGATCGAGGAGGACTCCCGCTAGTCGCCGCTAAGCGCCGCGATGCATTCCTCGCGAATCCTCCACATCTCCCCAAACTCAATCCCGCCCGCTTCCCGCGGATGCTCCTCGATCCATCGCCGCATGAATCGCTGATGAACCCCGACCTTGTACTCCCCGATCTGCTCGGGCGCGATCTCCTCTTCGTGAATGAACCGTCCGATGTCTTCCGCCCCCTGCGCCGATCGCGTGACATCGATCCGCCGCTCACGATACCGCATATAGCAATGGGCCTCGGGAATGCGCTCGAGCCCGTACCGCGCCAGTATTCTCCCCACCCCCGGCGTGTTCCGCTCCGTCATCTCGTAAATCCCGATCATCAGCGCGATCCCGATTCCCTGCTCCGACGCAAGCCGCCTCAAAAGCGCGTGCTTCGTGCTGCACGTGCCGCGCCCCTCGCGAAGCACCGCGATGGGATCGCCTTTGTCCAGGTTGCGTCCGTAGGGCAGCCCGTTCACGTGGCGGGCCGCCGCGCGAAAATCATCGATTCCGATTCGGAGAAAGGCGTCGCTTATCGGCCCCGCCGCTTTCAGAGCCACATCCGGAACCGATTCCAATGATTCCATCGCTTGAGCCCTTCGCGACCGGCTTCGGACTCCCCAAATCCGGCCCCGCTAAAAAGACAGTAGCGGACGCGAACCTCTCATGAAACGCAACCGCCGTCGATGCTCTCGCGGTTTCATCGCGCACCGCCGCTTTGACGAGCGGCGCCGTCAAGTCGTATTGAAAGAGCGAGGCTCCCGTCATGAAAGCTCTGGCCAAAACCAAGCCCGGTTTCGGAGCCGAGGTGATAACCCTCGCCGATCCGCGTCCGGGTCCCGGCGAGCTGCTGGTGCGAGTGGCTGCCTGCGGCATCTGCGGCTCCGATCTTCATCTCTATGAATGGGAACTGGGCGCCGACCGGATGGTCTCGCGGCTGCCGTTCGTGATGGGACACGAGCCGGCGGGCGAAGTCGTCGAAGTCGGTCCGGGCGTCTCCACCTTCAAGCCCGGCGATCGCGTCGCGCTCGATCCGTTCGGACATTGCGGGCGATGCGGCCCGTGCCGCGCCGGCAGATTCAACCTCTGCACGTCCCCGACCATGCTGTCCGGTGCGTTCGCGGAGCTCACGATCGCGCCCGTCGGAAACTCCCATCTGGTGCCGCCCTCGATGAAGCTCGAGCACGCCGCCCTGCTCGAACCGTTCGGTACCGGCCTCCACGCCGTCGAGCAATCCTCGCTCAAGGCCGGCGACAGCGCCGTGATCGAAGGGCCCGGTCCGATCGGTTTGTCGATCGCGATGGCCGCGCGCGCCCTCGGCGTGACCTCGATCGTCATCACCGGCCTTCCCGCCGATGCCGATCGTCTCGGTCTCGCGCGTGAGATGGGCTTCCATACCGTTACCGCCAGCGAGGAGGGATGGATCAAGGAAGTCCGCGACCGGATGCCGCCCGAGGGAGCCGATGCGCTGTTCGATGCTTCGGGCGCGATCGATTCTCCACGCGAGCTGCTCCGCCGCGGCGGCGAGTTCGTCGAAGTCGGATGGCCCGCGCGCAATCTCGATTCCGCCGAACTCCGCGCCTTCTTCTTCCACGGAATCCGATGGATCAATTCCAGAGTCCGCACCCCCGAGACCTGGCGCCGCGCTATCGCGCTCGTCGCCTCGGGCGCCGTGGACCTGATGCCGATGGTGACGCATCGCTATAATCTCGACAAGGGAATCGATGCGTTCGAGCTGCTGCGCCGCCGCGAAGGAGTCAAGGCGTTGATTCTGCCGCACGGATGAACCGCGCGCGCTTCAATTCTTTTTGGGGAGCACTGCGATGAAGAACGGATTCAAGATCGTCGATACCGACACCCACACGATGGAGCCCGACTACGTCTTCGAGAAGTACATCGATGACCGCTACAAGTCACAGGCGCCGCGCATGGGCGTCGCGCCCCAGTCGGGACGCCGCACCTTTTTGGTCGAAGGCGAGCCCTTCACCCGCGAAAAAGGAAAGTATCCGATGGCCGCGCCCGCCTTCCTTGAAGCCGTGCGCAAGGCGATGCGCCGGTTCGAGCGCGCCGCCAAGCAGGGCTTCAGCGCCGAAAGCCGCCTCCAGGACATGGACGAGGAGGGCGTTGACGTCCAGATAATCTATCCCACCGTTGCGGGACAGATGCTCGGACGCGAGTTCCGCGACACCGCCCTGCTGGCAGCCTGCTGCCGCGCCTACAACGACTGGAGCGCGGATTTCTGCTCGCGCGATCCCAGGCGGCTGCGATGGGCCGCGATTCTGCCGATGCAAAGTCCCGACGAGGCCGTCAAGGAAGCCCATCGCGCGGCAAAGAACGGCGCAGTCTCCTTCTATGTCCGCCCCAACCCGGTTCGCGGCCGCACCATCTTCCACGAGGACTACCTGCCCCTGTGGGGCGAAGTCGAAAAACTCGGCCTGCCCATCTCAACCCACGACTCCGGCTCCGCTTCCGTCGAGTCGTTCGGCGATCGGATGGACACCCACGTCACCGGCCATATACTCTCCCATCCGTTCGAAGCGATGGCGGCGATGGCGGGGCTTATATGGTACGGCGTCATCGAGCGCTATCCGAAGCTTCGCGTGGTGCAGGTCGAGGCCGACGCCGGATGGGTCCCCTATTGGCTGCAGCGGATGGAACAGCATTGGGAGTTCAGCGGCAATTCCGAGCACGAATACCTCAAGCGCCGCCCCACCGAATACTTCAAGTCGAATTTCTTCGTCGCTTTCCGCGGCGACGAACGCACGATGAAGGCGGCAATCGATCTCGTCGGCGACGACAACTTCGTCTGGGACACCGACTATCCCCATCCCGACGGCACCTTTCCATGGGGACTCGACGCGATCATCAAGCAGCCGATCTCCGACGCAAGCAAGCGCAAGATCCTATGGGACAACGCCGCGCGCGCCTTCAATCTCTCGTAGGTGAACGCCTCGCATCCGCCCATACACCCGCAAAACCATCCCGCGGGCGTCCGCCCAAACCCGGCGGACGCCCGCCCAGAGATCCCCGATGCAACCCGAACTGCTCTTCGAAATCACCATCCTGGTCGGCGACACTCATTCCATAACCGCCGCTCCCGACGGCGATCGCACGATCGCCTATATCGCCGGCGGCAAATTCGATGGTCCCCGCCTTAAGGGCGATGTGCTCCCCGGCGGCGGCGACTGGTTCCTGCTCAGACCCGACGGCGTGGGATGCCTCGACGTGCGCCTGCTGATGCGCACCGACGACGGCGAGCTGATCTACATGACCTACTGCGGACGCGCCGAGATGCCCCAACAGCGCGGCGTCCCGCTCAAGCTTCGCACCGCCCCCACCTTCGCCACCTCGACCGCCGGAAAATACGCGTGGATCAACTCGATCCAGGCCGTCGCCGAAGGCGAAACCATCAAGGGCGGCGTCATCTACAAGGTCTATCGCGCCTGATCCGCGCATCGCGCCCGATGCTCTCACGAGGCGGCCTTTCGCCGCATACTTTCGCGCCCCTAATCCATCTGCGATAAATGTATAAGTGGCTCGCAAGGTTTCAGTCGAAGCGGTCCTCGAAGCCCTGGGCCGGATAAATTACCCGGGCTATGCCGCCGATATAGTCGCACTCGGCCTCGTCGAAGAGGTTGCACCCCGTCCCGACGGCTCCTTCTCCATACTCGTCCGCCAGCCGAGCGAGAACGATGCCGTCATGCGGCAGCTTGCCGATGGAATCCATCGAAACCTCACCCACGACCTTGGCATCAAGGATGTCGAACTGAGGATCAGGCGGCTTGAGCCCGAGCTCGGCGAGAAAACCGGCCGCGTGCGGCTCGAAGGAACGAAGTACGTCGTCGCGGTCGCCAGCGGCAAGGGCGGCGTAGGCAAGTCCACCGTAGCCGCCAATCTCGCCTGCGCGCTCGCGCAGCGCGGGCTTGGCGTCGGCCTCCTCGATGCTGACATCTACGGGCCGTCGGTCCCGATGATGTTCGGCACCGGGCATGAGCGGCCCAAATCCGCCGGCGGACAGAATTTCTACCCAATCGAAAAATACGGCGTTAAGCTCATCTCAATCGGCTTCTTCCTCGGCGAGCGCGCTCCCGTGATATGGCGCGGACCGATGGTGATGGGGGCGGTGAGGCAGTTCCTCAAGGACACCCTATGGGGCACCCAGGACTTCCTCATCGTCGATCTCCCGCCCGGCACCGGCGATGCGCAGTTGACCCTCGCCCAGCAGGTGTCGCTCGACGGCGCCGTCATCGTCACCACCCCGCAGGACGTCGCGCTGCTCGATGCGCTCCGGGCGGTGCGGATGTTCCGGCAGGTCCATTGCCCCATCCTCGGAGTCGTCGAGAACATGAGCTACTTCGAATGCCCCGATTGTGGCGAGCGCGAGGAATTGTTCGGCCACGGCGGGGGAGAGCGGATGGCGGTGCAGGAGCATGTCGATCTCCTCGCCCGAATTCCCATCCATACCGAGGTCCGCGTCGCGGGCGATGAAGGGATGCCGCTTGTAGTCGCCAACCCGAATCATCCCGCAAGTATCGTCTTCAAACAGCTCGCGGAGCGGGTCGTCGCGGCGATGCCCCCGATTTCCTCCGAGTGATACTTGCTCGGTTTGGCCGGCGCCGATATTCTTCCCCTTCAAATTGAGAGGAAAACCGGCCCCCGTAGGCGTTGCTCGCGAGCGTGCCCGGCGGTTGGAGAGTAAGTCAGGATATGTCCACGCTGATTACCGAAGAATGCATCAACTGCGGCGCCTGCGAGCCCGAGTGCCCCAACACCGCCATCTACGAAGGCGGCGCTCAATGGGAACTGGACGGCGAATCGCATCCCGCCCTGCGCGAAGACACCTACTACATCGCTCCCAAAAAATGCACCGAGTGCGTCGGGTTCTTCGACCAGGAGCAGTGCGCTGCCGTCTGCCCCGTCGATTGCTGCGTGCCCGACCCCAATATCCCCGAGACCGAGGAAGTCCTCATCGAGCGCGCAAAACAGCTCCATCCCGATCAAACCTTCGGGCCCGACTTCCCGTCCCGCTTCAAAAAGTAGGATAAAGCGCCCCCGCGCGGCCCCGGCTCTTCCGACCCGGGGCCCCGGTTCACGGCCGCATCCCCGGCGCGCCGTTTGATCGCGTCCGTCCTTTCCGCCACACGATCGGTTCGATCGCCGGCGGAAATGGAGATACCTTCATATGGCGCATGCGGACGTCGTTCCCATCGATTCCGCGGAATTCAGGATGCGCGGGCGCGATGCCGTACCGCGGCCTCGTCTATGCGGCAATTCCGTTCGTGATCGGCGCCAACCCGCGCTACCAGGCCGCGCGTTGCAGCGAGATGCTCCAAAAAGACGCCAACGCCTGATGCGATCCGATGGCGATGCGGACGGATGCGCGATGCGAAGGGTGGGGCGGCCCGTCGCTTCTAGCGGACCGCGCGCAGCCGCCGCGATTTGTTCCTCGATCCGCGAATCGCAGCCATCCGATCCAGGATCACTTCCGCCACCTCGTCCTTGCCCAGCTTCGGATAGTCCTGCATCGAGCCGTCGGCGCCGATCAGCGTAACGATATTGGTATCGACGCCGAACCCCGCCCCTTCGCGGGTCACATCGTTGGCGACGATCAGGTCGAGCCCCTTGCGCTTGAGCTTGTCGCGGGCGTTGGAAATAAGATCGTTGGTCTCCGCCGCAAACCCGACCATCACGCGCGAGCCCTTCTTCGCCGCAAGCCGCGGAAGCTCGTCCCCGATCGATTCCATCCGGAGATCGAATCCGCGCGGATTCTTCTTGACCTTGTGCGCCGCCGGCTCGGCGGGCCTGAAGTCCGCCACCGCCGCCGCCATCACCAGCGCCGTGCACCACGGGAAATTCCGCGCGGTCTCCGAAAGCATCTCCGCCGCGCTCACCGTGTTGATTCGCTCGACCCCACGCGGGGTCGCAAGCACGGACGGCCCCGCGACCATCCGCACCTCCGCGCCGCGCATCGCGGCGGCCCGCGCGATCGCAAATCCCATCTTGCCCGACGATCGATTCGACACGAACCGCACCGGGTCTATCGCCTCCTGCGT
>Ga0070741_10006414_pt1 | contig 25281 bp, 29 predicted proteins | sample Coa_R1_4_FD_66440 | JGI IMG/M metagenome (GOLD analysis project Ga0070741, IMG submission 66440) | Surface soil microbial communities from Centralia Pennsylvania, which are recovering from an underground coalmine fire - Coalmine... | ecosystem: Environmental > Terrestrial > Soil > Unclassified ... | reverse complement strand
CCTCGGCGGCGCGGACGACCCGCTCGTCCGCCGCGCGGCGGCGGTCGCGAGCCGCGTGATCGCGCCGGAGACGGCGACGCCATGAGCGCGCGCGTCGTCGCCATGCCGGCCCCGCGCGTCGCGGAGCTCGGCGGGCTCAAGCAGGCGTTCGAGCACTTCGCTGCGGCGACGGCCCGGCTCGAGCGCGAGTACGCGGGCCTCCAGGAGCGCGTCGCCGCGCTCACGAGCGAGCTCGAGGAGAAGAACCGGCTCCTCGCCGCGAGCCTCGAGCGCGAGCGGCGGCTCGAGGCCGAGGCGCTCCGCCAGAGCCGCCTCGCGGCGATGGGCGAGATGGCCGCCATGCTCGCGCACGAGGTCCGCAACCCCCTCGGCGCGATGGAGCTCTTCACGGGCCTCCTCCTCCAGGACCTGCGCGACCAGCCGGAGGCGCAGCGGCTCGCGCAGCAGATCGCGAGCGGGATCGTCGACCTGAACCACCTGGTGACGAACCTGCTCGAGTTCACCCGCAACCCGGCGCCCCGCCGCCTGGTCGTCGACTGCGCGGCGCTGGTCGAGGACGCGCTCCGCTACACGACGGACCTCCGTGCCGCGAGCCGCGTCACGGTCGAGCGTCGCTGGGCGCGCCCGCTCGTGCCGGCGCTCGGCGACCCGGACCTCCTCCGCCCCGTGCTCCTGAACCTCGTGCGGAACGCCGTCCAGGCGATGCCGGAGGGCGGGACGCTCACGGTGAGCGCGGCGGCCGACGAGACGCGCGCGCGGATCGCCGTCGCCGACACGGGCTGCGGCATCGCGCCGGAGGCGCGCGAAAAAATCTTCAAGCCCTTCTACACGACGCGGACGCGCGGCACGGGCCTCGGGCTCACCGTCGCGCGCGCCCTCCTCGCCGCGATGGACGGGGAGCTCCGGGTCGAGAGCGAGGTCGGCCGGGGGTCGACCTTCACGGTCGTCCTGCCGGCGCCCGAGGGCGGCGCGCGCGGCGATCGGGTGGAGTGAGGAGAGAGCGATGAACGAGACGCGACGGATCCTCGTGGTGGACGACGAGCCCGCCATGCGCGCGGGGTTGACCGAGGTGCTGGCGCGCGGCGGCTTCACGGTCGAGCAGGCGGCGACCGCCGAGGAGGCGCTCGCGCGGCTCCGGGACGGGGCAGGGGACGCCGTGGACCTCCTGGTGACGGACCTGAGGCTCCCCGGCATGAGCGGGCTCGAGCTCGTGCGCGAGGCGCGGCTCGCCGGCGCCGACGCGGGCGTCATCGTCATCACGGCGCACGGCACGGTGGAGGACGCGGTCGCGGCGATGAAGCTCGGCGCGTTCGACTTCCTGACGAAGCCGTTCTCGCCCGGCGACCTCCTCCACCTCGCGACCCGCGCGCTCGGCGAGCGGACGCGCGACGCGACCGGGACCGACGTGCGCGGCGGCGGCCGCGCGCGCGGGGCGGAGGCGAGCGCGCCCCGGCGGCGGACGATCGTGACGCGCGATCCGGGCATGCAGCGGATGCTCGAGATCGCCGAGAGCGTCGCCTCGTCGCGGGCGCCCGTCCTCGTGCAGGGCGAGAGCGGCACGGGCAAGGAGCTGCTCGCCCGCTACCTCCACGAGCACGGGAGCCGGCGCGGCCGGCCGTTCGTCGCCGTCAACTGCGCCGCGCTGCCGCGCGACCTCCTCGAGAGCGAGCTCTTCGGCCACGAGCGCGGCGCGTTCACGGGCGCGATCGGCCGGAAGATCGGCAAGTTCGAGCTCGCGAACGGCGGCACGATCCTCCTCGACGAGATCAGCGAGATGGAGCTCGGGCTCCAGGCGAAGCTGCTCCGCGTCCTCCAGGAGTACGAGATCGACCGCGTGGGCGGCACGGCGCCCGTGCCCGTCGACGTCCGCGTGGTGGCGACGACGAACCGCCTGCTCCGCGAGCTGGTCGACCGCGGGAAGTTCCGCGAGGACCTCTACTATCGCCTGACGGTCATCCCGCTCGCCCTGCCGCCGCTTCGCGAGCGGCGCGGCGACATCGATCTCCTCGCGACGCACTTCCTCGAGCGCTTCGGCGCGGGCCGGAAGCTCGTCCTCTCGCCGGCGGCGCGGGAGGCGCTGCGCAACCGGCCCTGGCCCGGGAACGTCCGCGAGCTCGAGAACGCGATCGAGCGGGCGGCGCTCCTCGCGCGCGCGCCCGTGCTCGAGCCGGCCGACTTCGAGGGCGAGAGCCGGGCGCCGCTCCAGATCGGCGGAAGCCTGGCGGGGCTCACGGTGCGCGAGATGGAGCGGCGGCTCATCGTCGACACCTTGAAGCGCACGAGGAACAACCGGACGCAGGCCGCGCGGCTCCTCGGCATCAGCATCCGCACGCTCCGGAACAAGCTCGCCGAGTACCGCCAGCGGGGCGACCTCGAGCCGGGCCTCCTGACGGGAAGTTGACCCGGCCGGCGCGCACGCGCCGCGCCCGCGGGACGGGGGATCGCGGAATGGAACTTGCTGAGGGGACGGCGTGATGGCGAGCATCCTCTTCGACCCGACCATGCGGGGCCTCGCCGACGCGCTCACGCTGCACGCGCGGCGGCACGAGGTCCTCGCGTCGAACCTGGCGAACGTCGAGACGCCCGGCTTCAAGGCGCAGGAGCTCGACTTCGAGCGCGCGCTCCGCGACGCCTTCGCCGCCGAGCGCACGGAAAACGATCCCGCGGACGCGCCGGCCGTCGTCGAGGACGCGAGCGCCCCGGCCCGGCCCGACGGGAACAGCGTCGACCTCGATCTTGAGATGGCGAAGCTCGCCGCGAACGACGGCCGCTACGTGGCGCTCGCGAAGATCCTCGATCTCCGCATCCGGCTCCTCCGCGCGGCCATAGAAGGGACACGCTGATGAACCTCGGAAGCTCGTTCGACATCTCCGCCACCGGGCTCCGCGCCGAGCGGCTGCGGCTCGACACGATCGCGTCGAACCTCGCGAACGCCTCGACGACGCGGACGCCGGAGGGCGGCCCCTACCGCCGGCGCGACGTCGTCCTCGTCTCGCAGGCGCTCGAGAGCGACTTCGCCGCGACCATCGAGGAGCTGTCCGACCGCGGCGTCCGTCAGGGCGTCGCCGTCGCGGACGTGATCGAGGACGCCTCGCCGCCGCGGATGGTGTTCGACCCCGGGCATCCCGACGCGAACCGTGACGGCTTCGTCGCCTACCCCAACGTGAACCCGGTGACGGAGATGGTCGACCTCATGACCGCGACGCGCGCCTACGAGGCGAACGTCCAGGCGGTGAACGCGGCGAAGCGGATGGCGGACGCCGCGCTGTCGATCGGCGGCTGACGATGGACGTCACGCGGATCGGCGGAGGACTCCCGGAGCTCGCGCCGGCGCGCCCGGAGGGGGCGGCGGCGGGCGGCGGCGCGCGCTCGTTCGGGCAGGTGCTCGAGGACTCCCTCGCCCAGGTGCAGAGCCTCCAGCAGGAGGCCGACACGGCGATCCAGTCGCTCGCGACGGGGGGCCAGGCGACGCTCCACGACACGATGCTCGCGGTGCAGAAGGCGGACCTCTCGTTCCGGCTCATGATGCAGGTGCGGAACAAGATCGTCGAGGCGTACCAGGAAGTGCTCCGGATGCAGGTGTGAGGCAGGGCGATGGGGCGGCTCCAGCAGATCGTGGCGCAGGTCTGGGCGTTCTTCATGGCGCAGCCGCCCGCGCGGCGCGCGACGCTCCTCGTCGTCGGCGTCGGCTCGACCGCCGCGATCCTCGGGCTCGCGTGGTGGGTCCAGCGGCCCCTCATGCGCCCGCTCTTCACGAACCTCTCCGAGAGCGACGCGGCGGCCATCGTGCAGGAGCTGCGCGCGCAGAAGGTCGAGTACCAGCTCGACGACGGCGGGCGGGCGGTGCTCGTGCCGGCGGAGAAGCTCTACGACCTCCGCCTCGCGCTCGCGAGCCGCGGGCTCCCGGCGGGCGGCGGCGTCGGCTTCGAGGTGTTCGACAAGCAGAGCCTCGGCCAGACCGACTTCCTCCAGCACCTGAACTACCAGCGCGCGCTCCAGGGCGAGCTCGCGCGGACGATCTCGCAGCTCGGCGGCGTCGAGTCCGCGCGCGTCCACCTCGCGATCCCGGAGCGCTCGCTCTTCGTGTCGCGCGACCGCCGGCCCTCGGCGTCCGTCGTCGTGAAGCTCGCGAGCGGCCGCACGCTCGCCCGCTCGCAGATCGACGGCATCGTGCACCTCGTCGCCGCGAGCGTCGAGGGGATGGACGCCGACTCGGTCACGGTGGTCGACGAGAGCGGGCACGTCCTCACGCAGGATCGGCGCGGGGTGGACGCGACCGGCGCGTCGAGCGCCGCGCTCGAGTACCAGCAGGCGATCGAGCGGGACCTCGGCGAGCGCGTCGAGTCGATGCTCGCCGCCGTCGTCGGCCGCGACAGGGCCATCGCGCGGGTCGCGGCGACGCTCGACTTCTCCCGCGTCGAGCGGACGGAGGAGACCTACGATCCGGACAAGACGGCGCTCAAGTCGACGCACACGACCCGCGAGCAGAACGCCGGTGCGCGGCCCGCGGGCGGCGTCGCGGGGGCGCAGGCGAACCTGACGAACGAGAAGCCGCAGCCCGCGGAGCCGGGCGAGGGCCCGAAGTCCGAGCGCCGCGACGAGGCGCAGAACTTCGAGGTCTCGAAGGTCGTGTCGCGGACGGTCGGGGCGGCCGGCAGCGTGAAGCAGCTCTCGGTGGCGGTGCTGATCGATGGGACGTACGCGGAGCAGGGGGGGAAGAAGGTCTTCACGCCGCGCCCGCAGGAGGAGCTCGACCGCCTGAAGGAGCTCGTGAAGAGCGCCGTCGGCTTCAACGAGCAGCGGGGCGACAAGGTCGAGATCGCGAGCGTGCAGTTCCAGACCGAGGAGCTGCCCGCGTCGGAGGGCATCCTGGGGACGGTCGCGCGCTGGGCGCCGTCGGTCCTCTGGAAGCTCGTCGGCGTCGTGCTCGCGTTCGCCGGCCTCTTCTGGGTGCTGCCCGGCGTGATGCGGACGCTCGCGGCGCGCGGCGCGTTCGCCGGCCGCCTGACGGGGCCCGACGCGGCGCGCGCGCTCACGCAGGAGAACCTCGCGCTCGCGCAGCAGAACCCGGAGCGCGCGGCGCAGCTCGTCCGCGAGTGGCTGAACGAGGCCACCGGCGAGACGGTGGGGTGAGCGGGTGGCCGAGACGGCGCTCACGCCGCGTCCGCCGCGGCCGCCGGCGCTCCCCGGGGCGCCGCGCGGGCTCGAGAAGGCCGCGATCCTCCTCCTGACGCTCGGTCCCGACGCGACCGCCCGCATCTTCAAGCACCTGAACGACGCCGAGGTGCGCCAGCTGGCGGCCGCGATCGCCGACCTCCGCTCGATCCCGCGCGAGGTGGCCGCCGCGGTCCACGAGGAGGCGTGGCGGCGGCTCACGGACCGCGACGGCTTCCTCGTCGACGGCGAGCAGTTCGCGCGCCAGATCCTCGCCGCGACGACGGGCAAGAGCGCGCAGGACGCCGAGGCCCTGCGCGAGATCGAGCGCGGCCAGGAGCAGCTCGCGCGGCGGCTCGAGAAGACGCCGCCGCCCGTGCTCGCGCAGGTGCTCGCGAACGAGCATCCCCAGGTGATCGCGCTCACGCTCGCGAACCTCCCGCCGAAGCAGGCGGCCGACGTGCTCGCCCAGCTCCCGGAGGCGGTCCAGCCGGAGATCGTGCACCGCATCACCGACCTCCAGAGCGTCCGCGAGGAGGTCCTCGCCGACGTCGCGAGCGTCCTCCAGAACCAGGTGCAGGGCTTCGGGGTCGTCTCGCAGACGGCGACCGGGCTCGGCCGGGCGAAGATCGCGGCGGAGATCATGAACGTCGCCGACAAGGCGGTCGAGGCGCGCGTGCTCACGCAGCTCGAGGCCGACGCGCCCGAGGTTGCGGAGACGATCCGCCAGCTCATGTTCACGTTCGAGGACATGGTGCGGCTCGAGAACCGCGACATCCAGATCGTGCTGAAGGAGGTCGCCCGCGAGGACCTGATGCTCGCGCTCAAGACGGCGAGCCCCGCGATGCGCGAGAAGATCTTCAAGAACATCTCGGCGCGCGCGGCGGAGATCCTCGAGGAGGACATGAGCGCCATGGGCGCCGTGAAGCTCCGGGACGTCGAGCGCGCGCAGATGAACATCGTCGCCGTCGTGCGCCGGCTCGAGGCCGAGCAGAAGATCACGATCGCCGCGGGAGGCGACGATGTCGTCGTCTAGCTTCGCGCCGCTGGTCGAGGCGCCCGCGGCGCCGGGGCACACCGTCTTCCGCCCGCTGGGGGAGTTTGATCCGACGGCCGCGCCGCCGCCGCCCGCCCCGGCGGCGTCGGCGGCTCCCGGCCCCGAGGCCCCGCGCGGCGAGACGAGCGACGAGGCCCGCCGTGCGTTCCAGGCCGGCTACGAGCTCGGGCGCGAGGAGGTGCGCAGCCAGGTCGAGTCGATCGGCGAGTCGCTCGTGAAGTCGCTCGAGGAGCTGGCGGCGTTCCGGACCCGGCTCCGCGAGCGCTACGAGCGGGAGCTCCTCGAGCTCGCGCTCGGCGTCGCGCGGAAGGTCGTGCAGCAGGAGCTCGCGGAGCGGCCGGAGATCTGGCTCGGGATGATCCGCGCCGCCGTGCGGCGCGTCGTCGACCGCGAGCGGATCGCGATCCGCGTGCCGCCCCGGCTCGCGACGTTCCTGCGCGACGCGCTCCCGGAGCTCCGCGCGGCGCTCGACGCCGTGAAGGAGCTCGACCTCGTCGAGGACCCGAGCCTCGGCGAGGGCGGGTGCGTCATCGAGAGCCGCTTCGGGGAGGTCGACATCGGCGTCGAGACGCAGCTCGCGGCGACGGAGCAGGCGCTCGTGCGGTCGGAGGAGTAGCGTGGACGAGACCGCCGCCCTGCGCGCCCAGATGGCCGCCGCCCACGCGGCCGACCTCGACTTCTCGCGCGCCTTCCGCCAGCTCGCCGACCTGAACCCCGTCCGCGTCTCGGGACGCGTCACCGACGTGATCGGCCTCGTCGTCGAGGCGAGCGGCCCCGGCGCGCCCGTCGGCTCGCTCTGCACGATCGACGGCGCGCGGCCGATCCCCGCCGAGGTCGTGGGCTTCCGGACGGGACGCGTGCTCCTCATGCCGCTCGGCGATCTGGCCGGCGTCGCGCCCGGGAGCCGCGTCGTGCTCGTCCGGGAGCGCCCGCTCGTCGAGGTCGGCGACGCGATGCTCGGCCGCGTGCTCGACGGCCTCGGCCGCCCGCTCGACGGGCGCGGCCCGGTCGAGGCCGACGCCGAGTACCCGCTCTACGGCCACCGCCTGAACCCCCTCGACCGCCGCCCGATCCGCGAGCCGCTCGACCTCGGCATCCGCGCGATCAACGCGCTCCTCACGTGCGGGCGCGGGCAGCGCCTCGGCATCTTCGCGGGCTCGGGCGTCGGGAAGAGCGCGCTCCTCGGCATGATGGCGCGCTACACGCGCGCGGACGTGAACGTGATCGCGCTCGTCGGCGAGCGCGGCCGGGAGGTGCGCGAGTTCGTCGAACGCGACCTGGGCGACGGGCTCGGGCACTCCGTCGTCGTCGCCGCCACCTCCGACCAGCCGCCGCTCGTCCGCATCCGCGGCGCCTTCCTCGCGACCACGATCGCGGAGCACTTCCGGGACCAGGGGAAGGACGTCCTCCTCATGATGGACTCGCTCACGCGCGTCGCGATGGCGCAGCGCGAGGTTGGGCTCTCGGTCGGCGAGCCGCCGTCGGCGCGCGGCTACACCCCGTCGGTCTTCGCGCTCCTGCCGCGGCTCCTCGAGCGTGCCGGCCAAGGACCGGACGGGAGCATCACGGGGCTCTACACGGTCCTCGTCGAGGGCGACGACATGAACGAGCCGATCGCGGACACCGCACGCTCGCTCCTCGACGGGCACGTCGTCCTCTCCCGCCGCCTCGCGAGCGAGGGCCACTACCCGGCGATCGACGTGCTCGCGTCCGTCTCGCGCGTGATGATCGACATCATGAAGCCCGCGCACCTCGAGTGCGCGCGGCGCGTCCGCGCGTGGCTCGCGACCCACCGGGACGCCGAGGACCTGATCAACATCGGCGCGTACACGGCGGGCGCGAGCGCCGCGATCGACGAGGCGATCGGGAAGCTGCCGGCGATCGCGGCCTTCCTCCGCCAGCCGCTCGACGAGCCGGCGACGCTCGCGGAGGCGGCCGAGGCGCTCGCGGCGCTCGCGGCGTGAGGCCATGGCGGACCGCTTTCGGCTGACGCGCATCCTCCGCCTGCGGACCCAGCTCCGCGAGCGCGCGCAGGAGGAGATGGCCGCGACGCGGACGGCCCTGGCGGGCGTCCGCGACGCCATCGTCCGCTCGCGCACGCGGCAGGTCGAGAACCGCCGCGCCGAGGCGGTCGTCGCGGCCGTCGGCATGACGGGCGCGGACCTCGCCCGCTTCCGCGCCTGGGACGTCGGCGAGCGGCGGCGCGAGGAGCGGCTCGTCGCGGAGGCCGCGCGGCTCGCGCACGAGCTCGTGCGGTTGCGGGACGTCCTCGTCGCGCGGCGGCGCGAGGAGCGGCAGCTCGAGGTGCTGCGCGCGCGCGCGCGCGAGCGGGCGGAGGCGGCGGAGGAGCGCGCGGCGGCCGTCGCCCTCGACGACCTCGCGCGGCGACGGCAGGCGGAACGGAGGTAGGCGGCGATGCGCTTCATTCGCGCGATGGTGTTCGCCAGTCTCGGCTTCAAGCTGCTCGTGCTCGGGCTCTGGTGGGGGGGCGGCCCGCTCCTCGCCGCGCTCGCCGCGACCGAGACGGCGCCCGCCGATCCCGGGATCCCGGCCGAGCTGTACGACAAGAGCCGCGGCTTCCGCGAGCTGCTCGAGGCCGCGCGGCGGCGCGGCGAGGACCTCGACCGCCGCGAGGAGGCGGTCCGCGCGCGCGAGGCGGCCTTGAAGGCGCTCGAGCAGCTCGTCGGCAGCGAGACGGCGAAGCTCGAAGCGCTGGGCGCGCCCGCCGGCAGGCCCGGCGCGGGCGGCCCGTGCGGCGTCGAGGTGACGAAGATCTACCAGAGCATGAAGCCGGAGGAGGCGGGGCCGATCCTCGACCGACTCGACGACGACACCGTGCGCGCGGTGTTCGGCTGCATGAAGGAGAAGCAGATCGGCGCGATCCTCGCCGCGATGAACCGCGAGCGCGCGGTCGCGCTCACGAAGCTCCTCGCGACGGGCAAACCGTCGCCCGGCGCCCCGTGATCCCGCGCGCGGCGACGGCCGCGCGCGGAACGTTTCTTCCCCCCCGGCGGGAATTGCCGGAGCCGCCGGCGCTCCGCGTCGCGGCGGCGACGCTCGTCCGTGGCACCTCGCTTGCTGCCCACGGTCGCGATGCCCGTCGCTCCGATTCCCGATCTCCTTCCCGCGGCGACCCCGGTGGGCGGGGCCTCGGCCGCCGCCGGCGGCGAGGCCGGCGGCGACTTCGCGGGGGATCTGGCGCTCGTCGCGCTCGTCCCGGGCGGCGCGGGCGACCCCGGGACGGCGGACGGCGACGGCGCACCGGTGGCGGGAGGCTCGGCGGACCAGGGCGCAGCGAGCCTCGTCGCGGCGGCGGTCGCGGCCGCGCTCGCGGCGCTCATCGCCGCGCCGACGGCCGCGGCGGCGCCGGTGGCGAGCGTGGCTTCGGCCGGCGTCGGCCCGACGGCCGGCGCCCCGGCGGTGGCGGCGGCCGTCCCGAGCGTCGCGCACGGCGGCGCTCCCGCGGCGCTCCCGTTCGCCGGGACGGCAGCCGCGGGCGCGACGACGAAGCCCGCGCCGGAGGGGGCCGCGCGAGCCGCGGCGCCGGCGCCCGCGCCGCCGTCGGGCACCCCGGCGACGAGCGACGCGACACCGGCGGCGGGAGCGGCGGCGGCTCTGCCCGCCGCGTCCGTCGTGGCGCCGGCGCCGCGGACGGTGGCGCCCGCGGGCGGCTCCGCGGCCGGCGCGACGCCGCTGCCGGCGAGCGCGGCGGTGGAGGTGGCCGCGCCCGCCGCGCCCGCCGCGCCGGAGGCGCCGGAGGCGCCGGTCGCGCCAGAAGCGCCGGAGGCGCCGGTCGCGAGCGCCGCCGGCACCGCGTCCGAGCCCGCACCGCGCGCGGCCGACGCCGCGCCGCTCGTGCCCGCCAGGACCGCGCCGCCGGCGCCGAGCGCTGCGGGCGCGCCCGCGTCCGCCGCACCCGCGCCCGCGGCGCCCGGGTCCGCGGCACCGGGGTCCGCGGCGCCCGTGCCCGCCGCCGCCGACGCGCCGCCGTCCAAAGCCTCCGTGGCGCCCACGCGCGCGTCCGCGGCGCGCGCGTCGACGACCGCCGGGCTCGAGGCCGAAGGCGCCGGCGCGACGGCGGACGACGAGGTTGCGGGCGGGGACGGAGACCCCCCCGCGGCGAAGCACGGCGGTGACGCCGCGCGGGAGGCCGTGCGGCTCGAGGCGGCGCCTGCGGACGGATGGACGGGCAGGGTGCCCGGCGAGCGCGCGCACGAGGAACGGGGGAGAGAGCTCGGGAGCAGAGAGATCGGTGGTGGGGTGGTGGATGCCGGGATCCGTGGCGTTGGTCATGGCGAGACCTCCGAGCCAGGGAAGACCGGCGACGTTCGTGATCCCTCTGCCCCGAGCCCTCTCCCTCCGCCCGCGTCGCGCGACGCCGCGCCGGCCGCGCGCGCGCCCGTGCCGCACGAGACGGCGTCGACGGCGCACGCGGTCGAGCGGCTCGTGCGGCTCGACGAGCTCCGGCGGCCCGTCGTCCGCGACGCGGGAGAGATGCGGCTCGACCTCGCGACGGAGGGACTCGGGCGGGTCGAGGTGCGCGTCGCGGTCCGCGACGACGCCGTGCACGCGAGCCTCTGGGCGAGCCAGGGGAGCGCGCGCGACGCGCTCGCGGCGCACCGCGGGTCGCTCGAGGCGGCGCTCGGGCGCTCGAACCTCCGCCTCGAAGGGTTCACGGTGGGGCTCGGCGGCCACCACCGTCGCGAGCACGACGACGTCCGCGACGGCGGGCGCGCGCGGTCCGGCGCGCTCCGCACGGCCCCCGTCCTCGCCGCGCCGACGCCCATCTCCGCGCAGGCCGCCCGCGGCCGCGGTCTCAGCCTCCGCGCATGACGACGACCCCGGTCGAGAACGCGTCGGCGCACACGGCGGCGCTCGAGACGGCGACGGCGCAGAACCAGACCGTCAGCCAGCAGCAGTTCCTGACGCTCTTCGTCGCGCAGCTCCGCAACCAGGATCCGCTCAACCCGCAGGATCCGTCCGAGATGACCTCGCAGCTCGCGCAGTTCTCGAGCCTCGAGCAGCTGACGGGCGTGAACACCCGGCTCGACGCGCTCGCCGGCACGCTGAAGCAGTCGACGACGAGCGCGCTCCTCGGGATGATCGGGAAGTCGGTCGCGTTCGACGGCGGCAAGATCGGCGTCCAGAAGGGGCAGGCGCCCGAGGTCGCGTACACCCTCGACGCCGCCGCCGACCGGGTCACGGTGACGGTCCGGGACGCGAACGGGAAGACGGTGCGGAGCGTCGCCCTCGGCGCGCAAGGCGTCGGCGCGCACACGTTCCGCTTCGACGGCCGCGACGCGAACGGGCTCGTCGTGCCGGACGGGACGTACACGGTCGAGGTCTCGGCCGTGCGCAACAAGACGGCGACGCCCGTCGCGCTCGAGGCGACGGCGAAGGTCGAGGGCGTCGACCTCTCCGGCGACGTGCCCGCCCTCCTCGTGGGCGGCCGGCGCGTCGGCCTCGACGAGATCCACCAGGTGAAGGACAGCTGAGGAGGAACGCATGGCACTGTTCGGAGCACTCTCGACCGGTCGCAGCGGGCTCGACACGAGCGGTGCGGACCTGTCGGTCATCGGCAACAACATCGCGAACGTGAGCACGATCGGCTTCAAGGGAAGCCGGGCCGAGTTCGCCGACCTCCTCTCCGCGAACGCGGGCGGCGAGACCGGGAAGATCGGCCTCGGGGCGCGCGTCGGCGCGGTGCGAACGCTCTTCACGCAGGGCGCGATCGAGTCGACGGGCCGCGCCCTCGACCTCGCGATCCAGGGCGAGGGCTTCTTCGTCCTCCGCGAGGGACAGGCGAAGCTCTTCACGCGGGCCGGCAACTTCCAGGAGAGCCCGACGGGCGAGATCACGGACCTCCTCGGGCATCCGCTCCAGGGGACGCCGCTCAACGCGGACGGCACCAACGCGGGCGGCGTGACGGACGTCGTCGTCGCCGGCCTCTCCTCGCAGGCGAAGGCGACCAGCCGGGCGACGCTGGTCGCGAACCTCCAGGCGGACGCGCCGGTCCCGTCGCCCTTCGACGAGGTGACGCCCGACTTCCAGAGCGCGTTCTCGGATCAGAGCAACTACTTCACGAACATCCAGATCTTCGACTCCCTCGGGAAGTCGCACAACCTGACGCTCTTCTTCAGCCGCGTCGGCGCGAACACGTGGGAGGTGCACGCGGGCGTCGACGCCGGCGAGACGGGCGGCACGCCCGGCGACCTCCAGCTGCTCGACCTGAACGGCGGGACGGCCGGCCTCGCCGCGACGGTCACCTTCGACAGCGGCGGCAAGGTGGCGTCGACGAACCCGGCGACGATCAGCGGGAGCGTCACGTTCTCCGGTGCCGCGGCGCAGCCGATCACGCTCGACCTGTCGGGCCTCACGCAGTTCGCGAGCCCGTCGGCGACCGGCTTCGTCAACCAGGACGGCTTCGGCGCGGGCGGCCTGACGGCGCTCGACGTCGACGCGAAGGGCATTCTCTCGGCCACCTTCGACAATGGCCAGACGCGCCCGCTCTTCCAGCTCGCGATCGCGAAGTTCACCGCCCCGGAAGGGCTCACGCCGATCGGCAACCAGCTCTACCGGGAGTCGATCTCGTCGGGTCCGCCCGCCGTCGCGACCGCGCAGACGTCGGGCAACGGCTCGGTCGTGTCGTCGTCGCTCGAGCAGTCGAACGTCGCCATCGCGCAGGAGTTCATCAGCCTGATCTCCGCGCAGCGCGCCTTCCAGGCGAACTCCCGCGTCATCACCGCGAGCGACACGCTGCTGAACGACCTGATCAACATCATCCGGTGAGACTCGACCCGAGACCTCGTCTCGGGGTCGGGCCGGACGCGAGCGGGCGGCGGCGGGCTCGCGCGGCCGGGGCGCCGCGGCCGGCGGAGCCGGTGCGGCAGACGGGGGACGGCCGCGGAGCGCTCGGCGCACGGCGTGCGTGACGGGCACGCGATGCCCGTCGGGCGGGCGGGAAGCGCGGCACGGTCGGGCGAGGCCGACTGCCGGTCGTGGGTCCGTGTGCGCGGCCGCCCGCTCGCGCCGTGACCCGCAGACTGACCCGCGACGCGACCGCGAGCGTGGTCACGAATCTGCCCGCGCGCGGACCTCGCGAGCCAAACGATTGACCCCGGCGCGCGCCCTGCCGCCGCGAAGGGCGCGGGTTTTCGCTGGCATCGCCGTTGCTGGATCCGCGGACCGCCGCGCGACGCGGCGCCGCGAGGAGGCACGATGGCCGACGAAACCCCCGCAGCAGAGGGCGAAGCGAAAGCGGCGGGCGCCGAGGAGGCGAAGTCCGAGGCGGCCGGCAAGGGAAAGGGGAAGCTCCTCGTCATCATCGTCGGCGTCGTCGTCCTGCTCGCGGGGGGCGCGGGCGCGGCGTGGTTCCTGGGCTTCCTCGGCCACGGCAAGAGCGCCGAGGCGAAGCAGGAGGTGAAGGACGCGCCGCCGACGGTCGGCGCGCTCCTGGCGCTCGACCCGTTCGTCGCGAACCTCGCCGACGAGGACGGCAAGCGGTACCTGAAGGCGACGCTCCAGCTGGAGTTCTTCGAGGCGAAGGTGCCCGAGGAGGTCAACCAGCGGATGCCGCAGATCCGCGACCTCCTCCTGACGCTCTTCACCTCGAAGCTCTTCACGGAGATCCGCACGCCGAGCGGCAAGGCCGTCCTGCGCGACGAGATCATCAACCGCCTGAACAAGGTCATGAACAAGGACGTCGTGAAGGCGGTCTACTTCACGGAGTTCATCGTCCAGTGAGCCAGATCCTCTCACAGGACGAGGTCGACGCGCTCCTGAAGGGCGTGTCCGACGGCGCCGTCCCGACCGGCGAAGGCGAGGCCGCGCCGCGCGGCGTCCAGACGCTCGATCTCACCAGCCAGGAACGGAACCTCCGCGGCCGGCTCCCGGGGCTCGACCTGATCGTCGAGCGCTTCGGCAAGGCGCTCCGCGCCTCTCTCGCGACGTTCTTCGGGCAGCTCCCGAACGTCGCCGTCGGCGCGCTCGAGCTCATCAAGTTCGGGACCTTCATGGCGAAGCTGCCGCAGCCGGTGAGCCTCCAGCTCTTCCGCATGGCGCCGCTGCGCGGGCAGGGGATGTTCGTCGCGGCGCCCTCGCTCGTCGGGGCGCTCCTCCAGGTCTTCTTCGGCGGGAAGCCGAGCCGCAGGACGCCCGTCGCCGCGCGCGAGTACTCCGCGATCGAGCTGCGCGTGCTCGAGCGGCTCGCCACGCGCGTGTTGCAGGACTTCCAGGAGGCGTGGCGCCCCGTCGCGCCGCTCGAGGTGGCGCTCCTGCGCTCGGAGTCGAACCCGCGCTTCGCCATGATCGCGGCGCCGCCCGACCTCTCGCTCGTCCTCGAGATGCGGATCGAGGTGGAGGCGGCGGACGACGCGGCCTTCACGCTCCTCATCCCGAACGCGGCGCTCGACCCGGTCCGCCAGCGGTTCCAGCTCGCGCTCGACGAGGCGCCGGACGGGCCGCGCGCGTCGTGGAACGAGCGCTGGCGGCAGCTGATCGCCGGCGCGGAGCTCGAGGTGAAGGCGGAGCTCGGACGGTGCGAGCTGCCGCTCCGTCAGGTGCTCGCGCTCAAGGCGGGCGACTTGATTGCGCTCGCGACGGGGCGCGACGGCCCGGTCGTCGTGCACGTCGAGGGGCGGCCCCGCTTTCTCGCGGCGCCGGGCGTGTCGGGTGGGAACAACGCGGTCCGCGTGACCGCGCGGCTGTGAGAGGGAGGACGCGATGGCGGACGAGGGAGCGACGGAGACGGCGGCGGGGACGGAGGCGACGGCGGCGGAAGCGCCGCGCAACTTCGACCTCCTGCTCGACATCCCGCTCGAGATCACCGTCGAGATCGGACGCACGCGGCTCGCGATCCGCGACCTCCTGGCGCTCGGCGCGGGCTCCGTCGTCGAGCTGACGAAGCTCGCCGGCGAGCCGCTCGACGTGCTGATCAACGGCAAGCCGGTCGCGCGCGGCGAGGCCGTCATGGTGAACGACAAGTTCGGCGTGCGGCTCACCGAGATCGCGAGCCCGTCCGAGCGGATCGCGGGGCTCAAGTGACGACGCTCCTCGTCTGGACCGCGGCGATCTCGCTCGTCGCCGCCGGGATCGCGGTGCTGCGCGCGAAGCGCGCCGCGGCGAGCGGCGGCGAGGCGATCAAGCTCGTCACGAGCCGCTACCTTGGGGGCAAGCGGTTCCTGACCATCGTCGAGGTCGACGGCGAGCGGCTCCTCCTCGGGCTCGCGGGCGACCAGGTCTCGCTCGTCGCGCGCTTGAAGGGGACGGACGCGTGATGCACTCGGCGGCCCTCCTGCCCGCCGTGTCGCTCCAGATCGGCGGCGGCGGCGAGCACGTCTCGAGCTCGCTCCAGATCGTCGCGCTGCTCACGCTCCTCTCGCTCGCCCCGGCGATCCTCATCATGCTCACCGGCTTCGTGCGCATCGTGATCGTCCTCTCGTTCCTCCGCCAGGCGGTCGGCACGCAGCAGATGCCGCCGAACCAGGTCATCGTCTCGCTGGCGCTCTTCCTCACCTTCTTCGTCATGCTGCCGACGCTCCGGGAGATCAACGAGCAGGCGATCGGCCCGTATCAGCGGAGCGAGATCTCCGACGCCGAGGCGCTCAGCCGCGCCTACGAGCCGCTCAGCCAGTTCATGCTCCGGCAGACGCGCGAGAAGGACCTGGCCCTCTTCGTCGACGCGACCGCGACGCCGCGCCCGGACTCGCCGAGCGCGCTGCCGCCGCAGGCGCTCGTGCCGGCCTTCCTCATCTCCGAGCTGAAGACCGCCTTCGAGATGGGGTTCCTCATCTACATCCCGTTCCTGATCCTCGACATGGTCGTCGCGTCCGTCCTCACCTCGATGGGCATGATCACGCTGCCGCCCGTCCTCATCTCGCTGCCGTTCAAGCTGATGCTGTTCGTGCTCGTCGACGGCTGGAACGTGCTCACCGGCTCGCTCGTGCAGAGCTTCCGCTGACGAAGGAGGACCGCCCCCATGAACGTCGAGACGGTGATCGGGATCGGCCGGAGCGGCCTCGAGATGACGCTCGTGCTCGCGGGGCCGGTGCTCCTCTTCGGCCTCGTCGCGGGCCTCTGCGTGAGCGTCTTCCAGGCGATGACGCAGATCAACGAGGTGACGCTCACCTTCATCCCGAAGATCGCCGCGACGGCGGCCGCGCTCCTCATCTTCGGGCCGTGGATGCTCTCGCGGTTGATCGGCTTCACGACGACGCTCTTCCAGAGCCTGCCGACGTACGTGCGGTGACGATGCCCATCCCGGACCCGACCACGTTCCTCCTGGTGCTCGCGCGCATCGCCGGCCTCGTGCTGGCGGCGCCCGTCTTCGGGCACCTCCTCGTGCCGGTCCGCGTGCGGATCGGTCTCGCGATGACGTTCGCCGTGGCGCTCGCACCCGCGGTCGCGCCGGGCACGCCGGACTTCGCCTCCTCGTGGATGCTCGCGCGCGCGCTCGCCGTCGAGTCGGCGACGGGGGTGCTCCTCGGCCTCGTCGCGCAGCTCGTCTTCGCCGGCGTGCAGCTGGGCGGGCAGCTCGCGGGCATCCAGATGGGGTTCGGCGTCGTCAACCTGATCGACCCGCAGACGCACGCGCAGGTGACCGTCGTCTCGGAGTGGCAGAACCTGCTGGCGCTCCTCGTCTTCCTGGCGCTCGACGTCCACCACCTCCTCGTCTCGGCGCTCCTCGAGAGCTTCCGGACGGTTCCGCCCGGGGCGATCGCGATCTCGGCCGGCGGGATCGAGGGCGCGATCCGGCTCGCGGGGGACGTCTTCGTCCTCGGCGTCCGCATCGCGGCCCCGATCATGATCGCGCTGCTCCTCTCGAACGCGACGCTCGGGCTCCTCGCCCGCACGGTGCCGCAGCTGAACGTGTTCGTGGTCGGCTTCTCGCTGAACGTCGGCGTCGGGCTCGTCATGCTCGGCGTGTCGCTGCCGTTCACGTACCGCCTGCTCGCCGGTCGCTTCGGCGACCTCGCGCCGACGCTCGGCGGCCTCATGCAGGGACTCGCGCATGGCTGACGGCGCCGCCGATCGCACCGAGCGCGCGACCCCGAAACGGCGCGAGGAGGCGCGCAAGCACGGCCAGGTGGTCCGCTCGGGCGACCTGAGCCCGATCGCGGAGATCCTCTGCGCCCTCCTCCTCGTCTCGTGGGGCGGGCCCCACCTCCTCGAGCAGAGCCGGACGATCCTCCGCGACTGGCTCCAGCAGGCGGGGCCGCTCGCCGCGAACCACGAGGGCCTCGGCGCGGTGGCGCCGCTCGTCGGCCGGACGCTCGTGCAGACGGGGACGCTTCTCGTCCCGTTCTTCTTCGCGATGGCGCTCGCCGGCGGCGGTGCCGTGCTCGCGCAGGTCGGCTGGTCGCCGAACCCGGCGCTCCTCCTGCCGGACGCGAACCGCGTGAACCCCGCGAGCGGCTTCCGCCGGCTCTTTTCGGCCGACGGCGCGATGAGCCTCCTCAAGGCCGCGCTCAAGATCGGCGTCGCCCTCGCGCTCGCGTACCGCGTCGTGCGGGGCGTGAGCGCGGACGCCGTCGCGGCGCCCCGGATGGGCCTCGAGCAGATCCTCGCCTTCACCGGATACGGATTCCGGCGCCTCTTCCTCGTCCTCGCCCTCGCCCTCGCCGTGCTCGGGTTCCTCGACTGGCTCTGGCAGCGCTGGCGGTACGAGCAGAGCCTCCGGATGAGCCGGCAGGAGGTCCGGGAGGAGCACCGCGAGCAGGAGGGCGATCCGCAGGTGAAGGCCCGCTTCCGGCGCGCGCACCGCGAGATCGCGAAGCGCCGGATGCTCACCGAGGTGAAGCGCGCCGACGTCGTGCTGACGAACCCCGTGCACGTCGCGGTGGCGCTCCGCTATCGCGCCGCGGAGAACGCGGCGCCGCAGGTCGTCGCGAAGGGCGCCGGCGAGCTGGCGCAGAAGATCAAGGAGGCGGCCCGCGCGGCCGGCGTCCCCATCGTCGAGCGGCGGGCCCTCGCGCGTGCGCTCTTCAAGTCGGTGAAGCTCGGCGCGGAGATCCCGCCGAACCTCTACCGCGCCGTCGCCGAGATCCTCGCCTACATCTACTCGCTGCGCGGCGCGCGCGCCGCGGAGGCGCGCTAGCCCATGGCCACCGCCGTCGCCCGCCGGGCGCTCGCGGCCGCGCCCGCGCCGGCCGCGCCCGTCGCCGCCGCCGCGTCCCCGACGGGCGAGCTCGTCGTCCCGATCGCGCTCGTCCTCGTCGTCGTCATCATGGTGCTTCCGCTGCCCGCGTTCCTGATCGACCTCCTGCTCGCGGTCTCCATCTCGCTCTCGCTCATCATCCTGATGGTCGGGATGTACGCGCAGAAGCCGCTCGACTTCTCGACCTTCCCCTCGGTCCTCCTCGTCGTCACGCTCTTCCGCCTGGCGCTCAACGTCGCCTCGACGCGCCTCATCCTCCTCCACGGCCACGAGGGGCCGACGGCCGCCGGCCACGTGATCCGCGCCTTCGGGGCGTTCGTCGTCGGCGGCAGCTACGTGGTCGGGCTCGTCGTCTTCCTGATCCTCGTCGTCATCAACTTCGCGGTCATCACGAAGGGCGCGGGACGCATCGCCGAGGTGGCGGCGCGCTTCACCCTCGACGCGATGCCCGGCAAGCAGCTCGCGATCGACGCCGACCTCAACAGCGGCCTCATCACCGAGAAGGAGGCGCGCGCGCGGCGGGCGGCGATCGAGGAGGAGGCGGACTTCTACGGCGCGATGGACGGCGCCTCGAAGTTCGTGCGCGGCGACGCCGTCGCGGGGCTCGTCATCACCGCGATCAACATCGTCGGCGGCTTCTTCATCGGCGTCGTCCAGCAGGGCGTCGACTGGCAGACGGCGGCGCAGACCTACACGATCCTCACGATCGGCGACGGCCTCGTCTCGCAGCTGCCGGCCCTCCTCATCTCGACCGCCGCCGGCATCATCGTGACACGCGCCGCGTCGGGGGCGGACCTCGGCAGCGAGGTCACGGGGCAGCTCCTCGCGAGCCCGAAGGTCCTCTGGCTCGTGACGGGCATCCTCGGCGCCTTCGCGCTCCTCCCGGGGCTGCCCTTCCTGCCGTTCGTCGCGCTGGCTGGCGCGACCGGCGGGCTCGCGGCGAGCGGCGGGCTCGGCGGCGCGCCGGAGACGCCGGCGGAGGCCGCGGCGGCGAAGCCCGCGCGCGACGACCGCCCCGAGGCGCTCCTCCCGCTCGACCTGATGGAGCTCGAGGTCGGCTTCGAGCTCGTCCCGCTCGTCGAGGGCACGGCGGGGATGGGCGACCTCGTGGAGCGCATCCGGACGCTCCGCCGCCAGCTCGCGCTCGAGATGGGCTTCATCGTCCCGCCCATCCACATCCGCGACAACCTCCGGATCAAGCCGAACGAGTACGTGATCCTGGTGAAGGGCATCGAGGTGGCGCGCGGGGAGATCCGCACGGGCGCGAGCCTCGCGATCAACCCCGGGACGGTGACCGCGACGGTGCCCGGCATCCCGACGCGCGAGCCGGCGTTCGGGCTCGACGCGCTCTGGGTCACCGCCCAGGAGCGCGAGCGGGCGCAGCTCGCGGGCTACACGGTCGTCGACGGCGGGACCGTGGTCATCACGCATCTCACGGAGGTGATCCGCCGCCACGCGCACGAGCTGCTCGGACGGCAGGAGGTGCAGCAGCTCCTCGACGCGCTCGCGCGGACGCGGCCGAAGGTCGTCGAGGAGCTCGTGCCGCAGCAGCTCTCCGTCGGCGGCGTGCAGAAGGTGCTCCAGAACCTGCTGCGCGAGGGCGTCTCGATCCGCGACCTCGCGACGATCCTCGAGACGCTCGCGGATCACGCCGGGCGGACGAAGGACCCGGACACGCTCACGGAGCACGCGCGCCAGGCGCTCGGGCGCGCGATCACGAAGCGGTACCTCGGGCCCGACGGCACGCTCGCCCTCGTCACGCTCGCGGCGACCGTCGAGCGTCTCCTGCTCGACGGCCTCTCGCGCGGCGACGACGGGACCGCGCTCGCGCTCGAGCCCGCGTACGCGCAGCGGCTCATCGGCCGCCTCGGCCAGTGGACGGAGCGCTTCGCGGCGCAGCACCTCTCGCCCGTGCTGCTCTGCTCCGCGCCGCTGCGGATGCACCTCCGGCGGATGGTCGAGCGGGTGCTGCCCGGGCTCGCGATCCTGTCGCCCGGCGAGATCGGAGCCAGCGTGCGCATCCGGTCACTGGGAGTGGTGACGCTCGATGAGAATTAGACGGTTCACGGGAGCGACGATGCAGCAGACGCTGCAGCAGGTGAAGGCGGCGCTCGGGCCGGAGGCCGTGATCCTCGACACGGCGGAGGTCCCGGGCGGCGTGAGCGTCACGGCCGCCGTCGACGTCGACGCCGACGGGCCGCCGTCCGGCGGCGCGCACGACCGCGAGATGCTCGGCGAGGTGCGCCGCCTCCTCGGCGTCGTCCGCGAGCTGGTCGACGACCACCGGCGCGGCCTCGGGTCGGATCTCCTGCGTCTCCATCGGACGCTCGCCCGGCAGGGGGTCGACGGCGTCATCGCCGCCGCCCTCGTGCGCGAGACGGCGGAGCGGCTCGAGGGCGACGCGGCGCTCGACGCGGCGCTCGCGAAGGCCCTCGACGACCGCGTCGCACCGGCCGACGGCCGCGTCCGCCTCTTCGTCGGGCCCCCGGGCGACGGCAAGACCACGAGCCTCGTCAAGCTCGCCGCGCAGGCACGCCAGGCGGGGCGGCGCGTCGCGCTCGTCGGCACCGACACCTACCGCGTCGGCGCGTCGGCCGAGCTCGCGACGTACGGCCGCGCGCTCGGGCTACCCGTCGCCGTCGCCGCGGACGCCGCGGAGCTCGGGCGCGTGCTCGCGACGACGGCCGAGGCGGACCTCGTCCTCGTCGACACGCCGGGGGCGGGGCCGGGCCAGGAGGCCGAGCTGGCGGAGCTCCGGGCGCTCGCGACGGCGGCGGGCCGCGAGGCGCGCTGCACGCTCGTCGCGAGCGCGGCGGCCGGCAGCTGGGCCGCGCGCGAGACGTGGGAGGCGTTCGCCCCGCTCGGCCCCGACGCGTGCGTGCTCACCAAGCTCGACCTCGCGCCCGGCGGCCCGATGCTCGGGCTCCTCTGGAACCGCGGCGTGCCCGTCTCGCACCTCGCGGCGGGCCGGCGCATCCCCGACGACCTCGAAGCAGCGACTCCCGACCGGCTGGCCCGATGCCTGCTGGCCGCGTGACGCCTCACGGAGGATCGACAGTCATGTCCGAGACCGGGCTCCGCATCATCGCGATCGCGAGCGGCAAGGGCGGCGTGGGGAAGACGAACTTCGCGGCGAACCTCGCGGTCGCGCTCGCACGCCAGGGCCAGCGCGTCTGCATCCTCGACGCGGACCTCGGCCTCGCGAACCTGGACGTGCTCTTCGGGCTCTCGCCGACCGCGACGCTCCTCCACGTGCTCCGCGGCGAGCGGCGGCTTGCCGAGGTGATGGTGGAGGGACCGGAAGGCGTCCGCGTCATCCCGGCGGCGAGCGGCGTCGAGGAGCTCACGCACCTCGGCGCGGCCGAGCGCCTGCGCCTCCTCGACGAGGTGGACGGTCTCGACGGCGCGCTCGACGTGCTGCTCGTCGACACGGCCGCCGGCATCTCGGGGAACGTCCTCTACTTCACGGCGGCCGCCGCCGAGGCGCTCGTCGTCATCACGCCGGAGCCGACCTCGCTCACGGACGCGTACGCGCTCGTCAAGGTGCTCGCGCAGCGCTACGGGCGCCGCGACTTCCTGGTCGCCGTCAACATGGCGGCCGGCGCCGCCGACGCGGAGAAGGCGTTCGGCCGCCTCGCGCGCGTGACGGAGCGGTTCCTCCGCGTCCGGCTCGAGTACCAGGGCTACGTGCCCTGGGACGACGCGGTCGGGCGCTCGGTCCGCCAGCAGGTGCCGGTCCTGCTCGGCGCGCCGGGCAGCCCCGCGAGCCTCGCGCTCGCCGACCTCGCGCGCCGCGTGAGCGCGCGGCCGCCCGCCGGGCCCTCGGGCGGCGTGCAGTTCTTCTTCCGGCGCCTCGTCGAGCGTGCCGGCGCGGGGGACGGCGCCCCGCTCGAGGCGGCGCGATGAGCGCGGCGCACGGATCCTACGGTGCCGCGCGCGGCCGCAAGCGGGCGGTCGGGGCGACCGCGCACCCGCCGGTCGTCGGCAACCGCGAGGAGGTGCTCCGCCGCCACCTGCCGCTCGTCCGCCGCGTCGTGCAGCGGCTCGCCGCGCGGAAGCCCCCGCACATCGAGCTCGACGACCTCGTCTCGTGGGGCATCGTCGGCCTCCTCGACGCGATGACGAAGTACGACCCGAGGAAGGAGGCGTCGTTCTCGACCTACGCGCAGTTCCGGATCCGGGGCGCGATCCTCGACCACCTGCGCTCGCTCGACTGGGTGCCGCGGAGCGTCCGGCAGAAGGCGAGCCTCATCGAGAAGGTGTCGCATCAGCTCGAGGGCGCCCTCGGCCGGCCGCCGAACGAGGAGGAGGTCGCCGAGAAGCTCGGCGTGTCGCTCGACGGCTACCAGGAGCTGCTCACGCGCGTCGGCGAGATGAGCATCTTCAGCCTGGAGGACCTCGGCTTCGGGAGCGGCGAGGAGCGCCTCAACATCGAGCAGCGGCTCGAGGCGGGCGAGGTGGACCCGCTCGCCGCGCTGCTCGGGCAGGAGCGGGTCGAGCTGGTGGCGGAGGCGATCGGCCGCCTCCCCGAGCGCGAGAAGATCGTCGTGACGCTCTACTACCACGAGGAGCTCACGATGAAGGAGGTGGGCGCGGTCCTCGGGCTCACCGAGTCGCGCGTCTCGCAGCTCCACTCGCAGGCGATGCTCCGGCTGAAGGGCTGGCTCCGGCGCCACTTCGCGCGGCCGGCCGCCGAGGAGGAGGACCGTCCATGATCGACCTCGCCACGATCCACCCGACGCCGCCCCTCGACTCGCCGGGCACGGGCCCGGTCGAGCGGGCCGGCGACCGCCGCCGCGAGCGGCGGCGCGGCCGGGACGACGGCACCGCGCCGGCGGGCGGCGAAGACGCCGAGGAGCCCGAAGACCGCGCGCCCGACGGGCCGGGGGCACCGCCCGCCGGCCGGATCGACGTGCGCGTGTGAAGGAGGAGGATCCGCGATGGAACATCTGATGCTCGCATCGACGGCCGCCGACCTGCTCGCCGTGGCGGCGCTCGGCTGGCTCGTCATCCGCGCGTCGCGCGCGCGGACGGAATCGCTCGACGACCAGCGCGCGACGCTCGAGGCGCTGCGCGGCGACCTCTCGCAGCTCGTCGCCGACGCCGAGGAGCGGGCGCAGGCGCTCGACGAGGCGCTCGCCGCGCGCGAGAAGCGGCTGCGCGCGCTGCTCCACGACCTCGGCCGCCTCGAGCCCGGGCGGGACGGGGCGCGGGCGGGCCGGGCGCGCGACGAGCGCGCCCCGGAGCCCGCCGGCGCGCGGGCGGCGGAGCGCGGCGCCGAGCGCGCCGCACCGCGCCTCGACCCGGCCGAGGCGCGGCTCCTGCGCGACCTCGAGGTCCGCTTCGCCGCGCGCGGGCGGCGGGCGTAGGCAGATGCTGCCGCGGACGGAAGCGTCTGCCCGGCGGCGTGCCGGCGGGAGCCGTCGGCGCCCGGGCGGCGAGCCGGTGGCACCCCCCTTGCTCCCGAGGACGCAGGTATGAACCGCGCGGTCTTCTCGAGCCTCTCCGGTGCGCTCGCGGCGCTCGACCGGCTCGACGCGGTCGCGCAGAACCTCGCGAACGTGAACACGGTCGGCTACAAGGGCACCCGGGTCGTCTTCGAGGTGCGGCCGCCGGAGGAGACGTCGCCCGGGACCCACGACCCGATCGTGCGGGACACCTCCGCGCAGGTCGTCGAGGCGGGCACCGTGCGGGACTTCACGCAGGGGCCCGTGCGCGCGTCCGGGAACCCGCTCGACGTCGCCGTCACCGGGGACGGCTTCTTCGTCGTCGCGACGGCGCGGGGCGAGCGCTACACGCGGCAGGGGAACTTCACCCTCGACCGCGACGGCTACCTCGTCACCGCGGCGGGCGACCGCGTGCAGGGCGACGGCGGCGACATCCGCATCGGCAGCGGCGAGGTGACGATCGGCACGGACGGCGCGGTGACCGTCGACGGGGCGCAGGTCGGGCGCGTGAAGCTCGTCGGCTTCGGCGACCACCCGAACCTCGTCCCCGAGGGTGCCTCGCTCTACGCGCCGGGCCCGAACGAGGCGCCGGTGGCGATCCCCGCGGAGCAGGTCAGCCTCCAGCCCGAGGCGATCGAAGGTGCGAACGTCGACGCCGTCTCCAGCATGATCGAGCTGGTCGACGTGACCCGCGGGTTCGAAACGTACATGCGCGCCGTCGAACGGCTCGACCAGCTCGCCGCGCGCGCCATCAACGAGGTCGGGAGGGTCTGATGATCCGTGCGCTCTACACCGCGGCGACGGGCATGAACGCCCAGCAGCTCCAGATCGACGTCGTCGCGAACAACCTCGCGAACGTGAACACCGCCGGGTTCAAGAAGAGCCGCGCGGACTTCGAGGACCTGCTCTACCAGACGCTCAAGGCGCCCGGGACGCCGAGCACGACGAACACCCAGACGCCGACGGGCATCCAGGTGGGCCTCGGCGCGAAGCCCGCCGCGATCCAGCGCATCAACACGCAGGGCGACTACAACCAGACCGGGAACGTCTTCGACCTCGCGATCGAGGGCCCCGGCTTCTTCCAGGTGACGCTGCCCGACGGCACGCTCGCCTACACGCGCGACGGCGCCTTCAAGCTCGACAACGCCGGGAAGATGGTGACGTCCGACGGGATGCCGCTCGAGCCGGCGATCACCATCCCGCCGAACGCCGAGGACGTGACGGTCGGGCAGGACGGGAGCGTGAGCTACATCACGCCCGGGCAGTCGGCGCCCTCGACCGTCGGCAACATCACGATCGCGCGCTTCACGAACCCGTCGGGGCTGCGGTCGCTCGGGAAGAACCTCCTCCAGGAGACCGACACCTCGGGCGCGCCGCAGGTGGGGACGCCGGGGCAGGAGGGCCGCGGCACGCTGCTCCAGGGGTTCCTCGAGAACTCCAACGTGAGCGTCGTCGAGGAGCTGGTCGCG
>Ga0070741_10006413_pt1 | contig 25288 bp, 23 predicted proteins | sample Coa_R1_4_FD_66440 | JGI IMG/M metagenome (GOLD analysis project Ga0070741, IMG submission 66440) | Surface soil microbial communities from Centralia Pennsylvania, which are recovering from an underground coalmine fire - Coalmine... | ecosystem: Environmental > Terrestrial > Soil > Unclassified ... | reverse complement strand
CCAGCTGACCGACGCGATCAGTGCGCTGCTCCAGGAGCAGACGGTGCTCGCGTACGAGTTCGAAGGCGTGCGTTACGACTGCGGCAGCAAGCTCGGCTATCTGAAAGCCAACGTCGAGTACGCGCTGAAGCATCCGGAGCTCGCGGAGGAGTTCCGCGAGTACCTGACCGGGTTCACGGAGCCCTGGCATCAGAAGACGGTGACCAAGCTCAAGGCGTAAAGGACAGCCATGACAGGTTCGAAATACCTGAGCCTGCTGCAAAGCAGTTCCATCCAGGGCGGCAACGCGCCCTACGTCGAGTCGTACTACGAGCAGTACCTGGAGGATCCCGAATCGGTCGATCCGGGATGGCGGGAATATTTCCGCAGCATCCAGGCCGGCGCCGCCGACGTGCCCCATCAGCCGGTCGTCGAGCGCTTCGAGAAGCTCGCGCGCGAGCCGCATCGGATCATCGCGGCCGAGGCGGGCTTCGATGCGCGAGCCGCGGAGAAGCAAGCCGGCGTCCTGCGACTCATCAACTACTACCGCGTGCGCGGCCACCAGCTCGCGAAGCTCGACCCGCTGGGCTTGGCGCCGATGGATCCGATCCCCGATCTCGATCCCGCCTTCCACGGCCTCGACACGCACGACATGGACACGGTGTTCAACACCGGCTCGCTGGCTGCGGCCGATCGTCTGCCGCTGCGCGAGATCATCAAGATCCTGAAGGCGGTGTACACGGACACGATCGGTGCGGAGTACATGTATCTCACCGAGACGGCCGAGAAGCGCTGGATCCAGAAGCGCCTCGAGGCGGTCGCGTTCAAGCCGAAGCTCACCACCGAGCGCAAGAAGGAAACGCTGAAGCAGCTCGTCGCCGCCGAAGGCCTCGAGCGGTATCTGCACAACAAATACGTCGGCCAGAAGCGCTTCTCGCTCGAAGGCGGCGATTCGCTGATCCCGGCGATGGACGAAGTGATGCGCGCGTGCGCGGATCGCGACGTCGAAGAGCTCGTCATCGGCATGGCGCATCGCGGGCGTCTCAACATGCTGGTGAACGTGCTCGGCAAGTCGCCGAAGGAGCTGTTCGCGGAGTTCGAGGGCAAGTACAACGTCGATGCGCTCGCCCAGGCCGGCGACGTGAAGTACCACATGGGCTTCTCGACCGACGTCGAGATCCTCGGCAAGCGCCTGCACCTCGTGCTCGCGTTCAACCCGTCGCACCTCGAGATCGTCAATCCGGTCGTCGAGGGCAGCGTGAAGGCGCGCCAGACGCGCCGCCGCGACGAGCAGGGCGATCGTGTGGTGCCGGTGCTGATCCACGGCGACGCGGCGTTCGCGGGCCAGGGCGTCGTGATGGAGACGATGCAGCTGTCGCACTCGAAGGGCTATTCGACGGGCGGCACGCTGCACTTCATCGTCAACAACCAGATCGGCTTCACCACGCCCAATCCGATCGAAGCGATCCCCGGCAAGGAATCGCGCACGTCGCGCTACTGCACCGACCTCGCCAAGATGGTCGAAGCGCCCGTCTTCCACGTGAACGGCGACGATCCCGAAGCCGTCGTGTTCATCACGCGGCTCGCCATGGATTTCCGCAACGAGTTCCACCGCGACGTCATCGTCGACGTCTGCTGCTATCGCCGCCTCGGCCACAACGAAGCCGACGAGCCCGCCGTCACGTCGCCCGTGATGTACGACGCGATCCGCAAGCATCCGACCACGCTGCAGATCTACGCCGGCAAGCTCGCGGCCGAAGGTGTCGCTTCGAAAGAAGAAGCAGAGCAGCTGGTCAAGGCGTACCGCGACGGGCTCGATCAGGGCGTGAACATCGCGCGCGTGACGCTGGGCCTGGTCGGCAACAAGCACACTGTCAACTGGGGCAAGTACAAGTCCGGCGGCTGGGATACGCCGGCGGATACGTCCGTCAGCCTCGACGTGCTGCGCTCGCTGCACGAGCGGCTGTCGAAGCTGCCGCAGAATTTCACGTTGCACCCGCGCGTCGCGAAGATCTACGAGGATCGCGCGAAGATGGCCGCGGGCGAGCTGCCGATGGATTGGGGCTTTGCCGAAACGATGGCGTATGCGGCGCTGATCAACGAAGGCTTTGCAGTGCGCCTGTCGGGCCAGGATTCGCGGCGCGGCACGTTCTTCCATCGCCACGCGTCGGTCTACGACATCAAGACCGGCGATCGCTACACGCCGCTCGCGCATATCGACGCCGAGAAGAACCGCTTCGTCGTCAACGACACGCTGCTCTCCGAAGAAGGCGTGCTCGGCTTCGAGTACGGCTACAGCACCACCGATCCCGATGCGCTGGTGATCTGGGAAGCGCAGTTCGGCGACTTCGCCAACGGCGCGCAGGTCGTGATCGACCAGTTCATCGCTGCCGGCATGGCGAAGTGGGGACGGCTGTGCGACCTCGCGCTGTTCCTGCCGCATGGTTACGAGGGTCAGGGCCCCGAGCATTCGTCCGCGAGGCTCGAGCGCTATCTGCAGTTGTGCGCCGAGAACAACATGCAGGTGTGCGTGCCGTCGACGCCGGCGCAGATGTTCCACATGATCCGCCGCCAGATGAAGCGCAGCTACCGGCTGCCGCTCGTGGTGATGACGCCGAAGTCCCTGCTGCGTCATCCACTGTCGACGTCGACGCTCGCGGATCTGTCGAGCGCGCAGTTCCAGCCGATCATTCCCGAAGTCGAGCCGCTGAAGGCCGACCAGGTGAAGCGCATCGTGTTCTGCTCGGGCAAGGTCTACTTCGATCTGTTCCAGGCGCGGCAGAAAGACAAGCTCGGCAACGTCGCGATCGTACGCGTCGAGCAGATCTACCCGTTCCCGCGCGAGCAGTATGAAGCCGTGCTCGCCGCGTATCCGAAGGCGACCGAGGTCGTCTGGTGCCAGGAAGAGCCGGAGAACCAGGGCGCGTGGTATCAGGTGAAGCATCGGCTGCAGGTGTATCTCAAGCCGCAGCACCAGATGCTGTACGCGACGCGCAAGGGCTCGGCGTCGACCGCCGTGGGGTACAGCAAGGTGCATGCGAAAGAGCAGGAAGAAGTGGTGCGCGAAGCGCTGACCGCCGGCAAGCCGGTGGGCCGCGTCGCCTGACGAGAAGTCCACGAGAACGCCATGACCATCGAAATCAAAGTCCCGAATCTTCCGGAATCCGTCACCTCTGCGGTCGTCGCGACCTGGCACGTCAAGGCCGGTGAGCCGGTCAAGCGCGAGCAAAACCTGGTCGACCTCGAGACCGACAAAGTCATGCTCGAAGTGCCCGCCGTCGCTGACGGTGTGCTGAAGGAATGGAAAGTGCAGCCCGGCGCGACGGTGAAGGCCGGCGATGTCCTGGGCGTGCTCGCCGAGGGTGCGGCGACGGCGACACCTGCCGGCGCTACGAAATCCGAAGCGCCGAAGCCGGCGGCCGCAGCTGCAGCGGCGTCGAGCCTGGCTTCGGGCGACGACTCGCAGAGCCCGGCCGTGCGCAAATTGCTAGCGGAGATGGGTATCTCCGCTGAAGGGATTCCCGCGAGCGGCAAGGGCGGCCGGCTGACCAAGGAAGACGTCGAGGCCTTCGCCAAGTCGAAGAAGAACGGTGGCGGCGCGGCTGCTCCGGTGGCGGCGAAGCCGTCTGCGCCAGCGCCGGGAATGAAGCCCGCAGGATCGCGTGAAGAGCAGCGGGTGCCGATGACGCGCATCCGCGCGCGCATCGCCGAGCGCCTGATCGAAGCGCAGAACACCGCCGCGATGCTGACGACCTTCAACGAGGTCGATCTGAAAGCCGTCAACGATCTGCGCGCGAAGTACAAGGACAGCTTCGAGAAGCAGAATGGCGTGAAGCTCGGCTTCATGTCGTTCTTCGTGAAGGCGTCGCTCGAGGCGCTGAAGAAATTCCCGGCGGTGAACGCGTCGATCGACGGCAACGACATCGTCTATCACGGCTACTACGACATCGGCATCGCCGTGTCGTCGCCGCGCGGCCTGGTCGTGCCGATCCTGCGCGATGCTGATCTCTTGACCATGGCCGGCGTCGAGAAGGCGATCGGCGAGTTCGGTGCCAAGGCGCGCGACAACAAGCTGACGATCGAGGATCTGACCGGCGGCACGTTCTCGATCACCAACGGCGGGATCTTCGGATCGATGATGTCGACGCCGATCCTCAACCCGCCGCAGAGCGCGATCCTCGGCATGCACGGCATCACCGAGCGGCCGGTGGTGGTCAACGGCGAGATCGTCATCCGCCCGATGATGTACGTCGCGATGACCTACGATCACCGCATCATCGACGGCCGCGAAGCGGTGCTGTTCCTGCGCACGATCAAGGAATGCCTGGAGGATCCGGCGCGGATGCTGCTGGGGATGTAGCGCGGTTCCACGCGGGGAGGAGGGCGCACCATGACGCAGCTCAAGGTGTTCATCGCGGGGTTCCTCGCGACGCTGGTGTTCCATCAGGGACTGCTCGAGATCCTCCACGTGGCCGCGAACGGGCCGGCGCCGTTCGACTTCTCCGGCGTACCGCCGTTGCACGTGCCCAAGGTCATTTCGCTCGCCTTCTGGGGTGGCATCTGGGCGATGCTGCTATGGCCGCTGATCCGCCCGAACGCCGACTGGCGCTACTGGCTCACGGCGCTCGTGCTCGGCGCCGTCGGGCCGAGCCTCGTCGCCTTGCTCATCGTGTTCCCGCTGAAGGGCATGCCGTTCGCAGCAGGCTGGGACCCGAAGATCTGGGTCGCGGCGTTCCTGCTCAATGGCGCGTGGGGCATCGGCGTCGCGCTGTTCATGCGCTGGCTCGATCGCCCGGCCGCCGTCGCGGCGTGATGGCGTCCGAGCCGCTCCACGAGGAGCCGCTGCCGTTCATCACGCTGCCGAACTGGATCAAGGCGGCGGCGCAGTGCGGCTTCAACATCCAGCCGATCTTCCGTGAGCTGGGCATCCAGACCGACCTGGTCCATCTCGAGAGCGCGACGATCGCGCGGCCGCTGCTCGAGAAGGTGATGGAGCGCTGCGTCGAGCGCTCGCGCAAGCAGCATTTCCCGTTCGTGCTCGGCGAGTCGTTCGCGTTCGAGTATCTCCCCGACCTCGAGACGTTCCTGACGACGAGCCCGTCGCTGCGCGAAGCCGCGAAGATCTTCGAGTGGGTGCGCGAGCTGATCAATCCGTTGATCCGCGTGACACTCGAGGAGGACAAGGACGAAGCCCGCCTGGTGCTCAAGCTCGGTCGCGAGGATCGCGAAGACGGCCCGGCGCGGTGGTTCACCGAAACGATGTTCGCCGCGATCGTGAAATTCGGCCGCATGCTGCTCGGCGGTCGCGGCGACTATCGCGAGCTGCGGCTGTCTTATCCGCGGCCGCGCTACGCGAAGGAGTATCGCGACTACTTCGGGATCCCGGTGAAGTTCGGCTGCGCCGAGGACGCGGCGGTGATGGACCGCGCGTTGCTCGACCAGCCGCTCGAGGGCGCGTTCCCGGCGCTCCATGAGCAGGCGCAATTCCGCGTGGAGCAGCGATTACAGCGGATTCCGCGGCGCACCGGCCTGATCGCCGCGATCGAAGACGCGTTCGCGCGGAAGCCGAGACTGCTCGGGCTCGGCATCGACAGCGTGGCCGCGGAGATCGGGCTTCACCCGCGCACGCTGCAGCGCCGATTGCGCGAGACCGGCAGCCAGTACGCGGAGCTGCAGGGCCGGGTGCGTTATCGGCTTGCGATGCGCTACCTCGAAGATCCGCATGCCGATATCGAGGACATCAGCGAGCGTCTCGGCTTCTCGGACCGGCGCAGCTTCACCCGCGCGTTCCGGCGCTGGAGCGGAGTGACGCCGAGCGCGTTCCGGGCTCGCAGGCCAGGGCATACGCACACCCGCGAGACTGGCTAGACTATTGCCAGCTTCGGGGGGAGCACATGAACAAGATCGGGATGGGGAGACGGGCCTCGCTGCTCGTCGTTGGGATCGTCACTTCACTTTCGGCTGCACCGGCCGTGTCGGCCGAGGCGCCCTACGGGATGGATACGCGGCCTGCGCTGACGGGCTTGACGTTTCCGGACCTGCCGCCGCCGACGAACGGCATCAAGGTGGAGATGGTATTCCCGCAGATCCGCTTCTACGGCGGACTGCTGTACCTGACGGCTGCGCCGGGCGACGACTCCACGCTATACGCGGTGACCAAGTCGGGCGTGATCTATTCGTTCCCGAACATCCCGGATCCGACGCCGTCGCAGGTGACGACGTTCCTCGACATCAGCAGCAAGACGCTGACCGACGGCGAGCAGGGCCTCCTCGGTCTGGCTTTCGATCCGGGATTCGCGAGCAACAAGACGTTCTACGTCTACTACACGCCGAACAGCGGTGCGCATCGCACGCGACTCGCGAAATTCACCATCGGCGCCAACAAGCAGCTCACGCTGCTCTCCGAGAAGGCGATCTTCCAGCTGCCGCAGGACGACGGGAGCGTCTACCACAAGGCGGGCTGCCTGCAGCTGGGACCTGACGGCAAGCTGTGGCTGTCCACCGGCGACGGGTCCAACGCCGCCGACAAGCCGAACTACTACGCGCAGAAAAGCTGGACTGCCTACGGCCGCATCCTACGGATGAACCTCGACGGCAGCACGCCGTCGGACAATCCGTTCGTCGGCAACTCGAACTATCACCCGTTGATCTGGGCGATGGGGTTGCGCAATCCGTGGCGCTTCAGCATCGATCGCGTCACGGGCGAAGTGTGGGCCGGCGACGTCGGGCAGGAGGATCGCGAGGAAATCGATCTCGTCCGCAAGGGCGGCAACTACGGATGGAGCTATTACGAGGGCGATCTCTCGTACAACAACGATTGGGATCACATCCCGTACAGCAATTTCGACTCGGCGCTCCTGATCTATCCGCACGACGGCACCGGGCTCGTGAAGGGCGCATCGGTGATCGGCGGCTACGTCTATCGCGGCAGCGAGATGCCGGGGCTGGTCGGCAAGTACGTGTTCGGCGATTTCATCGGCGGCGGCATTTACGTGCTCACGCGCAACGGCAACCAGGTGGCGAGCGTGCAGCAGATCGGCTCGCTGTCCGCGCCGACGTCGTTCGGTCAGGACAACGCGGGCAACATCTACGTCACCGGCTACGGCGGCGACGTCTATCGCGTGCAGCCCGCGCAGACGGGCGGCAGCAGTGCGAGCTTCCCGACCAAGCTGTCGCAGACGGGGTTGTTTACCGATCTCTCGCACCTGACGCCGACGCAAGGCCTCATCGAGTACGAGATCAACGCGCCGTTCTGGTCGGACGGCGCGATCAAGCGCCGCTGGGTCGGCGTTCCGGGCAGCGCCAAGATCGGGCTGACGACGCAGGACGCGTGGACCTGGCCCGCAATGAGCGTGATCGTCAAGCACTTCGACATGCAGATGGCGGACGGTACGACCAAGCGGCTCGAGACGCGCGTGCTGATCAAGCAGAAGCCCGGCTGGCGCGGCTACACCTATCGATGGAATTCGGCGGGCACGGATGCCGATCTCATCGACGGCGCGCAGACGGTGACGCTGAATGTGATGGATCCGAGCTCGCCGACCGGGGCGCGCACGCAGACCTACGAGTTCCCGGGCCGCGGCGCGTGCCTCAGCTGCCACAACAGCACGCGCGGCGAAGTGCTCGGCTTGCGGACCTCGCAGATCAATCGCTCGCACAAGTTCGGCAGCGGCGTCACCGACAACCAACTACGGACGTGGAACCACATCGGCCTGTTCGACCGCGACATCAGTCCGGACCTGCGTTTCTATTACGCGCTGCCCGCGATCACCGATGCCAGCAAAGGACAGGCGGCGCGTGCGCGCGCGTACTTCGACGTCAATTGTGCCCAGTGCCACCTCCCGGGCGGGCCGGCACCGGTCAATATCGATTTCCGCGTCACCACCGGTCTCGCGTGGACCAACACGCTCGACATCCCTCCCAGTGGCGGCAATCTCGGCGTCGCCGACGCCCGCCGCATCGCGCCCGGCGCCAAGGAGCGCAGCATCATCTGGCAGCGCATGAACACGACCAGCGGGGCGCGCATGCCGGCGATTGGCAGCCATGCGATCGACAGCAATGCGGTTGCGCTGATCGGTCAGTGGATCGACGCGGGGGCCCCCGAGTCGCCAGATCAAACGGCGTTGCGTCCGATGTTCAACGGCAACGCCTGGGGCAAGCGCAGCGGCCTCGGGGAGGACTACCTCAGCTGGACGTTCCCAAGGGCGCAGAGCTGCACGATCACGATGTACAACTCGGCCAACAAGAACGGCAAATCGTTGGGCACCTTTGGCGGAACCGGCACGCTTTCCCGCAGCGGCCCGGCCATCAAGGACGATTACTGGTTCGGCTGCACCAATCCCTACGGCACCGACTGGTGGACGGTGACGCTGAAATAGCGGCTGTCGCGAAAGGTTCCCAGGGGTCGCCCCCGGTCATAGTCACCGGCAGCGGCCCCCTCTAGTCTCTACTCCTATGACTGGAACTCTGGAGCGAACCGTGACCGCAGAGCAGCACACCCGACCGCTGGTGCCCCGGAAAGGCCCGGACTTCGGCTTCGACGGCGACGTGCCGCGCTACTGGCTGGACAACGACGCGTTCAAGAGCCGCTTCTTCGACGCGATGTCGCTCCTGTTCCCGGAGGGCGAGAAGTTCTTCATCGCCTGCGTCCGCGATTTTCGCGACGAGATCACCGATCCCGAGCTCAAGCAGCAGGTCAAGGATTTCATGTATCAGGAAGGCCAGCACGGCATCGTGCACACGGCCTTCAACAACCGCATCAAGGCGCAGGGCGTCGACGTCGACAAGGTCCTGCAGAAGCAGAAGGACATCATGTTCGGCTTCTTCCGCAAATATTTCTCGCGGAAGTGGACGCTCGGCCAGACCGCTGCGGCCGAGCACATGACTGCGCTGATGGCACACGGCTTCTTCTCGAGCGGCATCATGGCGAAGGCCGATCCGCGCGTGCGCGCGATGTACGCGTGGCACGCGATCGAGGAGATCGAGCACAAGGCCGTCGCCTACGACGTGCTGACGAAGATCGCGAAAGCCGGCTACCTGATCCGCATCCTGTCGTTCATCCAGACCACGTTCACGTTCCCATTCCACGTGTTCATGGTGATGCGCCACATGTTCAAGGTCGACGGCGTGAAGAATCGCTTCTCGCTGTGGATGAAGGGACTGTGGTGGTTGTACGGGTGGGGCGGGCTGTATCCGCGCCTGATGCCGCACTATCTCGCGTACTTCGTCCCGGGCTTCCATCCGTGGAAATTGGGCGACATGCGCATCTACGAAACCTGGGAGCGGGCGTTCAAGGAGAGCAACGGTAACGCGCTGGTCGCGGGCGATGCCGTCGCCGACGCGGAGCTGCAAGCACGAGGCGCCGCGCTCGCAACCTGAGCGGCAAGTAGGTTATAAAGCTCCAGTCCAAGAATTGGGGACTGGAGTGGCAGCGCATCCGCTTCGCTGGTTCAGGCCCGCGTGTACCGGCGTCCTCATCCTGATCGCGATCGGCACCGCCGACGCCGCGGCGTCATTCCGCGACAGCGATCGCGGGCGTGAGATCGCCAAGGCGGCAAAGTCGCAAAGCGCGGAGCAGACCTATCAGCAGCTGCTCGCGCTCGAGCCGGACTTCGCCGGCGATCTCGACTACGACTACCTGCTGGGCACCGCGGCGCTCGATGCCGGTCATCACAGCGCAGCGATCTTCGCGCTGCAGCGCGCAGTGGCGACCTCGCCGTCGTTCTCCGGCGCACGTTTCGAGCTGGCGCGCGCTTACTACGCGGTCGGCGACAACGAATCGGCGCGCCGCGAATTCCTGACGCTGCAGGGCGAGCGCCCGCCGCCGGCCGTCGCCGCCGCGATCAGCGAATACCTCGATGCGATCGACCGACGCGCGGCCGCATATCGCCCGCGCTACGGCGCGCTGGTCGAAGCCGGCGTCGGCTATGACAGCAACGCCAATGCCGCGACGGACGCGCGCGTTTTCGGCGATCTGGATCTCAACGACCGCAGCCAGTCGCAAGCGTCGATGTGCTACAGCGTCGACGTCGCAGGGCAGCTCTCGCACCCGATCGCGCCGCGCTGGCGCCTGCTCGCCGACGGCTCCGCGCTCCAGCGCAATTACCCGAGCGCATCGTATGTGAACACGACGGCGCTGCACGCGGGCGGCGGGCTGGAATGGGATCGCGACAATCTCACGCTCGCCGCATTGATCAGCGACACGTTCGTCATGCTCGACGGTCGCCGGAACAACAACGCGCCCGCATTCGATCTGTCGACGGTCTATGGATTCGCCAAGAGCTGGCAGCTCGGCTTCAACGCGCGCGCTACGGCAATCCGTTTCGCCGATGACTTATCGCTGGAAGACGTCGACAGCTATCTCGGCAGCCTCGCGATCACCAAGACGTGGAATTCGCTCCCGCGCGTCCAGCTCGCGGCTGCGATCACCGGTGGCAACGAGCATGCGCGCGAGGAAGGATCGCCGTTCGGACGTCGGATGCTCGGTGGGCGACTCTCGACGTACATCACGCCGTCGGCATCGGTTCTCGTCACCGCCTCGGCGGCAGTGCTGCACTCGGAGTACGAGGGCCCGTTCTTCACCGGCGACTTCCTGCCGGGTGGCGATCAGTTCTTCGACACGCGCACCGACACGCAGTACTCCGGGCGGGTCGGCGTGGATTGGAGAGACTTTCCGGCGCGTTACTGGGCGGTTGGGACGCAAGTCACATACATCAAGAACCATTCACGCTTAAGCTTGTACGAGTACGACCGGGTCGACGCGGCCGTGATGCTGCGCAGGGAGTTCCGATGAGTCGGCGGCACGGATGGCTGTGGTTGCTGGGCCTCGCGCTTTGCGGCGCCTCGAGCCTCGCGCACGCGGCGGCGGGTCGCCTCCTCTACGTCAACGGCTCCGTGCAGATCAAGCGCGACGGCGTCAGCATCCCCGGTGCGCGTGGCTTGGCAGTGGAGCCGCGCGACGAGATCTCCGTCGGCCCACAGAGCCGCGCGCAGATCCGCATGAACGACGGCGCGCTCATCGCGCTGCAGCCTTCGTCGGTGTTCGTCATCGATCAGTTCAACTTCCCGTCGGCGGAGACGGGTGAGTCCGGCGTCGGCTCGAGCTTCCTCAAGCTGCTGCGCGGTGGTTTGCGCACGATCACCGGCCTGATCGGCAAGCGCAACGGCGATCAGTACCAGGTCGGCACGCCGGTCGCGACCATCGGCGTGCGCGGCACCGATTATCGACTCGCGCTGTGCCAGGCGGATTGCGGCGAGACTCCGGATGGTCTTTATCTCGGCGTCTCCGACGGCAGCATCGTCGTCTCCAATGGCGCCGGCCAGCTGGTCCTGCTTCACGGCGAGTTCGCGTACGTCGCGGGACCGAGCAGCGCGCCGCAGCTGCTGCTGACGCCGCCCAAGGTTCTCGAGACGGTGCTGAACGAGGGGCCGAGCGGACCGGGTGAATTCGAGGTCGTGACCGCGGTCGGGCCGGACGACAGCGACTGTCACTGCTCGCACGGCGAGAACGACCCGGGTTATCGCGACGTCGTCGTGCCGGGCAAAGTGATGTTCGGCGAGGGCACGCGGTCGCTTGCTTACACCACGTCGTCACCCGCGGTCGACGGCATCAACGCCGTCGCTGCCGCCGAGTCCGCGCCGCCCGCGAGCTTCAACGCAGAGGGCGCACTGACCGCGTTCCGCGGTCTCGACGGCGGCGGCACCACCGGATTCCGCGTCGCCGGCGGCGCCGTCACCAACGTCGGTTTCGATCCCGACACCGGCATGCGCTGGGGACGCTGGAGCGAGAGCGCGCAAATCGCCGGCGCCGACGTCGATCTCACCAATCACGATCTGCACTGGATCGTCGGTCCGCAGGCGGGAACGTTGTTCGCGCTGGCAACGACCGGGTCGGCGACGTTCGATCTCGTCGGCAATACCAATCCGACCGACAACCAGGGACACGTCGGCGTGCTCGGCGCGGCGACGCTCTCCGCGAATTTCGCTGCGCAGACGCTCTCCAATTCGATCAGCCTGTCGATCAACGATCAGGTCTGGACCGCGAGCGGCACTGCTTCGCTGCACTCGCCGTCGCCACTGTTCGCCGGCAGTTATTCGCAGGTCAACGTCGCGGGCGGCGCGCAGGGCACCGGCACATTCGCCGGGTTCTTCGTGCCGCCGCCGCCGGGCCAGACGACGCCCGCGGGGGCGGGGCTTTCCTACAACCTGAACAGCGGGGGCACGACCGTAAATGGGTCCGCCGCGTTCGGCCACAAGCATTGAGAGCCTGATGCGCGCCTCTGTCCTCTGCGGTTTCTCGCTCGCGCTGGGCCTTGCGGGCTGCAGCAGCGATCACTCGACGACTCCCGTCGCCGCCACGCCGACGCGCACGTTGCAGGGCGCGATCGTCAAGGGACCGCTCGCCGGTGCGACGGTCGCGTTCTTCCATGTCGATCCGACCGGGCACCCGAACGGCGGTGCAGTGGCGACGGCGACGAGCGACGCGCACGGGCACGTCACGGCCGGCCTGCCCGTGAGCGACGAGCCGCTGCTCGCGATGAGCTTCGGCGGCAGCTACGTCGACGAATCGGACGACGCCGGCGGCGACAATCGCCGACACATCACCCTCACCGACGATCAGGGCTTCGAGGCCATCGTGCCGGCGAACGCAACGACCTTCGTGCTCACGCCTTACTCGATGGCGCTGCTGCTGCGCGCGCGCCGCATCGCCAACGGCGCGAACTTCCTGCCGGTCTACGACGCCGTGCTCCAGCAGGCGACCGACGTGTTCGGCTTCGACCCGACGTCGGTGATCCCGGACGATCCGCTCGCGCCGAACCTCGGCGGCAATCCCGACGCGGTGAAGTACGCCTTGCTGCTCGGCGGCGCTGCGTACGCAATCGACTCGATGGCCGTCGAGCTCGGCGTGCAGCCGAGCTACGAGATCGTCATCGCGTTCATCAAGGATCTGTCGGATGGCCGGCTCGACGGGCAGGTCGACGACACGCCCGTGCTGGTGAAAGCGGCAGCGCCCGGCGATATCGATCTCAACGACGAGATCCTGCGCTTCCGCAATAACCACTACGCTCTGTACAACGGCCTGCTGTTCTCGCTCAACGAAGGCGATTGGTCGGCGCCGCCGAACCTGCCGCCGAACCTGCCGCCGTTCGCGGCGGGCGATGCCATCGTCGTCGCGGAGGGCGGCACGGCGACGTCCCTGGTCGGGGGCGCGAACAGTGTGCTGGCGAACGACCACGACACGGGTGGCGCGGCGCTCACTGCGTCGGAAGTCATGGCACCTTCGCATGGCACCCTCACGCTGAATCCCGACGGTACCTTCATCTACAAGCACGACGGCTCGGAGACGACGTCGGATCTGTTCACCTACAAGGTCAACAACGGCGCGCTCGATTCGCCGGTCGCGGTCGTCACCATCACGATCACGCCGGTCAACGATCCCCCGACCGCGCTCGACGACAGCTACGCCGGCACGGAAAGCACGGCGCTGTCGATCCCGGCCCCCGGTGTTCTGGGCAACGATTCGGATCCGGAGAACACTCCGCTGACGGCGCTGATCCTCGATCCGCCGCTGCACGGCAGCGTTAACCTGAATCCCGATGGCAGCTTCGTCTACACGCCCGCGGCGAAATTCCACGGGTCCGATCAGTTCACCTATCGCGCCAGCGACGGCGCGGCGTTCTCGCAGCCGGCGACGGTGATCATCCGCGTCGGCTCGGTGAACGAAGCGCCGGTCGCCGTCGACGACAGCTACAACGGATTCGAGAACGCGACGCTCTCGCTGGTCGCTCCCGGCATCGTCGGCAATGACACCGACCCGGACGGCGACTCGCTCACGGCGATGCTGGTGACACCGCCGGCGGTCGGCGGCAATCTCAACCTGAATCACAACGGCAGCATGAATTACACGCCGCCGTCGGGCTTCACCGGCCTGGTGACCTTCCAGTACCGCGTCAGCGATGGCGTGGCGCAATCGAACGTGGCGACCGTGCGCATCTCGATCCGGCAGAATTCGCCGCCGGTCGCCGAGGATGATTTCTTCGACTACTGTTGTGGGACGCTGGTCGTTCCGGCGCCGGGCGTGTTCGCGGACAACGGCAACGGCCCCGATACCGACGCGGATGGCGATCCGATCACTGCGCAGCTGGTAGACCCCCCGCAGTTCGGCACGGTGACGCTCAGCCCGAATGGTGGCTTCGTCTACGTCCCCGACAACGACACGACCGACTTCGCCAAGGCATCCTTCGGCGCGGACCAGTTCACCTATCGCCTGAGCGACGGGCACTCGCTCTCGAACATCGCGACGGTGACGCTGGGCGGCTGCTTCTTCAGAGACGGCAAGGCGTTCTGCTGCTTCGACTGTTGCTTCGACTGCGGGAATTGACGCGGCGCTGATCGGTTCCGCCCGGGGGTTGGCGCGGCTACAATAGCCGCGCCAACAGGGATCCTCATGAGCGAAAATTACGACGTCGTGGTCATCGGCGGCGGACCCGCCGGTTATCCGGCCGCGATCCGCGCCGCGCAGCTCGGCTTCAAGACCGCCTGCATCGACGCCTGGCTGAACAAGGACAACACGCCTGCGTTCGGCGGCACCTGCCTGAACGCGGGCTGTATTCCGTCCAAGGCCCTGCTCGAATCGTCCGAGCTGTTCCATCGCGCACAGCACGAGTTCGAAGTGCACGGCATCAAGGCCGGCAAGATCGCGCTCGATCTCGCCGCGATGCAGAAGCGCAAGGACGGCATCTGCAAGCAGCTCACGTCCGGCGTGAAGACGCTGTTCACCGCCAACAAGGTCACCGGCCTGCAGGGTTGGGGCAAGCTGCTCGGCAAGGGCCAGGTCGAATTCAAGTCGCACGACGGCAAGACGACCCAGACGCTCACCGCCAAGCACATCGTCATCGCGACCGGCTCGGAGCCGATCAATCTCAAGATCGCGCCGCTCGACGGCAAGAACATCGTCGACTCTTGGGGCGCGCTCGACTTCTCGGAAGTGCCGAAGCGCCTCGGCATCATCGGAGCCGGCGTGATCGGCGTCGAGCTCGGCAGCGTATGGCAGCGGCTCGGCTCGCAGGTCGTGATCCTCGAAGCGCTGCCGACCTTCTTGCCGATGGTCGACCAGCAGATCGCCAAGGATGCGCTGCGACAGTTCACCAAGCAGGGCCTCGACATCCGGCTCGGCGCGAAGGTGCTGACCGGCAAAGCGTCGAAGAGCGGCGTCGCCGTCGAATACGAAGCCGAAGGCCAGAAGAAGACCGAGGAGTTCGACAAGCTCATCGTCGCCGTCGGCCGCCGGCCGTTCACGCAGAATCTCGGCGCCGACGCCGCGGGCGTGAAGCTCGACGAGCGCGGCTTTGTGAAGATCGACAAGAACTACAAGACCTCGGCCGCAGGCATCTACGCCGTGGGCGACGTGACCGGCGGTGCCATGCTCGCGCACAAAGCGATCGAGGAAGGCGTCGCGCTCGCCGAGCAGCTGGCGGGCCAGAAGACCGAGGTGAATTACAATGCGGTGCCGTCGATCATCTACACCACGCCCGAGATTGCCTGGGTGGGCAAATCCGAAGAGCAGGTGAAGGCCGAGGGCATCGAGTACAAGACCGGGGCCGCGCCGTTTGCAGCGAACGGGCGCGCGAAAGCGTTGGAGCAGCAGGTGGGGAGCATCAAGATGATCGCGCACGCCAAGACCGGGCGGATCCTGGGCATTCACATGACCGGGCCGTACGTGTCGGAGCTCGCGGCCGAAGCGGTGCTCGCGATGGAGTATGGGGCGACCACCGAGGACATTGCGCTGACCATGCATTCGCATCCGACACTGTCGGAGTCGTTCCATGAAGCGGCGCTCGCGGTCGAAGGCCACGCGATCCACATCGTCAATAAACCAAAGAAGTAAGACTTGAAGACAGGAGAAGCTGCATGAAACGCATCATTGCCTCGCTCGGCGTGCTACTGGGGGTGGCCGCGCTGCCGGCCCGCGCCGAGATCCTCGACCTGAACGTCGGTCACAACAGCGTGGGGCTGAAGCTGGCCGGCCCGGTGTCGCACCTGATCACCGATTTCCGCGGCCAGTACGACGTCGGGCTGGTGATCAAGCCGAAGAGCAGCGACGACTTGCTGCAGGCGCACGTCGGTTATCTGATCAGCGGCGACGCCGGCGCGAAGTTCGTCGACCTCGCAGCCGGTCTCGGCATCCGCGCGATCTACGTCGGTCGCGATGGCGACAGCGGCGGCGCGGTGGCGATCGGCGGCCAGTTCGAAGCGCGCCTGCCGGACTTCAACCGCCTCGGCCTGAGCGGCTACGGCTACTACGCGCCGGGCGCCACCAGCCTCGGCGAAGTCGACAAGTACCTCGAGTACGGCGGCGCGGTGGACTATCAGGTGGTGCGCGACGCCGCGGTCTACGTCGGCTATCGCAACATCCGCTACAACATCGGCAACGCCGGCGACGTGACGGCCGACGCGGGCGTGCGGGTCGGCATTCGCCTGAGCTTCTAGACCGGGAGCTTCCGCGTGGGTCGTGGTCCGAGCATCGAAGGTCGCAAGAACGCCGAGGACGCGAAGCGCGCGAAGGTCTTCACCAAGCTGATCCGCGAGATCACCGTCGCCGCGCGCGGCGGCGCTGATCCTACCGGCAATCCGCGGCTGCGTCTCGCGATGGACAAGGCGCTGACGTCGAACATGCCGAAGGACACCATCGAGCGCGCGATCCGTCGCGGCAGCGGCGCCGATGGTGGCGAGCAGACCCACGAGATCCGCTACGAAGGCTACGGTCCGGGCGGCGTCGCGATCATGATCGATTGCGTGACCGACAATCCGACGCGCACCGTTGCCGACGTGCGGCTCGCATTCACGAAGCACGGCGGCAATCTCGGCACCAGCGGCTCGGTCGCGTTCCAGTTTCGCCGCATCGGCGAGATCGTGCTCGACACGCGCGGCGACTCGGCGATCGAGGACAAGATCCTCGATCTTGCGCTCACCGCGGGCGCCGACGACGTGCAATCCGAAGGCGGGCATTGCACGGTCGTTGCGACCCCCGAGCAATTCGAAGCGGTGCGTCAGGCGCTGATCGGCGCAGGGCTCCAGCCGATCGAAGCGCACATCATCATGCAGCCGCTCAATCGCGTGGCGGTGAAGGGCGAGACCGCGGAGGCGCTGGTGAAGCTGCTCGAGCGCCTCGAAGAGCTCGACGACGTGCAGCAGGTCCATCACGCCGCCGAGCTGCCGAAGGATCTGCCGGCGCCCGCGTGAGCACGTCAGCGACCGGCTCGCCCGTCCGCATCATCGGCATCGATCCAGGCTCCCGCGTCACCGGCTACGGCGTCATCGAGTCGAGCCCGGGCAAGCAGCGCATCGTCGCCTTCGGACGCATCTGCACGGAGAGCGGCGAGCTGCCGCAACGTCTGCTGCAGATCCAGAACGAGCTCGCCGCGATCTTGCGTGAGCATCAGCCGAGCGAAGCGGCGGTCGAGCAGGTGTTCGTCAAGCGCAACGCGACCACCGCGATGGTATTGGGGCAGGCGCGAGGCGTCGCGCTGTGCACCGCGGCTGCCGCGGGCCTTGCCGTGACGGAATATGCGGCGACGCAGATCAAGCTCGCGGTCACCGGCAGCGGCCGCGCCGAGAAGCCTCAGGTCGCGCACATGGTGAAGATCCTGCTCAAGCTGATCGAAGCGCCGCCGAGCGATGCTGCCGACGCGCTCGCCGTCGCCCTGTGCCACGCCCAGGTGCGCAGCACGCGCTCGATGATCTCGCGGGCGCTCGCCGGATGATCGGCCATCTCACCGGCAAGCTGATCGCCAAGACGCCACCGACGCTGATGGTGGATGTCGGCGGCGTCGGCTACGAGCTCGAGGCGCCGATGTCGACGTTCTACACGCTGCCTGCCGTCGGCCAGCAGGTGAGCCTGCACACGCATCTCGTCGTGCGCGAGGACGCGCAGCTCCTGCTCGGGTTCGCGAGCATCGCGGAGAAGAACCTGTTCCGCGAATTGATCCGCATCTCGGGCGTCGGGCCTAAGCTCGCGCTCACGGTCCTCTCCGGCGCCAGCGTCGACGAGTTCTGGAACGCGGTGCGCGCGCTCGACGCGTCATCGCTCACGCGCTTGCCGGGCATCGGCAAGAAGACCGCGGAGCGGTTGCTGATGGAGATGAAGGATCGCGCAGCCCCTGCGACGACCGTCGTGTCGGCTGGCGCGACGACGGGAAGCGCCCTGCAGGAAGCGCGCGCCGCGCTCGCTGCGCTCGGCTATAAGCCCGCGGAAGTGCAGAAGCTCACCGAATCGGTTCAACATGAGCGCATGACCACCGAGCAGATCATCCAGGAAGCGCTCAAGAAGGCCGCGCGATGAGCGCGACGCCCGAGAAGCGGCTGGTTTCTGCCGACGCGGGCGGCGAAGACGATCGCATCGAGCGCGCGATCCGTCCGAAGCGCCTCGCGGATTACGTCGGTCAGGCCGCGACGCGCGAGCGTCTCGGCATTTATCTCGACGCTGCGCGACAACGCAAGGAAGCGCTCGACCACGTGCTGATCTACGGTCCGCCGGGACTGGGCAAGACCACGCTCGCGCACATCCTCGCGCAGGAGCTCGGCGTGAACCTGCGACAGACCTCCGGGCCCGTGCTCGAGCGTCCCGGCGATCTCGCCGCGCTGCTCACCAATCTCGAGCCGCGTGACATCCTCTTCGTCGACGAGATCCATCGCTTGCCGCCCGTCGTCGAGGAAGTCCTCTATCCCGCGATGGAGGACTACCAGCTCGACATCGTGATCGGCGAAGGCCCCGCCGCACGATCGATCCGGCTCGATCTGCAGCCGTTCACGCTCGTCGGCGCAACGACCCGCGCCGGTGCGCTGACGATGCCGCTGCACGATCGCTTCGGCATCGTCGAGCGCCTGCAGTTCTACAGCATCGACGAGCTCGCTTCGATCGTGCGTCGATCCTCCGGCATCCTGAAGATCGAAATCGATGACGCCGGCGCGATGGAGATCGCGCGCCGATCGCGCGGCACGCCGCGCATTGCGAATCGCCTGTTGCGTCGCGTCCGCGATTTCGCGCAAGTGCGCGCGAAAGGCAAGGTCGACGAGAAGACCGCGTCCGACGCGATGGACCTGCTCGAGGTCGACAAGCACGGCTTCGATCTGATGGATCGCAAGCTCCTGCAGGCGCTGATCGAGCGTTACGACGGCGGGCCCGCCGGCATCGAGAGTCTCGCGGCGACGCTCGGCGAATCGCGCGACACGCTCGAGGACGTGATCGAGCCGTTCCTGATCCAGCAGGGCTTCCTCGAGCGCACGCCACGCGGGCGCGTCGCCGGTCGCAAGGCGTACGGCCTGTTCGGGCTGAAGGCCCCGGAGCGGCCAACGTCGCCGGACCTGTTCAGCGGCCAGTGAGATGTGCGCGCCGCTGCGGCTAAAATACGCAGCTTCAGGCGCAAGAAGAGCATGGCCGAACCCTTCATCTGGCGCGTTCGCGTTTACTACGAAGATACGGACGTCAGCGGCGTGGTCTACCACGCCGGCTACCTCCGCTTCCTGGAGCGTGCGCGCACGGAATGGCTTCGCGCGCTCGGGCAGGGCCAGGAACAGTTGCGGATCGACACCGGTCTCGCGTTCACGGTCGCGAATATGGAGATCGACTTCTTGAAGCCGGCGCGACTGGACGACGACCTCGACGTCACCGTCGAGGTCGATCAGGTGCGCGGCGCCAGCCTCAAGTTGAACCAGACCGTGCTACGACGGTCCGACGCAACGCTGCTCACCCGAGCCCGGGTTCGCGTCGGCTGTGTGGAAGCGGCGAGCTTCAGGCCCTGTCCGATCCCGGCGGGGATGTTCACCAAGCAGACTTCGGAGAAGGCGGCATGAATGGCGGCATCTCGCTCGCACACCTCGTCCTCACCGCCAGCGTGCCGGTGCAGGGCATCATGTCGCTGCTCCTGCTGGCGTCGCTGTTCTCGTGGATCACGATCATCGCCAAGCGCTCGACGCTGGCGCGCACGCGCCGCGAGGCCGACGCATTCGAAGCCCGATTCTGGTCGGGCGGGAACCTGCACGAGCTCTACAACAGTCTCGGCAGCGACGTCGACGAAGGCCTGCCGTCGATCTTCAAGGCGGGCTACGAGGAGTTCTCGCGCTTCCATGGCCAGAAGCAGCGCGTCGAGCCGGAGGATGCGCTGCCCGCAATCCAGCGCGCGCTGCGGGTGTCGCAGCTACGCGAAGTCGAGCGCCTCGAAGGCGGCGTGGCGATGCTGGCGACGATCGGATCGACGAGCCCGTACGTGGGTCTCTTCGGCACGGTGTGGGGCATCATGAACGCGTTCATCTCGATCGGGAACGTCAAGCAGGCGACGCTCGCGATGGTCGCACCCGGCATCGCCGAAGCGCTGATCGCCACCGCGATGGGCCTGTTCGCGGCGATTCCCGCCGTCATCGCCTACAACTACTTCACCAACCAGGTCGAGCGTCTGGACAATCGCTATCACACGTTCGCCGAGGAGCTGGTCGGCATCCTCGAGCGCGGCCTGCGCTCCGGATCGCGCTAGAGCGATGGACGTCCACACCGGCAAGCGTCGCCGCCTGTCTTCCGACATCAACGTCGTTCCCTACATCGACGTGATGCTCGTGCTCCTCGTGATCTTCATGATCACCGCGCCGCTGCTCACGCAGGGCGTTGAGGTGGAGCTGCCGAAGACGGAGGCGAACCCGATCACGCCGGAGAAGGAGCCGATCACGCTCTACATCAACGCGCGCGGCCAGCTCTTCCTCGACGTCGGCGAGCACACGAGCGAGCCGGTCTCGGATGACGACATCGTGCGACGCGTGCGAGCGGTGATGAACAACAATCCGCAGGAGCTGATCCTGATCAGCGCCGACAAGAGCGTGCAGTACGACTACGTCGCACGCGGCATGAGCCTGCTGCAGCAAGCCGGCGTGGAGAAGATCGGCTTCAAGACCGAGCCGCCGTCGCGCAAGGATAAGAGCGGCTGATGGTCATCCGCACTTCACACGTGGTCACGGCGGTCCTGCTGCACGTGATCGTGATCGGCTTGCTGCTGGTGGGCTTCCATTGCACGCGCAAGCTGGAAGCGCCGCCGGTGATGCAGGCGACGATCGTCGACAGCAAGCCGGCCGCGAAGCCCGCGCCGACGCCGCCGAAGCCCCAGGTCGACGAGCAGAAGCAGGAACAGGAGCGCAAGCAGCGCGAGGAAGAACAGCGCAAGAAGCAGCAGGAGCTCGAGGAGCAGCGCAAGATCGAGCAGCAGCAGAAGGCGGAGCAGCAGCGCAAGCAGGAAGAGCAGCGCAAGGCGCAGATCGCCGAGCAGCAGCGCCAGAAGAAGGAAGAGCAGGAGCGCAAGGTCAAGGAAGAACAGGAGCGCCGCGAGGCCGAGAAGAAAAAGAAGGAGCAGCAGCTGCAGGAGCAGCTGCGCGAGCAAATGAGCTCGGAGGAAACCGAGCGCAAGACCGCCGCGACCTCGGCGTCACAGAATCAGTGGGTCGAGGCGATCCGGGCCAAGGTCATCCCGAATTTCAATCCGCCGCCGGGGACGCCTGACACGTTCCAATGCAGGGTGCACGTCAGCCTGCTGCCGGGCGGGCAGGTGGTCGGCGTAAAACTTCTGGAGAGCTGCGGCAATCCAATCCTCGATTCGTCGGTGGAGCGCGCCATCCGCAAGTCCGATCCTCTTCCCACCCCGGACAACCCGGCCGCGTTCGACCGCGAGCTCGAGTTCACGTTTGTTCCCCATCTTTAAGTTTCTGGTCTAATATATTGTTATGAAGAGAATATCTCTCTTGGCCGCTCTGTTCGCGTTCGCGCCACTCGCGTTCGCGAAGATCGACATCACGATCGTGCCGGGCCAGTTCTCCCCGGTTCCGATCGCGATCGTGCCGTTCGGGACGGCGCCGGGGCTCAACCTCGAGCTCAGTGGCGTGATCGAGGCGGATCTCGTGCGCAGCGGCTATTTCAGCGCGCTGCCGGCGACCGACATGCTCGAGCATCCGAACGATTCGGCGCATGTGGACTATCGCAACTGGCGCATGGTCAACGTCGACGACGTGGTCGTCGGCCGGGTCGAGCGCGACGCGGGCGGGGCGCTCAGCGTGCGCTTCGAGCTGCTCGACGTTGCGCACCAGCAGCCGATCGCTGGCTTCGTGCTGCCGATCGCGGATCCGTCGCGGCCGCGGCCGGTGGCGCACCAGATCGCCGACATCATTTACGAGAAGCTCACCGGCATCAAAGGCTACTTCAACACGCAGATCGCCTACATCACGTCGAGCGGTCCGACGCTGAAGGATCAGGTCAATCAGCTGATCGTGGCCGACGCCGACGGCGAGAATCCGGTGATCGTCGTTTCGTCGCGGGATCCGGTGATGTCGCCGGCATGGTCGCCCGACGGCAAGCGTCTCGCCTACGTGGCCTACGATCACTTCGGCAACTCGGCGATCTTCATCCACGATCTCGCCACCGGTCAGGCCCGCAAGGTCGTCGGAGAGAAGGGGATCAACGGCGCACCCGCGTGGTCGCCTGACGGACGCTCGCTCGCGGTGACGCTGTCCTTCGGCGTCAACCCTGACATCTATGTGATCGACCTCGACACCAATGCGCGGCGCAAGCTCACCGACTCGTCGGCGATCGACACCGACGCCGCCTGGTCGCCCGATGGATCGCAGATCGCGTTCACCTCGGACCGCGGCGGGCAGCCGCAGGTCTACGTGGTCAGCAGCCAGGGCGGCAGCGCCCAGCGCGCCAGCTTCGACGGCAAGCAGAACCTGCGGCCGCGCTTTTCGCCCGACGGCAAGTCGCTGTTGCTGGTCAATTTAGACGAATCACGCTATCGTATTGGGCTATTGGATTTGCGGTCGCACGCGCTGCGGATCGTCAGCGACGGCCCCCTGGATGAGAGTCCCAGCTTCGCCCCCAACGGGGCCTTGATCATTTATTCGACCACGAGCAAGCAGGCGGTCGAGCTGGCGACGGTCACGGTTGACGGAAGGGTGCGCCAGCGGCTGAAGCAGGTGGGTGACGTGCGCGAGCCGGCGTGGTCGCCGTTCCCCCGCTAGAGCGCACGGATCATTGGGATCATGAAAGGAGTTTTCAAAATGAAGACGTCGATGAAGCGTTACATGGTGATCGCGGCGATCATGGGCGGGCTCGCGGTCGCGGGCTGCTCGAGCAAGGGTACCAAGGACAACGCGGCTGGCCATGGCAAGAACACCGGCATGTCCACCAGCGGCGCCGGCACGTCGGGCACCGGGACCGGTCGCGAGTTCGGCGGCGCGGGCATGGACATCACCCAGCACGTCGTCTATTTCGACTTCGACTCGAGCGAGCTCAAGCCCGAGGCCCAGCCGGTCCTCAACAACTGGTCGAAGTACCTGAGCGCGAACCCGAGCGTTCGCGTGCGCCTCGAGGGCAACACGGACGAGCGCGGCACCCGCGAGTACAACGTTGCGCTCGGCGAGCGTCGCGCGCGCGCGGTGCAGCAGGCGCTGCAGCTGCGTGGCGTGTCGGCTGGTCAGCTGAGCGTCGTGAGCTACGGCGAGGAGCGTCCAGCTGCGCAGGGTCACGACGAGTCGGCGTGGAGCCAGAACCGTCGCGTCGAGATCGCGAAGTAACAAGCAGTGACGCGGCGTTTCCTTCCTCTGATCGCGGCCGGACTGGCAGCGGGCGGCCTTTCCGGCTGCGCTGACTTCGGCGGGCCCGTCGACGGCGGCAAGCAGCTCTCGCCGACGGAGATCCGCCTGCAGGCGGCGGAAGCCAAGCAGGCGGAGCTCTCGAAGCGTCTGGATGCGCTGAATCAGGTGATGCTGGACAACAACGCGGGCGGGCGAGCAGCCGACGAGCTGCGCTCGATGCGCGGCGACATCGAGAAGCTGCGCTTCGACCTGGACAGCATGGAGAAGCGCAACCGCGATCTGTATCAGGACCTGGATCGGCGGATCGCGAAGCTCGAAGGCACCGCGCCGTCGGGCGGCGCTTCGAGCAGTGCGCCCGGCGCCGCTGCATCGACGTCCAGCTCGTCGTCGTCGGCCGTGGAGAATCCGTCGGCACCCGAGGAAGAGGCCGCGTACCTCCAGGCGTTCGATCAGCTCAAGGGCGGACGCTACGACGACGCGATCCGCGGCTTCCGCGGCATGATCCAGAAGTGGCCTGACGGTCGCTATGCGGACAACGCGTGGTACTGGATGGGCAAGGCCTATTATCTGAAGCAGGACTACGCGCAGGCGATCCAAAGCTTCCAGACGGTCGTCGAGCGTTATCCGAAGAGCCCGAAGGCGCCTGACGCGATGCTCGACCTGGCGGTCTCACAGGGCGAGAACCGTCAGAAGGATCAGGCGCGCGCGACGCTGCAGCGCGTGGTGCGCGAGTATCCGACGTCCAACGCCGCGAATCTCGCGCGCCAGCGACTGGCACAGCCGTAATCCTCCATGAGCGCTGTCGCCGAGCAGCGCGAGTCCGCTCGGCTCGCGCGGCTCAAGATCACCGAGATCTTCCTCTCGCTGCAGGGCGAGTCGACATTGGTCGGCTTGCCGACGGTGTTCATCCGCCTGACCGGTTGTCCGCTGCGCTGCCAGTACTGCGACACCGCGTACGCCTTCCACGGCGGGGAGTGGATGTCGCTCGACGGCATCCTCGAGCAGGTCACGACGTTCGACGTGAAACGCGTGTGCGTGACCGGCGGCGAGCCCCTCGCGCAGAAGAGCTGCTTCGATCTGCTCTCGAAGCTGTGTGACGCGGGTTACGCAGTGTCGCTGGAGACGAGTGGCGCGATCGACGTGAGCAAGGTCGATCCGCGCGTGGTGCGCGTGCTCGACATCAAGACGCCAGGCTCCGGCGAGGTCGCACGCAATCTCTGGAGCAACCTCGACGCGCTGCATCCACACGATGAGATCAAGTTCGTCATCTGTGACCGCGCGGACTACGAATGGTCGCGCGACGTCGTCGCGAAGCACGCGCTCGCCAATCGCTGCACTGTCCTGTTCTCGCCGAGTCATGAGCAGATCGCCGCGCGCGATCTCGCGGAGTGGGTCGTGCAGGATCGCTTGCCAGTGCGGATGCAGGTCCAGCTGCACAAGATCCTGTGGGGCGGGGCGCCCGGTCGATGAGGCGCGGGGCGGTCGTTCTGCTCTCCGGCGGACTCGATTCAGCGACAGCGCTCGCCATCGCGTGCGCTGAAGGCTTCGCTTGTCACGCGTTGAGCGTCTCGTATGGCCAACGCCACGTTGCGGAGCTCAACGCGGCAAAGCGCATCGCGGAACATGCCGGAATCCCACATCAAGTGATGAGCGTCTCGCTCGACGCGATCGGCGGCTCGGCGCTCAC
>Ga0070741_10006412_pt1 | contig 25288 bp, 21 predicted proteins | sample Coa_R1_4_FD_66440 | JGI IMG/M metagenome (GOLD analysis project Ga0070741, IMG submission 66440) | Surface soil microbial communities from Centralia Pennsylvania, which are recovering from an underground coalmine fire - Coalmine... | ecosystem: Environmental > Terrestrial > Soil > Unclassified ... | reverse complement strand
AGTGGGCTCGATTGCGCAATTGACACGTTGGGGCGGGTGGGCGTTGGGGCGGGTGGGCGTTGGGTGGGTGGGGGTGGGGGCGGAGGGTTAGGCGAGGATGGTCCAGTCGTGCGGGGGGACTAGGAGGGGGTCGGTGGCGCGGGATCCGGAGTCGGCGACGGTGAGCGAGCCGGGGTCGACCGGGAAGCGGCGGGGTTCGTCGCCGAGGTTGAGCAGGACCACGATCTCGCCGGAGTCACCAGCGCACCGGTATGCGATCGCCTCGTTGGTCAGGTGCTCGACCACGCAGCTAGCCCGCACCAGCCACGGATGCCGGCGCCGGAAGCCGATCAGCCGCTGGTGCAGCCGGTACACCGGCCAGCCGGATGAGGGCAGCCCGGTCGGCGCGGGCGGGAAGGCCGGCCTGATCGCGTCGTCGCCGCCGGCCCGGTGCTCCTTGATGCCGCGGAACGCCTGCTCGTCGCCGTAGTAGACGCTTGGCAGGCCGGCCACCGTGAACAGCACGACGAGCGCGTGCGGCAGATGCCGCTCGTCGGTCAGCTGCGACGCCAGCCGCGTCACGTCGTGGTTGCCGGTGAACGTCTGGAGCCGCAAGCCGCCGGCCGAAAACTGGCCGTGCCGGTCCAGGGCCCACGCCAGCTCGAAGAAGTTCCGGTCGTTCAGCGAACTCCAGATCGCCTTCCACAGCTCGTACTGGGTGACCGAATCCAGGCCAGCGGACGTCGCGTACTCCGCGTAGTCGCCATGGATCATCTCCGCCCCGAACCAGGCGTCCGGGTAGGAAGCCCTGACCTTCGGCAGGACCTGGCGCCAGAAGCCGGCCGGCACCGCGTACGCCGCGTCGAGCCGCCAGCCCGCCGCGCCCCGGTCCAGCCAGTACGCCATCACCTCGCCGACGTAACCGGCGACCGCGGGCAGCGTGTGATCGAGGGCGACGAGGTGCTGGTGTCCCTCGAACGTCGCGAACCGGCCGGCCTCGTCGCGGCGGAACCACTCCGGATGCGGGAACGAGCGGGCGACGTGGTTGAACACGCCGTCGAGCACGATCCGCAGTCCGCGCTCGGACGCTGCCGAAGCCAGCGCGGCGAAGTCCGCGTCATCGCCCAGCCGCCGGTCGATCCGGAAGTGGTCGACGGTGTCGTAGCCATGGGTCTCGGCGGCGAATACCGGCCCGAGCAGCAGCCCGGAACAGCCGAGCTCGACTGCGTAGTCCAGCCATCCGGTCAGGTGCCGCAGCCGGTGCCGCACCGCCGCGCCCGGTCGCAGTGCCGCCTGCTCCGCGCCGGTGAACCCCAGCGGATATACGTGCCACCAGATGGCGTGATCAGTCCACGACGTCACCCGAGTAACCATATCGGGTCTCGGTGATATACCGGTTACGTGGTGATTTCCGACATGATGCGTGATGCGGCGACCGCGCTGCTCGGCCTGCTCGACGACCAGCTGCGCACCGACGCGGTCTACGAGTTCGGCGACGACCAGGCCCGCCGGTGGCTGGAGTACCGACCGCACCGCCGTCCCGGTGCCTGCGTCGCGGAGCTGAGTGTGCCGGCGCGCAAGGCGGCGCACCGGCTGCTGTCCACCGCGCTCAGCGACCACGCGTACGCGCAGGCGATGGCGATCATCACGCTGGAGGAGACACTGGACCGGCAGGAAGGGTGGTATCGCGGCAGGCACAGCGGCGACTACTGGGTGAGCATCTTCGGAGAACCGCGAGACAGCGAACCGTGGGGGTGGCGCTTCGAGGGGCACCACCTGTCGGTCAGCCTGACCATCGCCGGCGACCAGGTCTCCCCCGCGCCGGTGTTTCTCGGCGCCAACCCGGCGCGGGTCAGCTACGCGGGCCGTTCCGTGTCCCGCCCGCTGGCGCCGGAGGAGGACCTGGCCCGCGCGCTGCTCGACGCCCTGGACGACACGGCCCGCGCCGCGGCGGTCGTGTCCGCCAAAGCGCCGACGGACATCCGCAGCGGCCCGCGGCCCAGCGCGGCGGAGCCCATCAAGCCGCTCGGCGTCGCCGCGAGCAGCCTGGGCCCGACCGCGCGGGCGGCGCTCAGCCAGCTCACCGCGCTGTACCTGGACCGGGTGCGCCCCGGCCTGCTCGCCGCGCCCGCGGCCGAAGCAGGTGAGCTGCACTTCGCCTGGGAGGGACCGCTCACGCCGGGCACCGGGCACTACTACCGGATCCAGGGCGACGACCTGCTGATCGAGTACGACAACACGACCGAGGACGGCAACCACGCGCACACGGTGCTGCGTCGTCCGCGCAGCGACTTCGGCGACGACGTGCTGGCCAAGCACCTACGGCAGGAACACAACACGCCCGGTGGTGCTCCCGTCGGCTAGCCGCTGGAGCCCGGCCGGCACGTCGTCCAGGCTCAGCCGCTCGCTGATCAGCGGCCGGATCGCGCCGGTCGCGGCGAGCCGGGTCAGCTCGGCGTGGCAGTCGCGCACCGCCCGCGGGTCCAGCCGCTGGTACAAACCCCAGTGCAGGCCGACGATCGAGTAGTTCTTCACCAGGGCGTGGTTCAGCGCCGCGGACGGGATGTCCCCGCTGGCGAACCCGACGATCAGGATGCGGCCCTCGAACGCGACGCACTTGACCGACCGCGCGAACGCCTCGCCGCCGACCGGGTCGTAGATCACGTCCGCGCCGCGCCCGCCGGTCACCTCCTTGACCACCGCCACGAAGTCCTCGCGCGTCCGGTCGATCACCACATCCGCGCCGAGCGAGCGGGCCACCTCGGCCTTCTCCGGCCCGCCGACGACACCGATCACGCGGGCTCCGGCGGCCTTGCCGAGCTGGACCGCGCCGCTGCCGACGCCGCCCGCCGCGGCGTGCACCAGCAGGGTCTCCCCCGCGGTCAGCCGCGCCCGGCGGTGCAGCCCGAACCATCCGGTCTGGTACGTAATGAAGAACGGCGCCGCGGACGCGTCGTCGAGCGAATCAGGCGCGGACATGATGCCCGCCGCGTCCATCACCGCGTACTCCGCGAACGCGCCGTGCGGCAGCGCCGGGCCGCCGATCACCCGGTCGCCCGGCGCCCATCCGGACCCGCCGTCGAGCACTTCACCGCACAATTCAACCCCAGGACTGAACGGCAGAGGCGGGCGTACCTGGTACGTTCCCCGGCACAGCAAGGCGTCGGGAAAGTTGGCGGCGGCCGCGAGCACCTTCACCAGGACCTGGCCCGGGCCGGGCTCCGGCCGCGGCAGATCCACGAGCTCCAGCACGTCCCGTGGCTCGCCGTGCCGGGTCACCTGCCACGCCTTCATCACGCCTCACCGCCCTCGATGCGCTGCTGCAGCCGGTTCATGCCGCGCAGCCACTTGTCCGTGTCGGCCGCGCGCAGCGCGTAGTAGTCGCGGACCTCTGGGTGCGGCAGCACGAGGAAGCGGCCCTCGCCGATCGCCGCCAGCAGCGCGTCGGCGACCTGCTCGGGCTCGATCGCGGTCTCCATCAGCACCACCTGCCCGGCCCGGCCGGACGAGGCCAGCATCTGCGTGCGCACACCCTGCGGGCAGACGCAATGCACGGACAGGCCGCGATGGGCATAGGTCGCGGCGAGCCATTCGGCGTACGCGACGGCGGCGTGCTTGGTCACCGAGTACGGCGCGGTGCCCAGCATGCTCAGCAGACCCGCCGCGGACGCGGTGACCACGAACGTGCCGCTGCCGCGGGCCAGCCAGGCCGGCAGCAGCTCGCGGGACGCGCGCACGTGGGCCATGGTGTTGACCTCCCAGGCCCGCTGCCAGTCCGCCTCCGGGGTGTCCGGCCCGGTGCCGGCGCCGGTCCCGGCGTTCGAGCAGAACACGTCGATCTCGCCGAGGTAGCCGCGGGCGGCCGCGATCAGGCCGCGGATTCCGTCCTCGGTCCCGGCGTCGCCCGCCTCGGCGAACCCGCCGATCTCCGCGGCGGCCGTCATGGCGGCGTCCGCGTCCAGGTCGTGCACCACCACCCTGGCGCCCTCGGCGGCGAACCGTCGCGCCAGCGCGCGCCCTATCCCGTTCCCGCCGCCGGTCACGACGACGCCGGCTCCGCTGATCATCGCCATGAACGAACCTTACGTAACGCGACCGCAATTCTGGTAGGGCGCGCTGTAAGCGTGTAATTCTGGGCCCATGACGGCGATTCCGGCACCTGAGGGCGCACTATCCACACCGAGGGCGGAGGGCAGCCGGCAGAGCCTGGCTCTGGTGGTCATCGCTTCGGCGCAGCTGATGGTGGTGCTGGACGCCACCATCGTGAACGTGGCGCTGCCGCATGTGCAGCACGCACTCGGGTTCTCCGGCAGCGGTCTGGAGTGGGTGGTGAACGCCTACGCGGTCACGTTCGGCGGACTGCTGCTGCTTGGCGGCCGGGCCGGCGACCTGCTCGGCCGTCGGCGGGTGTTCATCGGCGGGCTGCTGCTGTTCTCCGCGGCGTCCTTCCTCGGCGGGTTCGCCACCACGCAGTGGTGGCTGCTCACCGCCCGCGCGATCCAGGGCGCCGGCGGGGCGGTGATCGCGCCGACCGCGCTGTCGCTGATCCAGACCAACTTCCCCGAGGGCGAGGCGCGCAACCGGGCGATGGGGGTGTACTCGGCGATGGCCGGCGGCGGCGGGGCGGTTGGCCTGCTGCTCGGCGGGATCCTGACCACCTACGTGTCGTGGCGGTGGGTGCTGTTCGTCAACGTGCCGATCGGCATCCTGGTCGCCGCGTCGGCACCGCGGGCACTGACCGAGTCGCCCCGCCGGCCGGGCCGGATCGACGTGGCCGGGGCGGTGACCGGCACCGGCGGCGTCGCGCTGCTGGTCTACGGCCTGTCCCGGGCCGCCACCGGCCAGGACGGCGTGTCGCACTGGGGCGACACCCAGGTGATCGTGTCGCTGATCGCGTCCGTGGTGCTGCTGATCGCGTTCGTGCTCATCGAGCGGCGCAGCCCGCATCCGCTGCTGCCGCTGCGGCTGCTCGCGGACCGCAACAGGTCCGGCGCCTACCTGATCATGCTGTGCCTGGGCACGGCGATGTTCGGCATGTTCTTCTTCCTCACGCTGTTCGTGCAGACCGTCCTCGGGTACACCGCGATCCGGTCCGGGCTGTCGTTCCTGCCGTTCACCGTCGGGATCGTCAGCGCGGCGACAGTGGCCTCCCGGGTGACCTCACGGATCGGCGCGCGTCCGCTGATCCTCACCGGGGCGGCCATGGCCGCGGGCGGCATGTTCTGGTACGCCCAGCTGACCGAGCATGCCAGCTACCTGGCCCAGTTGCTCGGCCCGATGCTGGTGACCTCGTTCGGGCTCGGGCTGCTGTTCGTCCCGATGTCCCTCGTCGCCCTGCACGGCGTGCCCGGGCAGGACGCCGGGATCGCCGGGAGCCTGCTCAACACCGGCCAGCAGGTCGGCGGCGCGATCGGCCTGGCGGCGCTCGGCACGATCGCGTGGACCGCGGTGGCCGACAACGTGCGGAACACCACGGCGGCGATCGCCGCGGGACATCAGGCGCCCGAATCGGCGGCGCAGGTCACCGCCCACGCAATGGCAACCGGGTTCGCCCGCGGCTTCCTCACCTCGTCGGCGATCGCGGTGCTCGCCTTCGCCGTCGCCGTGGCGACGATCCGGGTCCGGCGGCAGGACCTGACCGGGCGACGCAGCGCGCCGCCGGCCGCCGCGCGGCCGGCAGCCGCGCCGCAGGCCGCCGCGGCGCCCGCCGAGCCAGCGGAGGTCCCGAGCGAGCGGGTGGCTCTCGCCACGGCCAACGTCCCCTGCCGGCACTGCTGACCGCACGCCGAAAATAGCCAATTGCCCCAATTCGCAGGCATGCTAAAGTTCTAGGCAATTGGTGGGGATCTTCTCTGGGGCGGGAAATGATCGATGTCCGTGAGCGAATTGCCGCTGCGCTGGAGAGCCGGCGTGCGAACCAGGACCGCATCGACAGGCTGTACGACGCGTGGGTCGCGCTGACCCGCGCGGTCGACACGCTGACCGGCACGATTACTGAGACGAGCGCACGGATTTCCGGGCGGGAACAGCGCGCAGCCGAAGGATTAACACCCGGCGAACAGGTATCCGGCGACTGGGGCATAAGCGCGCTGCGTAAGCTGCGCGATGAGATCGCCGAGCTGACGCCGGATATCGCGGCGGTCCGGGCGCGCTTCCACCGGCCGACGGTGAATATCGGCGTGGTCGGACAGGCGGCCGCGGGTAAGAGCACGTTGCTGCGCACGATCACCGGGCTCAGCGATGTGGTTATCCCGTCGGGCGGGCTCAAGCCGACGACGGCGGCGCGCAGCCGGATCCAGCATTCGCCTGGCCGGGCGGACGCGACGGTCATGCTGCGTACCTGGGAAGACTTCCGCGACGGCTACCTGGGGCCGCTGCACACCGACGCGGGCCGCGAGGACCCCGTGCCGGCCACCTCGGACGCGTTCCTCAAGTACCCGTACCAGGAGGCGCTCGACACCGCGCGCAACCGGGCGGCCCGCGCCCCGGACGGCGAACGCGCCCCGGTCGATCAGCAGAAGTTCTTGCGGCGGCTGCGAATCGCCCAGACCTCGTTTCCCAGCTACGGTGGCCTGCTGGAGCAGGCGGGGCGCGAACTGCGGATCGACCAGCTGGCCCGACTGCGGCCGTACGTCGCCTATCCCGCGGACGACGGTCGCGAGTGCCCCTATCACGCGGTGCACGACGTATGGATCTACTGCGAGTTCAGCGTGGGCGACGTGGCGAACCTCGTGCTCGTCGACCTGCCCGGTGCGGGTGAGGCCGCGCTGAACATCGAGCAGCAGTTCCTCGCCGATCTGAGAAACGACGTGGACGTCCTGCTCCAGGTGAAGCGTCCGGTCGTGTCGCGGTCGTGGATCGGGGAAGACGACTGGCGGGTGTTCCGGCTAGCCGACAAGGCGAGCATGGGCGTCGACATCTCCGACTTCGTCTGCTTCGTGGTCAACACCGATCCGTCGAACGTCACCAAAGACCAGCTGAACAACGCGGTTGCCCAGGCGCGGACCGAGATCACCGACCCCAACGGCGTGCAACTGCTCGTCGGCGACGTCGCGGACCAGGAGCAGGTGCGGGAGCAGATCCTCGGGCCGGCGCTTGAGGCCCTGGCCCGGAACCTCGCGAGCATGGACCAGACCGCCGCCGCCACCCAGATCCGCCGGGCTCGCGCGGTGGCCCAGCGCGTGCGCGACGTCGCCGGCCAGCTCGCAGACGAGGTACGCAACCGGGAACGGCAGGTCCCCGACGAGGACAGCGCGCTGCGCGACGCGGCGAAACAGCTGCGAAACTCCGTGTCGAAGCGGCTCGATGCCCTGCTCGAGGAGTACGACCGCCTGGCGCGCGAACATCATCCCGTTCCCGAGCTGGCCAAGGCGATCACCCTCGCCAGCGGGAACCTCACCCGGTGGGCCGACTCCGGCTTCGGCATGGGCAGCAAGAAGGAGTGGCTCGCGAAGGTCGACGAGGCGCTGTCCGCCGACCTCGGCGAGACCCGGGACGACCAGTGCACCCGGGCCAGGCGGGAGATCCGCAGGGAGTTCGGCATCATCGACAGCTCGCTGACCACGGCGGTCGACCGGCTCCACGCGCAGGTCGTCGACGCTCTCCCGCCACGGCTCGTCGCGACCCAGGCCCAGGGCGAGCGGCCGCTGCACGCGCTGGCGGATACGGCCGACCGGCTGCGGCTGGCCTCGTTGCACGGCGCGGTGCGCACGCTGCTGGATATCCGGGACAACTACGGGAACATCTTCCTGCGGGTAGGCGGGCCGGTCGTCAACCGGGTCGCGCCAGCGCCAGGTCCACTGCCGGGCGAGGGGACCGCGGCCGCTCCCGGCCCCAGCACGGACGCCGGCGGCGCCGGCGGTAGTGGTAGCGGCGGCGGTACTCAGAACGCGTTCTACCGCGGCGCGCGGCTGGCCGCGGACGTGGTGGGCGCCATGCATCCCGCGGCCGGGCCGGCCGCACACGCGGCGGCAGGTGCCGTGCCGCTGGTGCTTGGCTGGATCTGGGAAGCGCCGATCAGCGACAAGACGGCGGAAAGCCTGAACGTGGCGTTGTCGCGAGCTTTTCGCGAGGCGGTCGGCCAGATCGAGAAGCGGATGCAGGAGGAGGCCGGGTTGCTCAGCGAGGTGCTCGCCGCCGCGCTGAACCAGTTCAAGGACGACCTCATCCGAGCACCCGAAATCGAGCGTGAATGGGCCGACCTGTGCCGCCCCGTGCGACAGGAACTGTGGCCGCGTACCTTTGGCGGCGAGGCCGCCGCCCTCAGCGCCGGGTACCGCCGGCTAGCCGCGGCCGTCGTCGCTGGCGCCGCCGCCGCCGGAGCCTTCCTGACCGCGAGCAATGAGCTGCCCGATGCCAGACGCTAGGCGGACGGTCCAGGTCAACCGCATGACCGCGACCATGCTCGGGGTGAGCAAGGCCGGCAAGACGACCTACATCCTCGGCGCCTACGCCGCGCTGGTCAACGGCGTGCATGGCTGCCACCTGCACACGGCCGACCCCGACGTGGGCATGGATCTGCTCAGGCAGCTGAACGACCTGCGGGCTGGCAAGCCAACGCCGCCGACCCCGGACGAGCCGGTGCGCTACGACTTCGTGCTGACCAGGAACGGCACCGCGGAGCGGACGGCCATGGACCTGACGGACTTCCGCGGCGGCGCCGCGTTCGATACGGCCAACGGCAAGGAGAGCGACACCGCGCGCCTGCACCGGCGGCTACTCGACACGGACGCGATCTTCATCGTGCTGGACAGCGAGCACTTCCAGGAGCCGCTCACCGGCATTCGGCTGCACGAGGTCCGTGCGGCGACCGGCGCGGACCGGTTTGCGGACATGGTCAGCAAGGCGCTGGCCGACCGTGAGGTGGCCGGCCGCCCGGCGCCGCCGATCGCCGTCGTGCTGACCAAGTCGGACCTGATCGACGGCCGGCCGGGGAGCACGCCGCGGGACAGGGGTCAGGTGGCGGCCGAGGTGAGACGGCTCATGCCCGCCCTCTTCCGGCCGGGAGTTCACACGATGATCTTCCCGGTCAGCGTCACCGGTCTGGTCACCATGCCCGACGGCGACTCCCCCGCGATGATCGTCGACCTGCTCGACGTCGCCGACCCGGTGGTCTTCGCGGTCGGCTGGTTCCTCGGTGCCTGCCAGGCCGAGGTCGGCATCGAGCGAGACGACGCGGTCAGAGCCCAGCTGGAGGTCGAGGCCGCGCTCGCCGACCTGATGCGGAAGAATCCGATCGTCCGCTGGTTCCAGCGCCACGCGATCGACAACACCAGGACCTTGGCCGGTACATGGCTGGACACGGCCGCCGCGCTCAACGATCGCTGGCACGAGCTGGGCACCCAGTGCCTGGAGGTCCTGAGCAGGTTCTACCCCGGCATGGGAGAGGCGGCGGCGAATGACGCGATGGGCGCCCGTCGTTTACGGCCGGACCGCCACCTCCGACACCTGGTGGCGGGCGGTGCCGACGACCCTCGACGAGACCGGCTGGCTCGGCTCCGTAGTACGGGCGGCAGTCAGCGGCGGCCGAGAGCTTGACCGCGCGCCGCGGTTCCTGCTCGCCCAGGATCGTACGCACCGGATCGTCGGCGTCGCCTGCCAGGCAGCCGCCCTCGATCCCGCGATGAGCTCGGATGGGGACCGCGCGCTCTACTGTTTCGTCGGCTGGGCTACGCCGCGGGACGGGCGGCTTGGGCCGGCCGTGCCATCGTTTCAGGAGCTGAGCCGGGACTACGTCGCATGGGCCGGACCGGTCTACACCGAGATCCTCGGCAAGGTCTGGACGGTGTCGGCAACGGCGTACTGCCCGCCGGAGCGGACCGAACCCGGTGCGGCACCCTGGCCGCCGGCCGGCCAGGACCTTGGCACGGCGCCGCCACCGGCCGAAGGGCTCTGGCCGGAGCAGACGTGGCCCGCCCTGTGGACCGCCGCCCAGACCGCGAGCATGCCGCTGACTTGTGTCATCGGCTGGCGGGACACAAGCTCGGCACGGGCCGAAGGCGCCACTCACGTCGGCGCCGCCGACGCCCCGGCCCGGCCGCTTCCCGCGCTGCCCCAAGTGACGCCTCAAGTGACGCCGCTGCCGATGCCGCCGGCCAAGGCGGAACCGTTGCCCGGGTCAGCCCCGGCCACCAAGCCACCGGAACGGCGGCCGATCGCCGTGGCGCTCGGCGTGGCCGCCGTCATCGGCGCCGCGGTTGGCGCGGCCATCACGGCACTCGCAACCGGCGGTTCCGCCGCGCCGCCGGCACAGCCGGTCAGGATCCAGCTCGTCGTACCGGCCTCCGCTCAGCCGGCTCCCGGCACCCTGCTGCGATACCTGGCTGGCGCGCTGTCGGCCGGCCAGGCGACGGCGCGCCTGGCCATGTGGCCCGGCGCCTCGGCTCCGTCGGCCACCGCATGTGCGAACACGCTACGCGCGACGCAAGCCGCGACGCCGATTCCAGCCGAGCAAGGCGAGCGCGTCTGCGTACAGCTCACCGGCCAGCCAGCGCGGTACGGCGTCATCGAGGTCACCACGATGAGTCCGTCCTCGGTGACCGCCCAAGCCACCATCTGGCCATAGCCGACGTGGTCCGGTCTAGCATGTGCGCATGCCAGCCTCACACATCGCGCTGCTGCGCGGGATCAACGTCGGGGGGAACAACAAGGTCCCGATGGCGGAACTGCGCGCGGCGCTCACCGCCAGCGGGCTCGCCGACGTGTCGACGTACATCCAATCCGGGAACGTGCTGTTCCGCACGTCCGAGCCGGACACCGCCGTGCTCGAGGAGGCGATCGCGGAGGTAATCGCTCGCACGTTCGGGATAAAAATCGGGGTTGTGGTGCTGACCAGGGATCAGCTCGCCGCCGTGCTCAGCGCCAATCCCTACCCCGATGAACCCAACCCGAAGTACGTGCACGTGGTGTTCCTCGGCGCGGCGCCGGACGCTGGCCGGCTGGACGCGGCCCGCGAGATGGCCGCGGCGAAGGGCAGCCGGGACACGGTCACCGCGGGCGACCGGGTGCTCTACCTGCACACACCGGACGGGTACGGAACCAGCGAGCTGGCCAAGGCGCTGGTAAAGGTCACCACCTCGGCGAAGGGGACGGCGCGCAACCTGTCCACCACCGCCAAGCTGCTGGCGCTGTGCGATGAGTGACCGAGCGGTCCTGGTGACGGGCGCGTCCCGGGGCATCGGACGGGCCATCGCGGCGGCATTCGCGCGGCAGGGCGACCGGGTCGCGGTGCACTACGCCCATGCGGCGGCCGCGGCCGAGCAGGTGGCGGCCGCGCTGCCCGGCGACGGGCACGTGGTGGTCGGCGGTGACCTCGCCGACCCGGACGCCACCCGCCGGATCGTGGACACCGCGCACGCCGAGCTGGGCGGGCTCGACGTGCTGGTCAACAACGCCGGAATCTACCTGAAACACGTGGTCACCGACGTCTCCTATGCCGAATGGCAGCGGGCCTGGCAGGACACGCTCGCGGTCAACCTCGCCGGGGCGGCCAACGCCATCTGGTGCGCGGTGCAGCATATGAAAGCGGCGGGCGGCGGGAAGATCATTAACGTGTCCTCCCGCGGCGCGTTCCGCGGCGAGCCGTCGCACCCCGCGTACGGGGCCAGCAAGGGCGGGCTGAACGCGCTGGCCGGCTCCATGGCGCGCGCGCTCGCGCCGCACGGGATCGCGGTCGCCACGGTGGCCCCCGGTTACGTCGAGACCGACATGGCCGCCGAGGACCTGGCGTCCGCGCGGGGTGCGGAGATCCGGGGGCAGAGCCCGTTCAACCGGGTGGCCACGCCGGACGAGATCGCCGCCGCGATCATCTACCTGGCCTCGCCGGAGGCGGACTGGGCCAGCGGCACGATCATCGACCTGAACGGCGCCTCCTACCTGCGCCCGTGAGACGGGTGCGCCTACCGATACCTGGGGCGGCCGGCAGGCTAGGTCGGCCGGGCACCCGGGGGCGGCCGGCAGGCTAGGTCTTGACGCCCGTATCCGACCGGACTAGCGTCAGTATCCCTTAGGAAACTTTCCTATTCGATTCCGTGCACTTCCCCGCAACCCGACGCCTAGGGACCCGCGCATGAAACGAAGAACCTCCGTCGTGGCGGCGTTGAGCGCCGCCCTGATCGTGGCCGGCGGCCTCGGCATGGCCGTGAGCCAGGCAGCCAGCGCCGCACCCGCGCACACCGCTGGCTTCGGCTTCAGCCCGAGCCTGCCGTATCAGGTCTTCGCGCCGTACTACGAGACCTACGACACCAGCACCGACCTCGCCACCCTCGTCCAGCAGTCCGGCGCCAAGTTCCAGTCGCTCGCGTTCCTCCAGACCGCGCAGGCCGGCTCGTGCACCGCCTACTGGGATGGCGACACGACCAAGCCGATCGCCCCGGCCACCTTCGGCGCCGACATCGCGACGGTCCAGGCGCACGGCGGGAACGTTATCCCGTCGTTCGGCGGTTTCACCGCGGACACCACCGGCACCGAACTCGCCGACAGCTGCACCAGCGTGCCGGCGATCGCGAGCGTCTTCGAGAGCCTCATCACCACCTACCACGTCCCGCGCATCGACCTGGACATCGAGGGCGACTCGGTGAACAACGCGGCCGGCATCGACCGGCGCAACCAGGCGATCGCGATGACCGAAGCCTGGGCCAAGGCCCATCACGAGAACATCCAGTTCTCCTACACGCTGCCCACGTTCCCGACCGGGCTGCCGCCGGCGGAGCTGTCCGTGCTCCAGGACGCGGTCGCCGACGGCGCCGCGATCAGCACGGTCAACCTGCTCACGTTCGACTACTTCATCGGCACCCAGCAGGACATGGTGGCCGACACCGAATCCGCCGCCACCGGGCTGGTCAGCCAGCTCGCGGCGCTGTTCCCCAGCGCGTCGCAGAAGCAGCTATGGCACATGGTGGGCGTCACCGAGATGCCGGGCATCGACGACTTCGGCGCGGCCGAGACGTTCAGCCAGGTCAACGCGATCCAGATACTGGTCTGGGCGAAGGCGCACGGCCTCGGCTTCACCTCGTTCTGGGCGTCGCAGCGCGACAACGGCGGCTGCCCGGGCACCAAGGGCGCGGGCACCTGTTCCGGGCTGACGCAGCCCACCTGGTTCTTCGCCCACGTCTTCGAGCACTTCACCAGCTAGCAGAGCTGGTGCCCGCGGCTCCTCACTCCCACCGCGGGCACTGGGTGATCCGGGTCACTGGCCGCCAAGAGCGGCCATGACCTGGGCCCAGGCAAGCTCGGCACCGGCGACGAGGCAGCCATCCACCACGGCGTCGGTGCCGAGCGCGCTCACCTTGATCTCCGGCCGGACGGGGGCAAGCGTGTCCAGCTCGGCGCTCACCAGGGCGGCGAATCCGGGTGCCCGGCCGATGCCGCCGCCGAGCACGATCAGCTCGGGGTCCACCACGTTGACCACGACGCAGATGGCCTTGGCCGCCAGCCGCGCCTCCTCCGCGACGACGCGCACCGCGCGCGGATCACCCGCCGCCGCCGCCTCGAACACCCGCCGCGCGGACAGCGCGCCGCCCATGCCGGCCCGCCGGGCCGCGCGCACCACGCTCGACGCCGAGGCGGCCGCCTCGAACGTGCCCCGCTTGCGCGCCTCGTGCTCGTCGACGTCCGCATCCCCGGTCAGCGGCAGGTACGCGATCTCGCCCGCGACTCCGTGCGCGCCGCGGACCAGCTTGCCGCCGATGACCAGGCCCATCGCGATGCCGCTGCCGAAGTGCACGAACGCGAAGTGCGCCACGTCGCGGCCGTGACCGAGGGCCTGCTCGGCCCGGGTGGCCACGTTCACGTCGTTCTCCATCGCCAGCGACGAGCCGAACGCATCCCGCAGGCCCGCCAGCGCGGCCGGCCGGTCCCACCCGGGCAGGTGCCCGGACAGCTTCATGGCGTCTCGCGTCTCGTCGTAGACGCCCGGGCTGCCGATCACCGTCTGAGTGATCGCGGACCGGGACACCTCCGCCTCCGCGCACAGCACGTCGGCCGCCCGGACCAGCTCGGCGACCCGGCCCCGCACGCTGCTGGCGCGGGTGCGGAACGACGAGCGCGCCCGGATCTCGCCGGACAACCCGGCCAGCGCGCCGCGGATGTAGTCGTGGCCGATGTCGAGCCCCAGCACCAGCCCGGCGTCCGGCCTGATCTCGTACAGCTGCGCGGTCCGTCCCGGCACGCCGGTCCGCTGGCCGGCGATCCGCACCAGGCCCGCCCGCTCCACGTTGCCAAGCGCGAGCGATACCGTCGGCTTGGACAGGCCGGACACCCGGGCCAGCTCGGCTCGCGAACACGGACCGCGGTGGCGGATGTGCTCAAGCAGCAGCTGCTCGTTCATCGTCCGGATCAACGATGGACGAGCGGCGGCCCAGCGCGCCGCGGCCGGCGCCGGGCGCTCCGCGGCCCCCGCCGGCGCCGGGCGCTCCGCGGGAAGACTTTGGGCCGTCAACTAGCACCTCCGGAGTTCGATGTCCTACATCGTGACATAAGTCGTTATCAACGGGACCCTTGTCGCGGACAGATAGTTAGGATACTGTCCTAACAATCTTCGCGGAAGGGTCTACCCCGGTATTCGCCACAATTCGTACAGTAAGGAACAACGGCATGAGACGCCTCTCTAAATTCGGGGTCATCATCGGGGCCGGCCTGCTCGCGGCCGGCTGCACCGCCGGTTCCGGGTCAAGCACCAGTGGCTCCGGCAAATCCACGGGCAGCGCATCGACCAACAGCGTGCTGACCATTTCCAACGAGAACGGCGCCACTTGGACCTGCGGGTTCAGCCCGTTCAACTCCTCGGACACGCTGGTATCCGTGGGCTTCGTTTACGAGCCGCTGGTGTACGTCAACCCGCTGCAAAGCGGCGCGACCACGCCGATGCTGGCGACCGCCTGGCAGTGGAGCAACAACAACAAGACGCTGGTGTTCACCATCCGCAACGGCGTCAAGTGGGACGACGGCCAGCCGATGTCCGCCGCCGACGTGGTCTTCACCTTCAACCTGCTGAAGAAATTCAGCGCGCTGGACCTGAACGGCATCTGGTCCTACCTGAGCACCGTCACGCAGACCGGCTCGGACCAGGTGACGATGACGTTCAACCAGCCCGCCGTGCCGGACTTCTACTACATCGCCGACCAGACACCGATCGTGCCGCAGCACGTCTGGTCGAAGATCGCCAACCCGGTGAACTACACCGACCCGAACCCGGTCGGCTCAGGACCGTACACGGTCAACCCGTGCGACAAGAACAACATCACCTACACCGCCAACAAGTACTTCTGGCAGCCCGGTGAGCCGCACATCAAGAAGGTGCAGTACCCGGCGTTCCTGACCAACGACGCGGCCAACGAGGAGCTGGCCAACGGCCAGGCGCAGTGGGGCGCGCAGTACATCCCCAGCATCCAGTCCTACTACAAGGCGAAGAGCCCGAACTACAACTACTGGTTCCCGCCGACGCTGAACGTGACGCTGGTGCCGAACCTCACCGACCCCCAGCTGTCCAACGTCAAGGTCCGCCAGGCCATGTCGTACGCCATCGACCGGAGCAAGGTCTCCTCGATCGGCGAGACCGGCTACGAGCCGGCCGCCAACCAGACCGGTGTCGTGACGCCCACGTTCAACCAGTGGGAGAGCGGCTCCGCGACGTCCACGTGGGGCAGCGGCTACGATCCGGCCAAGGCGAAGCAGCTGCTCGAGTCCGCCGGGTACCACATGGGCTCGAACGGCGTCATGGTCAACTCGGCCGGCAAGCAGCTCGCGTTCAGCGTGATCAACATCGGCGGCTACTCCGACTGGGTCGCCTCCATGCAGGTCATCCAGCAGGAACTCAAGGCAGTCGGCATCCAGATCACGCCGGACAACCTGACGAACACCTCGCTGCTCAACGACCTCCAGCTGGGCAAGTTCCAGCTCGGCTACTGGGAGCAGCAGGTCTTCGGCCCGGCGCCGTACTACGAGCTGTCCGCGTGGCTGTACTCGCCGAACACGGCGCCGATCGGCAAGCAGGCCGCCACCAACTTCGAGCGGTATTCCAGCCCGCAGACGGACACGCTGTTCCACCAGTACGCGTCGGCGACAAACTCTGCGACGCAGCACGACATCATGAACCAGCTCGAGCAGGTCATGGTGACCCAGGTGCCGGTCATCCCGGTGGTCGAGGGCGTGGACTGGTACCAGTACGACACCGGCTCGTTCACCGGCTGGCCCACCGCCAGCAACCCGTACGCGCAGCCGCCGGCCTGGGCGTACCCGGACAACGAGCAGGTCCTGCTGCATCTGCAAGCCAAGTAAGGCCTAAGCGCGCCGGGAACCCGCTCGGGTTCCCGGCGCGCCGACCGGAGGACACTCGCTCATGACCCTCGGCAGACCAGCGTGAGATATGCGCTGCGCCGTACCGGCTTCTTCGCGCTCACGCTCTGGGCGGCACTGACCCTGAACTTCCTGCTCCCCCGGCTGATGCCGGGGAACCCGGCGGAAGCCATGATCGCCAAGTTCCACGGGACGCTGACCCCCGCCGCGGTCAGAGCCCTGGACGTCCTGTTCGGCGTCAACACCAACCAGGGTCTGTGGTCGCAGTACATCAGCTACCTGCACCAGATGGCCACGCTCAACTTCGGCACCTCGCTCGCGTACTACCCGAACTCGGTCAGTTCGGAGATCGGCGGCGCGATCTGGTGGACGATCGGCCTGGTCGGCGTCACGACCGTGCTGGCGTTCGCGCTCGGCACGCTGCTCGGCATCGTGTCCGCGTGGCGGCGCGGCAGCCGCCTCGACAGCGTCGTACCGCCGGTGTTCGTGATCGCGTCGGCGGTGCCCTACTTCTGGGTCGCGATGATGCTCATCTTGATCTTCGGCATCACGATGCACTGGTTCCCCTACGAGTTCGGCTACTACGTGACGACCGACAAGCCGGGCCTCAACCTCACGTTCTTCCAGGACGTGCTCAATCACGCGTTCCTGCCGGCCCTGTCGCTGCTGGTCACCACCATCGGCACGTGGATCCTGACGATGCGCAACACGATGGTGACCACGCTGGCCGAGGATTACGTGCGGATGGCGCGGGCCAAGGGCCTGACCGGCCGCCGCATCATGTTCGACTACGCGGCGCGCAACGCGATCCTGCCGAACCTCACCGGCTTCGCGATGTCGCTGGGCTTCGTGGTCAGCGGCGCGATCCTGATCGAGTACGTGTTCAACTATCCCGGCGTCGGCAACATGCTGCTGTACGCCGTGAACAGCGCGGACTACCCTCTGATGCAGGCTCTGTTCTTGCTGATCACCGTGGCGGTGCTGGTGTCGATCCTGATCGCCGACCTGCTGACCGCGCTGCTGGATCCGCGCACGAGGACGGCAGGATAGCCATGGCCGCACCGTACGTCTCCACCACTCCCCCCGCCGAGCCGCCGGCCGGCACGCCGATCGAGGCGGCACCGATCCCGAGCCGCGGGCAGTCCGGGAACGCGCTGGCCAGGATCTGGCGGGCCATCCGGTCCAACCGCAAGGCCGCCGTCGGCTCCGCGATCATGGTGGTGTTCATCTTCGTCGCGCTGTTCCCCGGCTTGATCGCGCACGACGACCCGGAACAGGACAACTACGCCCCCAAGATGGGCATCTCCACCGCGCACTTGTTCGGCACCAACCAGTACGGCCAGGACCTGTTCTCCCAGATCGTGCACGGGACCAGGGAGGTGCTGCTGATCGCCGTCCTGGTCGGCCTCGCGACCACCGCGATCGCGGTCCTTGTCGGCGTCGCCGGCGCCTACCTGGGCGGCCTGTGGGACAACGCGCTCGGCGTCATCACCGACGTGCTGCTGGTCATCCCGCTGTTCCCGCTGCTGATCGTCATCGTGGCCTACGCGCACGCGACGAGCGTGTGGGTGATGATCGTGGCGATCACGATACCCAGCTGGTCTTACACCGCCCGGCAGCTCAGATCGCAGGCCCTGACGCTGCGCAGCCGCGACTTCCTCGAGGCGGCCCGGGTGCGCGGCGAACGCAGGCTGTACATCATCGTGGTCGAGGTCATCCCGACGATGACCTCGCTGATCGTGGCCAGCTTCCTGACCAACGCGCTGTACGCCGTGCTGTTCTCCTCGAGCCTGCAGTTCATCGGGCTCGGCAACTCGAGCTCGGTCAGCTGGGGCGAGACCCTGTACTGGGCGCAGAACAACGCGGCGCTGCAGACCGGCCAGCCGCTGTGGGCGATCGCGCCCGGCGCCTGCGTCGCACTGCTCGGCACCGGGTTCGCGTTGCTGAACTACGCGTTCGACGAAATCGGCAACCCGGCCCTGCGCCCCGTCCGGAGGCATCGACGTTCAGGGAGGAGGTCGCGTGCCCGAGCTGCTTGACGTCCAGGGCCTTTGCGTCGACTACGTGTTGCCGCGCGGTGCCGTTCGCGCCGTCGACGACGTGTCGTTCACCGTCGACCGCGGGGAGTTCCTCGCGATCGTCGGCGAGTCCGGCTGCGGCAAGTCCACGCTGCTGTTCGCCGTCGCCCAGCTGCTCGCTCCCCCGGCCGAGGTGACGGCCGGCACGGTCACGTTCGCCGGCGCGAACCTGGTCGGCCTGACCGATCGCGAGCTGGCCGGGGTCCGCTGGCGGAACATGTCGGTGGTCATGCAGAGCGCGATGAACGCGCTGAACCCGGTCAAGTCGATCGGCGCGCAGTTCAAGGACGCCCTCGTGGCGCACGGCGTCAAGGACAAGTCCCAGATCAGGGCCAAGTCCGCCGAGGTACTCAAGATGGTCGGCATCGACCCGATACACCTGGGCAGCTACCCGCACCAGCTCTCCGGCGGCATGCGGCAGCGGTCGATGATCGCCATGGCGATGCTGTTCACCCCGGACCTGATCATCATGGACGAGCCGACCTCCGCGCTGGACGTGGTGGCGCAGCGTGCGCTGATGGTGCAGATCAAGGAGCTCCAGCGGGAGTTCGGTTTCGCGATCATCTTCGTCACCCACGACATGTCGCTGGTCAGCCACTTTTCCGACCGGCTGATGGTGATGTACGCCGGCCAGGTGGACGAGCTGGCCGGCACCCGCACCACGTTCGAACGGCCGCGGCACCCGTACACCAGGGGCCTGCTCGAGGCCTTCCCGTCCATCCGCGGCCCGAAGACGCCGCTGCGCGGGATCCCCGGCAACCCGCCGGACCTGGCCACGCCGCCGGCCGGCTGCCGGTTCCATCCCCGGTGCCCGTACGTGGTCGACATGTGCAAGACGAAGGAGCCCGAGCTGTACCCCCTTTCGAAAGAGGGGTATCCGGCGGACGACGTACTGGTGCGCTGCCTGCGCATCGCGGACGGGAGCCTGACGTGACCGAGCTCCTCAGGGCCGACCAGCTGACCAGGCACTTCAAGATCGGGAACGCGCTGTCCCGGCGCACGCTGCACGCGGTCGACGACGTGAGTTTCACGATTGGCGAGCGGGAGATCGTCGCGCTGGCCGGGGAGAGCGGCAGCGGCAAGTCCACGATCGCCCGGCTGCTCGCCCGGATCTACTCGCCGACCTCCGGCACGATCACGTTCGCCGGCCGGGACGTCAAGACGTTCCGCTCGCGCAAGGACCACCTGCGGTACAGCAGCGAGGTCCCGATGGTGTTCCAGGACCCATTCGCGTCGATCAACCCGGTGTTCCGCGTCTCGCACGGCGTGCTGCGCAGCCTGAAGCTGCACCGGCCCGAGCTGTCCGGCGCGGAACGGCAGGCGGAGGCGGCGCGCGTGTTCGAGGTCGTCGGCCTCAAGCCCGACATGCTCCAGCGCTTCCCGTACGAGCTGAGCGGCGGCCAGCGGCAGCGCGTCGGCTTCGCCCAGGCGCTCGCGATGAAGCCGAAGCTGATCCTCGCCGACGAGCCGGTCTCCATGCTCGACGTGTCGATCCGCATCGGCCTGCTGAACCTGATGGCCAAGCTCAGGGACTCCGAGGGCGTCTCGATCCTCTACATCACCCACGACATCGCCAGCGCCCGCTACGTCGCGGACCGGCTGATCGTCATGTACGCGGGCCAGATCGCGGAACAGGGCCCGATCGAGGACGTGCTGTCCGCGCCGAAGCACCCGTACACCCAGCTGCTGCTGTCCGCGGTACCGGACCCGAAGGCGCCGCTGTCCGACGTCGCGGACCGCGGCGAGCCGCCGCGCGTCGTTGATCCGACGCCCGGCTGCCGGTTCCGCTGGCGCTGTCCGCTCGCCATCGACACCTGCCAGACCGTCACGCCCGTCTTGGCCGACCTCGCCACCGGCCACGAAGTGGCCTGCCATGTCGCCCAGTCGGGCGCGGAAGTGACGGCCTTCTTGAAGGATGCCTCATGAAGCTGACCGTCATCGGCGGCGGTTCCACCTACACCCCCGAACTGGCCGACGGCCTCGCCCGGCTGGATCTGCCCGTTTCTGAGCTGGTGCTCGTCGATCCGGATCTTGATCGGCTTGCCGCGGTCGGCCCGGTGTCCGCCCGGATCATGGCCCGCTACGGACACCCCGCGCGGGTGCGCTGGACCGCCAGCCTGGACGACGGCGCGGACGGCGCCGACGCGGTGCTCATCCAGCTGCGCATCGGCGGCCAGGCGGCGCGCCAGCGCGACGAGACATGGCCGCTCGACTGCGGGTGCGTGGGACAGGAAACGACCGGGGCTGGCGGGTTCGCGAAGGCTCTCCGTACCGTGCCGGTGGTCCTGGATCTGGCTGAACGACTTTCCCGACGGGCTTCGCCCTACGCCCCGATCATCGACTTCACGAATCCGGTGGGGATCGTGACGCGGGCGCTGCTCACCGCGGGCTACCCCGCGATCGGCCTGTGCAACGTCGCGATCGGCTTCCAGCGCAAGTTCGCCGCGCTGCTCGGGGTTTCTCCGTCGCGGGTTTCCCTGGGCCACGTCGGGCTGAACCACCTGACCTGGGAACGCTCGGTGCTGGTGGACGGCGTAGACGTGCTGCCCGGGCTGCTCGCCGACCACGTCAAGGAGATCAGCGAGGACATCGAGCTGCCGCCCTGGCTGGTGCAGCACCTCGGCATGGTGCCGTCGTACTACCTGCGCTACTTCTACGCGCACGATCTGGTCGTCGATTCGCTGGCCGGGGCGCGCACCCGCGCCGAGGCCGTGATGGAGGTCGAGGCCGAACTGCTCCGCCAGTACGCCGACCCGGCCCTGGACACCAAGCCGGAGGCGCTGACCAAACGCGGCGGCGCGTTCTACTCCGAGGCGGCCGTCGACCTGCTCGTCGCGCTCACCGGGTCTGGTCCCGGGGACGCGGCCTCCCCGCAGGTCGTGAACGTGCTGAATGGCGGCACGCTGCCGTTCCTGCCGGCCGACGCGGTGGTCGAGGTCCCGGCATCGGTGAGTCCGTCCGGCGCCGTGGCGCTGCCGGTCCCCCCGGTCGAACCGCTGCTGCGCGGGCTGATCTCGCACGTGTTCGCGTACGAGGAACTGGCACTGGACGCGGCGCTGCACGGCGGCCGGGAACGCGTGTTCAACGCGCTGCTGGCCCATCCCCTGGTCGGCCAGTACGACGTCGCGGAAGGTCTGACGGACCGGCTGCTCGCCGAGAACGCGAGGTATCTGTCATGGGCATGACCCGGGCCATAGCCACACTAATCACCGCAGCGTCATTGGCAGCTATTACCGGCGTGACCACTTCAGCCTCAGCGGCCCCATCGACCCCGGCAGAAGTGCGTGTCAACCAGGTCGGGTACGTTCCCGGTGCCACGAAGATCGCATACGCGATGCTGCCTGGGCGTGTGGCAAGCGTGGCGTTCACTGTTACGTCCGGGAATCGTGTCGTATTCCGTGGTACGTCGAGCGACGACGTCGGTTCGTGGAATTCACGCTACCGAGCGGTATACGAGCTGTCGTTTTCCTCGTTGCGGGCAACTGGTACGTACCGCGTACATGTCGGTTCTGCCACCTCGCCGTCGTTCCAGATCGCTTCGGCGGGTGCGCTGTACACCCGGCTCGTGAACAACGGCGTGCGCTACTTCACCTCGGAACGCGACGGGGCCGACGTGGTCTCCTCGGTGCTGCACCGCCAGCCCGCGAACCTGACCGACGAGCAGGCGTACGTGTACGCGGCGCCGAAGTACGACAGCAACGACAACCTGCTCGGCACGTTCACCAAGATCGGCGGGCCGGTCGACGTGTCCGGCGGCTGGTTCGACGCCGGCGGCGGCTACGAGAAGTTCGCCTACACGGCCAGCTATGTCGACGCGTTGATGCTTCTGGCCCAGCGATCCTTCCCCGCTGAATCGAGCACGCTGGGCCCGGAGGCGCAGTTCGGCCTGGAGTGGCTGAGCAAGCTGTGGAATCCCGCCCGGAAGGTGATGTACGTCCAGGTCGGCATCGGCAACGGCAACGCCAGCAACACGATTCAGGGTGACTACAACTTCTGGTTCACGCCGCAGAGCGAGGACCGGATGGACGTCAGCAAGGGCGGCAACCCGGGGCCGACCGCGTACTACGTCAAGTACCGGCCGGTGTTCGAGGCGGCGCCGCCCGGCAAGCCGATCAGCCCGGAGCTCGCGGGCCGGTTCGCCGCCGACTTCGCGCTCGGCGCGCAGGTCAAGGCGCACGGCGACCCGGTGGGTGCCCGGGAGATGCTGGCGCTCGCGCGGAGCGTGTATGCCGCGGCCGCGACCACCAGCGTGGGCGCGATCACCACCACGTTCCCGCACGACTACTATCCGGGCACCGAATGGAAGAGCGACATGGCATGGGGAGCCGCGGAGCTAGCGCTCGCCGACGAGGCGACCGGCGCGTCCGGCGCGCAGGTGCACGCCGACCTCTCGACGGCGGCCAGGTGGACCCGGGCGTACCTCGCCCAGCGCGGCCGCGACACGTTCAACCTGTACGACAACGGGGCGGTCGCCGAGTCGGAACTGCTCCAGGCGATGCATGAAGCAGGCGGGACCCCGGTGCTCGCTCCGAGCACGGTGCTGACCGACATGGCCGCGCAGCTGCGCACCGGCGAGGCGGCGGCGAAGGGCGACCCGTTCGGGCTCGGCACCCAGCTGGGCGCGTCCGACGCGTCCCCGCACGCCTTCGGCCTGTACATAACGGACGCGCTGTACGAGAAGTACGGCGGATCGAGCAGATACCGGGCGTTCGCCCAGCAGCAGCTGAACTTCGCGCTCGGCGCGAACGCGTGGGGCAGCTCGTTCGTCGTCGGCGCGGGCAGCACGTTCCCGCACTGCATGCAGAGCGAGATCGCCAACCTGTCGGGATCGCTCACCGGCCACGGCGACATTCAGCTCGGCGCCACCACCGACGGTCCGAGCAGCACCGGTAACTTCTCCGGCCTGGGCACGGTGTCCGGGATGAAGGCGTGCAGCGCGGGCAGCTACGCGCCGTTCAACACCTCGGTAGCAAGCTACGAGGACAACGTGGTCTCCTGGCCCTCGGTTGAGCCGGCCGACGACTATTCGGCGGACTCGCTATTGGCGTTCGCTCTAGGCGCGGCCGGCCTTGGATAACACTCCCTGCCTAGGCGGCTCCGCCGCGGGCAAGTCCAAGGTCACCGAGGGCCAGGCCGCTATTCTGGCGCTTGACGGCGGCAACAGCAAGACAGACGTCGCCCTGATCCGGACCGACGGCGCCGTGCTCGCCTCCGTGCGCGGCGGCGGGATCAACTCCCAGGAAGCCGGCGCCGAGCCGACCGTGCATGCCCTCGACGACCTCGTCCGGCAGGTGGTCCACGCCGGCGGCGAGATCCCGGTGCTGCACACGGTCGCCTGCCTGGCCAACGCGGACCTGCCCGAGGAAGAGGAGGAACTCGCCGCGGCGGTGCTCGCCGCCGGCTGGAGCCAGACAAGCACGGTCATCAACGACACGTTCGCGATCCTCCGCTCCGGCCTGCGCGACGACGAGCCGCACTGGGGCGTCGCCGTGGTCTGCGGCGCGGGCATCAACGCGGTCGGCGTGGCGCCGGACGGCCGGGTGACCAGGTTTCTCGCGCTCGGCCAGCTCACCGGCGACTGGGGCGGCGGCTATGGCCTGGGTCGCGAGGTCATGTGGCACGCGATCCGCGCCGAGGACGGCCGTGGCCCGGCGACCGCGCTGACCGAGTGCGTCAGGGACTTCTTCAACATGGACAAAGTCGAGGACGTCGCGATCGCCATTCACAAGGAAAAGATCGAGGACGGCGACCTGAACGGGCTCGCCCCGGTCCTGCTCCGGGCCTCCGCCGACGGCGACCCGGTGGCCCGCGGCATCGTCGACCAGCTTGCCGACGAGATCTCGATCCTCGCGCTGACCGCGATGCGCCGCCTGGGCCTCACCGGCCTGGCCACGCCGGTCGTGCTCGGCGGCGGGGTGATCACCGCCGGCGACACGATCCTGCTGACCGGAATCGCGGACCGGATCGTGACCGGCGCACCCGACGCGGAGATCCGGGTCATCGACGTCCCGCCGGTGGTCGGTGCGGCACTGCTCGCCCTGGACCACATTCAGGCTCCGCCCGCCGCCGAGGCGCGGCTCCGCGCCACGCTGCGCAGAAGCACCGACCCCGTGGCTTCTTGACACGATACGGTCGGGGGATGGCGGACGAGGACGGGTACTTCGGGGAAAGCGTCGCGGCTACCTATGACGACGATGACGGGATCTACGAGGCGGGCGCGATCGAGCCGATGGTCGACGTGCTTGCGGAGCTGGCCGGGGACGGGCGGGCGCTGGAGTTCGGCATCGGCACGGGGCGGATCGCGCTGCCGCTGGCGGCGCGGGGTGTGCCGGTGCACGGCATCGACCTGTCCAAGGCGATGGTCGCCCGGCTGACGGCCAAGCCAGGCGGCGACCAGATCGGCGTGACGATCGGGGACTTCGCCACGACGACGGTCGACGGCCCGTTCTCACTGGCATACCTGATCTTCAACACGATCATGAACCTCACCACGCAGGACGCCCAGGTCGCCTGCTTCCGGAACGCGGCGGCGCACCTCGATCCCGGCGGGTGCTTCGTCATCGAGGTCAGGGTCCCGGCGCTGCGCCAGCTCCCGCCCGGCCAGGACGTGCTGCCGTGGTACGTGAGCCCGGAGCGCTGCGTCAGCTATTCGTTCGACACCGCCACCCAGGCGATGCGCGGGCACTACTTCGAGTCCGGTGCCGAGTACCGGACGATACCGTTCCGGTACGTGTGGCCGGCCGAGCTTGACCTGATGGCTCAGCTGGCCGGCCTGCGGCTGCGCCACCGGTGGGCGGACTGGACGCGGGAGCCGTTCATCAGCGCGAGCCCCAAGCACGTCTCCGTCTGGGAAAAGCCCCGCTAGCCAGCGAACCCGCTTCGAAACTTTTCGATACCGAAGGCATGAAGGTTTCATCCCGTCATGCCAGAGTGCTGCG
>Ga0070741_10006411_pt1 | contig 25289 bp, 17 predicted proteins | sample Coa_R1_4_FD_66440 | JGI IMG/M metagenome (GOLD analysis project Ga0070741, IMG submission 66440) | Surface soil microbial communities from Centralia Pennsylvania, which are recovering from an underground coalmine fire - Coalmine... | ecosystem: Environmental > Terrestrial > Soil > Unclassified ... | reverse complement strand
GCAGTTGGCGTAAAACGGCAAGGGCTTTGTGGAAACCGCGTTCGGCGGAGGTCATCATGCGCTGGATAGCGGCCAGATGCGGGATCAGGACCTGGTCGGAATCGAGGAGCGAAGTTTCCAGAACGCGGGCGCGGCGCAGGCGCCAGAACTGTTCGGCCATTTCGTTGACCAGGATTTCCTCGGTTTCATTCACCGGCTGGTGTTCAGAGCGCAGTTTGGCTTTGACCGTGTCCAAGGCGTCCGGGCTTTCGGACGAAAGCGCGAGTTTGCCGGAAGGCAGACTGTATTGAGAAAGATTGAGCCTCATACGCCGCGAGAATCGCATGACGGGCATGCAACCGGGCTCAAAAATCGAGCTCAAGTTATTGAGGAGATTGGGACAACATTATTTTGCGGCGTGTGTCACTTTTAATTTCGCGGACTCCGGCAAATGACAATCGCTACGTCGCGCGAAACTCTGCTGCGGCTTTTCACGCGAAGCAAGGCCTCGCAATGATCGGCAAGCGCTATCTCGAAGAGAAAATCGGCGCGAAAGTCTAAATTAGCTTACGAGGATCGCGATATCCGCCGGGGAATTCTATGCTTCCCCTTCGGCTTCGCTTTGGGAGCCGGTTTAGCGTGATATTCCGGCACATCGGGCACCTTTCCGGCGTATAAGCGCCGATAGACATCCGCGTTTCGTAAGACGATCTGAATGTATCCGCGCGTCTCGTGAAACGGAACCGCTTCAATGAATTCGGCGGGTTCGCGATATGTGTCCCAGGATTTCCAGAGGTTGGCCCGGCCCGGCCCGGCATTGTAAGAGGCCAGCACCAGCTCCACCTGTCCGTTATACGAATTCATCAGATTGTGGAAGAAGTAGGTTCCGAGTTGAATGTTGCGATCCGGGACGAGCAGTTGGCCCGCATTTAGCCGGCGAATTCCGAAATGGCGTGCGAGCTGGCGTCCCGTGGCCGGCAGTAGCTGCATTAGTCCATACGCGTTCGCATGAGAGATGACGGTCGGCTTAAATTCCGATTCCTGCCGGATCAGAGCTGCCACGAGGAATGGATCGAGGCCTTGCGCCCGGCTGTACTGCCGGATGGCGCTGCTGTAGGGGATGGGGAACGCAAGCTGCCAGAAGCCGACCGGTGCCTGATCGAGCGGCATATAGAGATAGCCGGGTGCGTAGGCCTTTATGTAGTGCATCGCCTGATACGGCTCGCCGTGCGCGGCGGCGCACTTCGCCAGCTCATAGGCGTATACATTCTCCTGATCATCATCTTCATGCGCGCCAAATTTCAGTTCGTTTTCCGCTAAGTCGACGAGACCTGTAGTTTCGAGCAACTGTGCACGATCGATGCGGAACTGCGCCGTTTTGCCCGGAGTGAAGCTAGGAAATTCGGGTCGCGCCGGCCAAGCCGCCGAATGAAGAAACTCCGTCATAGCCGGATTCGGCGTGGCCGCCTGTAGGCGTGGATCTTTCAGCCGCTCCCGCGTCACCACCGCGAAATAGGTGTTCGGAAAGCGCGCCATCAGCTCGTCGTAGCAGGCGCGCGCCGAGGCGAAATCGTTCTTGCGCTCCGCCAAACGGCCCAGGAAATACAATGCGTCATTCACGTCCGGCGAACCCGGATACTGCTGTATCTGGCTGCGCAGGAGGTCGTAGGCATCGCTCGAATCCTTGCGGTAACTTTCGAAGGCAATACGCCAGTGGCACCAACCCGCCCGGAAGTCTTTTGAAAAACCGGCGCTGCACGCCTGATAGAGGGGAAGATACGTTTTCGGATCGTTGTCGACGCGCGCCTGATCCGCCACAAAAATCAGCGCATCCAGACGCCACGGCGAAGCGGGATGCTGCTGTTCGAGCTGGTTAAGAAACGGCTTCACATCGCCCTTGCGGTCGAGCTTGCGGATGCACCGAATCAAGTAGGCAAGCCGCTCGGCGTCGGCCTCCGGGTCGTCCACTTTCAAAGCGCTCAGATATTGGAAGGCCGCCGACGTGTTGTTGCTCAGAAAATCGGCTTCGCCCAGGCGCACGCGAGCCAGATCCCGCTGCGCTCCGGCGAGCTGTGGAATGGCAGCCGCGAGCTCGATGCGAGCCCCCGCCGGGTTTCCGGCCTCAAAAAGCTTTTTGGCGCGTTCCAGCATGGCGTGCGGCATGATCGGCGGATAGGCATCGCCTAACCGCTGCTTCAGATCGACGAGCGCGTTTGCGGCGTCGACCACTTCCTTCGAGGTGGGGAATTCGTAATAAACGCGCTGCCAGTATTCGGCCGCCTGCGCAAGATCGCCGGTGGCCGCGAAGCAGCGCGCCAGCAGAACTTCCGATTGCGGTTCGGGAATCCGGTCTGCGTATTTCTTGATCAGATCCAGCGCCTCTTTGGGGTTGTCGCTATCGAGGTTGGCGTTGACCGCCAGTGCCGCGGCAGCGCCGACCAGCGGCGACGCCGGATTCTGATCGAACACGCGCGTGACCGACTTCCGCATTTCAGCGTAATTTTTAAGCTTGTATTCGGCCTGCGCCCGAATGTACTGCGCGTAATCTTCGAGAATCGGCGCCTTTGTAGCGGCGGTGTTGGCCGAATCTACGGCGGCGGCGAAATTTCCCGTATCGAGCTGATGCTGCGCCACGGCAATCAGGCCGGCGGCTCCAATTGCTTTGGGGGCCTGCACGGCTGGTGTGTGCTTCTTCGGGTGTTTGGGCTTGGAGGCAGCCCAAGCGCTGTAGCCGGAGATTGCGCCCCAAAAGCAGAGGCAGTGGACGGCAATTGTGGCCGCGCGAGAACGCGGCCGCGAGTCAAACCAAAGGTCCCGGATAATCCGCCCCCAGTTTCAACTCGTCGCCTTCCGCCGCTGTGCGGACCAGCTCAAGATGAAGATAATCGACCATGGATGGAACTGTCATAAATTGCTTGCGATAGTTTTCGCGAGCTTTCTCAATTTCGTTCTTCAGAAACAGATAGAGGTTCTTCTGCTCCCGTCCGCCGCGGCAAGCCTCCGGTTTTGCGAGTTCCCATCCAGCAACCGTGACGCGCGAGAAACGTTGTGCACGGATGTGGAGCGAGCGTTGGTCTTCCTGCAGATTGGCCCATTCCGGCAATTTGGATTTGCCGTTTCGAACCGGCGACTTGGGTTCGCTTTCCGCGACCGGGCGGGCAGTTGCGATCTGCGAGTGCAAGACCGTATTCGAACGCCGCTCGAGCGCCATGGATGCCATGCCTGCCATCAATTCCAGGCCATCCGGATCCAAATCTCCATCTTCGCCCTCAATGGCGAACAAAACCGCCACGGTCCGCGCGCCATTCAGAATTGGAAACAGGTGCGCGCGATCCCGAGGATTGGGCGAACTAAGCGAATCGGAAACCTCAGCCGGGGTTCTGAGGGCGACAACGTGGTCCATAGAATCCACGGCAGCTCGAAATGCTGCCGCGTCTGCTTTCGAAAACGTGGTGCTTTCGGGCAAATCAAAATTATTTTGACCGCGCAATCGGAACAGACCGCCTTCGAGGGCAAACAGCGCGGTTTTCGCGGCGAACCGGGAGGAACCATCGAGCACTGCGCCAATCCACGCCCTTTGGTTTTCGTACTGCCTCAAGCGGCGAAGTAATTGGTTGAGTTCGTGGATCATAGATGGTGGCTCCATGGCTTTGAAGACGCGGCTCCTCCCTCACGGTGGGGGTTCCGAACTTGGTCGCTTACGCTTTCGGCTCAGTTTCGGCGTTTCATCGAGTTGCTATTGCGGAGCCGTACTACTTGTTAGTGAAGGACGTGCGCCGGAACTCTCCGGAACCAGCGAGCTGATCAAGTGTAATTGCTGCCCATCATGCTCCAGATCAATTACCAGTTTTCCATTGCTTTCCGAGGCTGCTGCTCCATTCCAATCGCCGTCATCGCGCGTGGCCACGAGATCGGAGATTTTCAATTTCGGCCAGTCGTCCACATATGAGAAATCGAACAGGCCGGAAATCTTGTCGAACTCGTCGTCGGACGAGAGCACAACACCGTTTGCCGTGAAGTTGCCCGCCGCATGCAAATTATGAAGACTATCGCCATTCACACCCGTGGTTTCCAATTCTCCTTCGGCGTTCAGCAGGCCGCCGGCCCACGGAAATCCGGCTACTTTGGCAACAAAACGGCTGCGTGGAGTATACGAGGCCAGGCTCAGGGTGCCGTGCGCGCGTATTAGCCCTTCCGGCAAATTCAACTGAACCGATGGGAATCGCAGGTTCGACCCCTGCCAAATGAAGTGCGAGGAAAACGGCCCTAAACTGTTCCGATCGATGGAAAATCGATCAATCCTCAGGTCGCCTTCCAGATTGCGGATCGCCATCCAGGATGGAATCGCACGGCGCGTAAAGCGTAGCCGGGCGAGTAGATTCTGCGCTTCGAGCGCGGGGTCCAGAGCCGCCTCTAATTCGGAAAGATCGGCGGACGGCATTTCGAGATGGATGCGCTCCGTCCGCTTGGCCGAAGGATTGTACTGATAGCTTCCGTAAATCGGTTGGTCGCCGAGCGTAGCCGAAAACCGGCTCACTTTCAGAACCGGTCCGTCAAACGCAACATGTCCATTGAATCGTTTTAGCGGAAAAGCAAGCCCAGGGGCATCCAAGGTGGCGTTCGCCACATCCATCTGTCCCGCCCAGGACGGCACAGCGGGGGTGCCGGTGTCCAAGGTCGCGAGCTCATGCGCATAGGTACATTCGCCGCTGACCAGTCCACCCCGCAGGGCGGCGATGGCACCGGGCATCTCCAACCATGCTCCTACTGTGCTCTTGAGGGCGTTTAGCGGAAACTCGCCGGCTTTCAGAACTGCTTGCATGCGCCGGTTCGACACGTAGTAATCTCCGCTGGCCTCCAGGTCGCCGCCCGCGGATGTCTCGACAGTAGCCGGATCGAAATGGATACGATCCGGCGAAAGCGTGACGTAAGCCGCGGCCACGCGAAGCGGAGGAGTGTCGGGCAGAGCGGCAGCCGCGTCTCGAACCGAGACCGCCCCGGCAAGACCGGAGCGGTTGGAATATCCCACAACGCCGTTCAGCATTCCTTTCATCGCCAGATCCTGGGGAAGCGCCAGCCCCATGCGCCGCCCAAGCGGCAGCAAATCTTCCAGGGGCGCCTCCTTGAGCGTGGCGAAAACAGACCAGGCGGGCTGGGTCAGGAAGTTGTTTACGTGCATCTCAAATGCAACCGGCGTCGCCTCGGCTTTCCGGGAAGGCACGGTGCGGAGTTGAAACTGGTGAGTAGCTAGATCCAGCTTGCCTTGGCAGCGAATCCACCACTCCTCTCCGCTCATGGGCAGCAGGTCCCAGCGATGAACGTCTTCCAGGCGCACATCGCCAGCGATGCGCAATGCCGATGCGGGACCTTGAATGCGCAGATGGGAGCTAACGGTGCCGTGTATGCCGATATCGTGGCCTTCAAATAAGGTGGTGAGTTCGCTCAGATTACTCGGGTCGAGGTTTACGTCCGCTTCCAGTTGATTTGCGGAGGGGCCCGGCGAGTTGATGTACCAGTTGGCCGTTCCGCGGAAGTGACCGAAACCGTTGCCAGCTCGATCTGTGCGCGCCGGGGAACCGGAAAATTGGACGTATAGTTTTCCGGAGCGCTCGGGGTAAATCGCGAGATCGGAGTCTGCAATGTAGAGCGTTGTTTTGCGGACTCCGAATTTGAAGTTGATGCGCGCGTCCGAAAGTTCGACGGCCGGAAACAGGTTCAAAGGCGTTCTGCGCGGGCCGCTCAATCGCTCCACCAACTCCACCACATTCCAGGTCTGGTCGTTTTTTTTGGCGAGATTTACGGTAGCGTCCTCCAGGCGCAGGCTGGAAAACCGTAGTTGGCCAAATAAGAGCTTATCCAGCCTGACGCGGGCGGCCAGCGTGGGCACATAGGCAAACGGTTCCAGTCCGTACCGCGGATCTTCATGGATCACGACATCTTTGACGGAAAGGCCAGGCCCGGAAAAGAGCGTTAGATAGACCTTGCCGAGATCCACTTTGCGCCCCAGGAACGCTTCCAGCGCGTGTTGAATGGTGGCGTGTAAACCGCCGATTTCGATAAGTGGAGCAACGGAGCCGAGCAGCAAAACGGCGAAGATCGCCAGGAGAGCCGGCCGCACTAACCTGCGGGTCCGCCGCTTAGCCTGGATCAGGGTCGTTTCTTGAATAACTTCGTACCTATACGGGGTGAGCTTGCTCTTTGATTATAAACGGGTAAATGGGTGGAGCGACAAACACCCCCGGGCTTGGGGATTAGTTTGAAAATAGAAGCATGACACGCCGCCTGCTCCTAAAGGTTGCATCGTTTCTGGTAGCCGGGCAAGTGTTTGCCCAAACGGACGAGGCTCACCTTCGCCCTCCGCAAAAAGATCTTCCCTATTTGCTGGAGGCTTCCAAGCTGATCCCGACCGAGGCGCAGCCGGCGACCGGATCGAAATCGAAAGGCGGCGAAACATTTTCCGTTCCAGGCACGACTTCTTCCGCCCGGACTCCCCTACCCGAGCCCATCTTTCTCTTCTCACCCGGCCAGATTCAAGCAGAGCAGTTCGCTTTGTTCCATTTCGAAGTGAAAAACGGCCGGCGCGAAGTCACTCTCAGCAAGCACAGCGAAGATAGCAACAATCCGTCCGAACGGCGCCTCACCGTCCGAAAGGTCAACCCCGATGTTTACCGGATCGAAGCCGCCGAAATGCTCGATCCCGGAGAATACGCGCTTTCGCCGCAAGGCGTGAATAAGGCGTTCTGCTTCACGGTTTATTGAGGCAGGCGGCGCTGCTGCTAAAATCCCGGTTGATGTTTACGGGAATCGAACACTTCGCCATCGCCTCGCCGAATCCCAAGCGGCTGGCCGACTGGTACGCCGCGAATCTGGAATTTGAAATTACTTTCGAATATGCGGGGAATTATTTCATCCAGGCGAAAAACGGCGGCCTGATCGAGATCATTCCGGGCGAAGGTGATCGCCTGGCCAGCGGATTCCGTACTCCCGGACTGAGGCACATCGCTATATCCGTCGAAAACTTCGACACTGCTTACCGGCAACTCCAATCGCAGGGGGTCAAGTTTGAAGGGGAACCATATAACAACGAAGGCAACCGTCTGGTGTTCTTTTCCGATCCGGACGGCAACCTGCTGCATCTGATTGAACGCGCCAAGCCGCTGAAATGACCGCGATATTGTAAGGCCGCACCAACCAGAAAGAGCATTCGTTGCTTCGCAGGGTCTTCCGAGCGTTCCAATATCCGGACTTCCGGCTCATGTGGCTGGGGGCCTGCACATCCACTATTGGCACCTGGATGCAGATCCTGGCGCAGAGCTGGCTTGTGTACCAGCTTTCGAACTCTTCGGTGTATCTGGGTCTGGACGCCTTCTTTGCGCAGATTCCGATTTTTCTTTTTTCGATGTTTGGCGGCGTATTTGCCGATCGAAAGAGCCGCCGGTTTCTGCTCCTGATGTCGCAAGTAATACAGATGAGCTGCGCGTTTCTTTTGGCCGCGCTCGACGCGACACACGTCGTGCGTGTCTGGCATATCTGGTGCTTGTCCTTTACGGTCGGGCTGGCCCAGTCCTTCGGCGGCCCGGCTTACTCGGCGCTGATACCAACTCTGGTGGACAAGAGCGATCTTCAAAATGCGATTGCGCTGAATTCCATTCAATTCAATCTGGCGCGCGTGGTAGGACCGGCGCTCGGCGGCATTGCGCTCGCGAAGCTGGGCGCTTCGTGGTGTTTCGGGCTGAATGGAGTTTCCTATATAGCCGTCATCGCCACGTTACTAATGATTCGCCCGCACTTCGTCCCGGAGAAGACGACGGAGTCGGTGCTCCAGAGCATGCGGCAGGGGATCCGATTTGTCCGCCATCGCGAGGGGATGATCGGCTTGATGGTACTGGCATTCTTCGCCACGCTGCTCTCGTTTCCTCTGATCACGTTTCTACCCGTTATGGCGCGCGATGTCTTTCATGGTGGATCGAATACCTTCACCCTGTTTTTGTGCCTCTCCGGCGTGGGGTCGATCACCGGAGCGTTGGTCGTGGCCGGCGCCCGCGCGCAGGTTGGGCAGGGTAGGCGATCGCTGTTGTTCATGATCCTGCTCGGCCTACTGATGACCGTTTTCGGAATCTCCCGGAATCTGGCAGTGAGTACTCTGATGGTGTTCGGCGCGGGCGCGGCGCTGATGATCGTGTTCGCGCTCAATTCATCGCTCGTGCAGCTCTATGTTCAGGACGCCATGCGTGGGCGCGTTATGAGTGTATATAACGTGGCGTTTCGCGGCGGGATGCCGCTCGGCAGCGTAATCTCCGGCTTGTTGATTAAGCAGACTTCAGTTCCGGTGATTATGGCGGGCAACGGCTTGCTGCTAGTCGCTCTGGCGCTCTATTTTCTGCTTATTCAGCGCAGAGTTGCGAAACTTTGAGCGGGAGACAGACCGTCCCTAAAATGAAGACAGTGATGGCGAGGAACTATCGAACGATTCTGCTGAGCCTGGCTGCTGCATTCGCCTGGGCGGCCACGGGAAATATAGGCGACGATTTGCTGCATGCGCGGGACACCCAGAATTTGAATGTGTTGGATGGTTTGATTGCGCAATACCGCCAGCAGGCCCAGGCGGATCCAAAATCCGCGGAGGCGCAATACCGGCTGGCGCTGGCGAATTCCTATGCCGCCGAAGTGGCAATGGAGCTACGCGACAAAAAGAAATCGGAATCCTACGCGGAGGCAGGGATGGACGCGGCGAAACAGGCTGTTGCGCAGAAACCATCCGAAGCCGAGTATCACCGGCTGCTGGGCGAACTTTGCGGCCAAGTGATTCCTGCCAATCCGTTTTTCGGCGCATTGAAATACGGCCAGTGCGCGAAAGACGAAATCGATAAGGCGCTGCAGTTGAATCATAAACTGGCGATGGCGTATGTCAGCCGCGGCGTAGGCAACTACTATTTGCCCCCTGCCATGGGCGGTGGCCCGGACGTGGCGGTGAAAGATTTCGATCAGGCCATTGCGATCGATCCCAAACTGGCCGAGGCCTACCTTTGGAAGGGAATCGCTCTGCGTAAGGCAAATAAAGATGCCGAAGCGCGTCAGAATCTGGAGCGCGCTGTCGCTCTCGATCCCAATCGCGTCTGGGCCAAACAACAGTTGGAGAAAACTCCGGCTCCGGCCCGCTAAATGCGCCGTGCGCTTCTGCTCCTGCTTGGAATCGTGGCGATTACCTGGCTGGAGTTCGACGTATTTCCGGGGCACAGCTATCTCGAAGGCGCGAGCCAGATCTATCTTCCGGTCCTGGAGCGGCTGGATACGCCGGGTTTTCTATCGCGCGACTTAGTCGCCACCCATCCCCACGTCTCTTACACCATTTACGACGAAGTAACTCTGTTCCTGCGCGAAGGCGGAGGAATGAGCTTCAAGATGTCATTGCTCACGCAGCAGGTTCTCTGCCGGGCCGCAGCGGTTACCGGCGTTTTTCTGTTGTTCGTCGCAGCGGGTCTCGGCGATATTCTGGCGCTGGTTTTCGCGGCGTGGTTCCAGTTAGGCGCGGTGCTGCATGGTCCTTGCGCCCTGCTGGTTGAGCGCGAGCCGACTCCGCGCGGATTTTCGTTCGGGCTGGTTCTGCTGGCAATGGGCTTGATTGCCCGCGAAAAGCCGCTCCTTTCGGGGCTGGTTGGAGGTCTGGCTCTGCTCTACGATCCGGTGATGGCTGCCCCGTTGTGGCTAGTCATCCTGGTCGCGTTTCTCTTCGATCGGAAGCTCCGCGGCCTCCTGCGTCCGGCCTTGACCATCCTGCTGGTCTTTGCGCTGCTACTGGCCAATCTGGCGCAATTGCAGCCCGGTGTCACCGATTCACAACCTGTGTTTGCACGGCTTCCGGCGGACCTGGCGGCGCTTCAGAAATTGCGGACAGATTACGTCTGGGTGTCCTCGTGGGCAGGCAAATATATGTGGGGATATCTCGGGCTCTATGTCTGCACAGTATGGGCTGTGACCCGCGTTTATGCCGCTCTGAATGACCTGTTGCGGTGGCTGTTTCTTGGCCTATCAACGTGCGGCGTTTTAGCCGTAGCAGCGTCGGCCTTATCCCTGGATCATTTCCGGTGGGCTCTCATCCCGCGAATCGAACCTGCTCAGCTTCTGCTTTATAGCGTGGCTGTTGCGTCGATTACGTGCAGCATCGCGGGATGCCGCGCCGCAGCTGCTCGCAGGCGGCGGGAAGCTTTCGCGTGGTTTCTGGTTGTCGCAGCGATACCCGTAAACGCGGAGCTTTTCGATTTGCTGGGGCCGCGCAATAGGAGTTCCCTATTGAACTCGGCGGTGTGGATTCTACTCGCTTTGGGTCTGATGGCGGTCATGCGCTACTACGGTGGAAAGCGTCGGCCCGGTTTGATGGGTGTGGCGCCCGCATTTGCGGTGATCTTGCTCGCCGCTGCGGGAACCGGCGAGAGCAGTCCGCGCATGGATGTAAACGGCATCCACACAGTGGCAGCCTGGGCCGAGAGCAGCACATGGGGCAGTTCCCTATTCCTCTTTCCCGATGCACGTCGCGTCATCTACCCTGGCGTTTTTCGCGCCGAATCGCGGCGAGCATTGTGGGTCGATTGGAAGAGCGGCGTCGAAGTGAAATACTCCGAACCGGTAGGAATGGAATGGTGGCGCCGCTGGGAAAGCGCGATGCAGGAACCCTTTTCCCCCAAGCGGCTGGAAGCCTTATTGCCTCTCCCGATTGACTACTACGTTTTGAAATCCTCGAATCGTCTGGCTAAAATTCAGCCAGTGTTCGCGACCAGGGAGTTTGTTGTGTACGATGCGAGGGATCTGCGGCAAGCACCGGGACCACTAGAATTGGCGCGGCGGCCACGCTGAGCACTTACCCGTTCAAATTGATTCCCAGCTTCTTCAGCTCTTCGGCGTAATAGCGCTTGTGCAGGAGATCGTATTCTTCGCCGCCCTCTGTGATGTTGCGCTTCTGAGTACGAATCTTCTGGCGCGCCGCATGATCGATCCGGTCTTCAAGCTGCAGAAGATCCGTCATCTCGCGCACCAAAGCGAGGCGCAACTCATTCGGATCTTTCCGCACGCGAAAGTCCCGGGATTTGCGAATCGCTGAGACGATCTTATGAGACAGATCGTTGACCTTATCGCGCGACAGCTTCATCGGGTCGCCGCTGTCCCGTCCCGACGCTCGGATCACCTTACGCTGGGCGATCAACTGATTCTTGATGCGCCGGAACATTTCCTGATAAGAAACGTTCTCCCGGCGCATGTAATCGCTGTATTGGTCCAGCAGATCGCGGACCTCATCGTTGAGACGGTCCTCGATCGATAAATCTTCTTCAATGACTGCGGAAATCACACCGGCGGCAACGGCCGGATTCGACGTTTCAAAGGCGGACGGGCTCAGGCGATGGACGAGTTGCCGCGACAGATATCCGATAAACTCTCGGGCCAATAGCATCCAAAGTTTAGTGTAACAATCGGCCCGAAAATGCTACTTTTCGCCCCGATGATTGGCCTCAAAATCTTTGTCGATCGGACGCCGGCCACGATATCCGGCATCCAGGGAGTGCCAGAACGCGATCTTCGGTTCGCCGAGCTTCCAGCACAGATAGACATGCTCTCCCCGGTAGAACGTCGGAAAATCGATAAGCCCCATATCGAGATCTTTGAGTTCGCAGCCGATCTCTTGAATCCGGTCCACCATGGCTTTCAGATTGCGCGCCGTGCCATCTTTTCGTAGGCGAAGCTGCTGCATTTCTTCCCGCGGAGGGACCGTACCGCCCATCACCGCAATGTGCTGGGTAAGGCGCGTCAATTCCTCATCGGCCTCGTCGTATTCGCGTTTCGCCTGGATCAACCGGCGCAAAATACGTTCGACCTCCGGCAATACACTTTCGGCTTCTGACAGATCGAAAAATCGTGACACGGAGCGCAGCACGAGTATAGCGCGAGCGATCTGCCCGGTAACACAAAATCCGAGTAGACTGAGTGAGCACAGGCATGCCAGGAGGGTGCGGCCCCTGTTATGAAGAAATACAAGTTCAAGGCGAAGATCGAAGCCGGAGACGGTGGCGGCTCTTATGTGCTGTTTCCGTATGACGTTGAAAAAGAGTTCGGCGCAAAGGGAAGAGTGCCAGTAAGTGCGACCTTCGATGGCGTGCCATACACTGGCTCGCTGATGAAGTACGGCAGCCCGATGCACATGCTCGGCATTCTCAAAGAGATACGCGAACAGATCGGCAAAGGACCGGGCGATATTGTCGAAGTCGAAGTCTGGAAGGATGAGAATCCACGCTCGATCGAAGTGCCTGCAGAATTTCAAGCAGCTATGAAGAAGGCGGGCGTCGCGTCTTTTTTCGGGGGGCTGAGCTATACCCATCGTAAGGAGTACGTCCGCTGGATCAGCGAGGCGAAAAAGGAAGCAACTCGCTCCGCCAGGGTAGAGAACGCCATTGAGATGCTCAAGAAAGGAGCCAAAACTCCTGACCAGCGGAACTCAATTGGCCGGCAGCGCTAACCTGCTTGCGGTTAGCGTCAGTGCGCGCCCGTGCGTGACATCATCCAGATATTCCCAGTACCTTCAACGAGCACCATTGCAATCCGCCCGCCACCTGCCGACCAGCCGCCTTGCTCATACGATACGCGCCCATGCAAATGCTGCACTGGGAAGGGTTCTCCCACGGGCCTGTGAGAGCCGGCGTCGATCCGCTGCCCCCACAGACAGAAATGACCATCTCTCGCGGAGGTGAAATAGAGCGTCTTACCGTCCGGCGACCAGTTCGCCCAATCCTCGGCCGCTTCCTCCGAGATCTTGATCCACGCGCTCTCGGGAACAGGTTTGGCGCCATCGAGCGGCGCGATCACGATCCAGGCGCGATCTGGCTGTACCCGCGCTGTCAAACTTATCCAGCGATTGTCGGGAGAGAACCGGGCGTATAGCAAACTCTCGGTAGGGTGCTTGAACAGCACAATTTGCCGGTGGGAGGCGATATCGAGAAGATTAATTTGATACGGGTTCCCGCCAAACAACAAGAGCTTCGTCTCATCCCGAGACCAGTCGGTAGCTCGAAGACATTCTTCGCACAACTTTTCCGGCACCCCGCCGATCGCCGAGACGTACACTACTCTCTTGCTGTCTTCGTAGCGCGAAAATGCGACTTTGCTGCCGCTTGGGCTAATCACCGGATATCGCTGTACAAACGAGGAGTTGGCCACGTCGGTTTCCTTGCCGGTCGACAAATCCCGCACCCAGATGTTGTCGTAACGACTGGATTGTGTTGAGGCAAAGGCGACGTATTTCCCGTCCTGTGACAGCGATGCATGTTCCCGGTCAGCCGGACTTTCCGTCATCCGCTGCAAAGCGGATTTCGGTACTCCGTGCTTCAAATCCATCGCCAGGGCCCAAATGTCTTTTCTGATTTCCAGGTTTGTAAATGCCAAAGCATCTCCCGATGCGCACGATGGCTCCACTTCGTTCCCAGCGCCGACCGTTAGTGCTTTGAAGTTGCCATGGATTCGTCCGGTTGCCTGCGATAATCCGACTTCCCAAAGATTCGACGTATAGCCACTTCCTTTCATCAAGGACGAAAAGATCAGGCTGTTATTAGCGGCCAACCAGCAACTGGGCTTGGGAAGATCGGGATGCGTTAACGGCCAATTACCGGCAAAGGTGTTTCCAGTCAACCCGGCACGGATTAAGGCATCGTATGCACCCGTTTTTACCGCCGGGCCGCCACCCACAGGCGTGAGCCACCAATCAATAGGAGCTGTCGTATGCCTTGGCAGAGGCGGTTGCAACACAAAGGAGATGCTTGCCATCAGGAGACCAGATGGGATAGCGAGCGGCTGTGAAATTTGACCCTACCTTCCGCGGCGGGCCCCCATCCACTGAAACCACCCAGACTGCACCGCTACCCGGTACGGACGATGCGACGTTGGGTGCTCCTACCCAATACGCTACTTGCGAGCCATCAGGCGAAAATCTCGGGTTGAGCCCGTGTCGCGCCAGGAGGTGTACCTCCCCGCCGAATGCCGGAATCTCGTAGATACCGCCGCCATCGCGGTTCGAGTGGAACACAATGCGGCTGCCGTCTGGCGAGAAATTCGGCGTCGTGTTGTTTGCTCCGTCAAAGGTGAGGCGGATCGGCTGACCGCCAGCAACCTGCTTGACGTACAGATCCCTTTCGCCTGCCGGATTGCGGTCGGAAGAATAGGCCAACAGCTTGCCATCGGGCGACAAGGCTGGAGTGTTTGAGAGTCCGGCGTCGGCGGTAACGCGGGTGAGTGTCCAGACATCCGATGTAGCCGGATTGCGATAAAATTCCCGACTCAGGAAAAACGAACACGCGGAGGCGGCTACCGCAATGGCCATCCAGTTCGGCCAAACGGCGCGCTTCCGTTTGACCGGCGGCGCACCAATACCCGCATCCGACACAGCCTGTAGCGCGAACCCAACATCGGCAGCCGATTGGAACCGGTGCGCCGGCTCCTTATGAAGGCAACGCCGCACGATTCGTTGCAGTGCTAACGGAACGGAAGCAGGCAATTCCGCCGGATCCTCTTTCAGGTTCGCGCCGATGATGCTAATGACGGAATCGCCCGGAAACGCACGCCTCCCCGCGAGCAACTCGTAAAGCATGACGCCCAGGGCGAAAACATCCGAGCGCGGATCGGCCAGCTTTCCGGAAATCTGCTCGGGCGCCATGTAGCCCGGGGTGCCCATGATCAAACCCGGAATGGTGAGCTCCGCTGTCACGCTTTCGCTTGCACTGGCGCTGATGCGACCCCGCTTCGCCAATCCGAAGTCCAGGATCTTCACCCAGCCCTCCGGCGTGAGCATCACATTTCCGGGATTTAAGTCGCGATGCACAATACCGGCCGCATGCGCTGCCGCGAGTCCGTCCGCGATTTGTATCGCGATCTCAATAGCGCGGCGCGCGGGTACAGCTCCGTGCTCGATGAGATGACGCACTGGATGGCCAGGAACTAGCTCGGATGCAATCCAATAAATTCCGTCATTGTGTCCGATTTCGTAAACCTGCACAATATTCGGATGGCTCAGAGCGCTGGCCGCGCGCGCTTCGCGCTCAAACCGCACGACGCTCGTGGGATCGCACGCAAAATCTGCCGGGAGGACTTTGAGCGCAATCTCGCGTTTCAGGCGCGAATCTCGCGCTCGATAGACCTCGCCCATGCCGCCCCGCCCGAATAGTTCCAGAATTTCGAAATGATCAAGCTTATACCCGCGCTGGAGAGTGGGACGCTGCTCTGCAGGTCGCACCGGCGAAACTTCCAGAAACCCCTCAGTTTTGTCAGCCGAACTCAGAAGTGACAACACTTCCCGGCGTACTTCTGCATCATCCGGGCAAGCTTCTTCTAAGAATTGCGCACGCTGCTCAGGTGGGTGCGGCAGCGCAGCCTCAAACAATTCCTCAATGCGTTTCCAATTCGCAGGCACTGAGATGCGTCCGGTTCACAGAGTGTAACAGAATTTCTAGCCATTAAATTCGCATCTGTCCTGCGGAGAATGCTTCGAAGTCGCGCAGCAGTTCGGTCTGCGTCTTGCGCATTTTGGGGCAAGCAATGGGTACCAGGCGAACGTTATCCTGATTCTTGCGAATCGGCATCCATTGTTCCACTGCTGGCGCGCTCGAACGCTCGGCTATCAAGGCCGCCGAACTCGGCGCGAACACGTTCCAGATCTTCTCCGCCAGCCCGCGCATGTGGCGGACCAAGGCGCCGGAGCCCGAGCAGATTGCGCGCCTGCGCGGACACCGTGAAAAGCACGATCTCAATCCGCTCGCCATTCACGACAGTTACTTGATCAACCTGGCGGCGCCGCATTCACTCATCCGGGACAAATCCATCGAAGGATTCCGTGGCGAACTCGAACGCGCTTTGCTGATCGGCGCGGATTACCTGATTGCCCATCCAGGCAACTACAAAGGCCTGCCAGTCGAGCAAGGGTTACTGAACGTGGCCGAGGCCCTGGCGCTCGCCTGGCGCAGCGTTGATCCCAAGTTGACCCGTAATCCGAAGCTGACCATCCTGCTTGAAAACACAGCCGGAGCCGGTGCGCAGCTCGGCGGGAAATTCGAGGAACTTGCCACCATTCGTGAGCTCGTTCAGCCTTATCTGGACATTCCGGTCGGCTTCTGCCTGGACACCTGCCATTGTTACGTCAGTGGATTCGACATTGCGCAGGAAGTCGGGTTGACCCAGCTCATCGCCGAAGCATCCGAAACCCTCGGCCTCGACCGCATTCCCGTCATCCACGCCAACGACGCGAAAAGCAGGCTGAACTCGCATGTAGACCGGCACGCGCATATCGGCTCTGGTTATATTGGGTTAGAAGGTTTTCGCCGCATTCTGAACCACCCAGAATTGAGCGGAAAAGCGTTCATCCTCGAGACGCCTGTCGACAAGCCGGGTGACGATCTTCGTAACGTTCAGACATTGAAGGAGCTGGTATTCCCGAAAAAGCGTTCGACCCCAAAGAAATCGAGCCGAAGTGGCATCAACGGTGGGCGAACGATCCGGCGCTCTACGTAGCGGACGCCCCGGATAAGCCCAAGTATTACGTGCTCGAAATGCTGCCGTATCCGAGCGGCAAGCTGCACATGGGACACGTGCGCAACTACTCCATCGGAGATGCGCTCGCTCGCTACATGTGGATGCGCGGCTACAACGTGCTGCACCCGATGGGTTGGGATGCTTTCGGGTTACCCGCTGAGAATGCCGCTCTGAAAGAGGGCCGCGATCCGCGCGATTGGACACTCAGCAACATCGCCCACATGAAGGCGCAAATGCAGCGCCTGGGCTTTGCCTTTGATTGGAACCGCGAAGTCGCAAGCTGCGAACCCGAGTATTACCGCTGGAATCAGTGGTTCTTCCTAAAAATGTACGAGCGCGGCTTGGCGTACCGCAAAGAGGCGCTCTTAAACTGGTGTCCGGAGTGCTGCACCGTTCTGGCCAACGAGCAGGTAGTGAACGGCTGCTGCTGGCGCCACGAAACAACTCCCGTAGAGCAGCGCGCTATGCAGCAGTGGTTTCTAAAAACCACCGCGTACGCCTCTGAACTGCTGGATGACATGCGCGAACTGCAGGACGGCTGGCCGGAACGCGTGCTGGCCATGCAGCGCAACTGGATTGGACGTTCGGAAGGCGCTGAAGTCGATTTCGCGGTTGACGGCCTTCCCGAGAAGATTCGCGTCTTTACCACACGGATCGATACCATCTACGGCGCGACTTGCCTGATTCTGGCCCAGGAACATCCGCTCGTGAATCTCTTGGTTCAGGACGAAGCGGAACGGCTGAAGATCAAGGAAATGATCGACGCTACCGCGCGCCAGGACCCGGGTAATATCCAAAAGCTTGGCTTGCCAACCGGACGCTGCGCTGTCCATCCCTTCAGCGGGTCTCGAATTCCCATCTGGATCGGCAATTTCGTCCTGATGGGCTATGGAACGGGCGCGATCATGGCCGTGCCTGCCCACGACGAGCGCGATTTCGAATTCTGCCGGACCTACGGCATCCCGGTCGTGCCGGTAATCCGGCCGGAAGATGGCGCACTCGACGACGGCGCCACGATGCAGCAGCCATTCGTCGATTACGGCGTGGTCGAAAACTCCGGCCAGTGGTCCGGACTTTCGAGCGCCGAAGCCAGAAAGCAGATGGCCGCATTTGCCAATGCGAACGGATTCGGCAACGAGGCCATCACCTACCGTATCAAGGACTGGGGCATCTCGCGGCAACGCTATTGGGGCACGCCCATTCCCATCGTTTATTGCCCGAAATGCGGCATTGTCCCGGTACCCGAGAAAGATTTGCCCGTACATCTTCCGCTCGGAGTGAAGATCACCGGGCAAGGGAAATCGCCGCTCGAAACGGTCGAGTCATTCATGAACGTGTCATGCCCACGGTGCGGCGCAGCGGCTCGGCGCGAGAGCGACACTATGGACACGTTCGTGGATTCTTCCTGGTACTTTTATCGCTACTGCGACCCGCGCAACGATCAAGCTCCGTTCGCTTCGGATGCCATCGCCTACTGGTTTCCCATCGATCAGTACATCGGCGGCGTCGAGCACGCCATTTTGCATTTGATCTATTCGCGCTTCTGGACCAAGGTAATGCGCGACATCGGCATTGTCCGCAATAGCGAACCCGCGAAGCGTCTTTTCACACAGGGCATGGTGATCAAGGATGGCGCGAAGATGTCGAAGAGTCTCGGCAATGTTGTATCGCCGGACGACATGGTCGCGCAGTTTGGAGCCGATTCGGCCCGCATGTATTCGTTGTTCGCGGCGCCGCCGGATCGCGACCTCGACTGGCAGGAAGACGGCGTCTCCGGCGTTAATCGCTTCCTGGCGCGCCTATACCGTTTCGTGACTCGCAAAGCCGATGGCGCAGAAAACACCGAAACCGGCGATGCCGACCGGCAGGCCCTCCGCAAGCTGCACCAGACCGTGCGAAAAATCACCAACGACTTCGATAGCCGCTGGCACTTCAACACTTCCATTGCATCCTTGATGGAGCTGGTCAACGAGCTGTACGCCGTTGAAGCGAAGCTGTCGAAGACGTCTCTGCGCCAGATCTGCGAAACGCTAGCGCTCCTGCTGGCTCCGTTCGCTCCATATACAGCGCAAGATCTGTGGGACACGCTGGGCCATACGGACCCGGTGTTCCGGCATCCCTGGCCGCAGTACGATCCAGAATTAGCGAAAGAAGATCTGGCGGAAATTCCTGTTCAGGTCAACGGAAAACTAAGGGCGCACATCCACGCCGCATTCGGCACGCCGAGAGAACAGCTCGAAGCTCTGGCGCTCGATCACGAACGAGTAAAACCATTTCTGGATGGGAAACGCGTTAGCAAGGTGATCGTCGTCCCGGACCGCCTCGTGAACATTGTCGCCAAATAGCGCTCACAGTTCTGCCCACTGGCGCAACAAATTGTGATACACGCCCGTGAACTGCACCGCTGAAGGATGCTCAGGCGCGTCCCGGTTCAATCGCTGAATGGCAACGTCGAGATCAAACAACAGAGACCTCTTGCCGTCGTCCCGAATCATGCTCTGAATCCAGAAGAATGAACAGATGCGCGCGCCGCGCGTCACCGGACGAACATGATGGAGGCTCGTCGCGGGATAGAGAATCATGTGTCCGGCTGGAAGCTTCACGCTGTGCGTTCCGTAGGTATCCTCGACAATAAGCTCGCCGCCGTCGTACTCTTCCGGATGCGTGAAGAACAGCGTAGCGGAGAGATCCGTGCGAATCCGGTGGGGCGTACCGGTGATGGAGCGAATCGCGTTATCCACATGCGTACCGAACGATTGCCCTCCCGAATAGGAGTTAAATAGCGGCGGGAAAACACGCTGCGGAAGCGCGGCGGAAATGAATAACGCGTTTTTCCCTAGCGCATCCAGAATCATGTCCCCGAGTTCGCGTGCCGCGGGATGATCTTCCGGAATTTGCAAATTGTCTTTGGCGCGCGCGGATTGGTGGCCTGCTGTTACGCGGCCATCTACCCACTGCGCGCTCTCCAGCACTCGGCGTGCGCGCGACACCTGCTCACTGGTGAGCACTTCGGGAATTGCTAGTAACATTTCGCCTAAAACTTGAACTTCAAATCGATCAGCGCTGAACGGCCGGGCCCAAGCACGATGTGGGCCGGGTGCAGCTCATCGTAGTAGTAACGGTTCGCCAGGTTATAAACATTCACTTGCAGATCGACGTGCTCACCCAAGGGGTGGCCTGCCATTGCGTTGAACACCCAATACCCCGGAACCTGCTTCTCGATGCCCGTGGTTGGATCAACGGGCACCGTGGAACTCGCGTTACGGCTCGAGACGTAATTCGCGCCCACGCCAAACTCAAAATTCTTCGGGAGACGATAATCGTTCCACATCGTAAATGTGTTCTTCGGCACGTTGGCCAGCGGATAGCCGATCGCGCCCGGATAGAACCGCGAGCTGTCAACACGGCTATCCAGATACGCATAACTCGCCAGCATCTCCCAACGGCTGGTGAGTTGCCCGCGTACATCGGCCTCCACGCCGCTCACGCGTTGATTGCCCGCGAGCACGTATAAAAGCGAATTCGTAGGACTCGCCTCGCGGGCATTTTGCTTGGACGTCCGAAACCAGGAGCTGTTCACATGCAAACGATTCTGTTTCAGATCCCATTTCGTGCCGAACTCGTAAGTCTTGTTGGATTCGGCCGGGAGGTTCGCCGTCCCGGCGCTTAACGATAAACTCTCGGCCGACGGATTGAAAGACGTACCCGCGTCAAAGTAGAGGCTGCCAAACGCGGCCGGCTTGTACACCGCCGCGGCCCGCCAGGTGGGCTTTTGATCGACTCGATTGAAGTGCGACGCAGGCGCAACTGTCTGATCGTAAGTATTGTCGAAACGGTCGAAGCGCATGCCTCCCGTAAAGTCCCAGTGCCTGCCAATACTGACGGTATCGATCGCATACGCCCCTGCTGACAACGCCGTATCGTGGACGCTCGAGGCAATTGTCACGTTGGGGTTGAGCGATTGGTTCGGGTTCGGATCGAGCAGGCTGGTCGAAGGAGCCGTATAGTTCGGACGGGTGGGATCTGAGGTCTCGCGCCCCGCTTCGATGCCGCTCACGAACGTATGCCGGATAGGACCCGTTTGAAAGTGGGCAATCGCATCAAGCTGCTCGTCGAGAAATGTCTCGGTGCTGTTTACGGCAATTTCATGACGCGTCACGCTCACCGCATCTAGTGGCGTCCAGAGTTTGATCCCGTTAAGCTGTGGCTCGGTAATCAGAGCATCACGCACGTAATTCGCATAGCGCACCTGATCCCGCACGGTGACCTTTTCATTGACATCGTGCTCTACCTTCACGGTTCCAATGTCGTCGTAGGTGCGCAGATAGTTTCCGTCGCGCAGGCCGTAATAGCTCGAATGCGGGACGGGCGCCGGCCCGTTGAACATCCACGGAATGCCGTAGTCCGGAATGTCGTCTTCGTTCTGATGAAAATAGCTGAGTGTCAGACGGGTCGGCGTGCCAACACCGAGCGCGAGGGACGGCGCAAACCCATCGCGCCGGTTCTCCGCCACATCGCGGCCCGCAACCCCGCCAATGTTTCCCATCGCATTTAAGCGAAATGCAGCCCCTGAACCCAAGCGCGGAACAGGCGTGTTGATATCGATGGTGGCGCGCCGCGTGGCATCGGTTCCAAAATCCAGCCCGCCAGAAAGGAAGTGATTCAGTTCAGGCGTCTTGCTCGCCTGGTTCACGACGCCGCCCGTCGATCCGCGCCCGAACGTTACCGAAGATGGCCCTTGCAGCACTTCCACTTCTTCCGTGTTGAACGGATCGCGGTAGTAGCTCCCGAAATCGCGCATCCCGTCGATGAAAAGATCGTTACGCGCGGTGAAGCCACGAATTGTCAGGTTGTCTCCCTGCGATCCTCCCTCACCGGCCGCTAAACTGATGCCCGCCACATTCCGCAAGGCGTCGCGCAAAGTCGTTGCGCCTTGCTGATCGAGAATCTGCTGCGAAACCACTCCGACCGTCTGCGGAATATCCAGGAGCGGCTGCTCATATTTCGGCAACGAGGAAGATAGAATCGGCGCGGAATCCGTCACCTCCACGGATGTTGAAATCTGCTTCAACTGCAAACTGATCGAACCGTCGGCATTAAATACATACGTGATCGGCGTGCCGGCGAGCATTTTCTGCAGCGCCTGTTCCACCGTGAACAGACCGGAGACGCCGGGCGACGGAACACCCATTAACGCCGGGTCAGCCGCCTCGATCTGTATACCCGCTACCCTTTGAAAACTCTGAAGAACCGTGCCTAATGGACCGGGAGCAATCTCGTACCGCCGGATCGGAAGCGCTTGAACGGATGCGCTCGGGGGCACCTGTTGTACCTCTCCTGGGCGATCTTGCGCCACCACCATCTTGCCTGCCCCGGCCGCCGCGTAGGCCGCCAAAGTGCCCATCGCTACCCAGTGGCGGGGCTTTATCAGACGCGAAATTCTGTTTGTTTTCTTCTTAATACGCTTAGCAGCCATGAAACGGTATATACGACTTTATTGGTCCACTAGGACCGAAATAGTCCATGATAGTGACAGGCGGGCGCTCCAGTCAATACTCTGCATCGAACGGCTACAAAGGGTACCCGAACGGTGGCATTTTTCATATTGCAGGAACCTGCGCCGATCTATCCTGATTGGTATGTCTCGGGTTAGTACGTTCGCGGTAATCTCCGCCGTTGTTCTCCTCTTTTGCAATCTGGCGCTTGCGCAGTCCAGCGTCGCGACCGCCAATCTGAACGGAACAGTCACCGACCCCAGTGGGGCCGCCATTGTGGGGGCCAAAATTACGGCGCGCAATACGGAAACCGGCTTTGTCCGCCAGACGGTCACGACCGATGTCGGTCTGTACAGCCTCACGGATTTACCGGTCGGTACCTACGATTTGACGGTGGAACAACCCGGCTTCAGTACTGCGGTGCGAAACAACGTCCGGCTTACCGTCGGCTCGGCCTCCACCTTGAACATCCAAATGGAAGTCGGTACGGCCACACAGAAGATCGACGTTTCCGCGGAGGCACCCCTTGTCGAGACCAGCCGGACCCAGACAAGCACCGCGATTTCCAACCGTCAAATCCAGGAACTCCCCATTAACGGCCGCAACTTTCTGGATTTCACTCTGCTAACGCCCGGTGTGGTGCGCGACCCGACGCGCACCGGCGATCTCTCCTTCGGCGGGCAGCGCGGCACTTCGAACAGCCTGCTCATTGACGGATCGGACGCCAATAACACTTTCTATGGCCAAGCCACGGGGCGCACGGGCACCGGCCGCAATCCGTACTCATTCAGCGAAGATGCCGTACAGGAATTTCAGGTGAACACCAACGGCTATGCGCCGGAAATCGGCCGCGCGGGCGGCGGCGTCATCAACACGATCACCAAATCGGGCACCAATGCCTTTCACGGCGACGCCTTCGAATTCTTCCGTGATAAAGCTCTGAATGCCAATAGCTGGGATAACAATGCGCTCGGGCGGCGCAAGCGCGCGTACCATTACAACCAGTTCGGCGGCAATATCGGAGGCCCCATCGTACGCAACAAAGCCTTCTTCTTTTTCGATTACGACGGCCAGCGCAACACGACACCGAACACGGTCGCGCCCGGCGTACTTCCCTCCCCGACCGATACTCTTGGCCTGTCCGTCTTGCCTGCTCTCCAGCAGTATTTCGTGTCATACGCGAACAGCCTGAACAACGATGTCTATCTTGGCAAGGTGGATTGGAACCTGACGGACAATCAGCACATCAGTTTTCGATACAACGCCAACCGGTTCACCGGTCTCAACTACGAAAATTCAGGCGCCACCAGCGCGCTCGGACACACCGGCAATAGCGACGTGAGCACAGATAATGCCGGCGCCATCTATACCGCGTCGTTGGGCGCCAACAAAGTCTTCGAAGGCCGCTTCTTCTACACGCGCGATTACGAGCCCGGGTTCGCTAATTCCAACTCGCCGGAGACCATCATTCAGCAAAGCGGCACCACCGTCATTTCATTCGGCCGCAACAGCTTCAGCCCGCGCTCGGCCAACATCGACACCTTCCAGCCAACTGCCATCATGTCGGTCGTCAAAGGCGCCCACACGTTCCGCTTCGGCGCCGATTTCATCTTCCAGCAGATCGCCAACTATTTCCCGGGCAACTTTGGCGGCTCGTTCACGTTCACCAGCTACGATGCATTTGCGCTGAATCAGCCGGCCAGCTTCACGCAGGCGTTCGCGGGCCCTGGAACCACCGGAGCCACCGTCTACCCCAACATCAATGAATATGCCGGGTTCTTTGAGGACAGTTGGCGCATATCGCGCAAGCTTACTCTGAATTACGGCCTTCGTTACGACTACTTCGACTACGCGCAGCCGCCGGTTCTCAATCCCGATCCTAGCCTGGCCGCCATGAATCTCCGCACAAATCGGATCAACCTTGATCCGACGGATTTTGGTCCACGTTTCGCGCTCGCCTATTCGCCTACCGAGGATGGCAAGACCGTCATCCGAGCCGGTTACGGCATATTTTATGCCGTGACACCATCCATCTTCACGGGAACAGCTTTCACCCAGAACGGTATCCAGGTCCAGTCCTTTACGTTCAACACGCCGGGCATTCCAGTGACCTATCCGAATCTGCTGCCCGGCATTCCCACGGTCAATCGCAAGCCCAGCTTATTTGTCTTCGCAGGTAACTTCGCCAATCCGCGGACACAGCAGTGGAATTTCAATCTGGAGCGTCAACTTGGAGCGAACATGTCCATCACGCTCGGCTATCTCGGCTTGCATGCGTTGCATCTGCCTCGGACGCGGGATATCAACCTGTACCCCGCGACGCCTGTGGTCGATCCCAACGCCGGCGGAGGCTCGTTTCTCTTCTACCGGCATCCCTCGATTCGCCCGAATCCGAATTACGTCCGCATCTGGCTGGCCGATAGCGGCGCGGATTCCAGCTACAACGGCGCATTCATTCAGTTCACGAAACGCTTCGCGCACAACTTTCTGATCCAGACTTCCTACACCTGGTCTCACGCCATCGACGATGACCCGGACGCGACGGCGGTCGTCTTCGGCACGGACGACACGAAGATTGTGCAGAATAATTTGCTGCCGAATCTTGACCGCGGCAATGCGAATGCGGACATCCGCCAGCGCTTTGTTTTTTCCGGCGTACTCGATATTAATTTCGTGCCGCACGGCGCCAATCCAGTTCTGCGAGCGATCGCGAACGGATGGGAGATTTCGACCCTCGCCAACGTGCAGAGCGGGCGTCCTTACACGTCCACCATCGGAGGATCTGCCGCCGATCTCAACAACGATGGAAACCTGCGGGACGACCGTACGCCATATCAAGGCCGGAACGCGCTGCGCGGGCCGAACTTCATGACCGATGATGTGCGGCTATCGCGCTTTTTCCCGCTTGGCTCGGAACGAGTCAGGCTTCAGCTCATCGGCGAGGCATTCAACGTCACCAACCGGGTAAATTTCACCTCCTTGCGGACGACGCAGTACAACTTCACCGGAGCAGCTTTTGTCCCGGTAAGCACCTTCTTTACTCCCGCGCCCGGAAGCGCCACCGGCGACCCGCGCATTTTGCAACTCGCGGCGAAGATTTTCTTTTGAATTAATGCCCGCCAAGCGTCGTTAACTAGACTACTTTCCGGTGCAAAATACGCTGTGCGAAGCGCGTAAAGACAGGAAGCAGCGCCCCGCAACCTTATCCGAACGATCCCTTTGGCTGGCCTAATAAAACATTCCATAGCTCTATTGTTT
>Ga0070741_10006410_pt1 | contig 25290 bp, 21 predicted proteins | sample Coa_R1_4_FD_66440 | JGI IMG/M metagenome (GOLD analysis project Ga0070741, IMG submission 66440) | Surface soil microbial communities from Centralia Pennsylvania, which are recovering from an underground coalmine fire - Coalmine... | ecosystem: Environmental > Terrestrial > Soil > Unclassified ... | reverse complement strand
TCTGTCCTCATTATCGAGGCCATCTTCTTCGCTTTGACTGAAGATCCCGCAACAGCTGTAAAAGTCTTTGCCGTTAGATTTCTGATGGACGGAGGAACGCTTCTTAGATAACGAAGGAATGTTGCGTTCTCCTGCATCCTCTTGAATGAAGGATAACCGGCAAAGAACTCATCGCCACCCAAACCTGACAGCGCAACTTTCAATCCTGCTTTTCTTACCGAATGAGATACGACGTAAGTATTGATTCCATCGCCGGTGGGATGATCAAGAGCGGCCAATGCATCTGGAAGCTGATCCAACAGATCTCTTTCTGACAGGTTTATTTCGTGATGATTCGATCGGAATCGTTCGGCGACCTTTGTTGCAAATGCGGCCTCACTAAATTGTTTTTCCGAGAACACAACAGAAAACGTCTGCGGCGTCGTTCCTGCCTCGCGCATTAAAGCAACGACGACGCTTGAGTCTATACCGCCTGAAAGGAACGCTCCGACTGGCACATCGCTGACCATATGCAGAGCAATTGATTCTCTCAACAAATTCCCGATCTTTTTTCTGGCGTCGGATAAGCTGTCTTGCCTCGCGTCCATCGAAGCATTAGCCAGCATATCCCAGTAGCGTTGTGCGTTGATCCTTCCATTTCGATCAAAAGTAAGCCACGAGCCAGGAGGAAGAGCATGTATGCCTTTGATCAGTGTTCGCGGCGCTGGCACCGACTGGTACGTTAAATATTGACATAGCGCCACGGGATCAAGTCTCCTTGGCACTAGTCCCGATGCAAGCAGAGCTCGGATTTCAGAAGCGAAGAGAAAAAACCCATCTCCCGCGTACCAATATACTGGCTTAATCCCCAGTCGATCTCTAGTGAGAAAAAGTTCTTGACTGGATGCATCCCAGATCGCCAGCGCGAACATTCCTCTCAAATGAATCAGACAGTCTTTGCCCCATTTTTTATAGGCAGCAAGAATGACCTCAGTGTCGCTGTTCGATTTCCAGGACTGATCTTCTAACAGAAGACGAACGTTCTTGTAATTGTATATCTCGCCGTTGAACGTGATCCAGTTTTTCGTTGAATCCTGACACATCGGCTGATGCCCGGAAGCAGAAAGATCGATGATTGCCAGTCGGGTGTGTCCGAGGCCAACCTCATCGACCAGCACTGTTCCCTGATCATCGGGACCACGGTGTTCGATAGCCTTTTGCATTCGACTGAGTACGTCCTTCGCGGACGTGAACCCGCCGTCGGCAAGGACCAATCTATCTTTGGAAGTCTTTGATGTTGTGACTATGCCTGAGATTCCACACATAGATTTATAGGATCACACTGATCAATCAGCCCGCTGTTTAAGAACAGTTCAAAGTTGAAATCGCGGCAACCAGCCTGTCTTGAAAATGTTTTGCCGTATAATGACTTTCGTATCGGAGCCGTGCCTGTCTGGACCAGTTCTCCCATTCAGAGCTGTCATTTAATAGCCTGCATACGGCCTCTGCCATCGCATCCGGTCGAGAGGGATTAACCGCAAGTCCCGCTTCAGGCGGATTGACAACTTCGCGACCAGCATCTGAGTCGCTGACAAGACACGGTCGCCCTTGCCGCATGGCTTCAAGATATACCAGGCCAAATCCTTCACCGCGGCTTGGAAGTGCCAGGAAACGACAGTTGTCTATTAACTCCTGCTTTCTTTGTTCCGAAACCCAACCATAGAAACGCACCCTTTGACTGAGCCCAAGGCTTGCCACCCGCTGTTCCAGCTTTGGCTTCAGCTCGCCGTCTCCGACGATCCACAACTCTGCGTCGGCCTTCTGTTTTAAGACAACGGGCCAGATATCAATCATCTCTTTATGGCCCTTGTAATTCTCGTCCGGATGCAACCTTCCTATCATTAGGGCGGCTGGTACAGAATCGGGTCCGACACGCGTAATTGTCGGTGACAGGATACCCAGCGGAACCTTGACGTAATTAACATTCCTGAACAGCGAATTATGAGTGACAAACTGCGTCCACGTGTTATCGCTGTTGGTGAGAAACAGGCTGACTCTTTTTAGTAGTGTCCTCGTCAGCAGATCTTGTCTTTTCCATGCTTCGATTCCGTGAAGGAATAAAGCGATTTCTGCATCAGGATGTCTGAAAAATGGCAGCAACTTGAGCAACGCGAGATGCCACACCAATATTGTTTTTACTCGCCAGCGTGTTCTAACAGCGCTCAGCAAGGCCGCAGGCTTGGAACTGGCTACTATAGCTCTGTCTCCATTCGAGCTTTGACCAGCATGTTTGCCGCCGTAAGAAAAAAGGTATGTTTCTATAGCTCCAGAATGTTTCGGCCCTAAACCGTCCTCGATGCCTTCCCAGGCAAGTCTGCCACTATACTGAACACCACCTGGGATATCGAATGAAGGAAATACACCCAGCAGTCCACCATCGATTCGGGAGTCAGTCACTCCGACTCTCCAGCGTATTATTCGTAGAAGGAAGATTCAGAGAGGGCTTGCTCTTCGGAACAATTTTCCCGCCTGCTGATTGTCTTTGCATTGGAACTCGATAATAGAGAAATAGAGCCCACGTGACTAGTGAGGCAATCGTTAATGCTGCCGCAGCGCCCGCCGTTATCTCAACCAACTGACCTCCGGCTTGAAGCAAAGCTAGACCGGGGAGGTACCATAAAGTAAACCCACGCCAACTTCCGCCAGCCAAATTATACATAGCCATCTGGTCGACAACGCCGATAATCGTTCCCAGGAACAGGAAACCGATAATCACTCCAATGACCCCGAAGTTTATATAGAACTCCAGCACCTGTCCTATGCCAACACTCGTATTCACGCCAAAACTGATTCCGGTGTAGCGCGAGACCAAATCGCCACTGCCTCCTCCCAGCGGTTTATCCGGCCAGAAGGCGCGTGGGATAAGAGCTTCAACCGCTTCCACTAGAGTTTCGCCTGAAGCATAATTCTCGAAACCGTTTGAAAGATAACTGACTGAAGCACCCACAAGAATGTTCTGGTTAAGCCGCTGATCGACATCCTTCAGGTGATCGGGATCCAGCGGATTGAAAAACTCAAATGAGGTAAAAAGCGCTTTCATACGCTCGAGTCTTACGGAGTAGTCCTGTCCACCCCAGACGGCGTCGCGAATCGTCTCTCTCTCTTTCATGTAACCGATATAGAAAGAAAATGCTATGTATCCAACCAACAGGCCGACTAATACGAGCTTTACTCTCGGCCGGTAGAATATGGCTGTAAACGCACAGATCGCGATCAGCGCCGCCACGCCAAAGCTAACGAAGCCTTGTGTTACTAGAGTGATCAATGGCAGCGTCAGCGACATCAAAAGAATTATCCACAATCTTCTTGAGTCACGTCTCTGCCAGGCAAACCAAAGTGCGATACAAATCCCTACCACAACCAATTGCCAACCTGACGAAAGGAGAGACCGGACAGATGGTATAAAAGCCAAAAATGATCCAATGGAAATGTAAAAAAGGATCCCGATGATAATATAAGCCTTCGACGCCTGCATCATCGAGATACTTGATGCGACAACGTTGGCACGTCGTTTTAGGGCACCAGCAATAAAAGGCCCAAAAACTAAACTTCCGATAACAAAGGCAACAACCCCATACGAGCTGATGCGAAAACCAACTTCTACTGGATCCAGATCAACCGCTGTCGATGACGAGCTCAGATAGGCAACCGCGCCCGGCCAATGAATGAGCCAGAGATTGATCAGATATGCCAGCACAAGACCGGTTCCGGCACTCTCCTTTTTGGAGAACCGAGTCATTACTAAGACGATTGCGCCAAGCCAGACTATTGCCCAAAAGAAAATCGAAGTTTCGCTCGAATTATTAAACACTCAAAAATACCTGTTTTGTTTTAGAGTTATTCTTCGTCGACCCGAATCATTCAACACGTAACGGATTGTAGTGCCTTCAGTGTCCCCTCCGTCGCTGACTTTACGCTGTAGTGCTCGATCCATTCACGCGCGTATGCGCCGCGTTGCGCAATCAAGCGCGGATCCGCCGCCCAGTCAATCATTAAATCTGCCAGTTTTTCTACGGATCCGCAAGGATAAGTATCACCCGTTTTACCTGGCTGTATCAGGTCAGGACCACAACCGACCTTGTCGCTAACGATGGCAGGAACCCCACTGGCCATTGCTTCGTTTACAACCAACCCCCAAGTTTCTTCGCCGGTTGAGGATACTACGAGAACGTCGCTGACAGCGTAAGCCTTTGGTAGCTCGCTTTGATTGAGGAAGCCAGTTAATGTCACGGGGAGACTTTCTTCTTTGACCAAATGCTCAATCTGATGACGCAATTCGCCATCTCCAACAATCAGACCGTAGATTCTAGGATTTCTCCTTGCCGCAGATTTAAGAGCCTGAAGAAAATCCATCGGCCTTTTCATTGCAATCAGTCTCCCAACCAGTAGGAATACGATAGCATCCGAAGGAACACTCCAATCACGCCGAATCTCGCTGCGATGTTTCCCAATTAATCCTGCTTTTTCATCAAAGAAAGCATTGTCCACACAATGCGGAGTAGAAAAAAACTTCTGTGGACTTGCTCCATAATGACGGAAGTATTCCTGCGCTCTTTTACCGACCACCAGGTATCCATCAAATCTCGGCATCAGTAGCCGAAACAGCGGGTATTTAATACAGTTTTTTACGAAACTCCGTGGCGTCGCCAATTGAGAATCCCCACGAACCAGAACCGGTGTATGTGTTCGACAACAGGCCCAGATCGCCTGGCAATAGCTTTTTACGAACCATCCCTGGACTATGAAAGCGTCGAATCTTTCGCGCTTGACGACTTCATAAATCGACGGAGTGTCGCAACCAGAGAATGAAGACAATCCGGGGTTATGGGATATATTACGTAGGAAATTGAATTCATACCCTTCCAGAAGCGGAATATCCCATTCAAACTCCACCCCATATCCAGCCGCTGCCTGACCTACCCCATCTTGTCTGTGAGCGAAATAGACCGTGAGGTCGACAACCTTTGCCAACGCCCTGTACCAGGGCACGTAATACTGTATAGGATGAGTGGAGAGTAACCCTAATTTGTACTTCTTTCCCTCGGATCCGGCGATTAAAACCATTAATCGAAATAGCGCCCGAACGTGACGTGGTTAGATCAATCGACCAAGAACTTCGAAAGGTTCGGCAACTTTCACCCTCTCCCTGATAGCTTCAATCCCTTTCGCATACATAACGTTGTTAGAAGAAGCGGAGTAAGATTTGACTTCTTTAAACTCCCTGTCAAACGCCGAATAACCACAGGGCCTAAATCCGCAATCAATTATCATTGAATGTATCATCTTGTCGTCAATACCTTGCTCCAGTTCACCTAGACCGATCATCTCTACAATCAGGACTAGAGGCTCCGCTCCGGAAAGAACCCTATGCGCACCTTTCAAAACATCATATTCGTGGCCTTCAACATCTACTTTTATCAACCGGATGTTATTGTTATTGATTGCGGTGTCCAAAGTTGTGATCGGGGCGACAATTCCGTCGCACGAGTCAGCGACAATCTTCGAGCCAGGCCCACCCCCTCTGCTAAACTTCACTTCTCCTTCATAACTGCCGACGGCTGTTTTCCTTATCTCGACCAGAGCCTCGATATTGTTCAATGCCACATTTGCGATCAGGGCTTCGTATTCGGATTTTACCGGTTCAAAAGCGATCGTCGAGGCACCAACTGCGGCAGATGCCAATATCGTATAGGAGCCGACATTTGCGCCAACATCAATAAATGTGTCACCGGGTCTCAAATAATGAAGAAGAAATGACATTTGCTCGAAATCATGCAGCCCGACATAGACGCAGCCAGTCGCACCTGTCATGCCTCGCGATATCAATAGTCGCGAGCGGTTAACATAGGGCACACTGATCGGTCCCGGCAACAATCGAGTTCCGATTTGCCAAGCCGCTACCCGTTTGAATGCGGCGATTTGATGGTTCCGCGTCAGGGGGTGATGCCGGATATGGTTTATTGGATTCAGAATACTCATTCTGATGAGCTAAGCATTAATACAGGTAATGTCTGCAGGACTTGCAGATTTCAGGTACTTTGCTCTTGCGAAGCCAATCAGATCTGATCTGCGCAACCTTTTGTCCGTTCCATATTTCGTCAAGGGATTGCTCTTTGACATTGCCCAAAATCAGGTCACTATCTGCTTCAAAGTCTCTGCACGAGCATGCACCGACGTTACCGTTAGAGTAGACCATCAATCCTTTGTAAAGAAGCAAGCAAGGTCGAAAAGCCCTTGGATACAGTGGTCGCTTTTTGAGATAGGACGGTAATTTAACCGCGCCTATCCAGTCGTCGCAATAGAACGACATATTATTAATATCGCTAATTAAATCTTGTTCGACTAAAGAGTTGATGTGTTGAAAATCGGGATGCCCGAGAATTGCTGCTTTTGGTTCATCGGTGGGTTTCAGCCCCACATGAATCCAAAATTTATTATTTCGGTTTTTATTTTCGGTAATTAGAGTTATCAGATTTTCCAACGCGGCGTCGTATTTATCTACCCCAAAGAATTCAAGGTATTTTTCGCGTCCCGATAGAGTGATCGAAACTGCTATCCAGGTAAATCCGCAATCAAAAAACTCATTAAGGTCGAATCGATGAAGCCATTGAAGCGTTGTTACAAATCCAAGCGATTCAAACTGGGGATAACGCTTGACGTACCTTGCCCGCTCCAGCAGATACGGATCCAGTAACGGGTCGCCTATAGTTACATTAAAATCAATTTCTTTGCCGCCCATTGCAGCAAACTCGTCCACCGTCTTCTTAAATACAGTCATTTCCAACGGCTCTTTTCGGCGCAACATTACCGGGTTCGCGCAAAAGACGCATTTAGCATTACAAATATTGGTTGTTTCAACCGATATGGCGGGAACTTTCGGTACCTTGTAACGCCCGGGTTGCATATATCCTGTAACATATTTGCTAAATAAATTTGCTGCCTTTTTGATAAAAACGACGCTTCGATCAAGCTTTTCCATTGGTCCCCTCGCCTTTACTCAGCACCGGCACAAATCGTATGCGGAAAAAGAATACTACGCCTTTTCCCCTTCTACGCAAAGATTGCCTTCCCGGACGCGGTTTTCTTTTTCAACTTGTTCGATCGACTCGATTTTGCTGTTCAAGAACTGACAGCGGCGCAGATTTACAAACCCAGATTCAGAAAGCAGTCGACACAGTGATTCTTCATCATAAAGCCATTTATGGCTGCCGAAATCCTGAATAGATTCATAAAACGTCCTTACTATATTCGCATTGCGGCCTGGATTTCTTAGCCGCATCCTCATCTGAAGACGATCAGCCGCAAATACTGATCTGCCGCTCGAGTCTTGCTTTTCCGCCATGTAACGCTCAATCATCAATCCTAAATCAGGGACAGCTATTCTGATCACTCCATTTTTGCAAAGTACTCGATATCCCTCTCGCAACAAAGCATTCGCTTGCTCGAAATAAAGATGTTCCAAAATATGTGAAGCGTACACGCATTCAAAATGGTTATCTCGAAATGGCAATGGCTTCGTCAGATTCCATATGACGATATTTGTCGGCCATTCAACTGCGGCGTCTTCCTTCGAAACGAAACGGAGCTTCTTCAATGCTGAAAACAACGTTGGATGCTGTCGCAACCATGCGTTTCGTGATCCGTCGACATTAACCCAACCTTCAGGAGCTTTAAGACCACAACCTAGGTTTAGCTTTTTATACTGAGGAGCCAGTGTTCTGGGCATTATTCGCCGGCATCGGTTTTATTCTTTTCCATACTTTAGGGATGACCAATATTTGAAGCAATCTATCAAAGCTCTGCCACCCTTTCCTGTTGAGCAACTCGATCAAATACCAATGCCAATTTCGCTGTCAATGATTTTGCAGAATTTTGTTCGATAAGATCCAAGTTTATATTTCGTTCGTTTAAACCTTTCCTTTCGATGAATCGAACAAGGGTACTGTATACATCTTCTACGATGAGGTTCAGCGACTCAGCCGAATATTTCAAAAGCGTTCCAGCGCTACTTTGCTCAAGGAGTTTTGAACCGTCGCTTTCTTTATGGAACAAGGCAAAAAGGGGCCGTTTTGAATGAATGTACGGCAACAATCTTGAAGCGGTATAGTGAGGTTCGACAGAACCCAAAATCAATAGTCCGTCAGCCTGTAGCAATGATCGCAGGGCGTCAAGAAACGGTAGTCTTTCCGGGGTTTCGCTTATCACTTCCGATACCGACTTTGCATCAGCGCGTGGGAGCACCTGGAAATGCCCGGAAGCATCTGGTCGATAAGTTGTGCCAATGAAATGTACTTTAATCTTCGCAAATAAATCCGGATTGCGCTCCTTCATCAGTTTTAACGCATCCAGAAAGCAATCCAAAACAGGGTATGCCGCCTCCCACATTGCTCCCGTGTAGACCAATTTGAAAGTTCCGTTGCTAATGCCGAGAATCCCGGCAGACGGCTTTTTGTTCAGGTAATCAAAAACCTCGGGTTCTCCGCCGAACGGCAATGCCGTAAAGTCGGATCTCTTCAGCTTTTTGTATCGACGTAGAATGCCGTCGTTCGTGCCTTCAGAGACCGAAGTGATGTGTGCCGCCCCTTTGACTGCGAATGGTTCCAGCAAAAGAGCGGAAAGATGAGATAACCAGAGTTTCGTAAACGGCCGCGCATTGTTACTCAGCCAATCGGATACCCACGGATCAGTAAAATCCAATATGTACGGTACACCAAATTCAGTCCTGATGAGTCTTCCAATGAGTAATTGAAAATTGGGGGGACCGATCAGGTAAATGAGATCGACCTTGCGCTGACGGCATATTTTGCGCAGCGCCGTCCATAGGTGGAAAATCGAACGAAGCCCCATATCGCCGATGCCCCAACCATTCGGCTTCTTTGGGCGAAACGCCTTCGTCCGAATTACTTCTAAATCCTTCGGGAGAAGTTCCAGAGACTCGGGATCTAATTTCTCCTGGTAAAATTCTGGGCGAACTGTAAGAACGAGTGGGTTCCATCCAAACTCCGGCAGCCATCTTGCAAATTGCCTGGCGCGATGCGTGGGCGGGAGGCTGCTCGGCGAAAAATGCGGAGCTACAATAACAACAGACTTGGCCATTGTATCAGGCTCGGCCCTTATCCGTTTACCAAAGCAATCTTTGAGTCAGTTATTGGTACGCTGTTAATCGGTTGCCTCCCCAAAGCCCTGATCATCTCAGCGCCTATCTCCTCCAGACTCGGAGCGCTTGCCAATATGCCTATCACTTCTTTCCGCGCGGCCTCGGCATTAGTTCGATCGAGAAGGTCCAGAGCTTTTAATGCCATTTCCTTGGGAGTCGCCACTGTTGTCAGCTTGTGGTTCATAAATTCATAGCCGCGTATTCCCGCCGGAGTTGTCAGTAGCGGAATTCCCCAAGCTAATACGACGCTTACCTTTGTGCTGCATCCCATTGCGTAACAAAAGAGAGGATGTATGAACGCGTTCCATGTGCTTACTTCCTCACGCAATCGGCTCTCGTCCTCAATCGCTCCCAGATAATCGACAAACGGATATTTCGAAGCGGCCGCCTTGCAAACTTCTTCAGACCGGCTAATCAGCCGTATTCGCACAACTCCGTTCGCCAGCGATTCGAACTCTCGCAAAAAAAGCCAAAACCCCTCCTCGTTTGGGGGGTGGCTCATAGTACCGATAAATCCCAACCGATTACCCGACGGTTTCCAATCAAGAATGGTCGGAACGACGGACCTGGGAACGGCCGAAACCGATTTCGCGCCAAGCCAGCGACAAATCTCTGCCTCAAACGGAGCCAGGCAAAAAACATGGTCGAATGCCGACAATTCCACAGCCTCTAACTGCAGCATAGCTCCGACATTGTTCCAATTTCGATGGGCCCCGCGAAGACCATTGTCCGATTCCGCAATTCGGACCGCGTGGACTTCATCCACCGAGGCAAGCCCATGTGATAACAGCACCAGCTTAATATTCTGCGTCAAGTTCCGGCGCAAAGCCCTGCCCAATGGGATCAGATCATTTAGATTTAAAAATACAAACTCGGGTGAGTTGATTCTTGCTGCTTCGATGATCCTGTCCAGCAACACGGGATCGAAGTGATCGTGATACGGTCGAGGATAGAGTTTCCGACGAACTCTTGTCAGAAATCGGCGATCCGTTCCAAACCGCACGCAGGTTAGATCGAATCCGCCAAGCTGAAGCGCTTCGAAATACTCTCGCGAGCAGACTTGCTGGCCGCCGCCGCCGTCCGCAAGCGACTCCTCGTGAGTGACAAACAATGCCGGAATCATTTGTTATTCACAATTTCCGATCAGGCCGCCTTTTGTAGCAACTCTGATATGAGCTGTCTTCGATAATCTGCCCAGGTCCACAGTCTGGCGGTGGCAAGCGCGTGTCTTCTCATATCCAAAAGCACACTCGGGTTGTCGATGCACCACTGCATTCGCTCGGCAAGCGCCTCAGGGCTTCTTGGCTCAATGATGAATCCGTTTTTGCCATTTTCAATCAAGTCGCGAGCTCCTGCGTTACGCGTCGTTATTACCGGAAGCCCTCGCGACAGCGACTCTGTAACAACTTCGCCAAACCCATCGCAAAGTGTGGGGAAGACCAGTACCGCGCTTTGCTCATAGGCCTTGAATAATTCACTTCGCGGCACCGAGCCATGAATAAAAACATTGTCTGGAGTGTCCTTTAGCAACCTTTCCGGGAGCATAGGTAAGCCGTAGAAATGAAGAGTTGCCGCACCGTTCGGATTCAAAAGTCGCCAAGCCTGAAGCAAATAGTGCGTCCCTTTATGAACGGATACCGGACCGGCATATATAAACTGAAGCGGACAGCTCAAAGTCTTCGGTAAAGAACTCTCCGGGATAGAGTCAGGAGCTCCCAGAGGCACACAGATGAATTTCTCCTTTGGGAGGCCAGTCTCTAAAAGCGAATCCATCGTTACAGATGAGTTTGTATGGATCAAATCCGCCTCGACCGCTTCCTGATACACTCGGCGGTTTCGAACAGAACGCAGCTTTAATACCTGTTTTGCAGTAGGCGTCATTAGATCAGGAAACGATTCGTATTCCGCGTCGACCCAGCGCTCGCGGAATTCTCCATACGGACTCAAAAAGGCCAGGACACTTTTCTTTCCACAGCGTTTTGCCGCGTGGATCGATAGCCGAGAGCCATGTTCTACTCCGAAGAAGCAATCAAAATCTCTTTTCAAAATCGCGCGCGCGCATTTTCTGTCCAGGTAATGATCGCCCTTCTCCCATACCCTGTCTTCTACTCTGCCGAGTTTCAGCTTGGAGATTGCGGTCCGCAAGCCTTCCCAGATCCACACCTTATCTATTATTGAATCAGGTATGTTGTTTATTCTCCGTCGATGGAGTTGTTTATCGACAGCGGGAAACGAGTCCGCTATTGCGCGACGTAATCTTTTCGCAATTGCCGTTTGGTAGTTATCGACAAGCCCGGTGTAAAACGCTCCCAACAACTCGGCTTCATGCAACGCTCTCGCGATATTCTGGACATGCGAATTATATGCGTATGTGCCTAATAGAACTTTCATGCCTGATCCCGGCAGTCGAGGTGCTTACTGAACCCCAGCGACCTGACTTCTAAGCCGAGATTTTTCAGGTAACCGCAAGCTATGCCTTTCAATCAATTGATAGAAGCACCAGGCGCAAATTACAGAAACCGCAACAAACACAATCGGCGTGATGATGGATGGCGAAAGATTACCATCGAAGACGATCTTACGAAACACGTAGAATAGCGGCCTGTGTATAGCGTATAAAGAATAACTAAAGACTCCTATTGAAGCCAGAAGCGCAAAATATTGCCGATTCCAGAAACGATTGCCTCCTTCACTCAAACTCCATACGAGAAGCGATCCAAACGAAACGGCGAACATGAATTCCGCGAAGTCGGGCATTTTGGCCAGAATCAGTACGCACCCAACAGCCCCACTGACGGCTGTCCATACCAGAACTCTCAGTCCCCTGAAACCTGTTGCCATCTTCCGGTATTGGCCTTCAGCGATTAGCAATCCTACCACCCACGTAAACCAGTACGGCACAAACGTGACGATCCCGAATTTAAAGACTCTATCCAGCAACACATAGAACAGGCTGATACCAAAAACTGCAAGAGTGATTTTTACCGGACCAATCCTTCTCAAAAAAAAGAGAAGCAACGGGTACAAAAGATAAAAATGCAGCTCGATTCCCAGTGTCCAGAGTGAAGCATTGGTTCCGTAAGGTGGCGCAAAAATGTTCTGGAATGAGAAAAAGTTCGCGATGAACGCCTTTAGAGAATCGTCGCCGCCCGGGAATGCCGAATTAGCACGGAGAAAATAGTCTCCCAGAGCAGTCAGCAGCAGGGCGCCCGCCAGCACTGGATAAATTCGCCACAATCGACGTTTAATATACCTTTTGAAATCGAATGGCGCTGCTGGATCCTGCGCCAGTCGCTTGGCGTTTGGCCTGTGAATACAATAACCGCTCAGGACAAAAAATAGTGGTACACCCAGAAAGCCGAACTTGAAAGGCGCGGTCGCATAACCCAGCAGCACAATCGGCGACAAGGTAAACCTGTTTAAGTGCCACAACTGACTTATACCGATCCAGGACACGTCTCTGGCATGAAAGAAAGCCACGCTCAGCGCTGCCAGTCCGCGCAAGACATCAATCGATGTTGACCGATCTGAAGATTCAGGTTGCTTCGCTGACATCATTTCAGGTTTATCAGAGGACACTACGCCGATTGATGATTAACAGAGTTGCCGAGCAGTCGTCCGTAAAGCGCTTCCATATCGTCGGCTACGTGTTCGGTCGTGCGAACCGGAGGAATCGTTTTCCTGAGCTCCCTGAGTTTTGTCGGGTTTTCCGCAAACTTCACAAGAAGAGAGCGCAATTCGTCAGCCTTTGTCGGCGTGAAAAAGAAACCACTTTCACCTTCTTTGACGAGTTCAGCGATGCCACCTCGCTTGCTCCCTATTACTGGCGTTTTGACCGCAAGAGCTTCGTAGATTACTTCAGGCCCCGACTCGAGCCAGAAGGAGGGAACCACAATCGCATCCCAGCTTGCTAACACTGAAGAGAGCGCCGAATCGCTGACATTTTCGAGAATTCTTACTCTTTTATCGGCCTCTGCAAGCTCTCGCAACTCTGTCATGAGCCGCTTCTGTTCAGGCCGTGCGGCAGGATCCTGAAACGTCCAACTGCAAACCTCAAATTCGAATTCTGAGGATTGTGGGACAGACTTCAGGGCGTCCACCAGCGTCTGAATGCCTTTTTCGGGACTAATTCTACCCAAATATCCAAATCGGGTAATTCCCTGCCGTTCAACGGGAGTCACGTCTGGGACCAATCTCAGACCGTGCCTTGAAAACACAACCTTATCTTTGGACACCCCATTGTTAAGAATCGAATCTTTTACCCATTCGCACACGGCCACGACGGCCCTTGCATTGGTTGTTGCCAGATTCCACAACTTGAATCTCTCATCAACCATTGCCGGGACCGACATAACTGATCTGAGTTTTCTCAGTGAGGGATACGGCTTTAGTTCGTCAAACGCCGATCTGTACCAGGTAATCGGTAACTTGGACATGGCGATAGCTACTGTCTTGGACATCCCCTTCCAGTGCAGAGTACAGTAGGTGCACCGTTCCTTGATCATCAGACCGTCGCAGACCTCTGTTCCCATATGTATGAGATCGCTGCGCGTGCACCCAGTGTTTGTTGAATGATATGTAAGTACTACCGGCCGATCCTCTTTATTAAAGGTTTCGATCAAATAAGATTCAAATCCGAGTTGCAATGGATGAACATGGATAATATCCGGCTGGACAAGATCGGCGACTTTTTTGAATTCCGTAATGAGAGTGGCAATCAATTTTTTGTCAAAGACGATATGTTCCATCGGAAATCGGGAAGAATTCACCCAGATCCGATACACGGTTGTGCCCAGATGCTCCTCAGTGGTAACGCGCGTTTCAGGCCCATTCTCATCTTTGAAGGGTTCCATATACGCAATATATGAGATGTGGCCTCGAGGCTTGAGAGCTTCCACCAGTCCAAGAACATAGGTTTCCGTTCCTCCAACCTGATTGGGAGGATAACCTATCGTGACCATAAGAATTTTCATACAGACTAGTTTGTAACTTGCTCCCTTTTTATGATCGAACCAGCTGTTTGCTCGATTGATGGCAGTCCTAGTTTTCTGCCGTCACGAATAGCGCGCGCCGCCCGCCACCCTCCTTGTACGCAGTAAACTAACGCCAGCACCATATACCAAGGACGATAAATATTGACGCGCCGAAAGACGCACGTTCGAAGACGGCCAAGCAACTCATGCCGTGAACGCCAACCGAAATTGCTCCAGAAGAAATAGCACCACGTATACCATTTATTGCTGTCAGCTATAACGAAGGTATTGACACCACCAGGCCGCTTGCCCCCGCTGGGTTCCTTCAAATGAATCAGCTTTGCCTCTGGATCATGGACCGATTTAACCCCGAGTTTTTTCATTCGGCACGAGAAATCTGTATCGTCCAGAAGAGTGTGAGTAAAATTCTCGTCGAAGCCACCAAGCTTTATTGCAATCTCGCGACGCAGCGAACCGTTGCAGGTTGAAAGAAGATAGCTGTCTACCCTTTTGTTGTAACAATGAGGCGTGTAAATCCAGCCAGTCAGCGGATGGCTGCAATCATCCGGCAATTCGTCTAATGGGACTTCTCCGGGTTCGAGGTAAAAACCGCAAACGGCTGCAATTTCCGGATCCATGTAGTTCCGCCAATGGGCACCAACAAAATCGCTGCCCATCTCCACATCGTCGTCTACGAAAAGGAGAACTTCTCCAGTCGATTCGGCGATTGCAGTATTGCGTGCTCGTTGAGCGTTGGGTTGCGCCTGGTATATGTAGATGATCTGGTTCCTGTCGATCAGATCCTTTAGAAAGCTGCTGGTCTTTGCGTCATGCTCGCGCGATTGATCGATAACGATAATCTCTTTTGGTCGCGGGTCCTGTGCGAGCAGACACTCCAGGGTCTTGCTTAAAACAGCGTCACGGTTGTATGTCGGAAGAATAACGGAAACGTCTACCGTCTTCTTTTCGGCGTTCATTGTTCCTGTAATTTACGGCAACGCCTCCGCAATCAGCCACGGGTCGGGCTGTTTGCTTTCGTCGCGGCTTTCCATTTCTCGCTGAAGAATCTGATGCGATTCTGGCAACAATTTACTTTGGCCTCTGTTCACTTCATAAATCCGGCTGAAACCAGCCTCAGTTAAAACCTCGGAGAGGAAGCTCTGGTCGAACATCAATCGATGCTGATCACCGCAAAGCATTTCATTAAAGAACCGCCCACCAATGGAATTAAACTCCTGCGGAAACTGACTGAACCATTCATTACGGTTCTGATGATAAGCAATTATCGCCGATCTCAAATTTGGAACGGCGATGCGCATGCCGCCGTCTGGCCGCAACACTCGTCTGCATTCAATCAGCAGAGGTTTCAATTCGTTCAAGTAAAGGTGTTCGAAGAAGTGACATGAATAGATCAACTTGACGCTTCCGGATTGAAAGGGCAATCCGTTCCTGACATCCAGCCACATATCAGGCCGATGCATGAAATTGCCATCGATATTGATCCAGCCATCGAATTGTGATTTGCCGGAGCCGATGTTTATGCAGATATCACCTGACTTCGGCGCCGTGATTCTGTATCGGAATTGATTTGCTTTCAGTACCGGCACCCAGGCGCTATACCATCGGTCTTTCCATTTCTGCGCAATCACAATTTATTCCCCTGCTGCCGTTTTGACCTCTGTAGTTTTTCCCAGCGCGTTTCGATACAAACTGGAAATCTTTGTCGCGATCTCTTCAGTCGTTTCAATTGGCTTAATGTTTTTGCGAAGCGAACCCAGCAATCCCGTTTCTTCAACCAATCGCCTCAGACATTTTGCCAGGGCTGCGCTGTCACCTACGGGAAATGTTAAACCGTTAACGCCATCTTCAACCAAATCGGTCATTCCGGCTGTGTCGCTGCAAATCACCGGGCATTTGCACGCAAGCGCCTCACTCATCGTAATCGGAGAGTTTTCATACCAGGTCGACGGAACAACCAGCACATCCAGATTCCGATATGCTTGTGGTACGCCTTCCCTATCCAGGGAACCACGTATCTTTATGCGACCGTCTTCTTTTATAAAGGATTGAATTTGCTCAGAGTATCCCGGCACTCCGGCCTCAGCCGGGCCAAATATCTGAACCTCGATCGGATATTCCCTCGGCAGTTGCTTAACTGCATCGCAAAGGACATGGATTCCCTTTAGCGGATGAAACCTGCCGATATACCCAATCCGCAGAGCCTTGTGGCCGTTGCCGTTCGTTGAGAACTCTAGCGGTTTGACATCCGTACCGTATGGAACAAAGTGAATTTTCGATTCCGGCACTTCGTTGGCAATATAGAACCGCTTCATTATTGATGAAGGCGCGATAACACCGGTAATGTCCTTTGAAAACGATATCCGCTGCGCATCTATTTGAGTTGTAATCGTTCTTTCCCCCAGGGCAGGAAGTCTGTCCTGGTTAAGCAGCTTTATAGGTATATTGCGAATTCCAAGCTCAACGCCCGCTGGAATCAGTCTGGCCATTGTGGCCAGCCCGCGTTGGTTCCTGGAGTAGGAATTACGGCTACACTCCTCGCAATCAGAGCCCCTGGTTCCAGGCACGCATAGCTCAGTACCATTGCGCATCAAGTCGAAACGCCTGCAAAAATAACTGAACTCCAATGCAGTCAGAAAAACAGGAATGTTCAGATTGCGAGCCGCTGGAATTAAGCCGAGCAGGTTACTAAACAAAAATAGATGCAAGATGTCGGCATTTTGTTCAACCAGCCATTTGTCAGCCCAATCGGTTAAACTGTCGTCGCGATGATATTTGGAAAGATTTTTCGGAACACTTATGTAATCGATTGCGACATCTGAAAATTCACTCCGGCGAATATATTTCGTTTTATCGACTGTTCCGTCAACAGTCAGAATCGAGACATCGTGCCCCTGCTTCTTAAAAGCCTTTGCCAGGGCGAGCATATGAACTTCGCCCCCGCCGATTGATTGAGGCAGCGCATTTCTACTGGCCAGAATTATACGCATTCTTTATTATTTTAAGACAATCGCCGTCAAACTCGTTTACTGTTGTTACGCGTTAAATCGACAGTAGACTGTATGTGCCGCATGACCCTCATCAACCATTGCCTCATCAATCGTTGCAATTTGGTATCCGAGATCTGTTAGCCATTTCCTGACAGCGTCGGAGGTGCTGTTAAAAAAAGGCAGAAACTTATGATGGACTTCGATCACCAAAATCGGTTTATGCTTTAACAGCGTTTTCTCCATCCCACGCAATGCTTCGTGCTCGGCGCCCTCGATATCCATTTTGATGATGTCGACCTTGTCGATGCCTAACTCGCCGATTAAATCATCAAGACGTTTTATATCGACTTTGATATCCCTTGCGCCTCCTTCGTCTTTTGTCAGGCTGATTCGCGATGCGTTGAAGGGATCTTCCAGGTAGACCACGCCCTCCTGATTGCCCAGAGCGTATTCAGAAATAAGGATGTTCTCGTATCCGTTTGCTGAAATGTTATGGCGAAGCCTCTCCCTGGCTTTGGGAATAGGCTCAAATGCGACGACGGATCCTTTTGGCCCGACTAACCGGGCCAGGTTAAGCGTGTAGTAACCAATATCCGCGCCAATATCCAGGGCGGTCATACCAGCTTTCGTATTCTGTTCGATGACCTCGGTTACTTCCGGCTCCCAAATGCGATCCGTATATAACGCTCGACCGATCCGGTTTTTCCTTGGGCTGAAGACCTGCAGTGTGTGATGGCCGACTTTTATTGAAACATCGCTGTCGGGATATTTAAGCTCCGATATTTTCTGCGCGGGAGTAAACACATAATTCAGCAGAAACCTTCCCACACCAGCGCGTCTAAGAATTGTTCTCACTTGCATAATTAGTAGGCGTTACAAATGCGATTTAATTAATCCGGGAGGTCTTCAACATCATTTACACAAGATCAGCGAAAGTCTTTTCCATTCGACGAAAATAGTATGCTCCACTGATAAGGATCACCACCGCGGCAAGAGACGAAACTCCAATAGCGGGTCCTGGCGGATTCGTGGAGTTTAATAACGACCAGCGAAAACCTTCGACAACTCCGACCATCGGGTTAAGACCATACACAGTTCTCCACGGCTCTTTCAGCAAAGAGCTTGGATAGGCGATCGGTGTCGCGAACATCCAGAATTGAACGACAAAAGGAACTACATAACGGATATCGCGAAATTTAACGTTCATTGCGGATAGCCACAACCCGACTCCCAGACACGTAACAAGACTCAGGAATAGAAATACCGGAAACCATATCATCCTGGATGATGGTACGATTCCGTAATAAAAAATCATCGCCATCAACAAGAGAAACGACAGTGCGAAATCCACTATGCCCGATACAACCGAAGCGAGAGGGATCAGCAACCTCGGGAAATAAACCTTTGTTATAAGATTCGAGCTGGTGATCAAGCTGTTTGCCGCAAGGCTTAATCCATTCGCGAAGAACGTCCAAGGGACTAACGCGGTCATCGAAAAGACCGGGTACGGAATGCCGTCTGACGGAACCTTGGCCAATCTTCCAAAAAAGAGACTGAATATCAGCATCGTCAGCAAAGGCTGGATCAACGCCCAGGCCGCTCCAAGAACTGTTTGTTTGTATCGGACTTTTATGTCGCGCCAGACCAGAAAATAGAGAAGCTCGCGATATTCCCACAATTCATGCAGTCGCAGAGATATCCAGCCTCTTGAAGGCTCGATTTTTACGATGGGAACAGACTCCTGCTCTTTCGTTGCGCTTAGTGATAAGGAGGCCCTGGTTTCTGTGCTCATTAATATGGGTAGGATTCTAGGAACAAAAAGCGATAAGTGTGATCCTGCCGGCGAACTCCAACGATGCTTATGTGCTTATGTCTTCGCGGGCTATGCCTTTTCGCTATACGGAAAGGCTCCTGATCTTTCGTGAAGTTTAAACATTTCAATCGCCCCAATGGCGACCAGTGAAAACCGTGGGTGGAGCGAAGCGACACCCACGGCTAAGCAAGAAAATTCTTTTGAGTCTGAAAGACTCAAAGTGACGGACGAGAACTCAGCCGGTTCCTGTCAAATCCTGAACGGCCGCTTAAGACTGTGCCTGCTCTTCCCCCTCGGAGGTGTCACGCGAGTAATAGTATCCGTACTTGTAGTAGTAATCGTAGTAGTAGCTGCTGCCAGCGTCGACCTTGTTCAAAACAACGCCGAACACTTTTGCGCCGACGTTCTGAAGCATCTGGCGCGCTCGCATCGCAATGTTGCGCGACGTTTGGCCTCCCTGGACGACCAGGACTACGCCATCGACAGATTTCGCCAGGATCAATCCGTCAGACACTGTGGCTACAGGCGGTGAATCGATGACTATGTGATCATATTTGCTGTCGAGCTCGCGCAGACCCGCGGACATCCTCGAAGAGGTCAGCAATTCTGAAGGATTAGGCGGCGTCGGCCCGCAGGGAAGAATTTGAATGCCGGCAGCCGTTTCCATAATCAGCCCGTCCAGATCGGCTCCACTTGCGAGGAACGTGCTGAGACCGCGTTTATTCATAACACCCAATGCCTTATGACAGCGCGGACGCCGCATGTCAGCATCGATCACCAGGACCCTGGCGCCCGTTTGCGCCAGCGCTATTGCGATATTGATTGCTGTTGTGGTCTTACCTTCCGATGGCTGAGCGCTGGTCACCAAAATCGTCTTCGGCGTGTGATCCGCCAGCGACAACAAAACTGATGTGCGCAGTGACCGATAGGCCTCTGCGTATCCGGAATCCGCCGAATGCTCGCTAATCAATTCAGCGGATGTGCTCGGCCCGCCTGCCCCTGTTCCCAGCAATCGACGCTTGTTCAATGTCCCTAGCGCCGGAATAATTCCCAGTGCCGGCAATTGAAGGATCCGGTTTACATCGTCAGTCGTCTTCAGTGTGTTGTCCAGGTAATCCAGCAGGAACACCAAGCCGATTCCAAATCCTAACCCCAGAATGCCACCCATCATCAGATTTCGGGTAACGGGCGGATAAGATCGAAACTGAGGAATCTGCGCCGTATCGACTATTCTCGCAGAGGGATCCTGTAAACCCATCGACAATTGCGCTTCTTTCAGCCGCTGCAAGAGGTTGTTGTACAGTTTTTCGTTGGCGTCAGCGTCCTGCTTTAATAGTTCGTATTGGACAGTCTGACCATTTTCTTCCAACGCGACAGTGCGCTCATGTTCAAAAAGCTCTTTCCGCTTCTGCTCGTTCAGCTTGGCAGTGTTGTAGTCCGCTTCGAGTTTCGCCAGCGAATCATGACTTACGGTTGTTTTTGTATTTTCTATCTCCTTCTGGATAGCAGTCAAGGCTTCCTGCAGGGCTTGGACCTGAGGCGACGTTGGTTGATATTCCTGCTCTGCATCGAGTAACTTTTGGTTCAACTCCGTTCGCTTTGCCATTAGAGCTTGTAGCGTAGGATTTGGCGTATCCGTCATGCTAACGAGGTTATTCTCTTTCGCGAGAAGGTATTTTGACTCAATAGCCATGCGGTTGGACTCCGCATCCATATATTGTTTGCTTAATTGAGCAACACGGTCCTGCTCGACCGTAGAGGCGGTCCCCTTGTCTCCCGCCGGCATCATCGTCAAAATAGGATGTTCTTTGGCGTAGTCAACCAGCTTTACCTGCGACTCCTCCATCTTGGTCTTCAGTCCGCCAAGCTCGCTCTGCAACCATTCTGCTGCGTGGGACGTGGTGTTGGTTCGAGTCTCCAGATCATAAGAAATAAACTCAGTACATACGGCGTTGAGCACTTCCGCGGAGAGTGTTGGACTGGAGCTTTCAAACGCCAGATCGATCAGACGACTTCCGCGGCGAGGCTTAACCGATAATCCGCCAGAGACGAACCCTATCAGGCCTTTTCTTCTCGCTTCGATCTGCTCTTCCGTCGCCGACGGAGGAAGTGGACCGCCGACCTCGGGCCGCTGAACCAGGTTCATTTTTTTAACAACTCGTTCCGCCATTGCTCTGCTGGACAAGATATCCATTTGGGTCTGGATATTGGAGGTAACTTCCTGCACCCGCAGATCCTGAACGCCGTATCCTGCCTGCGGCAGGTAGGCAGACGAAGGCAGGTTTGTAACGATACTTGCCGTAGCTGTATATCTCGGCGTTAACCTGTAAGTGGCAACAGCAACAAACGTGAAGACGAGGGCAAAAGCTCCGACAACGATCCATTTCCGCGCCATTATCAAACGCCAGTACGCCAGCAACTGGTTTTCAGTCTCTACGTTTGTTCCAGCGCCGTATTGGTAACTGTTAATCGGAGACGGCACCTCCAATGCGCTCTCTTCGGCTCTTATTATTGCCAATGGCTTGTCAGGCATATTTCAACTCCAATTTGCATTTGTCGTGCGGGCGGAAACAACTGGCAACCGCGTTCAATTAATAAACTAACTGTCTGGCAACAGCGGGATTCACAAGCATCGATTGGGATAATCCCTTGAATACTTTCTTCACCCCGGACGACGGTACGAACACGACGTCACCTTCCTGTAAAATCGGATCTGACTTGAGGTCACTTTGAATCTTATTCAGATTGTATACCATCGGCTTTTGGTCACCTTTATCCGACATTCTATAGACTTCAATCTGGTCTCTCTTTGCCTCATATGGAGTTCCTCCGGCCATTGAAATTGCATGTAACAATGTCAATCGGCCGAACTGACCAGTCAATAGGATGGAAGTCGGTGCGGTCACCGCTCCGGTCAGGAATACCTTTCCACCTTCGGGCACCTCAATGGTTTCGCCAATGTGCACATACCGATTTACTGATGGGTCTCCGCTCTCCAGTTGTTTTACATCGATTCTTTCAGTTGGTTCGCTGGCGACGAAAGGTTCAGGTTCATCGCAGCTCACAACAGGCCCCGACGGATGGACGACAGTAATATACGGTCCTGCGGTAGGCGCCAGACCTCCCGCCTCATTAATCAGATCCATCAAGCGGGCTCTGCGCTGAAGATAAAATTGAGTCGGAGTTCTGACCGAGCCAACAACTTTGACTGGTCTCGACTTGTAGTCTTTCACCGTGACACTCACAAGCGGTCTTCTAAGAATAGTCAGCAGCGTCTCCCGAACCATATCCTGAATTTGCTGTTCCGTTTTGCACGTGACGTTCAACTGCCCATCGAAGAAAGGAACCCTGATATTTCCATCTCCTCCAACCTGGAGCGTTGTTGTGTACTCAGGATGGTTGAAGACTTTGACGTCCAAGACATCACCCGGGCCTATTTGATAGACTCCGGGGGTACCAGCCGTGACAACAGTATTGACGGCAGGGCTGCTGTTCGGACCGGAGTTTTGCTGAGCATAAAGAACAGATCCGAACAGAACACAGATCAAAAATACTATGGACGATCTTAAAAATAATCTCATGCTGTACCTCCTGTACTCACTGTCGACTGGTGAATAGCGGGACATGTTTCAGGAATCTTACCTAACAAGCCTGCGTATTATATATTAACCGTTTCAAAATCTGAACACCCGCGGGAAAGTTTGTTGAGGCCTTTCACGCCTGTACCAGTCAATCCACTGCTGCCATATCTAACCCGGTCTGGCCAATCATTTTCTCTATCGCACAGCAGACACATACCAGAACCATAAACGTCAATCCGGTTGAATATATCTGAAGATTAAAATCGAACAAGCTGTGAATCAGAATCGCGGAGATTCCAACGATTGCGCCAAAATGGACTCCGCCGATATACCCGCGCGCTTTTCGAAATGTACGATAGTTTCTAGTCGCGAAAATAATCAGGCCTGTTAGAACAATCAGGCTTCCAATAATTCCCGTGTCCGCAAGAATCTGCAGATAATCGTTATGCGCATAATCTGTTACCAGATTGCCTTTCAACCTGGAAAATCGAGGGAAACTGACCCCGTATGCACCGAACCCCAGTCCGGCCACTGGATTTTGTTTTGACATTTCCAGGGTGGCTCGCCATATCTCTCCGCGGCTGCCGAGATTTTGATAAGTCTGCTGATCGCTGAGTGTCGTAAGTGAATACCCAAGGGCATCTTTGTTGATCCACAGCGCGGCGCCAAATATTCCCACTACCAGAACTACGACGCCTACTGCAGCTTTCAGAACTCTTAGCCTTGACGATCCGGACGCATATCCGGGAATCTGTTTCCGGGTTTCTTTCAAACTGCTCAGGACAACGGCAATGACGACCGCTCCTGCCAGACTTACAACCCCACCGCGCGAACGCGAGATGACGATTGCTGTCCCAGTCACCAATACAAATAAAGCAAATATAATCTTACGATCATTGCGAACAGCGCCGCCCAGCAGCATTCCCAGGGCAAGTCCGAATGGCAGCTCGAAGTATCCGGCGCCGTGGTCTTTATTTACGAATGGACCCAGTGCTTTGTACGGCGATTCTCTCAGCCAGTATATCTTATTGTCCCACGTCAGGTCCTGGATGATAGCGATCAACGCCAGGGCAGCCCCAACGATTATTATTACCAGAACCAGAACATTCAGCCGCTCTCTCGATTGAATCAGATTGAATGCGAGAAAACCGCAAAATCCCACCGACAACAGTTTGATCAGCGACGCCCGGGTTGAGTTGGGATCGAGTGAGATGGAGTGCCAGGCGCTGGTCTGTCCAAGCAACGACGCATCTATACCCGAAATGTTCGTACCCGGAAATATCGGCAGCGTTTGAATCAAGACATAAAGAGCGAAAATCGCAAATGGAATGAACAGGACGTGGAATCGTAATCGGTCACCTGTGACCACCTGGCGGACAGCCAGAACCGCCAGCGCCAGAAACGATATGAATTCGAAATCCAGAACGATTATGGTATCGGTCGAACCATATAGGATCGGCGACAGCGCCACTGCGCCACAGACATATACAAACAGCACCTTGTCCGTTACGACTGAAAATCGGGACCCGCTGGTGCGTGATTCGATGGCCGCGGTTTTAGGGTGCAAACAAATCCTTAGCGTGGCTCAATCTGATTTCCGATACACTACCGGCGACCAGGTTAAGCCGCGTGGGAAATCTCTTGCGAGACAAGGAGTTAATAAAGGTCTAAGCTACGTTTTTTCTCAGTAGAAGCAGGATATTATAGGGTCGCCCGCAAGTTGTCAATTCCTTCCTGGAATTATTCTTAAGGCAAGTTTATCAACTATTTACAATGAAGTTTTGTGAATCAGTCTGCCAAAATCTTGGCGGCTGAAATTTCCCCGTCATTTCTAATGATCAATTTGATGAATCCTATCCGTGTAACGATCTTCAATCGTTCCATCTGATGTCGCACGTTATCCAACATAAGAACCAAATCCGCCTGTTGACTCACGAGAAAATCTAAACGAAAGAGTATTCGTTGACTCATCCAAAAATCTAATTGAACGATATCCTAAATTTGCCCTTAAAAGAAACTCTTCAATCGCCTTTTCTCTTATATTTATATCCAGTAGTAGAAGCTGTGGGAACTGTGGAAAACTCGCTTCGAGTTTTCCAAGGGCTTGTGGGAAAGTGGGAAAACATGCTTTTCGTTTTTCCACTTTTCCATCAAGCGCGTCAGTTTCCACAGCTTTCTTCCTCCCCATCGCGCCTATCGATGCCCAAGGCGACTGCTGCCGTTAACAGGCGAGCCGGCTCTGTTCAGTCTCTTCCTGGCCGCAGCCTGCTCTTTAACCGGTAAAGTGCTCAGCTTCTGTTGTAATCGACCGATCTCTCGCTTCAGTTGCGCCGGGTTGAGTTGCTGATACTGTTTTCGCAATCTTCGCTTGCTGCTTTCAGAAACATCTTTAGAACTCAGCACTCGCTGATAAGGTGTACGAGGCTGGTCATAATACTTCCTCACTTTGCTGCCGATCCGCTCCTTGCCGGTCAGTTTCATCACCGGCAAAAAGAAATTGCTGTAAAGCGCCATCTGATCATAGAGTTCATTGAGCACGCTCAACTGCTGCGCACTATCGTAGCGCCCATAACCTACCGTTCTTCTGACTATCGTGTAGTTCTTCTGTTCCACATAGCAGTTGTCGTTCTTGCGATGAGGTCGGGAGCGGGTGAAGGTCAACTCCTCCCGCTGACAATAGGTCAGCAATGGCGCATTAATGAATTCGCTGCCGTTATCT
>Ga0070741_10006409_pt1 | contig 25295 bp, 11 predicted proteins | sample Coa_R1_4_FD_66440 | JGI IMG/M metagenome (GOLD analysis project Ga0070741, IMG submission 66440) | Surface soil microbial communities from Centralia Pennsylvania, which are recovering from an underground coalmine fire - Coalmine... | ecosystem: Environmental > Terrestrial > Soil > Unclassified ... | reverse complement strand
CGGCAGTGCACCGACGGGCACGGTCAACTTTACCGACGGCGGCGCGTCCATCACCGGCTGCAGCGCGATCACGCTTGCCGGCGGCGGCAACACGCCGACCGCGAACTGTAGCACCAACGTTCTGTCCGCCGGAACGCACAGCATCGTGGCCACGTACAGCGGCGACAGCAACAACGGCGGCTCGGCAAGCTCGGCGCTATCGCAAACGATCAATGCCACGTCGTCGCTCGCCAATCTCGGGTTCGAGACGCCGAGTGTTGGTGGCGGTTATCAGTACGCCCCGGCCGGCGCAAGCTGGACCTTCGGTGGCGGCGCCGGCATTTCGGCGAACGGCACCGCGTTCACCAGCGGCAATCCCGCCGCGCCGCAAGGTGCGCAGGTGGCCTTCTTGCAGGGATCGGGTAGCAGCGTCGCCCAAACCGCGAGTATCAACGCCGGCCAGTACACCGTAACGTTCAAGGCAGCCCAGCGCGGCAATTATCAAAACGGCACCCAAGTCGTGCAAGTGAACGTGGATGGTGTCGTAGTCGGCCAATACCAGCCGCCCGGTACGAGCTATACGACTTACCAAACGGCGCCGTTCACCATTTCCGCGACGGGGAATCACACGTTGTCCTTGGTTGCGAGCGGCACGGGCACCGATTTCACGGCGTTCGTCGACGACGTGCAGCTCGCACCTTGACCCGCAACGGTGTTGCAAGCATGGCAGCAACGCCAGACCGGATGGCGGGTTGTAACTAACAACATCGCGGCCGCTTCAGGCGAGACTTGACAGAATCCGTGCTGTGCGCGCCTTGCGCTAGCAGCGCGCACAAGCTAGTCTGATCGCGGGTCGAACAACTCATATCCTACGCACCACGTCGGAATTGCGTCAGTAGGCGCAATACCGGCGTACCTCCGCGCCTGTTTCGCTGACGGCAAATCATTTGTGTTTGCCGCAGGGCCGTGGCGAGCTTTCACGCGCATGGCCGCCGCACCACGATCGCGACAGTCTGCAGCGCCTGATCTTGTTCCGAAAATCGATTTACACGATGTCACGCGTGCAGCGGACTTGCCGGTTTCTGATCGCCATAGGCGTTGCGTTCGCCGCTTTGTTTTGCACGGCCGCGATTGCGGGTGCACCACGGCCGGATCATGTCGTCATCGTCGTCCTGCAAGAGCGGAGCGCGTCCACGGTGTACGGCAATTCAGCAATGCCATACCTCAACTCTCTCGCGGCAAACGGCGCGAAGATGACGAACGCGCGCTTTTCGCAGACGCCCTACCACACGTGGAATCCTGGCTTGCCTGCGCGACCGGCGCAGCCGAACGTGCTGTACCTGCTCTCCGGCAATGAACAGGGCGTGCTGCCTTCCTGGTTCCAGGATTCGTCCTCGCCGTACATGGGCAGCGCAACATACGCACAAGACGGCACACCACTCTCGCAGCCGACACCGAATACGGCCGTCGGGATCGGCGACAATCTGATTCCTGCCTCGCGGCGCCCATTTGTCACCCCGAACCTCGGGGCCGCCATCATCGCAGCCGGCCGCACGTTTGCGAGCTTTTCGGAATCTCTGCCCTATCCGCATTACGACGGAACACAGGATCCGGATGGCACCTCGGACAATTACCGTCGCCGGCACAACGCGTCGATCAACTGGATCAATCTCACCGGCAACTCGGTGCCTTCCGACAAGACGCGCTTCGTCTTGCCCGTCGGTTCCAATCTGGCATTCACGCCCACACTCGATCCGATCGATACGCAGAAGTATCGTGGCTTCGCAAAGGACGGCGACGGCAACGCGCTGGATTTTTCGGCTCTCCCGGCCGTATCGATCGTAATCCCGAACGAGCAGAACGGTGGCCATTCGAGCTCGGATGCCGCTATTGACGCGTGGCTGCAGACGAACATCAAGCCGTATGCCGATTGGGCAAAGGCCAACAACAGTCTGTTGATCATCACCTTTGACCAGGATGGCGCAACGGATTCGTCTCACGGAGATCCGAATGTAACGGGCATCGATCGCATTGCAACGGTGTTCTATGGCGAAAAGATCGTGGCGGGCGTCTACGACGAGCCAATCGATCACCTGAACGTATTGAGCACCGTTCTGGATCTGCATGGCGCTCTCGACACATTCAAGCAGGATTTCAGCGCTGCATATGGAACTACTCCGGAAGCAGTTCGGCAGTCCGCGAACCTACGCGCCATTGTCGACGTATTTGGCGCAGGGCCGGCGCTGACGGCACTGCAGGAACCGCCATACACGACATCGACCAGCCTGAGCTCGTCCGAGAATCCAGCGACCGCGGGCAACAGCGTGACGTTCACCGCATCGGTGAGCGGGAGCTCTCCAACAGGTAACGTCAACTTTACAGATTCCGGTACAGCGCTTTCCGGGTGCAGCAATCAGGCGCTCACCGGAAGCGGCAACACCAGAACGGCAACGTGCAACATCAGTACTCTCGGCGTGGGTGTGCACAGCATCGTCGCGGACTACGTGGGTGATGCAGCCAATGGTGCATCCACCAGCAGTGCGCTATCGCAGGTCATCAAGAGCGCTCAGGTTTCAACTACAACCACGCTGGCCAGCTCGCTCAATCCAGCGACCGCGGGCACTACGGTCACCTTTACGGCAACGGTAACTGGCACTGCACCGACCGGCAATGTGACCTTCACCGATGGCGGTAACACAATCAGCGCCTGCAACACCGTCGCGCTCGCGGGCAGCGGTAATACGCGTACTGCGACCTGCAGCACCAGCAGCTTGGCAGTCGGCACGCATAGCATCGTGGCGAGCTATGGCGGTGATGCCACCAACGCAGGCTCCACCAGTTCGACCCTGTCGCAGGTCATCAATAGCGCGCAGACCACGACCACCACCACGCTCGCCAGCTCGGCCAATCCCGCCGTGTTGGGCAGCACGGTCACCTTCACCGCCACAGTGAATGGCAGCAATCCGACCGGCAACGTCAGCTTCAGCGATGACAGCAATGCCATCGCCAGCTGTAACGCCGTAGCGCTGACCGGCAGCGGCAACAATCGCGCCGCAGCCTGCAGCATCAACACGCTCGGCCTTGGCACCCACAACATCACCGCCAGCTACGCCGGCGATAGCGCCAACACCGCTTCCAGCAGCAGCGCGCTGGCCCAGGTGATCAATCCCGCCACCAGCAGCACCAGCCTCGCCAGCTCGTCCAATCCGGCGAGTGTCGGCAGCAGCATCACCTTCACCGCCATGGTCACCGGCTACGCGCCCACCGGCACGGTGCGGTTCAGCGATGGTGGCGTCGTCATCGCCGGCTGTGATGCGGTGAGCGTGAGCGGCACCGGCAACACGGCCAGCGCGCCCTGCAGCAGCAATCAATTTTCCGACGGCACGCACAGCATCGTCGCTACTTACAGCGGTGATGGCAATAACAGCGTCTCGAGCAGCACCACGCTCGCCCAGGTGATCGATCACGGCGGCAGCAGCAATGTCGCCCTGGGCAATGCTGGCGCCGGTGCTACGGCATCCACCACGGCCACTGGTTTTCCTGCCAATGGCGCCAGTGATGGCGACCACCTCGGCAACAACTGGGGCAACGGCGGCACCTGGCAGGGCAGCAGCAACAGTCTTCCGGACTGGTTGCAGATTGATTTCGCGGGTCTGAAGACGATCCAGGAAATCGACGTTTACAGCATCCAGGACGACTACAACGCGCCGGTGTCGCCTACCGACAAAATGACCTTCACTCAGTACGGGGTCAGCGCTTTCCAGGTGCAATACTGGGACGGCACTGCCTGGGTGACGGTGCCGGGCGGCACGGTCAGCAATAACGACAAGGTGTGGCGCCGCTTCACCTTCCAGGACATCACGACCGATCGCATTCGCATCTATATCACCGCCATCGCTGGCAGCTCGGCGCAGCTGGCCGAGGTCGAAGCCTGGGCGCGCAATGCCGCGACCGTCAGCACCACCACTTTGAGCAGCTCGCTCAATCCAGCGACCGCGGGCACTACGGTCACCTTCACGGCCACCGTCACCGGCACGGCACCGAGCGGCAATGTCAGCTTCAGCGACGGTGGCAATGCCATCATTGGTTGCGACGCACAGGCGCTCTCCGGCACCGGCAATAGCAGGACTGCAACGTGCAGCACCAATAGCCTCGCGGCCGGCACCCACAACCTCACCGCCAGCTACGGCGGTGACGCCAACAATGCGAGCTCTACGAGTAGCACGCTATCGCAAATCATCAATAACGCGCAGACCGCGACTACGACCACGCTGGCCAGCTCCGCCAATCCGGCAACCGTCGGCACCACGGTCACGTTTACGGCCACGGTCGATGGCAGCAATCCGACCGGCACCGTCAGCTTCACGGATGGCAGCAATGCCATCGCCAGTTGCAATGCGGTCTCTTTGAGCGGCACCGGCAATACCAGGACGGTCACCTGCAGCACCAGCAGCCTCGCGGCCGGCGCCCACAACATCACCGCCACCTACGGCGGTGACACCGACAATGCGAGCTCGACCAGTCAGGCACTCAGCCAAGTCATCAATGCCCTGACCAGCACGACCACCACGCTCGCCAGCTCCGCCAATCCAGCAACCGTCGGCACCACCGTCACGTTCACCGCGACCGTCACTGGCGCGGCACCAAGCGGTAACGTCAGCTTCAAGGACGGCAGCAACGTCATCACCGGCTGCGATGCCCAGGCGCTCTCCGGCACGAGCAACTCCAGAACTGCAAGTTGCAACACCAGCAGTCTCGCGGTCGGGAGCCACACCATCGTGGCGAGCTATGGCGGCGATGCCAACAACGCAAGCTCTACGAGTAGCACGCTGTCGCAGGTCGTCAATAACGCGCAGACCGCGACCACGACCACGCTCGCCAGCTCCGCCAATCCCGCCGGTTTGAGCACTGCGGTGACATTCACCGCCACGGTCGCCGGCACGGCGCCGACCGGCAACGTCAGCTTCAGCGACGGCAACACTGTCATCAGCAGTTGCAATGCCATGGCCGTAAGCGGCAGCGGCAACAGTCGCACGGCCGTGTGCGCTATCAGCACACTTGCCGTTGGCACGCATGACATCACGGCCAGCTACAGCGGCGATAGCGCCAACACCGCGTCCACTAGCGCGGCGCTGCAGCAGGTGATCAATGCCGCAAGCAGCACAACCGCATTGACGAGTTCGGCCAACCCGACCAGCGTCGGCAGCACGATCACCTTGACGGCTACTGTCGGTGGCTATGCACCTACCGGTACTGTGAGCTTTAGCGATGGCGGCAGCACCATCAGCGGCTGTGGTGCGGTGAATGTGACTGCTAGCGGCAACACGGTGAGCGCCACCTGTAGCACTAACGAGTTCTCCGACGGCAGCCACAACATCGTCGCGAGTTACAGCGGCGATGCCAATAACGCTGCCTCGAACAGTACCGCGCTAACCCAGGTAATCGATCACGACGGCAGCAGCAATGTCGCGCAGGCCAGCGCTGGTGCCGTGGCCAGCTCCTCGACCACCACCACCGACTTCCCGGCGAGCGGCGCCAACGACGGCGACCACCTTGGCCGCAACTGGGGCAACGGCGGCACCTGGCAGGGCAGCAGCAACAGCCTGCCGGATTGGTTGCAGATCACTTTCCCTGGGCTTAAGACAGTTCAGGAGATCGATGTCTATTCGATCCAGGACAGCTACAACGCGCCGCTGGTGCCGATCGCCAGCATGACCTTCACTCAGTATGGGCTGAGCGCGTTCCAGGTGCAGTACTGGGATGGCACTGCCTGGCTGACGGTGCCGGGGGGCACCGTCAGCAATAACGACAAGGTGTGGCGCCGATTCACCTTCGACGACATCACGACCGATCGCATTCGCATCTATATCACCGCCAGCGCGGGCAGCTCCGCGCAGCTCGCTGAGGTCGAAGCCTGGGCGCGCAATGCCGCGACCGTCAGCACCACGGCATTGACGAGCTCGCTCAATCCAGCGACCGCGGGCACTACGGTCACCTTTACGGCAACGGTAACTGGCACTGCACCGACCGGCAATGTGACCTTCACCGATGGCGGTAACGCAATCAGCGCCTGCAACACCGTCGCGCTCACGGACAGCGGCGACAGTCGCACCGCCACCTGCAGCACGAGCGGCTTGGCAGTCGGCACACATAGCATCGTGGCGAGCTATGGCGGTGACACCAACAACGCCAGCTCCACCAGCTCGACCCTGTCGCAGGTCATCAATAACGCCCAGACCACCACCACCACGCTGGCCAGCTCGGCGAATCCGGCAACCGTGGGCACCACGGTCACGTTCACCGCCACCGTGAATGGCAGCAATCCCACCGGCAGCGTCAGCTTCATGGATGGCAGCAGTGCCATCGCCAGTTGCAATGCGGTGTCCTTAACCGGCACCGGCAATGCGCGCACGGTAATCTGCAGTACCAGCAGCCTCGCGGCCGGCACGCACAACATCACCGCGAGCTATGCCGGCGACAGCGGCAACACGGGCTCGACCAGCTCGGTACTTAGTCAAGTCATCAACACCCTGACCAGCACGAGCACGGCGCTGGCCAGTTCGGCCAACCCGGCCACGCTCGGGAGCAGTGTGACCCTTACGGCAACGGTCACCGGATCAGCGCCGACCGGCAGCGTCAGCTTCAGCGATGGCAGCAATGCCATCGCCAGCTGTAACGCCGTACCGCTGACCGGCAGCGGCAACAATCGCACCGCGTCCTGCAGCATCAACACGCTCGGCCTTGGCACCCACAACATCACCGCCAGCTACGCCGGCGATAGCGGCAACACCGCGTCCAGCAGCAGCGCGCTGAGTCAGGCGATCAACCAGGCAACGAGCACGACCACGCTCGCCAGCTCGCTCAATCCGGCCGCGGCGGGTTCCGCAGTGACATTCATCGCAACCGTAACCGGATACACGCCGACCGGTACGATCAGCTTCAGCGATGGCGCGAACGCAATCGCCGGCTGTAATGCGGTCGGCCTCGCGGGTACCGGTAATAGCAGGACAGCCACCTGCAACGTCAGCACTCTTACGGCAGGTACGCACAGCATCATCGCAAGCTACACGGGCGACGCGAACAACACTGCATCAATGAGCAGCGCGCTGTCGCAATTCATCAGCAGCGTGCTCGCGAATCTCGGGCTCGAAACACCGAATCTTGCCGGCAGCTTCCGCTACGCGCCGGCAGGCGCAAGCTGGACTTTCTCGGGCGGCACCGGCATCAGCGGCAATGGAACTGCATTTACGAGCGGCAATCCCGCGGCGCCCGAGGGGGTGCAGGTGACGTTCTTCCAGAATGCCGGCGCCATCAGCCAAACCGCAGTCATCGCGGCAGGGCAATACGCGATCTCATTCAAGGCGGCACAACGCGGCAATTATCAGGTGGGCACCCAGGCACTGATGGTACAGGTCGATGGCGTGACGGTCGGCCAGTATCAACCACCCGGGACGTCTTACACGAGCTATCAAACGGCACCGTTCGCCATTGCGGCATCCGGCAATCACACGGTGGCGATCGTCGCGACCGGGTCAGGATCGGATTACACGGCGTTTGTCGACGACATTCGTTTGACGGCGCTCAACCTGCGCGCCACGACCACCACCCTCGCCACCTCGGGAACTCCCGTGAATGCGGGCTCGGTGGTTGCATTTACCGCCACGGTGACCGGTACATCACCGACGGGCACCGTCGTGTTCACCGACAACGGGACGCCTATCTCGGGCTGCGGTGCCGTGCCCCTGAATGGCGGAACAGGTGTGTGCAGCACGACCACGCTGATCCCTGGAAATCACACGATCGTCGCAACATACAGCGGGGATGGCAACAACGCAGGCTCGACGAGCCAAAGTGTGACGGAGGTGATCAACACCACATCATCGCTGGCCAACCTCGGATTCGAAGTACCGGCAGCCGGGAACGGCTTTCAATATCAGCCGACGAACGCAAGCTGGACCTTCACCGGGGGTGCGGGCGTTTCTGGCAACAACACGGCATTCACGACGGGCAATCCGCCGGCACCAGAAGGAACTCAGGTGGCGTTCTTCCAGAATACCGCTGCCATGCTGCAAGGTGCGAACATCCTGGCGGGGGAGTATGTAATCACGCTCAAAGCCGCGCAGCGCGGCAACTATCAAGCTGGAGCCCAGGTCATCCAGGTCGAGGTCGATGGCGTTATCGTTGGTCAGTTCCAGCCTCCGGACAAGACGTACTCGACTTATCAAACGCCACCCTTCTCCATTGCGGCGGACGGCGGTCACACGATTGCGTTGCGTGCGATCGGCTCCGGCAGCGACTACACGGCGTTCGTCGACGACGTGAAGCTCGTGCAGGCCTCGCTGCTCGCAACCAGCACCTCCTTGGGCGCCGAGATGACCGCGGGCACCATTGGCACAACTATAACGTTCACCGCGAATGTCGTGCCGAACGCTGCGAGCGGCACCGTGAGCTTCTACGATGGTGCCACGCTGATCAGCGACTGCAGCATTAGCACTGTCGCGTCCGGGACCGCGGTGTGTCGCACGAACTCGCTTTCAGTCGGAACCCATGCCATCACTGCGCATTACCTCGGCGACGGCAGCTACTCGGCCTCGACCAGCGCAGCGGTCGCGGTGACGATGACCGCGCTGCGGACCAACTCCAATCCGAACAATCAAATACGGTTCAGCGATGCGGGGCAGGCGCAACTGCGACGCCAACAGCTCGTGAATTTCATCTGGTCCGACGGATTGCCGACGAGCAGACTGCCTTCCGCCACTGTGATGGGAAGCGCAGTGTTTTCACAGGATCTCGCCGGCGTGACAGCATCGCTGGTATCGCAGGTGACCAGGCTGGACAGCGACGTTTCTGGATACGACTTCCATTCGGTTTCGTATCTGCTGATGCCTACGAACACGGCGCACGCCAATCATCTCGTGATCGTGCACGGTGGACATGGTTCGTACGAGAAACGTCTCGCCTTCGGCGTCTCGGAAACCATCAACGCGCTTCTCGCGCAGGGGTTCGCCGTCGATGTAATGCAGATGCCGCTGTTCGGCTGGAACACAGATACGACCGCGAACGTACCTGGCCAGGGGACGCTCACGTTCTTCGATCACGACGACATCATCGCCACCACCGGCGTCGCGAACTCGGGCCTAGGGTTCCGTCTCTTTCTCGAGCCCGTGATACAGAACATCAATTACGCACAAACGCTGCCGATCGTGACAACCACGAGCCTGGTAGGAATATCCGGTGGCGGCTGGACGACACACCTGGCCGCGTCATTGGATGCTCGAATCACAACGAGCATCGCAGTAGCCGGGTCGGCGCCACTGTACACGTATGACCAGTACTCGCTGCCGATTGGCGATCTGGAACAGGTCTACAACCCGCTTTTCGCCGAAGACATTGCCGCGGATGGCACAGGCGGTGGCGTTGCGACGTGGCTGGAGATCTACGCCTTGAGTGGTTACGGCGCAGGACGTCGAGCGATCATGGTCACGAACGAGTTCGATGATTGCTGTTTCTGGGGTCCTTTTGCGGACAGCTTTGCATCGATCGTAGCGACCAAGGTTACCAGCCTCGGAGAAGGTAGCTGGAGCTATCACCGCGATACATTGGCCGACCAGCACGAGATCTCGCAGGACACGCTGTCGAACGTCATCCTGCCCGCGCTGTTGAACGGCGTGAAGGCGCTGCCGTCGACCACCACGACTCTTGCCAGCTCGTCCAATCCTGCGACGGTGGGCACGAACATCGTGCTGACGGCAAGCGTCACGGGCACCAATCCCACCGGAACCATCAGCTTTGCCGAAAATGGCGTCCCCTTGCCAGGTTGTTCCGCGGTTGCGCTGACCGGCGGCGCCGCGGCCTGCAACGTGAGCACGCTGTCGGCAGGCACACACACGCTGACCGCAGCGTACGGCGGAGACGCTGCGAACGCGTCTTCAGCCAGTGCACCTTTGTCCCAGCTCGTCACCGCGAACACGCCCTTTGGCAATCTCGGGTTCGAGATACCAGCGCTGGGGACAGGAAGCTTTTCCTATGGGCCCACGGGTGCCACGTGGAGCTTCTCGGGCGGGGCCGGCATCAGCGCGAACTCGAGCGCGTTCACGAGCGGCAACCCGAATGCTCCCGAGGGCGTGCAGGTTGCGTTCCTGCAAAACACCGCAAGCATCACGCAATCCGCCAATCTGAGCGCGGGCCAATACACCATCACCCTCAAGACCGCGCAACGCGGCAACGCGCAATCCGGCTCGCAGATCTTGCGGATCCAGGTAGACGGAATCACCGTGGGCCAGTATCAACCTGCCGGCGCCGTCTATTCATCCTATCAAACGCCACCCTTCACCATTTCGGCCGGTACTCATACCCTCGTGATCTCGGGTGTCGGCAGTGGAACGGATTACACAGCATTCGTCGACGACGTGCGCATCGTAGCCTCGAATGTCCAATCGACCAGCACCTCGTTGACAAGCTCCCTCAACCCGGTCGACGCGGGTTTAACCGTGACCTTCACGGCGAACGTGACCGGCTCTTCGCCGACGGGCACGGTCGCATTCAACGACAACGGGGCTGCCATACCAGGTTGCAGCGCTATCGCTATGGCCGGTGCGACTGCAGTTTGCAGCGTTTCGACTCTCACCGCCGGCACTCACACGATCGTGGCCGCCTATAGCGGCGACAGCAACACCGCGGGCTCCGCGAGCACTGCTTTGTCGCAAATCGTCAATGCAACCTCGGCATTGGCGAATCTCGGTTTCGAAGCACCATCGATCAGCAGCTTTCGTTATGGACCTGCCGGCGCCGCATGGATTTTCGGCGGCGGAGCAGGCATCACCGCCAATGGATCCGCGTTCAGCAGCGGCAACCCGCCAGCTCCGGAAGGCAGCCAAGCCGCATTCTTCCAGAACAGCGCGAGCATCAGCCAGGTGGCGAGCATCGGCGCCGGCCAATACGTGCTGAGCTTCAAGGCCGCTCAACGCGGCAACTACCAAGCAGGCACTCAGGTCATTCAGGTGGAACTGGATGGCTTGACCATCAGCCAGTACACACCGCCCGGCACGTCCTATACGTTGTACCAGACCGCCCCCTTCGCGATCGCAAGCACGGGAAGTCACACCATCACCTTGCGAGGCGTGGGCACCGGCAGCGACTACACCGCACTCGTCGACGACGTTCGCTTGACTTCATCGAACGTCCAGGCAACGAGCACGACCATCACGAGCTCCGCCAATCCTGCGACTGTAGGGACTACGGTGACATTCACTGCAAGTGTGTCGGGAACCGCACCCACGGGTACGATGAGCTTCAGCGATGGTGGCAACGTGCTGCAAGGCTGCGGCGCGATCACGCTGACCGTCTCCGGTGATACGGCAAGCGGCTCCTGCAGTACGGCGGCATTGAGTGCCGGAACGCACACCATCGTCGCAACCTATTCCGGGAACTCCTCGAACGCGGGGTCGGTGAGCAGCGCACTGTCGCAGGTGATCAACGCCGTCGCGGGCCTGACCAATCTCGGGTTCGAGGCGCCCGCCCTGAACGGCACATTCCAATATGCGCCGACCGGTGCCACTTGGGCGTTCACGAACGGCGCCGGCATCTCTGGTAATGGCACAGCCTTCACTGCGGGCAACCCAGCCGCACCGGAGGGGGCGCAGGTTGCATTCCTGCAAAACGCGAGCTCGAGTATCTCGCAGACAGCTTCGCTCAGCGCCGGACAATACAAGGTTGCGTTTTCTGCCGCACAGCGAGGCCAGTGGCAAACCGGCACGCAGATCATCCAGGTGCAGGTGGACGGAATCGTGGTGGGTCAGTACCAGCCTCCAGGCGTCTCCTATACGAGCTACCAGACCGCACCAGTCGCGCTCAGCTCCACCGGCAACCACACGATCAAGCTGATCGGCATCGGGACCGGCAGTGATTACACGGCATTCATCGACAATATGCAGGTAATCTTCGTCGGTCCCTGATTTACTTGGTTGCGCGGCATCGCTGAGCCGCTCAGTCCAACGGCACCTGTTTACGACACCTTGTTCCCGTTTGCTCCCCAGTTCGACTCGCGTAAGATTCGCTGGTGCACACGCCGCGTCACGGCAAAGCTGTCCAACGTGATGAACGAATCCTCCAGTCGATCGCATCGCCGATGGCAATGACGCCCCACGAGACGATCGCCGTAGTGATCCCGTGTTACAAGGTCACGCGCCACATCCTTGGAGTTCTTCAACGCATCGGTCCGGAATGTACTCACATATTCGTGGTCGATGACTGCTGTCCGGAGGGTACTGCGCTGCTCGTCGAGCAGAAATCCAACGATCCGAGAATTCGTGTCGTTCGGCACCACGAGAACCAGGGTGTCGGCGGTGCGGTGATCACCGGATATCGTGCAGCGATCGATTCCGGCGCTTCGGTCATCGTAAAGATCGACGGCGACGGTCAGATGCCACCCGAGCTCCTGCCCAAGTTCGTCGCCCCCATCCAGAACGGCACTGCGGACTATACGAAGGGCAATCGATTCTATGATCTGGCGAACCTGCGCCGAATGCCGACAGCCCGACTATTCGGAAATGCCGTGCTATCCTTCGCCGCCAAATTGTCGACCGGGTACTGGGATCTGTTCGATCCCACGAATGGTTACACAGCGATCAGTGCCGAAGTCGCAAAGCGCCTGCCCCTGGGTAAATTGAGCCCGCGATATTTTTTCGAAACGGACATTCTCTTTCGCCTGAACACTCTGCGCGCCGTCGTCGTCGATGTGCCAATGGACGCGGTGTACGAAGACGAGTCCAGCAATCTGCGGATCTCGCACATCATCGGCGAATTCCTGTACAAGCACCTCAGAAATTTCCTAAAGCGCATCTTCTACAATTACTTCTTGAGAGATTTTTCAGCAGCCTCGATCGAATTGCTTGCGGGAGTGATCTTGTCCCTGTTTGGCGCGTCGTATGGCATCGTCACGTTCATGCACTCACTGGCAGCACATCAAGCGACGCCTGCCGGAACAGTCATGGTGGCAGCGTTGCCATTGCTGGTGGGCATTCAGCTGCTGATCGCCTTCTTGAATTACGACATTGCGACCGTGCCGCGGCGTCCTATCCATAGTGCCTTGGTCGACCGAAATGCGCACCGCCAAGCATAGGTCCAGCGCTTGTCCATCACGCCGTCCACGCGATTCGGTCTAGCTTAGATGAGCGTGCCAGAGTCGCATGCGGCGTGGGCTCGGATTGTTGGTGATGTCGGCGTATACACGCTGGCGTTCGCGCTCACCAACATTGCTTCATACGCTTACCTCGTTCTGATCGGCCGGACCATTTCGGCAGGTCAATTCGGCGTGTTCAATTCTCTGTTCGGCCTGATATCCATCCTCGGCGTCGTGGCAACATCGGTTCAAGTAGCGGTCACTAAGGCCGGAGCGGCTCGACAAAGCAGGCGAACATTTAATCTGCTCCTTAAGCGTGTGTGGAAAGGTTCATTGGCCTTATCGGCGCTGTTGCTCGTGCTCGGCGTTGCGCTAGGCCACCTGATCGGGGCTGCTGTCGGAGACATCGTCATAGCGGTGCTGGTGGTCTTGGCGATGCTCGTGTCGTCTGCCGTACTGGGCGTTCTAGGTGCGCTAACCCTGGTGCGCTCGCAGGCGATCATTAATTTCGTAGGGACGATGGTTCGTCTCTCGACGGGTCTTCTGCTTTTGCTGAACAGCGTTGCGGCTTCGAACGCTTTGTTCGGATATGTCCTGAACTATGTCGCTGTCTTTCTACTGGCTTACATCTGCATGAGCCGCCGTGTGCCTGCCACAGAGCACACGTTTGATGAGCGGTGGCCCTGCATCCGCCTTGCGCCCGGAACCGTGGCGACGGTAGTTCTGACGTACATACCGTTCACCATGGATCAGATCGCTGTGCAGTCGCTGGTGCCGCAATCGGGCGACGCATATGCGGGATTGGCGACCGTGTCTAAAATCGTGTTTTACGCTGGCTTTCCCGTACTGGGCGTGTTCTATCCCAAGATGGTCGCTGAGCGACACGAATCACAGAGGCAGCGGTTGGTCGCCGGAGCGATCGGCACAGTGGCGCTGCTTTCCAGTATCGCGCTGGTGGCGCTCGCAACATTTCCCGAACAGCTCATACACATTCTGTTCGGCGGCAGGTACAGAGAGGTGGTGCCGTATGTGCCCACGCTCGGACTGGGGATCGCATTCTTCTCGATGTCCGTACTTTGCACCCACGCATTGATCGCGTGGAACGGTCGGCTCACCTTCCTTCCTTCGCTCATCGCCGTAGGGGTAGGATCCGCTTTCTTCGCCGAGCATCATTCGAACATCGCGCAGGTGGTTCAAAACATGGTGGTCACGTACTCGATTCAGGTTTCATTGACCCTGGTTCTTCTATGGTGCGCGGCAAGGCAGTCCCGCAATCGCGCGCGATCTACCCCGGTTGGCAGCCAAACGGGCGCAGCGTCACACTGAACGATTCTGTGTCGCACCTCTGATCAGCACGATGCGCATTCTGGTGTTCAGTCCCTATTACCCGCCCCATATAGGCGGCCTCGAGAGTCACAGCGACGAATTCAACCGGCACATGGCTGCGCGGGAGGTGCAGGTCGTGGTGCTCACGCCACGCTTGCCTGTGAGCGCACCGGAGACGGAAGTCAGGTACGGCCGGGTTGAAATACTGCGATTTCCGGCGATCGAGCTCATCCATAACTATCCCGTTCCAAAGTTCTGGAGCACACGATTTTGGCGCATGTGGGAGACGCTATCCCGCGACAACTTCGATTTCGTCATCTCGCGAACGCGCTTCTTCTTTACCTCGCTAATGGCTTGGCGATTCTCCCGCAAGGTGCGCGCGCCCTGGATCCACATCGAGCACGGCTCCGACTTCGCTCATTTCAACGGCCGGGTCAAGACGATGCTCGGTCAGACATATGATCGGATCTTCGGTAGTTTTGTGCTGCGGTCGTGTCATGCGGTCGTTGCGAATTCCGAGGCGTCCCGCGCGTTCGTGAGAGTGTTGTCGCGACGCACGGATTGTCGCGTGATCTACCGAGGTGTCGATGTAGATAGGATCGCGGCTGCCACTCCCAATGACGTGCTGCGGCGGTACTGGCCCGGTCATATCATCATCGGCTATGTGGGTCGTCTGATCGATGGAAAGGGGGTGCACGACCTACTTAAGTCCTTCTCGCTGCTAAACAGCCCAGATGCAAGCCTAGTCATCGTAGGCGACGGTCCGGAGCGGCATCGGCTGGAGCAGCTGAGCGCTCAGCTGGCCATTGCTGAGCGGGTTCGATTTATGGGCCATCTCTTGCCGGCTCAGGCGCTATCGTCTATGGCGGCGTTCGACATTGTGGTGAATCCGAGTTATACGGAAGGACTTCCTTCTTCAATCATCGAGGCCGCGCTCTTGCGCAAGGCGATCGTTGCAACCGACGTTGGGGGTACGCGCGAGATCATCAGTGGCACCGGAGATGGCTATTTGGTCGCGCCTGGTGACCATGTGGCGATGGCCGAGAAGCTCGCCTTGTTGAATTCCGATCCAGACCTCCGGTACCGGCTCGGCGAGGCGGCATTCATGAAGGCGCAGCGTCGGTTCGATTGGGACGCGGCTATTGGGCAGTACGTCGCCGAGTTCGCTGCGTTTCACGGCGCGGCCATCTAACTCAAGCGGTGCTCCGGTGATTCGTTCACCATCCTTTGTCCCACAAGCGACGCGGTAGCAGCCATGTGTGGCATCGTCGGAAAGATTTCTCTCTGCGCTGCTCGGGTCGACACCGCCGACGTCGAACGGATGGCAAGCGCGATCAGCCATCGTGGGCCCGACGATGCGGGTGTGTACGTGTCGCCGGACCGCAAGGTGGCATTCGGTCATCGCCGCCTCGCGGTCATCGATCTATCGCCGCTCGGTCACCAGCCGATGCGGTACCTCGACCGGTTCGAGGTCGTATTCAACGGTGAGATATACAACTTCGGCGAGAAGCGTAGGCACTTGGAAGGCAAGGGATACCGCTTCGAATCGCACTCCGACACGGAGGTGCTGCTGGCGCTCTACGCTGAATATGGCGCCCGCTGCGTCGAACACCTGCGCGGCATGTTCGCATTCGCGATTTTTGACGAACGCGAACAGACGCTTTTCTGCGCGCGAGACCGTGCGGGCAAGAAGCCGTTCAAGTACTACATGGACGAGCGGGTGTTTCTATTCGCGTCCGAGCTGAAGGCGATTCTCACCCAACCGGAATACTCGCCGGAACCCGACGAAACGGCGATTCACCATTACCTGACTTTGCAGTACTGTCCCGCACCACTCACGGGCTTCAAGGGAATTCACAAGCTTGGTGCCGGTCGCTCGCTGACCTTGAATTTGCGAACGAGGTTGTGCTCAGTCGAGCGTTACTGGAAGCTGGATCAGAGCAGGAAATTGAACCTATCCGAGGAAGAATGGCGTGAACGTATTCTAACGACGCTGGACGAAGCGACGCGCCTCCGGATGATCTCAGACGTCCCAATCGGAGCCTTCCTTTCCGGCGGCATCGATTCCAGCGCCGTAGTCGCCATGATGTCGCGGCACAGCGAGATACCGGTCAGAACATTTTCCATAGGATTTGCACATCAAGAGTACAACGAGCTGCCGTTTGCGCGCCGTATCGCAGAGCAATTCGGCACGGCTCATACCGAATTCATCGTTGAGCCGCGGGCCATTGAGGTACTGCCGGCTCTCGTACATCAGTACGAAGAACCTTACGCCGACTCGAGCGCGCTTCCGACGTACTACCTTGCAAAGCTGACTCGCGAACACGTAACTGTGGCGCTGAATGGCGATGGCGGGGATGAAAATTTCGCGGGATACGGTCGCTACTCGGCGTTCAAGCTGTCCCTCGCCCTGGAGCGGCTCGGTTGGCTCCATAGAAAGCTCGCGGCTCCGCTGACGCACACCGCTTCTCGTTTGGTTCGCACCACGTTGCTTGATCGGGCGCATCGATTTGCCAATTCACTTGCCGAGGATTACCGCAAGCGATACACGGAGTACACGTCGTATTTCACGAATGCACAAAAGGCCGAGCTATACACACCTGCGTTCAAGACACGGGTCTGGGGCAACGATACGTACGACTTGATCGCATCGTGCTTTTCTGAATCGGGCGCAGCCGATCGCGCCGAGCAGGCGCTGTATGCCGACATTTGTGGTTACCTGCCCGATGACCTACTGGTGAAGGTTGATATAGCCACCATGAGCGTGGCGCTTGAGGCTCGCTCGCCCTTGCTCGATCACGTCTTCATGGAGCTTGCCGCCACGATTCCGTTCCACCGGAAGCTGCATGGACTGAATGACAAGAAGCATGTTTTCAAGGCGGCATTGCGCGGCATTCTTCCCGACGACAACCTAGATCGAAAGAAAATGGGCTTTGAGGTACCAATCAAGCATTGGCTCCGGCATGAACTCATGGAAATGACACGAAGCACCCTCCTGAACGGCCAACTTGCTCGCCGGGGCTATTTCCGTGCCGACTACATGCGCCACCTGATCGATACACATTGCAATACAGGATTGAACCTGGCCCCCCAGATCTGGGCCCTGCTCACGCTCGAACTGTGGTTTCAGCAATACTTCCAAGCGCACTGAGCTGCGGCCCGTTCGTGCGCTGTATCTGCCATGCCGCGAATTTTTGAATCGCCAATCGGCCCGCCTGATAAGGAGGCGCGCTGCACCATCTGCGGAGCGACGGCATGGAAGCAGGTTCGCCGCGAAAAGGACCTGTTTCGCCCCGATTCATCTCCTTATTATCAGCTCGCGCGCTGCGAGTCGTGCGGAGTAGTCATGCAGCTTCCCCTGCCCGCGCCAGAGGAACTCGCCCGAGCTTACGATGGCAGTTATCCCGCATATCAAGCAGCGTGGCGAACTGCGGGCTGGTCGCTCTGGACATTTCTGCGCGCATGGACGATGAGACGCCGAATGGCCCTGCTATCCCGCCATGTTTCCGGCAGTGAGCTCCTGGAGGTCGGCAGCGGAGGCGGTGATTTTCTGTTCGCCGCCAGTCGTCGGGGGTGGCACGTCTGCGCAGTTGAATACAACGCCACCATGGCTGACATTGCGCGCACTGAACTTCGCCTTGACGTTCGATCCGGCGAGCTGCGGCCGGGCTTGTGGCGCCCCGGGTCGTTCGATGTCGTCGTCTTATGGAACGTGCTCGAACATGTTCTCAATCCCCACGAAACGCTGGCGGTCGCCTACGATTACCTTCGACCCGGCGGCAAAGTTCTGATGTCGATACCCACCAGAGCCGCAGCCGAGGCAGGCAGGCTTTATGGCCATCATTGGCTGTTGCTGGATCTGCCGCGTCACCTTCATTTCTTCGACCGCCAATCGCTGGACCGCGTTTGTCGGAGCGCGAAACTTGAACTTGCAAGCTTCACGACGCCGGCACTCGAGACTTGCTGGTGCCATCTCATGAGCGCACTCGCCTTTGCGCGAGGTCGCCCGTCGATACATGGCAGACTCGGAGCGGTGTCGCTGACACTCGCGCTCGCCGGTCCTATCGTGGTCTACGCGACCATCCGTGCGATCCGCGGGAGCGGAACGGAAGCGATGGCGGTAGCGGTCAAGCACGTATAGAGCTGCGATCCACGGTTATACATAACCGACGCATGTTATGCCTGCCTCTGCGTGCTCATACGCTGCTATGCTGCTTAGGCCTGCGTCGATGAACCACTGGCGAATGTCCTCGACGAAGTAGTAGTTGCTCTTAGGTGTTGCGAGCACGTCGAACGCATCGTTAAGTTTCATGTTGAAGGGGAAGTTGCGGTAGTACGCGAAGGGCAGGTTCTTCTCGAGGGACTCCAGACCAACGCGGCCGAGAACACGGCCAAATGCGTTGACTCCATGCACTGCGAGGGCGGGAATGTAACAAAGCTTGAAGAGCAATGGCTTCGGAACCCGGCGAAGCACCGAACGCAGGGGTTCGTAAAGATAGAGTGCCCGCCCATTGTTGCGGCGGTTGTAGACCCAAATGAGCATCCGTCCACCAGGGCTGAGGACATGGGGAAGCTTTGAAAAGCCCTCCTCCGGCTTTGGGAGGTGATGGAGCACACCGATGGAATATGCGAAATCGAACTGTCGCTCGAACGGCATCGAGTAGATGTCTGCCTGCACGATGCATGCATTCGGAATGTCTCGCGTCATCTGATAAGCGACTGCAACGCTCTCTCCGATGTCACTGCCGAACGCAGCGCTGGCGCCGGACAGGGCCGCCCACTTCGTGAACCGCCCAGAACCACAGCCGATATCCAGCGTTGTCCTTCCTACCAGATCCTCCGACCGCACGAATGGATGGAGAAAGTGGAAAAAATTCTCCCGCTCGAACTCGTTCTCGCGATAGATCTGCTCCCATTCATACGCAAAGGATTCTGCAGTTCGCCTTTGGTGCTCCAGGAATGCGTCCACATTGTCGATCGATGATCGCACGGCATGCCAATCGTGTCGCGCACGTTCCGGCAGTGCAGTGTCAAACCGCTCCAGAAACTCAAAATTCCGCCTGAGCAGATCGGTCTTTAGATCGCCCATCAGCAGTCGCGGCACGCCGGCTATTATGGGATACCAGCTCGCGTCGTTAGTGAGGACCCCAGACACAACATGCTCCGAATCCCGCTCGAGCACCTTCAGGTCCAGTCCCGTTTTCGTTTCGGGATCGCGAATATATGAAGCAAACTGTTGACGCATGAGTACTGGTGCTCTCGAGGTGGAGCGCCCGACGGCCCAATTGGCGATAATGCCACGGCCCACACTTTCGCTCTTCGCTTAATGCGAGCTAGCCTCCAATCCCTCGTCCCTGCAACGTTCTACTTGTGGTTCGGAGGCGCTAGCGTATTGCTGCTGGCGCTTCTGGTGCCGCCATTTCAGGCCCCCGATGAGCAGCAACACTTCTATCGAAGCTATCAGCTGAGCAAAGGCGAGGTTTGGCCAAGAATCAATGATCATCGTGCCGGGTCGGAATTGCCCGTGTCCATTCCGGAGCTCGTGGAGCGGTTTCTAGGCACAACAACTCTGCATACCGATCGGAAGCTGAGCAGGCAACCGATCGTTGAAACTTTTGCCGAGCTGAGGCGACCGCTGCGGCCCGAGCGTAGCGAATTCGTCGAATTCGGCACCGTGAGCTACGCGCCCTTCCAATACCTGCCGCAGGCAGGCGCAATCGCCATCGGCAGGACGATAGGTGCAGGACCGCTCGTTCTTTTCTACCTCGCGCGCGTCGCGAACGCTTTGACGGCGCTCACCTTGACATATTGGGCGTTGCGCATGCTGCCCCTCGGCACACGATTTGCCTTGGTCGTCGCGCTGCTTCCCATGACTCAATTTCTTCTGGGTTCCTGTTCACCCGATGCAACCACGATTGCCGGTGCAATGCTCTATGCAGCGATCACAGTACGAGCGATTATCGATGGTGCTTGGTCCGGCCGCCGCACCGTTGTCGCTCTGTGCTCCGGCATCTTGATGTGCACGATAAAAGTTGTGCTGTTTCCCCTGCTGGCGACAGGCGTCGCGATGGTACTGACGGGTCCGCGCCGACCGGTTCACCTCCGCACGGCAATGGTTTCCCAGATTGTCGTGGGCCTGGCCGTCTTAGGCATCACCTGCTTCTGGTTTTGGTCAATCGGGGGGCTCGGAGGCACGCCATCAGAAGGCGTCCATCCAGCTAAACAATTGGCATATGTGACGAACGCTCCCTTGCATTTTCTAGTCATCATCGTCCGCTCGCTATACGCACATGGCGACGTGTTATGGAGGAGTACGATAGGTCTGCTGGGCTGGTTGACGTTGCCTCTTCCGCGATGGACCTACTGGGCAGTGACTATCGCCGCGATGGCTGCGATCTGGTCCGAGCCCAAGCAGGAGTGGATGTCTTCGCTAGCGATCGCGTGGCTGCTGAATCTGGCGATGGCGTCGGTTATTCTCACCGAATTGGCACTTTATGTGACTTACACCCGGCTGCAATGGCCCACTGTCGAAGGCGTCCAGGGTAGGTACTTCATACCCATCCTTCCGTTCATGGGCGCCCCACTTGCATGCTTCGTGAGAAAGCACGTGCAACCTTATGGAATCGACGTGCTCTACTTTGCGGTGTTGGCCTCCTTGGTCGTTGTAACCGTTTCGATGTACCTGACATTAATGCGCGGGTATGCCCTGCACTGGCGGTTCACGTAACTGCGAAATCGCGATATTCCAAGACGATGCCGCGAGCCACGATGGTCGTAGACACCACAAACCATGCACGGAACAATTTCGACTGTTTCCGGTTCGTGCTTGCCGCATCCGTCATCCTGTCGCACTCGCCGCAACTGATCGATGGCAATGCACATCGTGAAATTTTGATGCAGCTCACTGGCAATCGGCTCGCGCTCGGCGCAACTGCGGTGAATGCATTCTTCGTGATCAGCGGCTACCTCATCACTCAGAGCTGGTTGCGCAGCGTCACCGCCGGTGAGTACCTGCTCAAGCGCGTGCTGCGCATTTATCCGGGTTACGTCGCCGCCTCACTGTTCCTCCTGATCGTCGTGGTGCCGTTAACATCCGGCGAGCGCCTGTGGTGGCGCAAGGACTGGATTCAACCGCTGTATGAGATAGCAGTGCTTCGTTACAACGGAGGCTCCAATACATTTCCCACCTTGCCGTATCACGGAGGCAACGGCGCCGTGTGGACAATTCCATACGAATTCTGGTGCTACATTGTCCTTGCAGTCGTTCTAGGTTCCCTTCGTCATCGAATCGCAGTGCTCACTCTGTTTCTGACAGCGTATGTCGGTTACGAGGTTAAATATCTTTCGGGCGTTCCGATCGACGCAAGTCTGCCACTGATCAACGAGCTCAACGACTGGCCGCGTTTCCTGACGTACTATCTTTCGGGTGCGTGTCTTTTCCTATACCGGGGCCGCATCAAGTACACAGGTCCCTATGCACTTGTCGCTGCCGTGTTTGTTATCGGTTGCACCGCGGCTGGTTGGAGTGAGATCGCAATGCCCGTTGCTGGATCTTATCTGCTGATGTACGCGGCATTCCTGCCGGTTGGCCGTGTTAACGAGTTTGGCAAGTATGGTGATTTTTCATACGGGGTGTACTTGTACGGTTGGCCTGTGCAGCAATTGGTTCTTCTATGGATTCCCGGGATCGGTCCTTGGCCTCATTTCGTCGCGTCGCTCGCGGGTGCGTCGTTGCTGGCCGTGACAAGTTGGCATCTCGTGGAGAGGCCATTTTTGCGCCGCAAGCCCGGTGGCCGCCTCCGATCTCGCGCATTGGCTGACGTAAAGTCCTCTTCCTGATCATTGGCAGCCTCGCATTAGATATGCGGCGCACGCCGGCACCTACAGCGATGCGTGGCTCTGCTACCGTCGGCTGGCTGCATTCAGCAATCGACGATAGCCGTAGAGATCCGATAGGGCCCGCAGCGCTGCTGCCTCTTGCATGAATTGCCGATTTTCGCGAAACACCGTGTGCCGGGGCCAGGCCGAGTCTTGCCGCACGATCGTCGATAAACAGTCGATCGGCCGACGAGTTCCCCAATTGATGGTCTCCTGTGACAGGCAACGCAATCCGTGTGCGTCAGCCATCGAGCGCATCTTCTCGGCGGTCATCGAGCGGCCTCGATGGTGCTCGTAAGGCACGAAACCGAGCTCCTTGAATCGTGACAGCAGCCCTAGTCGATGCAGGGCCGGGTGTGCAGTGGGCGAGAGCAGACGCCTGAATGGCGGCAAATGGTTGCCGAAATTGGAGTGATGAATGAACGCCACGCCGTTGATCGTGAGCTTGCTGCGCAACTGCGATACGTACGCTTCGATCACGTCAGCCTCGCAGTGCACCAACGAGTCGAAGCTGAAACAGAAATCGACCGAGTTGTCCGGCACCATGGCCAATGACTTGCCGTCCGTGGTCGAGTAGGTGATGTGCTGCAGTTGGCCGAACCGGCTCTTGCACGCGTCTATGCACTGTGTCGAAAGGTCGACGATGTGAAGTCGTCGGCAGTGTGCCTGCAGATACTGTGTCCAGCGGCCATAGCCCGGGGCGATCTCCAGAATCGCGTCAGCCGGAATGAACGCGTGAATTCGCGGCAGAATCGCCCCGAACCATTGCATGTCGCTGCCACCCCACGTCTCGGACCATTCCTCGCCCGCCTGGGTCCAATCATAGCTGCCGTCCCATGTTTGTCTGTTCCACATCAGATCTGGCATTGGCACTCCTGATCGAAACGCATGATCGTGTGATGACGCGCACCGGCAGCTTTCTCCTGCTGCGCGGCTGATGGGATGCTACCACCTGGTGCGCATACCGACGCGGCGCTGTCGATCCTCGGGCGCGAGATCGAAGAGTTCAGCAGGTACTGTACATGGCACCGGCCGGTTGCCCAGCCGGTGGGCGCGATTTTGTGCAATCATTCTCTTTTTTCGCTTTCAAACATCCCGTGCTCGCAGAGATTAGAAAACTTCCGGGCTACCGCGAATTGATCGTCAACTTCACCCTCCGGGAAATCAAGGGTAAGTACAAGCAGGCCTTCTTCGGTGTCGCTTGGGCGATGATCCAGCCGATCGTCCTCATGCTCATCCTGACCCTCGTGTTCTCGTACATCGCCGGAATCAGAAGTGATGGCATTCCGTACCCGGTTTTTCTGTTCGCCGGCTTGTTGCCGTGGCAATTCTTCTCGGGCGCGCTCACCCGTGGCACGAACGCGCTCGTCAATCAGGCATCCCTGATTACGAAGGTCTACTTCCCGCGCGAGTCGCTCGTCGTGTCCTCCATGGCGGCGGCCATGGTGGACTTCGGGATCACGACTTTGGTATTCATTGCCTTGCTCATCTATTACCGCGTGGCCCCGACCGTGCATTGGTTGTGGATCGTACCTCTGCTCTTGACCCAAATGACATTGGCGCTCGGCCTCATGCTGATACTGGCGCCGCTCAACACCCTCTACCGCGACGTTGGCCAGGCGGTACCCCTTGCCATGCAGCTGTGGATGTATGCGACTCCGCTCATGTACCCGGCGACACTCGTGCCGGCGTCGATTCGCCCCTACTACTTCCTGAATCCGATGGCCGTGCTGATCGAGGGCTATCGCGACGCGATTTTTCGCAACACCGCACCTGACCCGTGGCGATTTCTCTACGTGGTTGTCATCGCCGGGGCCGTTCTGATTGCCGGGTATTCGCTCTTCAAACGCCTGGAGCGCACCATGGCGGATGTAGCCTAGGACATGAGACGTTGGACAGCCAAACAGCAGGCGGCGTGACATGACCGATGTGGTAGTCGAATTCGACGGCGTTTCGAAGAAGTACATTCTTCGGCACCAGAAGACGCCGTATCTCAAGGACAAGCTCACGAACGTGCTGGGGCGTCTCTCGGGCCGCACAGCGCATGTGCCGCGCGAGACCGCCGAGGAGTTCTGGGCGCTGCGCGACATTTCGTTCCAGATCGGCCGCGGTGAATCCGTCGGCATCGTTGGACCCAACGGGTCGGGCAAGAGCACCGCTCTCAAGATTTTGGCCGGAGTGACTCAGCAAACGAGCGGCCGCGTTCGGGTGCGCGGCTCGCTGGGAGCGCTCATCGAGGTCGGTGCCGGTTTTCATCCAGAGCTCAGCGGACGCGAGAACATCTTTCTCAACGGATCCATCCTCGGCATGCGCAAAGCTGATATCGCCCGCAAGTTCGATTCCATCATCGCTTTCGCCGACATCGAGAAGTTCGTGGACACTCCCGTCAAGCATTACTCGTCGGGCATGTACGTGAGACTGGGATTCTCGATCGCGATCCACAACGAGCCCGACATTCTGCTGGTCGACGAAGTGCTCGCGGTCGGCGATGTCTCCTTCCAGGAGAAGTGCTTCGCCAAGCTGCAGCAGCTCAAGGCCAACGGTCGCACGTTCATTCTGATCTCGCACAGCATGCCGCAGATCCGCCAGATGTGCGAGCGCGCGATCATGCTGCAAAACGGCCGGCTGATCACGTCCGGAGGCGCCGACATGGTCGCGGAAGCTTACATGCGACAGCAGTCGGGGACCGCGGCGCCCGAAATTCGCGCGGACACGGACCTGATCACGATGGAGTCCTTAACACTACTGGACCGAGACGGCAATCCGCGCGACGAATTCGCTCCTGGAGAGAAGGTGTGCGCGGAGCTCGCATTCACTGCGAAACGCGAGATCGCCGCGCACGTGGGGCTCGCCCTCAGCCGTGGCCCGCTGCGCATCTACGAAAGCGATACCGGCGCGCTGCGGCGCGTGCTGCCTTCTTTCCGCGGCCATTGCAGGGTGCGCTGCAACCTGCCCTCCCTGCCGCTCATGTCGAATATCTATGACGTGCACG
>Ga0070741_10006408_pt1 | contig 25297 bp, 16 predicted proteins | sample Coa_R1_4_FD_66440 | JGI IMG/M metagenome (GOLD analysis project Ga0070741, IMG submission 66440) | Surface soil microbial communities from Centralia Pennsylvania, which are recovering from an underground coalmine fire - Coalmine... | ecosystem: Environmental > Terrestrial > Soil > Unclassified ... | reverse complement strand
GAGGTCACGCGTCCTGTACGATTCAGCAAGGGCGTCGGAATCAGCAGCTCAATCGGCAGAGGGACCGTGATGAAAGGGCTCTGCATCACGCTGGCGGGAAAGAGCGCGCCCAGGCCGTTGATCAGACCGTGGCTGATGCCAGCGGTCCAGACCTTATTGCTCAATTGAAACTGGAAATTGGTGCTGTCCTGCTTGGTGTTTCCAGATAGATTGAGCAATTCGATATGCATGCGTTCGGCCCGGCCGTAGATACGGAAGTGCTTCAGCCGGGTGCTTTCAGCTTCGAGGGCGAATACCCGATTGTTCGTGAATGCTCCGATCTGCTGAACGTAGTTCTGCTTGGATACAAGCGCCGTGCCGACCCAATGAATGCGTTTCGCGTTGCCCCAACCCAGGCGCCCTTGAAAATTGTTCGAGAAGGTAGTGGCGTTATTGCGGAGGTTGGTCCCCACCGCTTGCAGGGTGCCGGAGTAAGTCGCACCAACCTGCACGCTCTTCCATGCCTCCTGGAAGTCGACGCCGGAGATCGATTCCGTCATGGAGCTCATAATCTCGCGCGGCGTCGAAAAAGGCGTCGTATGAAAATAGCGGACTTGCTCAAATACGCGTACCGATTTTCGAAGCTCGTAATCGACGCGACCCAGGACGGCATGCGTGTTGAGCCTGGGGGTTTGGAGGAAAGTAATGTTTCCGGGCAGGATCCCGGCTCCCGTCAGGCCGCCAAACTGCGACTGAGTAAAGCTATACGAGTACTGGGATGAGAGCTTCTTTGAGTGTTGCAGGCGGAGACTCGGAATCAGATAAAGAAGCCTTGACTTTCCCGCACTTACCCCGCCGAACGTGTTGTCCTGAAAATTGCCGTATCCGGTGAAGTTGAAATACCCTCGTTCAAGCCAGAATGAGCGGGTAACGTTAAGGCTTGGGACCGTAGAATTTGTTTTGACCCCTGACGGGACGAAAAGTGTCCCGGCCGATCTCGAGATCGTGTTATTAGTGTCAAGGCCCGCCGTCCAGTGCCAATTCCTCCAGTAGTCCTCCAAACCGATGTGCCCGAGATTCTGCCGGTATCCAACGTCGGTGAGGGAAGTCGGAAAGCGGATGTTGTTCCTCTGCTGAATGAAGCTCAGGGTGACGCGCGGGAGTCTGTGAAAACGTAACAGCCACTCCGCGCCAAGCTGGGAGTTGTCGTTGGTGGAAGTGAGAAAGCTCCCGGTGGTATTGTAACGACTGTCAAGGTAGAAGAGCCGCAAGGGGAGGGAACTTTGCGGAAGGAAAACCGTGTTGCCCGTCAATCCGACCAGCTTGTTGTTGTAGCTTCCCTGATCGACACTGTTCGACCCCAGTTCGCCATCGAATCCAAGATTGAAGAGGAGAAGCTTCGGGTCCTTCAGGAACCCGTCCAGGTCCATCCGGACGTCGCCCAGCGTGGTGTCATAAGTTGACGTCTGCCCAGGGGCAAGTGGGCTGACCACCGGAGTGTCGGTAGAAGAGAAGAAACTCACGCCGGCGGACCCCTTGAGCTGCCAGATGCCCGGCTCGCCCAATTGCGCCACGCAAGGAACAACCCCTAACAGCAAGAGTGCGGCGAGGCGTACCGGTCCTTTCGAATTCAGAATATGCCTTGACATTAAGCGTTAATCCCATTCGTGCCTGCTGCCGATGGAAGGGGTGGAGGCGCCGCATGAGCCGCGACGCCCCCAGCCTGAAGGATTACAAATGACAGTAGGTGCAGAAAGAGCCACTGGACTGAGCCGGGAAGTTCTGCTCGAAGATCGAGGAAGCCCCGTTGTGCGGATCGTGGCAGGTCGCGCACTGCATTTTGCCGTTGAACAACGGAATCTCACCCTTGCCATCCACAGAACTGATGGAAGCTGGGACCAGGATTCCAGCGTTGTTGGCCAGAGTGGCGTTGTAGGTGAAATTCACGGGATGGGTGTTGGTGAGGTCCGTGATCCTGGTGTCGTTGGGCATAAAGGTGGTGTTTTGCGGGCAAGGCTGGAAGTTCGCGCACGTGACGGGTGCGTACCAGGAGTTGATCGCCACCGTGCCGTCGTGACAACTCAGGCAGAGATTGCTGACAGTGTAAGCCCCGGTGTTCAGCGGACCGAGGTCCGAAATGTCGGTCCCCAGCGCGTTGAACGTATCGCTGCTGTAGACACCGTACGTCGCCTTCGAAGAAAGCGTATGGTTCCAGAGCAACGGGCCGATGTTTGATGGGTAGGTGTCGGCAACCGTTTTGTGGGCGACGTGGCAGAAGTTGCAGACCGTAAAAGATGCAGCGTTAAACTCAGACCGCATGTCATGCGCCGAATTCACGATCGCCGACTTGGGAGCTTTCGCCCAACTCGACGACGAAATTAGAAGAACGCACGCGGCTGCTGCAGCCAAAAGCCGAAGAGTCCTCATGCTTACCTCCTTAATAGTTGTTTCGGTTAACCGATTCGTATTGCCAGACTGACTTGCTTTTCCGGATGCTTCAGAACCTGCCGCCTTCAACCGCTGATGAGGATCCGGCGAAAGTGTTCATAACCTCCGGAAAACTTGGTTGTCTCCCGAGCGACGGGGCGAGACCTAATCCCCTCCCAGGAACTGGAAGACCTGGATGCGTCCGTTGAGCTGGTCGCTTACGTAAACGCGATCGCTGGAATCGATGAAGATGCCGTTGGGCAGATTGAACGCTCCGGGTCCGTTTCCGAAGCTTCCGACGAACATCAGGACCTGCCCTTTATCATTAAAGATCTGGAAATTATTGAAGGCCGCGTCCACGACATAGATGTGACCTTCATTATCAAACGCCACCCCCTTGGGGCGCACGAATTCGCCCGGCCTCACTCCCTGCCTGCCAAAACGGCGCACGAACTGGAAATCCGGCGAAAAGATCTGCACAGAGCAACTGCCCGTGTCCGTGACGGCAAAATTGCCCTTGTGGTCGACTGAAATTCCTACGGGAAAATTGAATTCGCCGTTCTTACTCCCTCGCTTGCCAACCTTGTGGAGGAGTTCAAGCGAATCGAGGTTGTAGACCAGCACCTGGTGCAGGTGAGAATCCACCACGAACAGCCTGCGTCGAATACCGTCGATGGCCATGTACGTGGGATTCCTCAGGCCTTCGCCTCCTCCGAGGGTGGCAAGCAGGTGTCCCTCCTTGTCAAACTTGAGAACCATGTGCTGCGGCGGGTCGGAGACAAAGAAGTTGTCCTGAGCATCGACGGCCAGCCCGAGTGGGTTCCTCAGCATGATGCCCCGGTCACCACGAATGCGGGTTATCCGCTTCTGGTCTTTATCGATGATGTAAACCATGCTGTTCTGAAGAGACGCAATGAGGATGCGTCCTTTCGAATCGGTTGCCACGCCGGCGGGCTTTTCGAAGATCTCCATCTTGTTGGGATCTTCGTTGCCAACCATCTTATCCACCCAGGACTTCTTCTTACGGGGCTCGATGTCAAAATTGTTGTTGTAAGCCTCCAGGAACCGGATGCGAGGCTTGTCGGGCGGGAGAGGCCACACGAGTTGCTTGGGGTCGAAGGCAGGTTGTGCCTCCGCCTTGTCCTTCTTGGCCTGCCCGGGCACTGAACACGACAAAGCCAATGCCAGGGGGAGCAGAATTCGGAGGCATTCGATCACTCTGGGTCGCTGATTCACTGCTGTTTCTCACTTGGCATGGATTTGGGCGCTGCCATCTGGGATCCGGATTGCTTCTTGTCCAAGAGGTCCTGCCGGGCTTTTTCCTGCGCTTCGATTTGAGCCTGGTTTAACTTCTGAAGCTTGTTTTTCTTCTGTTCCTCGAAAGCGATGTGGCAGGCGTCACAAATGTCCTTCGCCCCTTTTGCATCCTTGGCCGGCTTGATTTCCAGAATCATGCTCTGCAGATTTGACCCGTGATAATCATGACAACTCAGGCAGGACATCTTTTCCTCAGGATGCAACGGGTCTTGAATCTGGGCCACGGGATGCAGCGCGAAGGGATGACCAAGGCGGTGCATGGGGTCTAGTTCAATCTTGGGAATGGCCTCGAAATCCTTTGCGGCCATGGTCTGATTAGTGAAGAGCGTCACCGTTTCGCCCATGATGCGGCGGGGAAGGTGACATTCAAGACAGAGCGCGTTGCCATCCGCGCGAGTGTGAGCTTTGAAGTTCGAGGCATGCGGGTCGTGGCAGAGAATGCATTGGCCATCCTTGTAAGGGCCATGGAGGACACTCGCCTTCTTGGCCTCGTGACACATGGCACAGAGTTCACCCCCAGTTGCCATGAGGGTGATCTCGGTCTTTCCGTTTTCTGACTTCCACTGATGGCAGCTTTCACATCCAGATCCCAAAACCGAATGGACAGAACGTCCGTCTTTCTTCTCGGCGTGACAGTTGAGGCAGGTTTCGCTCTTCAGGTCTTTTGGCTCAATGAACAGATGCTCACCGCTTTGCTGAGATGAAGACTTCTCCTGGGCTTTCAACATGGACCCGCGAGCAACACATAGTCCAACAATCATGGTTAGCAGACCGATGCCGCCGACTGGCAGTGTGCAGAGAACCTTTAAGAGCTTGATTTCCTTCATAACGCCAGGACTAAGAGCGTCCCAAACACGCCGGAGCAACATTAGCGCCACTGGAACGTATCTTTTGTCACTAGCTTGGGCGGGAACCTGTTGAAATAGATAACCTTAGAAGGCTCTCACAAAGTTACTCTTTTGTGGTTGTACGAAATCTAAACTCGAATGCGCTAAAATACTCAGCCGTTCGCAATCTCTCGTTGAATTTCACCACATAAGAAGACCTGACTAAGCCGACCTGCAAACAACATCACAAGCCATTTCAGACAATTTGACACCATTGGCTTGCCCTCGTCGGCTCGAGCCAACGGGAATAATGTCGGTCCGGGTAACCGGATCTTCTCAGATTGCGCAACGATTTCGCTAGCTGACAGCTGGCTTGGGAGGGATCAGAAGTCTCGCGTCCAGCGAATCGCAAGAATGTTCGCCCCAAAGTTGTTTGCGGTGATGATTTCCTCGATGTAATACGTGCGCTGCAAGTCGACCGAAAGCCGACCTAACTTGGGGAAATCGTAATAGACAGTGCTCGTGGCGAAGGGCCAGGTCATGGGCCCGAAATACGGCGGCTCGCCGCTGATGGTTCCTGCACCCGTAGTGCGCACAAAATCTCCGCTGAAGTTGAACCCAAGGTTACGAAGAGGCTTGAATGCCACCCCCCCCTGCCAGACACGGTTAATCGTCTGGTCACGCCAGGTGGCGGTGAGAGGCGGTGTTCCACGAATGAAGGTCACCGAGGCCGTCGCGAAGAAACTGTCGTAACTCAGGCCTCCGTAAATGGAGAAGTTATCATTGAGGGCATAAGAGATATTGACAGCATTGACGCGAAAATTGTTCTGGAAGTCCGTGTCAATAAACTTGCGATTGCGAAGCACCAGGTTGTCCTCTACCGACAATTTCTTAGTGGGCTGGAAGCGAAACACGAAACGGGAACCCACGTCAGTGTGTGCGCTGATTCGAGTATACGAGGCACCGTTGGTAATGCTCTGGAAATCACCCCGAACACTGAACATTCGGGAAGGCTTGTAGAAGACGCTGAAGCCCGGCCAGACGGTTTTTATCCGCTTCGTACGTATTGGATCGACAACGCCGTCTTCCAGTTCCTCGATGTCGCGCTTCATGTAACTGATCCGGGGCCGCAAGATCAACGACTGAGCAGGTGTGAACTCCATGCTCAGGTCCACGAGATGCATTCCCAGCCGCCACTCGCTCTCGGCCTCGCCAGATGCCGTGGTCCCATTCGCCAAGCTGTGAAAATCCGCCAAAGCATTCAAGGTAAACCGGGAGTAGCGATAATCACCGTGCAGATTCCACCAGTCATTGATCCTGTAACTGAACCCTTCATCGATGATATGGTTGGGCTCGGTGAGCTGGGCCCGGCTGTCGAACGAGACGGTGTACGGGCCGAAGGCTGTGCCCCCGGAGTTGGTGCGGGCAGTGCCGTCAAAGGCTGAATCCATGGTCGCCGGACCACGGTAGCGGTAGAAGATATATCCGCCGCGCAGATCAAGCCTGGTGTGCACCTTCCCGGAGTAGGATAGCTCGCTGATCGGTGTCTTCAGGCGGCGAAACTCCGACCAGGAGGCGCTGTTCAGAAGCTCATTTGCGGTGGCCGCAGTACTGGTGTTAATGCTTCGCTCAGGCGAGTCCACATTGTTCCAGGTCAGCGCCTGCTCAAAAGTCTGGTACCCGAGCCGGTAATGAAGATTCCAGTTGCGTATTGTGTAGCTCACGCCGCCGGTCAGGCGATTCGCAACTTCATTAATCGGTGCCTCGACGTAGTAAGGGTTGGCCCGCAAAAACGCGCCCCAGGGTTCCGCCGAGCCGAAGTAGTCCAGCTCGCGGGTAGTGAAGTTCACGCCATCGCGGCTGCTGCGATGGTATTCAAAAAGAAAACGCAGGTTGTTGGTGGCGTGCAAGGTCAAATTTGCAGAACCGAAACGACGCACGGTCGCCCAATCATGATTCGTAGTGAGTCCCTGCATGGGCGCCACCCCGAGGGGCGAGGGGGGAATGACGTCGTCATTGCGGTCCCAATAGTAGTAGCTCTGACGATAATTGACTCGCAGATCGTAGAGCTTGTCCTTATGCACGTCCAATTGGCCACCAGGAAACGGGTCGCCCCCCAAGCCGCTGACCGTAAGGGAGTAGCTGTCCGCAAACGGATTACTTCCCTCTTTGGCGCGGCCGAAAAGGTTGAAGTCCATCAGCCGGAACCCTTTCTGAAGGTCGAAGAGTTCCAGGTACTTCGGCTCATACCCCTTAATGTCAGTGAATCGATAGCCGGTTGTGACCGAACCCTGAGTCTCAAAGCCGCCCAGGACCATTGGAGCGGGTTCTTGTGCATCCTGAGCAAGGGAAGCCGTGGGAAATGAAATGAGAATCAGGACAACCCCCAGGATCAATTGGCATCTTGGTTTCATGGGCCCTCCGTTACTGCAGGAAGAATTCGTTGATATTCGAGCCGTGAATCGTTACGTGACAACGCACACACTCGCCGCGGGTCTGGAACCCCAGTCGGCTGTGAGGAACATTGGCCGCGTGCGGATCAACGTGGCACTCAAGACATAGAAAGCGATCTTCGCGACGCAAGAGCAGCATCCGGGTTACGGTCCCGTGAGGACTATGGCAGATCGTGCAGCCCTCCACCTTCACCGCGGCGTGCTCAAAAACGTACGGGCCGCGTTTTTCTTCGTGGCAGCTCACGCAGGCTTCCCAATTCGTTTTGCGAAGTAGAGGACGATTCATGGTCCCGTGCGCGTTGTGGCAGTCGGTACACTTCATCAAGCCTTCCGGAACGCGGTGATGCGTGGGCAAGGCGAATTGCGCCTGAATGGCAAGGTGACACGTGAAGCAGAGGTCGGGTTGCGGTTTCCTCAACAGGCTGTTGCTGAGCCACCGGCTCTCCTCGGCAATCTTGGGTGCAGAGAAGAATTGCCCTTGCGCCAGGAAAGCCTTCGCGGGCCGCTTCTCGACAGGTGGCACGAGCAGGTGCGAGGCGTGGCATTCGTCGCAGGACACACCCTGAAGCTTGTGTTCGGAGCGGTTGAAGAGATCCTGGTCCCGGCTGGTACTGTGACAAACAAGGCACCTGCCGGCATTTTCCTCAGGCTTGTGCGCGCGAAAGCTGTAAATGAGTCTGCGACCGGCAGCGGTCTTCGCAGTATCCCCTGCCGCTTCCATCATGGCGTCAGCATGGGCTTTCCCGGGCCCGTGACACGATTCACAGCCCGTGCCATATTTCGCTCCGGCAACCTGCGCATGAGCATGGACGGTTTTTGCGAATTGGCGCGCCTCGGGTTCGTGGCAACCGGCACAGGTCTGGTCGCCCGCATAATCGTCGGGCTTGCCTTGGGCTGGCGCTTTCCACGAGACAGAGGATGGTTCGCTGGCAGCGGGCTGCTTTTGCGCCCACAAGTTCCCAGCTTGGGCGGGAATCAAGCACGCCAGGAACAGCACACCACTGGTTCTCCTAAATCGGCTTGGATTTGCCATTTGCGGTGTCTCCTTTGCTCGCGGATTTGAAAGCGATATCCGAGGCGGATGTGAAGACCCGACCATCTTTAGCTTCGTGTCCATGAGGATAGCTCGCGTACGACATGCTTTCCATTTGTGCATAATATTCAGACTGATCGTGGATGCCATAAGACGTTTAAGATCTCAATTGAGCTCCGTTGTTTTTCTTTACAATCCAGGCAGAACCTCAAATCGCAATATTAGCACGAGTTGTCAATAATCAAATAATACTTCCAGCCCGAAAACGCATTATTCATCAAGTAGATAAATTGTCCGAATTCATTTACCTGCGAATAGCTGAGATTTTTAATAACCCTAACATACGAAGCTCGCCAGATTCAGCCAGCGCAGTTTGCAGCTCCAGACTTCCCCGTTGTCACTGACGTCCGTCATCTTTTGTGCTAATGGAGTGCGCACAGGTGAAGGGCAAGCTTGCTGAGAGATTCTGCTATGTGGAGCTTGCATCAAAGCGCTTCAGTGGGAATCACGAAATCCAGACGCCCCGTCGGGGGTCGCTCCAGACAGCACTCCTGTGCCGTCGGTACATTGGCGCTCAGTTGGCTGCCGCCGGTCAAATAGCGTGTGTTTTTGCCACGGGCTGGTCGTGCTGGAGGAAACGGTGTTTGATCTAATTGTTGCCGGTTCGCTGGATCATGGCGAGTAGCGAGAAACACGAAAGGAAACACAGTGGTTGAAGCAACCGGCCGCGACCTCGGGGCTAGAGAAACCACTGCCAGCGGGCATGTAGATTTGAATTCTGAGCCAACCCGTGCCGAGATTCGCCGCTCATGCCCCTGGCTCCGGACTATTCCGTATCCCGGCGTTCTCCGCAACCGACGACGCGTTTCAATCGTAATTCTCTGGTTTAGTATTGACAAAGGCCATCGGCGCCTATAATCGTTCATGCTATGGAAACGGACTGTCCCAGTTGAATGCCTTCCACGCTGACGCCGGGAGCCGGGCGACGGAATGCGGTGGATGGGGTATAAGGAGAGCGGATGGAATTCGGCGTTTGGCTGGGTGCGGCGCTGGTAGTGGCGGGTGGTGTCCTTCAGGGCACCTTCGCGGTCCCAATGAAATACACTCGCTACTGGAAACACGAGAACATCTGGCTTGTCTTTGCCGTGACGGGTCTTGTCCTGTTTCCCTGGGCTTTAACGGCGGCGGCCGTTCCCTCTCTCCCTTCCATTTACAGTGCGACCTCCTGGAAATGCCTGAGCGCGATCATCGGGTTTGGTGTAGGCTGGGGCATCGGAGCAACTCTGACCGGCCTCGGCCTGAATATGCTGGGAATCGGCCTGGGCTTCGCGATAATACTCGGCCTCAGTGCTTCGATCGGTTCGCTCGTCCCTCTGCTGGTGCTGACGCCGGGCCGGTTTTTTTCGGCAGAAGGGTATTACTACCTTGCCGGGACGGCCGTGATGCTTGTCGGACTGGTCATCGTCGCTCTCGCCGGCTGCTTGCGGGAACGGAGCGCTCGTAAGCAGGGAGGCCCGGAGAGCAAAGCCACCGCCAAGTCCTCGTTCGTCGCGGGTTTGCTGGTCTGCATTGCCGCGGGCATTCTCTCCTCGATGCTCAACTTCTGCTTCGCTTTCGGAGCGGAGGCCATTGAGAACGCCCGCCGGTTTGGCGCATCCGCCATTTGGGCGTCGAACGTAGCGGCTGCGCCGGGCACGACGGGCGGGTTCCTCGCCAACGCGGCATACTGTGGTTATATGATGCGTCAGAATGGCAGCGGGCGGAATTTCCTGCTGGCCGGCACGGCAGGTCACTGGTTGCTGGGCGTCGCCATGGGGGCCTTCTGGTATGGCGGCTTGGCCGTCTATGGCATCGGCATCAACCGTATGGGAAATTTCGGCACCGTCGTCGGGTGGCCGGTGCTGATGGGGACGATCATTGTCAGCAGCAACGTCGCGGGCCTTGTGACCGGCGAGTGGGAACAGGCGGACCATAAGGCCAGGACTTACTTGTTTGCCGGATGTATCGTGATCCTCCTGGCATTGCTGGTCCTCGCGATGGCCCAGAGTAAGTAACTCGTGAAAGACAACCACGAAAGACAGAAATTGACTCTCTGTGATCAGCGCTGGCCGGACCAGCGATCTCAACATGGGTGAGCACATGGAACGGACAAAGAACTGTCTCGCGAAACTCGAGCGGATGAACAAAGCCCTGCGACATCAGGAACCGGATCGTGTCCCGATCAGTGACTTCTTCTGGGGCAGCTTCCTCAAGCGGTGGCGCCAGGAACTCGGCCTTCCCGAGGAGACCGACATCTATCGCTACTATGATCTCGACTGGATGGTTTTCAATCCTAACCTCGATCCGCACATCAAGCCATTCGAGATTCTCAAGGAGGACGGCGAGGAGGTTGTGGTCCGCACTGGATTCGAGGCCATCATCCGCAAGAAGCTGGCCTACCCCATGCCTGCTTTCTTGAAATTCGAGACCGACACCATCGAAAAGATGGAAGCTTTTGAGTTCGACGACCCGTGGGACAAACGGCGGTTCTTCTATCCTGGAGATGATCAGATCAACGGGGTGGGAGACGGCTTCGTACGAAATCTGGCGCCCTTCGCGGTGCGGGTGAGAGCGTCCTGGCCGGACTTCCCGTGCTACGGAGCGGTCTGCGAAGCGCACGAGATGCTGTGGCGCATCATCGGCTCGGAAAACACGCTGCTCTGGATAGGTTTATATCCGGACAAAATCGCCCGTTTCGTGGAGCGCATCAGCGCCTTTTCGCTCGAACTCCTGAAGGCGCAGATCAAGGCCGCAGAGGGAATGCTGGACGGCATCGTCATCTGGGGCGACGTGGCCTACCGGCAGGGGATGCTCTTTTCGCCCGCCTTCTGGCGGCAGCACTTCAAGCCGTGCGTTAAGGCCCTTGTCGACGAAAGCCACAGGAACAACCTGCCGGTGATTTACCACGGTTGCGGAAACGTGAGTCAGATCTTCGAGGATTTTGCCGAAATCGGCGTGGACGCTTACAATCCGCTCGAAGCCAAGACCGGCCTGGACGTCGTCGAGCTGCGACGTAAGTTTGGGCATCGCATTGGTTTTTGCGGCAACATGGATGTCCTGCTCTGGGCCAACGGAACGCTTGAAGAAATTAAGGCCGCAGTCCTGACCAAGCTGAACGCCGCCAAGGGTGGCGGCTTCATCTTTCAGTCCGACCACTCGGTGCCGGACAACATCTCGGGTGCGCGATACGAGTACGTCGTCAACCTGGTCCGGGAATATGGAAAGTATCCCCTGAAACTGGGCGAGTACGACCTCCCCATGTCTTGAGGAGGGTCTGCGGCCCGGAACCAGGTGCATCTGTGCGACCGGGACCCGGACCCTCTACTCAAGAGCAATTGTGAGTTCCGGGTCGGGGTAGATCTCCATCGTTTTCCAAAGGCCCTCGGTTGAAACCTCGAGGCTGCGATGATCGGGTTCGACCGTAGCCCTTTGGAATGGAACTTGTTCGCTGTTGATTGCGAGCTTCGTATAAAGCGGCCGATAGCGCGGGGTATTGTAGGCCTCAACCATCGGCCCTTCCTTGGTCGTCAAGCTGTCAATCACGTGAACGACATAACGCCGATTTTGCTGCCGTATCCGAACGAGATACCGCTCGGGATTGACTTCAACCTTCCATAGCGGTTGCCCGATCACTTCCTTCCAGAGGTAACGCAGCAGGTCGGGCTTCTCCGCCAGCGCGGATTCCGTCGTGGTGACCGCGTAGGCTGTGCCACGTTCCACCTGATTTCGCGTGATAACCGGCATCTCACCGGCCGTCCACACAGAACCCCAGAGTATCGGTTCAGCCGTGGTCGGTTTCACATGCAGGACCGGGCCACGCACAGACAGGCTGGAGTCCTCCCATTTCACCTCAATCGCGCCAACCCAGCCGGGCAGTACGTATCCGGCATTGTGAACCCCGAACATGGATGCGGCCTGAGCGGATACCTCGGTGGTTCCGAGGTTCATCCCCCTTCCAAATGCCAGCACTCGCCCTCCACGTCTTACGAATGCCTCGAGCATTGCCGCATCCGACGCCGTTAACTGTGCACGGTCCGGTACGATCACAGCGCGCGCAGTGCGAGGCAGCGCATCATACTTGCGTGACCCGCTGCAATTGACCAGGCGATGCGGCAGGTAACCGTTCGCGCGCAGGCTTGACTCGAGTTTTGCGAGCTCATCGCCGTAGCCCGGAGCTCCACCCGGCCACTGGAGCTCCTGCGGATTGGCGGTCCCGAGCAGGAGCGCGACGTCCGTGACATCTTCCGCTCCTGCGAGCCATGGCCGGCGGGCCCGCAGCCACTCGCCGGAGAATTCGACCAGCTTCATCGTCCCTTCATCGACGGTGCCGTCGTGGCCCGGCGCCACCGCGAGGTACATGTTCAAGCCGGCAGTAAGGATACTTGCCAGCTCCACGTGCATCTGGTCGATACTTTTGGAAGTCTTGAGCGGGCCGCTATGCAGGGGCGTAAACCAGTCGTCCGAAATGAGGGTCCCGGCCTCGAACGGTTTGTAAGTTTCTCCGAGAATCGGCGCAAATTTCTGCTGGAGTTCGATGGTGTGCAATTCCGTGCTGAAATAGTCGAGAGGTTCACCCATCCCGACGGCCCACGCCGGCCCCGTGAAGGGGTCGATAAGCGCATTCGTGGTCACGGTCGCCGCGGGATTCAGTTTGCGCACAAACGCCGCCACCTCGCGGTTCCAGTTCACGGAGGATTCAATCCAAAACTTGGCCCTCTCAAGAGCCGGAGCATCGCCGAGTTCCTTGCCGTATTGCTTCTTGAACGCTTCGCGCGTCCAGCGGTCGTAACTGATGCCGGCGAAAGTGGGAACGTCAAGCCAGATGCCATCGACTCCGTAATCGACGAAGAGTTCTCGAATCTGCTCGAGCGCCTTTTCCCGGAAAGGCGAATACATGCTGAGCAGGTTTTCCGGCCAGAAGGACCAAAAGGGGATCGGTTTGCCCCGTTGGTCGACGCACGCCCACTGCGCAAACTCCGGATTGCCGTCATAATAGGTGTTGAAGTAGATGACCAGTTTAATCCCCCGCTTGCGGCACTCGGGCGCAAGTTCGGCCAGGAAATCGCGCTCGGTGTGGTAGCTCGTCGTCTTCGTGTGGTGAAAGACCAGGCCGTCGATCCACTTGTCGTACCAGATGATCTGCGTTATCCCGGCACACTTGGCTCGTTCGACGATCCGAGCCGCGTCAAAATTCTTGCCGATACCTTTCGCCCATTCGGGCACAGTGAAATTCTTGTGCTGAGGATCTTTAATGAATCCGATCATGAGTGTCAACTGCGGCGGACGATAGTATTCCGCCGGTCCGAGGTCCTTGGGCATTCGCTGGGCCGCGCCGGTCAGCGAGAAGAACAGAAGAAGAAAAAGAAGGAGAGCATTTTGCACGTAGGTTATCTCCTTAGCCGCAATGTGGTGACCGAAGGCGAGGCGGGGAGCTCGAGCTGGATGATCCTTCCGCGGCGGCTCATCCCGACGGGCGCCTTGGGCCAGATCAATTCGCCACCGTGGATATCCCCGAGAACGGTGGTATCGAGAAGCAGCTTGATTTCTTCCGGACCTGTGAATGCGCTTCCCTTGGGTCGCTCTGTGTCGGTGTTGGCGCGCGACCCCGTGCTGCGGTTCAGCAAGTAAATCACCAGGTCGTTCCCCTTTCGGTTGACTACCATCGCATACTCACGCGAACTCTGGATAACAACAGAAGGGGGTCCGATGAGTCGCCCGATTAGTTCCTCGAGCATCGCGCTGCCTTCCCCGAAGACAGTGTCCGCAGCACTCGCATAAATCACATGGCCTCTCCCAAAGTAGTTCTCAAGAATGGCCGGCGTGTTACCGGCGCTGGTCCAGGTGGCGAGCACTTTAGCTGTCGTGGGTTTGACTGCAAGGGCGGGCGGGTTCAGCGGCAACCCAGAGGAAATCTCACCCTCAGCGCGAAACTGCTTGTAGCCGGGAAGGTCACCTTCCAAGTCCGCGCCAAACACATCGCTCAGCGCGAAATCTTTCCGCGCGCGAGCCATCTCATCAAGAAGCGAAGCGCGACCGAAAGCCAGCAACGAGCCGCCCCGGCGAACGTACTCGCGGATTTCCTGGGCCAGCTCGGCATTGAGCAAAGCGTTCTCCGGCAGCAGCAGCATCCGGTAGGATGCGAGGTCAAACCTGTGCGAGGAAAAGGCGCCGCCCACGAACTCAGTGAAATAGCCGATCTTTCGCGCTGCGAAATCGAGCGCGTAACCGGGACGGGTCCGTCCCGCAACCGCGGTAAAGACGCTGGGGGGCTTTGGCGCAATTGACCAGAGTTCTGGCACATCGGGCACGGCGTCCAGTTCGGCCGAGGGATTTCCTCCCAGGGTTCCGATATCCGCATACGGCGTCGAACCAGCGATCCACTCGCGGTTTTCCTTGAGCCATTCGCCAGCAGCCCGGAGATTCTTCAGGTCGCCGTTTTCGTCAAAAATGCCACTGTGGCCAGGAGTCATCGCCCCATAAACATTCGCTCCCTGAATCCAGGCCGTGGCCGCCGAGACAATCGTTTCATCCTCGGACATGGCGGGCGGCGGCGCCTGGTCCGCCATCGGGACGTACCAGGACGAGTTGAACAAGACTCCAACCTCGAAGGGCCGGTTCATGGCATGTCCAGTGCGCGCCCCGCGGTCGATGTTGACCCATTGGTGGCCCTCCATGGAAAAGAAATCGGCCAGGTTATCGACGCGGCTGGCGCTCTTGGGAAGGCGCAGATCCGCCATGCCAGCGCCGTTGAACGTGAAACTCATGTTCGGCTGCACCGCCCTGACGGAGCTCTTGATATCCACCAGAAATTGCCGCCGGGTCTCGATTTGGAAATCCGCGAGTTCAGGGAATGTGGCCCGATCGAGCGGCTTCGAGTAGCGCTTTTCAAAAGCCGCCTTGGTGAAACGGTCGTAAGAAGGGAGCGGCTGCTCAAAAATATCGAGCCAAAGACCATCGAGCGGCCCGTAGTTCCGGGTGATCTCAACCAGTTGGTCAATTACATACTGGCGGTAAGGAGAGTAGAACGACATCCAATCGGCGGGGAAAGGACCACCCATTGGCTTTCCGGTCGCGTCTCGGCAGACCCAGTCCTGAAACTTCGGATCCGGGTTGGAGTCAAAGCCAACGGAATAATAGATGACAATCTTCAGTCCATGTTTCCGCGCCGCCCTGACCGCCGCGCCGACTAGGTCGCGCTCCGTTTTGAAGGTGGTCAGATGCGTGTCGTGGGGCACGATACCGTCGTGCCACTTGTCATAGAAGATGACGCCCGTCGCGCCCGCCTCCTGGAAGGCCCGCATGATTTTGTCAGCGTCGAACCCGCGGCCTAATCCCTTGCTCCAGTCTGCCAGCGCCGCCTGCTGTTTCTCCCGCGTCCACTCTCCCTTGATGATGAAGTCCGGTCCCCACGTGCCGCTGGTTGTGTTGGCGATGAAGCCAGTCATCACGAACAACTGTGGCGATCGATACCAGGCAGGGCAGCGCGCTTCGGCTGATTCCTGCGCGAACAATGTCGGCGCGCTCATGAAGCACAGACAAATAAAAGCGGTCGCCAGTCCTTTGATGGGTTCGATCAATCTATGGTGATCCTCATTCATAGGTTCACCCTTTGGGGAGCACGCTCGTAAGGGGGAGACCCCGGTAGAACCTCACCAGTGCCGCAATGTTCCGGTCATTGGCGCTCAACCGGTCCTTCCCGCTGAAGGCCTTCACTGGCTTTCTGAGATACTCTTCGATCGGCAGAGGCAGCGAGTTTGCGCGCGGCTCGGCGAATCCGTAGAGATCAAGAGCTCGATTCTTCGGATCGGAGAGAAAGTCCTTGGCGTTGTGCTCAGCCCATCCTACGAGATTCTGGATCATGCGGGTCCGCTCACCCACCATGCGCTTCCCTGCTTCGTAAAGCCTTGGGTCCGGCGATTCATTCATGACCCAGTCGCATTCTTTCAGCAACTTTGAATCGGTAACGGTGGGGTCGCCCATATTGCTCACGGAGAGCCACAGGATACAGTTCGGATTTGCATGGTCCCGCGTTTCCCGGATGCGCGTCCAGCAGCGGTCGATGGCACGCCGCTCGTATTCCAGCTTATCTTCCTTGCTGGGCTGGCCGCTGGCGGGGAACTTTTTCCCGGTCAGTTGAGTGAAGAGTTTCTGCTCGCACTCAAGCCAGCCCTTCTCGCGCAAGCGGTCGGGGGGATTCCAAACCCAGTCAATCATGGTGCCGTCGATTCCAGTCCTCATGAAAGCATCGGCCATGGACCGGGAGAGGTATTCCAGGTACTGGTCCGTGAATGGAATGTGGGGAGACGTGGGCGTGCCGTAGCTCAAATCGGGATGGTCGTGTCCCCATTTTGAGTTCGCGCCCACGCAGAAATAACCCATCGCCAGCATGTCCTTCTTGTGTGCGAGGTTCACGACCTCGGGAAGGAAATCATGCTTCAGGTGAGGCTGGGGAGGAACGAATCCCCCTTTGTACCAGGCGTAACCATTGCAGGAAACCGCGAAAGTCTGAATGGTGTTGGCCCCGAGTCCTTCGTACCATCGAACATGTTCTTCAGGAGAAGCATCCGCCCAATGCCCGGGCGGCGCGAAGATGGTCGGAGCCTCACTTGTGGCAGGCTTGCCCGGCGCCCGCGCCAGGTGGACCCAGTTGAAATCAATGCAGAAAGCTTTGATTTGCTTGGGGACCGTGCCGGCATGGCGGCTTTCCGCCGGCATTGGCGCCTCACGCCAAAATCCCGTGGTGCTCACAAGACCTGTCCCCGCAATAAGCTGCCGAAGAAATCCTCTTCGAGATGGCATGGGTATTCTTCCCCCCTTCCAGGCTTGGTCGGCGAGGTTTCGAGGTCGAATGGAGTATACACTCTTTCCGAGGAATTGCAGCTTCGTTCACGGTTGCGCGCTGACCGGATGAAGGGCATGGCTGACGCATGCAAAGATGAGTGCCGCTTGAAGCTGTCCAAGGGCTGGCGTATGCTTCTGGGCAGACCGGCCAATATCCGGTGTCGCCGGCTGGCTGGTTTCGTAACGAAACGGAAAGAACCACGCAGGTGAGAGGCTCTCGCAGGAGTTTTCTAATTTTGCTGGTGCTCGCCACGGCCACGGGCTGGGCGAAGAAGAACCGTCCGATCGTCTATCGCAACACGGGCCCTGACGCGAAATACTCCGGGTCGGTTTCCTGCGCGGGTTCGGCGTGCCACGAAGAACTCTGCCGGAAATTTGCGCAAGAGCCCATGGGAAACTCCATGGGCCCGGCCAACTCACCTTCCGAACTCGCAAAAGTCCCCAAACCCGTCACCGTTTACAGCAAGGCCCTGAACCGTTATTTCGAAGTATTCCGTGAAGGTTCGGACCTGTATCAGACGGAATATGCGCTCGACGACAACGGCAAGATCCTTTTCAAAACGAAGGAGCGGCTGGAGTATGTCGTGGGAGGGCCGCTCACGGGATATACCTACATCATCCGGCGCGGGCCGTACTTGTTCGAGGCGCCTCTTTCCTTTTATGTCAAGAGTCAGGCGTGGGACCTTTCCCCCGGCTATGAAGCCGCCGACGTGGGCTTCACCCGACCGGTTCTCGAGGGTTGCCTCGCCTGTCATAACGGGCAGCCAGAGCCCGTGCCGAAGCGCGACGGCATGTATCGCGATCCCCCTTTCCGATTCGGAGAATTCGCCATCGGATGCGAATGCTGTCACGGCCCGGGCCAACTCCATCTTCAAGAACGAGCAGCAAAGCGTGGCGGTCATTCCCGCAAACCCGACACTTCCATCGTGAATCCGGCGCGGCTCTCCCCGCGTCTGGCGGATGACATCTGCATGAATTGCCACCAAGGCGGGCACACGCGGGTCCTGCAACCCGGGAAAGACTACCTGGATTTCCGGCCCGGAACGCCGCTCTATGAAACGGTTGCGGTATTCAAACTCCCCTTGAAGCCGGAGCAGCGCGCCGAAGCCGACCGACTGGAAACGCTTCCGCCCGTGCGCGGGAGCATGGCAACTCCCCTCTGGTGGAAGAACTCCTCGCTTGAAATGAGCAAGTGCTACCAGGCGAGCCATGGCCAGTTGAGATGTATCACCTGCCACGTCATCCACAATCCCCCCACACCGGCAAACAAGGTTGCCTACTTCCGCGAGAAATGCCTGACCTGCCATGCGAATTCAAGTTGCCGTCTGCCCATTGAGGAGCGCATGAACCAGCAGCCCGCGAATGACTGCGTGGGCTGCCACATGCCGAAGAAGCCGGTGGCCGGAATTGCGCACTCTGACGACACATCCCATCGCATCGTTCGCCGGCCGGGACAGCCCTTACCCGACAGTGCATTTGAGCAGCCGACACCGGATCTGCCCGGTCTGCTCTGCCTTAACAAGCCCAGGGACCGAGCGGGCGAACCTGTTCCCTTACTGACAAAGCTGTTAGGGTACGCCGAAGCCGAAGTGATGACGAAAGAGCCGAGCCTCGGCAAGTACTATCTTGCAACCCTGGAGGAGCTGAGCAAGTCCGCTCCGGACAATCCGCAGGTCCTTGCTGCCCTGGGCCACAAGGCGCTCTCCGAAGGTGACAGCATGAGGGCCGCGGACTGCCTCTCGCGCGCCCTGAAGGGCGGCGCCGATTACCCGACCGTTTATATGGATTTGGGTGAAGCGCTGTCACGGGCCGGACGGACGGAAGAAGCGGCCAGAGTCCTCGAATGGGGTGTTCGCGACTGGCCGTACGTGGCCATGCTTCAAAAGTCGCTCATTCTGAATTACATCAACCTGAAGCAGTACTCCCGCGCTCATGGACTTATGAGCCGGTACGTCGAACTGTTCCCGCAGGACCTGTTCATGCGCGATATGCTCGCGAAGGTCGAGAACGGCCGGCCTCAGAGCGGTCAATGAAATTCCAAAGCCCTTCCGCCCGGATTTCGCGGGCACCGTGACAACGCTTATGAAGGTCCGCCTGATCGTATCGTCCCTGCTGATCCTCGGCCCTCTCGGGTCCGTGCTTGAAATTGCCCAGCAGCCGGCGAATTCCCCGGCGGCGACAGATCTCGGGCCAACCCAATCCCAGCCACAAAAACCCGGCTTCTGGAACGACCAAAGGATCGACGAGTTCAGTGGCCCCGCGCTCAAAGGCGACCGTCTGTCAACGGTTCTCGACGAAATCGAAGATCCTGCCGAGCGCAGGGCATTTCTGGCCCTCTTTGAGAATCGTGGTCCGGCGGAGAGGCGCGAGGTTGCCGAACAATTTGTCAAGCAGCACCCGAGATCCTGGTTCTTGTCGCAAGCCTACGAAATCGCGGCTAAAGCCTCCATCGACCTGGGAGATTCCAAGGCGGCGCTCGAATTCGGCGGGGAATCTTTGAAGCTTTTGCCGGAAAACCCACTTCTCCTCGTGCCGCTTGCCGATGTCGAGATCCGACAGGGCGAGAGCTCTGAAGCCGCCCGGCATGCGATGCTGGCGCTCGATTGCCTGGACCGCTTCGTGGGACCATCCACTTTTTCCGCGAAGGAATGGGCTGCGCTGGAAAAGCAATTACGCGCCTCCAGCCTTTACATTCTCGCGCGGGCCGAAACCTCGGAAGGTTTGAAGGCGTCGGGCAAGACTCGCGAGGCCAAACTGAAAAACGCCGAAGAACACGCGGTCAGATCGCGGGCGTTGAATCCTCTTGATCCGGCCACCGCTTACTTGTTGGGACTCATCCGGCTTTCACGCGGCGAGCAGAAGGCCGCAGCTTCGGCATTCGTCCTGGCCTGCCGCCAGGAGGGTCCCCTGAAGGCGAGAGCCGAAGAACGTCTGCGTACGCTCTATGCCCAATGGAACTCCGAACAAGCCAAACGAAGTTTTGACGAATTCGTCCGTCGTATTGACACCACCGCGGACGATTCTCTGCCAGAACCCGAGGCGTCAGGCAACGCTCGCCACCGTGAGGGCGCCGCGCCGTCTTACGTCGGTTCGGCCTCGTGCGCGAGCTGCCACCCTCGCGAGTACGCGGGCTGGCAGAACACAGGCCATGCACACATGTTCCAGCCCTATCGGTTTGAAAACGTCTTCGGGGACTTCAACAACGCGACATACACGGATGACGTTGGGAACGTCGTGGCCCGCATGACTCACGACGACGTGCAGCATTACTTCGAAGTGTTGGACGCTGAGGGGCAATGGCATCGCTATCGCGTGGATTACACGATCGGGGTGAAGTGGCAGCAGACCTACGCCACGCGGTTGCCGAGCGGAGAGATCCAGGTATTCCCGCTCCAATACAACCGGCACGAGAAGCGCTGGATTGCATTCTGGAGAATGATTGACGCTCCCAAATCCGAGCGGGGGCTGGTGATCAATTTCCCCAGGCACAGTTCGGACACAGCTTATCTCGCCCACTGCGGGCCATGTCACACGAGCCAGTTGCGCCTGACTAAAATCCTGGCACCAGAAGCAAAGGACCTCGCCTTTAGAGAGCCGGGAATCAACTGCGAAATGTGCCACGGTCCGTCAGGAGACCACGTCGCTTCCCTTGGCCATACCAGACCCGGCACGAAGCCACCGCTGAGGCTTCAGGTGGAATTCGGAAAGATCAGCAACCGTGATTATGTCGCCATCTGCGCCCAGTGCCACATGCAATCAGCGATGCTGGGGCTTGGTCCCAACGGTGAAATCAACTATCGGCATTCCGCCGAGACCTTCTACGAGCACTATCGAAGCCGCCCTTATGCGGAGTTTGCACTGCGGGCCTTTTACAAAGACGGGCGCTTTCGCGTCGTTTCATTCCTGGTTGAGTCCTTCGTACGTTCAAAGTGTTATCAGAAGGGCGGCGCCCATTGCGGGCACTGCCACGATTTTCATCCCGCCGACAGAGGGAATGAGCGGGCGTTGAAATTCCTCGACCAGCCGGACCAGATGTGCCTCCAGTGCCATCCCCGATATGCGGCGAACCTCGAAAAGCACACTCGCCATCCTGCCCAATCCGAAGGCAGCCGGTGCGTCGCCTGCCACATGCCGAAGATCATGAACAGTGTACTGTTCAAGACCATGACCCATCAGCTCGACGATATCCCGAACGTTGAAATGACCACGCGCTTTGGCCAGAAGGACAGCCCCAACGCCTGCCTGATCTGCCATACGGATAAGAGCGTCGAATGGCTCCGCGCGGAACTGGACAAATGGCACGATAGCAAGCCACCCGCCGTCGCCGCCTCGCACGCGAGCCGTCCTGCACTCTAGGCTATGGTGGGGCCGATCGGTGTGTCGATAAGAGTTGGCACTGGCCAAACCGAGAACGTTGCTTCGAGGAATCATCCAACGGGCCCCCGATTTTGACTCGTCCGTAGTATAATAGGTGCTTGATTTAACCTTAACCGAACTCGGCTTCCGATCAAACGTGGCAGGGTTCGAACGCGGCGCTCCGACCGATCGCCGCACACAAGCTTGGGAATGAAACTCTCACGACGCCGTTTCCTAGGAACAACTTCTGTCCTCCTCGGTTCCCGACTCCTGGAAGTCCTGACCACCCCTCTCCATCGCTGGTCCGGTACGCCCTCCCTCCGGGCCGCCACGGTTCCCGACCAGGAGGCCAACTCGCAGGTCACTTTTGTGGACGTCGCTGAGGAGGCGGGGTTGACGGTGCAGAACGTCTGGGGTGGGGTGAAGAGCAAGAAGTACATCGTTGAGGCCAAGGGTAGCGGGCTCGCGTTCTTCGATTACGACAACGACGGATGGCTTGACATCTACCTGACTAACGGAGAGCGGCTTCCGGGAGAGGAACCGTATCCTGACGGCAAGACTCCCATCCAGCATCTCTTCAAGAACAATCGTGATGGGACCTTTACGGACGTCACCGAAAAGGCCGGCCTCGGGCGCACAGGCTGGGGAACAGGCGTGTGCGTGGGCGATTACAACAACGACGGCTGGGATGATCTCTTCTGTACCTATTGGGGCCACAATATTCTCTGGCACAACAACGGGGATGGCACCTTCACTGATGTCACCAAGAAAGCAGGCCTGTGGGAGGACCGCATCCGGTGGGGTTCCGGGTGCAGTTGGATTGACTACGACCGGGACGGGTGGCTCGACCTTTTTGTCTGCAACTACATCGAACTCGATATTTCCAAGGTTCCAGTCCCCGGCCAGACGGGCTATTGCCAGTGGAAGGGCATCCCGGTCATGTGCGGCCCTCGCGGGCTCCCCGGCGGGTTGAACATTCTCTACCACAACAATGGCGATGGAACGTTCACTGACGTCTCGGAAAAGTCGGGAATTTTGAAGCCGGGACCTCGCTACTCCATCACCGGCGTTTCGTACGACTTCGATAACGACGGGTGGCCCGACATTTACGTGGCGGTCGATTCCGAACCGAGCATTCTCTACCACAACAATCACGATGGCACTTTCACGGATACTTCGGTGATGGCCGGCTGCGCTTATAACGAAGACGGTCAGGAGCAGGCCGGTATGGGGGTCGGCGTTGCGGACTACGACTGCGACGGCTGGCTGGATATCTTCAAAACAAATTTCTCCGACGACACCCCTGACCTCTATCATAACAATGGGGATGGGACTTTCACGGATGTGACGTTTGTCTCCGGTCTGGGGGTTAATACCCAATACGTTTGCTGGGGTCCGACCTTCATCGACTACGACAACGACGGCTGGAGCGACATCATCCATGCCACCGGTCACGTTTATCCTGAGATCGAAAACTACAACCTGGACGCCCAGTTCAAAGTGCCGCGGCTTGCCTACAAGAATCTGGGGAACGGGAAATTCAAGGATGTCACCAAAGAACTGGGACCGGGCATCAATGCGCGCTGGTCAAGCCGCGGGCTGGCCAAGGGAGACTTCGACAACGACGGCGACGAAGACCTCCTGATTCTGAACATGAATGACCGCCCTTCCCTCGTTCGCAATGACGGCGGGAACAAGAATAACTGGATCAAGATCAAGCTGCTGGGAACCAAGTGCAACCGCACTGCCATCGGCACGCGCGTGCGGGTGGTGACCGGAAAGCATGCCCAGATTGATGAAGTTCATACCGGCATGGGCGTGATGTCGCAAGGCGACCTGCGACTGCATTTCGGCGTGGGGCAAGCCAAGACGATCGACCTGATCGAAGTTAAATGGCCCACGACGCAGCAGGTGGAGAAGTTCACGAACGTCCCCGTGAACCAGTTCCTGACCATCAAAGAAGGATCGGGGATCATCAAAGCCGAGCCTACCGCGAAAGTTGCCGGCGTAGTCAAAGATGCCGCCGGCTCACCCCTGGGGGCGGCCAAAGTAACTCTCCGGAACACCACGGTCGGGTTGGTCCGGACCGCGATTACGGACGCCGCCGGAAGTTATGAATTCCGCGGAGTGCCGGTCAGCGGAAAGTATTTCGTCGAGGTGGAAGCCAAAGGCTTCCAGAAATCCTCCCAGTCCTCGATCAACCTCTCCATGAATCAGCAATACAGCGCCGACTTCAAACTTGCTTCTGCTGTGGAGGGGGTTCAGGCGAAGAGCTGATAAAGTCAAAGGGTTTTCTCGGCGGCGAACCATGAAGTGCAAGAAACGGGCCAAGCCGTAGTTGCCCCCCTCAAGATCCGAACCTCCCACCTTACCCAAGAGTCCAGCCCAACAGCCAGTTCTCTTTCCACCTCATAGCCTTGTGAAGTAATCCACCCTATCTGGGTCCCCCGCAAGGATGCACTGCAATGAATACGAACTCTGCCGGGGCGATTATCATGCGGGCAGCAACAACACACTCTCTCTCGCATGAATGAGCGGCCATCTTCTGGCTTCCGTCGAGGTGGCGGGAGCGGATGCGACGCTGTTCGGTCGCGCCAGACTCGAGTCCAGCCAGAAGGAACGAATGCAGCCTATCGCGGTTTCCGACGAACCCGAGGCTTCCCTGGTCAAGCTGCTCGAATCAGGTGGTTCGTCGATTCCCTGACGGAAACCATCAAACAGAACGGCGAGTTATTCGGGGCCTACCGGGCCGTGGGGCAAGGCGGCATCGCCGAGCGGGTGATGAGGGCGATAGTGGGCGACGCGCTGGTCAAACCGAACTGATCCGAGGAGGAAGCTGTGCGGGTTCGCGAGCAAGCCTTTGGCGCTCACCGTCCCGCCGTGGCGTGTACGGCAGGCAGCCGGTTCTATAAAAAGCTGGCTGCCGGTGAAGCGCTTCCTCCCGGCGTTGGGAGATGGCACGTGAACACACACGGCTAAACTAGTCTAGGCTACGCTGCGGCAAGCGTGGAGGTGAAGATGCGAAACCCCTGGGGCCCGTCATCCCGATGGCTCGTTCACCCTGCCCACGTCGATGGTTTTTCCCGCATTTCGCGGCGTCATTACGGCAAGGGAATGAGCTAGGTGACGGGCGCGCTCTTCGCGAGAAGGGCCGGCGGCAGGCGATACTGACCCGGCCTGGTGGTCAGGGCCTCGCGGCGGTCCACGACATTGTCAACGGCGCAGCGAATCACGTGCGCCAGGTCCCCAGGCACGAAAGGCGGAACAACGAAATCGAAGGCGCCGTTCTGCATGACTTCCAAATAAAAACTGGTGTCCACCCCACGTCCCACGACGATGACATTCACTGGTTGTTTGGCTTTCAGCGCGGTGGCCAGCACGTCCGCCCAGGTACCATCAGGGAGATCTGCCTCCGTGAAAACAAGGTGCGGAGGGTTGACCCTTGCCAGCAGGCGCTTGGCCTGGGCGCAGTTCTTCGCCCGGCGCAGTTTTACGGACTTTCCTTTCAGAGCCTCTCTCAGCCCTCGGAAGGACTCTTCCTGGTTATGGACCAGGACAGCGGATATTCGTCCTTGCACGGTCTCCCTCCTTTCAGCCCAAAGGCACCCCCAAACCGCCTCTCCGTGCAGCCTGACGATGTGCAGCCTGCCCGACCGGTTTGGAGCAAGGATCGCCCGAGCTTCAGTTACCTCAGTTGGATTCGAAAAGACTTCTTCGCTGGGGTGATTTCTATCTTGTCTTCTCTCGACAGCCATCCCAGCGCAAAATTCAAGAGTTCACCTGATCCGTCCAGTTTCTTTTTAAGCTGGGTCAGGGTGAGCGGGCCGTTGTCGTTAAGCAGGTGCCAGACTTTTCCTGCGGTTTCACCGACTTGTGTTTTAACGTCCATTCTCAATCAACCTCCAGAGTTTTCAACGGAACCCCAAGCATCCTTGGGGAAAAGGTCTCTCGTGGTAATTAAACGGCCTTAATTCAGGATTATGTTCGGGCTAGGCCAGTCTTCTCGCTTGCCTGGAGCGGATGGT
>Ga0070741_10006407_pt1 | contig 25299 bp, 20 predicted proteins | sample Coa_R1_4_FD_66440 | JGI IMG/M metagenome (GOLD analysis project Ga0070741, IMG submission 66440) | Surface soil microbial communities from Centralia Pennsylvania, which are recovering from an underground coalmine fire - Coalmine... | ecosystem: Environmental > Terrestrial > Soil > Unclassified ... | reverse complement strand
TTCAAGCCTCTCCAACTCCTGGGCTGCTGCCAGGCATTCTTCCCGGACAGCCGCAAACCCTTCCCGCAATTTCGTGCATTCGCCTTCGAGCAGCAGAAGCCGTGAAGTGAACACACGTTTCTGGCGAGCGAGCAATTCTTTCCGCAGTTCTCGGTACTTGCTCGCCTTGGTAGCCTGCCGTTTGAGGGAGTTCACCTGCTTCGAGATTTCTTCCAGAATGTCGTTGATGCGGGCCAGATTCTGCCGCGAAGATTCGAGCTTGGCCTCCGCAAGCCTCTTCCGTGATTTAAACTTGGAAACTCCCGCTGCTTCCTCGATAATGGCGCGCCGGTCCGAAGGCTTGGAACTCAGGATCTGGCCAATGCGTCCTTGTTCGATGATGGCGTAAGATTCAGGCCCTAGGCCCGTTCCCATAAAAAGGTCTTGGATGTCGCGCAAGCGGCATAGCTCGCCGTTCAGAAGATACTCGCTCTCACCCGAACGAAACAGGCGCCGCGTCACCTTGATCTCACCCCCCGGGAATTGCCGTTTCTTCGGCGAAGCCTTTTCACCCTGGTTCTCCGCCTCAGACACGGGCTGTGGCTCCCCTTGTCGCGCGGTTTCTCGGATTCCTATAACCCTTTCCAATTCTTCGGCGCCGTTGCCCGGAGCCTCTTCGCTCTCGGCCAGAGTGATGCTTACTTCCGCCATGCCCGTGGGGGGGCGCGTGCCCGTGCCGCTGAAAATCACGTCGGACATTCTCTCTCCGCGCAGGATGCGCGCGCTCTGTTCGCCCAGTACCCAACTCACAGCATCGGCAAGGTTGGATTTCCCACACCCATTGGGGCCCACGATGGCCGCCGTGCTCCCGTCGCAGGTCAAACGAGTCCGGTCTGCGAAGGATTTAAAACCCAGCAATTCGATTTCTTTAAGTTTCAGCAATTTCGTTCCTCCTGAATACCCCGCACCTTCTGAACAAGGCCGGATGATTGTCATTCAACGTCTGCTCACGGATCAGCTTGCCGGATGTGATGGAAGATTCGGCTGGGAGAGAAACTGTCTTCGATCGCTCGCAAAGCGAGGCCGGGCAACAGCGCTTTTGCAGCTCTGCTGGTCTGGTTCCGGTCATCCGTGCTGGCGCACTGCTCCACCATTCATGCGAGGATCCCTTGCCACGCACGCAGAGTAGCACAAGACGCTGACGCTGTCCATCAAAAACCACAATGAATGGGTAAGAATGTTAGTATGAATACAAGATATGGTAGTTCGTGACTGTTCTGGCGAAAAAGATGGGTGGGCCTGACGAGTCAGAAGGTAGATCGCCTTTTCCCAGAAAGGGCTAAGTTCAAACCTGGAAAGGCCTGAGGCGGGCAGGGCGAGGGGTGGTCGAAGACCCTGGCATCCTTAAGCCGCTGTCACGGTGAAGGGCCATGCCGAGCGCACCGTTGGGTGGACTGCACTTCACTTGAACTCCAGGTATCGGTTGTGCAGGACAGACAGAGTCATCGGCCCCTTCTGAATGCGGATGGCAACCGGCAGGCCTGGGGAACTCCGGCGAGAGATAACATAAACCGTGTCGCCCGCACGAAGATCTTGAAACTGAATTCTCTTGCCTTGATCGTTCAGAAAAACCGTCCGTTCATTGACCAGCATTAATTCCGTGACTTCCGTCGGAGCCTTCAGGAACAATTCCTTGCTCCGGCGGTTCACGGAAGAAATGATAAAGAAATCGCCTTCGTAATTGCCTCCCGCATCGCGCGTCACCGCGCTGGATGCATAGGGCAGCAGCCCGAGCAGAAGGAACACCAAAATCATCGACAGCAGAATCGATCGTTTTTTCGTCATCCCATGAACCCCTCTCTGAGAATTGCTTTTCATGATTGCGGAATGGTTGAGATTCCTGGTCTTGCACACAGCCCCGGCAATTGGCTGACCCTTACTCGTACCGAAGCGCCTCGATGGGGTCCAACCGCGCCGCCTTGCGCGCAGGGTAATATCCGAAGAAGACCCCGACGCCCGCTGAGAATAAAACGGCAATGGCGATGGCCTGGGGTGGAATCAGCGTGGGCCAGTGCAGCATGCCGGAAACCAGCATGGACCCGAAGATGCCAAAAATGATTCCCAGCGCTCCTCCCAGCAGGCTTAAGACCACCGCTTCGCTCAAGAACTGCATCTGCACGTCATCTTCGGTAGCACCCACAGCCATGCGCACGCCGATTTCGCGTGTCCGCTCCGTAACAGAAACCAGCATGATGTTCATGATGCCGATGCCGCCGACCAATAAGGAGACCGAAGCAATGCTCGCCAGGAGCAACGTGAGAATGCGAGCCGATTGCGCCCTGGCATTGGCAATATCGATGGTGCTGCGAATGATGAAGTCATCATCCTCATTCGGGCGCAGGTGGTGACGCTGGCGGAGAAGAGCTTCAATCTGCTGCTCGGCGGCAGGGATGGTTTTGACGGAGGTAGCCGAAGCCATGACGTATTGGATCCAACTGATCCCTGCCAGCTTCTTCTGCACGGTGGTATAGGGCGCAATAATGGTGTCATCCTCGTCGTGGCCCCAGGGCGATTGTCCCTTGCGTGCCAGGACCCCGATCACGCGGAAAGGAATGTTCTGAATGCGAATCATTTTCCCGATGGGATTTTCCCCGTCGACAAACAAGTTTTCCACAATGGTCTGGCCCAGCACACAAACATTTGCGGCTGCTTCCACATCTCGTTGTGAGAAGGGAATTCCCTCAACTACCGGCCATTCACGAATTTCGAAGTAAGAAGGAGCGTTGCCGCGGATCGAGGTGTACCAGTTCTGATCCTTATAGACGACCTGTACGGAAGTGCCCACTCCGGGCGTCACCGCTTTGATAAAAGGAATCTGCGCGATCGCCTGAGAGTCCTCAACGGTCAGCGTCTTGGTGGCCTGGCTGCCCATGCGCACGCCGTGGCTGTTGACGCTGCCGGCGGAAATGAAGATCATGTTGTCACCCAGGCTGCGGAGCTGTTCCTGCACCTGGTTGGAAGCCCCCTCGCCAATGGCCACCGTGCAGATGACCGCGCCGACCCCGATAATGATGCCCAGCATGGTCAGAATCGTGCGCAGCTTGTTCCGTGCCAGAGCTTTCAAAGCGACTCGAAAGACCGCGCTAAAATCCATTATGCCTCCTCATCGTCGTCTTCAACTGTCGGAAGCTCGAGCAATGCCTGGCTGGCGTCAAGGCGGTCTTCAACCACAGAATCCCGGCGGATTTTCCCGTCACGGAATAAGACGATCCGCTTGGCATAGCGGGCGATATCCGGTTCGTGCGTAACCAACAGAACCGTAATATTTTGCTCAGCGTTCAACCGCTGAAAAATCTCCATGATTTCCACGCTGGTGCGGCTGTCGAGGTTCCCGGTCGGCTCGTCGGCCACAATCAGCGAGGGGCGATTCACCAGCGCCCGAGCGATGGCGACCCGCTGCTGCTGGCCGCCTGAAAGTTGAGACGGATGGTGTTCCTCGCGGCCTTCCAGCCCCACGGAGCGGAGTGCCGCCCGCGCACGCTCAAGGCGTTCCGGGTGAGGTATGCCGCTATAGATCATCGGAAGTTCCACGTTTTCCAACGCCGACGTTCTTGAGAGTAGGTTGAAACCTTGGAACACAAACCCAATCTTCCGGTTGCGAATATGGGCCAGTTCAATTTTGGAAAATTCCGAAACATCCTGACCATCCAGCAGGTATCTGCCGCGGGTAGGACGGTCAAGGCATCCGATGAGGTTCATGAAAGTGGACTTGCCGGAGCCTGAGGCTCCCATAATGGCCACAAATTCCCCCGGATAGACCTCGAGCGAAATGCCGCGCAGAGCATGGACTTGCACCTCACCCAGGTCATATGTTTTATGCAAGTTCTCAACCTGAATCACCGGCCTTGAGTTGGATAGCCGATGCTCAAATTCGATCTGAGATTGGACCAGGCCTTCAGGCATCCTTACGCTCCTTCCCGCAATTTATCGATGACCTCCAAACCTCGGCTGGCCTGGAGTATAGCTAGTGCCTTGCGGCAGAATCTCTCCGGTAACAAGCGCTTCGCCCGGCTTCAGATCGCCTTTCAGCAACTGCGTATTGGTATAATCCGTAATGCCAACTTCCACCGCAATGGGAATCAACTGATTCTTGGGTCCTAACTTCCACACCACCTGCATCCCGCCCAGGTGGGGCTTGGTGGCGGCGCTCGGGATGTGGTAACGCGCGTAGAGTTGTTCCAACTCTTTGCCGGGAAGCTGCGGCTTGAAGCGCAGTGCCGCGTTCGGAATCCTGAGCGTATTGCGCGCGAAACCCGTCGGAATGGTCACATAAGCCGTCTCGCCGGGGAGCAACTTCTCATCAGGATTCGCAAAATTGATGACCGTATCATAGGTCACCACGTTCTGGACGGTCGTGGCGTTCAAGCGGATGGCGCTGACCTGCCCGCGAAACGTTTCGGTCGGGAAGGCGTCCACCTGGAAAGTTGCCTCGCCTCCGATCTTGATATTGCCGGTGTCGGATTCATCCGTGGAGGTATCCACTTGCATGTGCTTGAGGTCCTGGGCAATGGTGAAAAGATTCGGGGCCTGAAAGGCGGCGGCAACCGCCTGACCCACGTCGATATTCCGGGCCACAATGACTCCATTAATGGGTGAAACGATCGTGGTGTCCCGGAGATTTTTCTCGGCAAGCTCCAAGGCGCCGCGCATGACTTCCACCTGAGCTCGAGCCTCCTGCAACTGAGCCTGGGTCTGGTTCAGTTGAGCGATCGATTGATTGAGTTGCGCCTGTTGCGCTCGAACTTGCGCTGCCGCCTGGTCCAAACTGGATTCGGCCAGGTCTTTCTGATCGCGCGAGATGATCTGCTGCTGGGCGAGGTCCAAAATCCGCTGCGTGTTCACTTTGGAATACTCCAGTGCGGCCTGGAGGCGAGCGAGATTGGCCTTGTTGGTCTGAATCGCCGCTTCCTGGGCCTTGACGCTGGCAACGAGATTCCTCACATTGGCCTGGGCATTGGCGAGATTCCCCCGCGCCTGCACGACTTGCGCTTCAAACGTGGTAGGGTCCAGTTGTGCCAGAACCTGACCTGCCTGGACGTGAGTGTTAAAATCCGCAAAGACGTACTTTACGATCCCCGAGACGCTGGAACCGACCGGCACGGTGGTCAAGGCATTAATTGTGCCTGTTGCCTGGACCACCGCCGTGATATTTCCTCGTGTGACCTTGGCGGTGAAATACTGAATATCGCCGGAACGGGAGCGAATGACCATCCCGACGGTAAAAACAGCCACCACAACGATAATTAAGGCTGTGATGAGTTTTTTGCGCTGTCTAAGGTTTTGCTTTGCTGGCATGATTCTGTTTTTCCCCTCGAAATTTCAGGCGGACAAAAGGACCTCCTTTCAGTTAAGACGCCGGACCGCGGCGCAGGGTTTTATTTACCGGCCCTTGGCAGCCTGTCTGTGTGCCCGAAGCAGTTCGTCAAACCTTTTGGTCTGATCTGGAGTCAGTATCTGGCGGATGCGATTGTCAGTCTCCGTATGTAAGGCTTCAAATTGCGGGCGAATCTGCTCCTGAAGGTTATTCCATTTTCTGATGGACTCATCCATGATGGGCCGAAGCTGCTGCACCTGTTGGGGAGTCAGGTTCAAATCACGGGTCAGCCGATGAATGGCCTTTTCTTCACTCCAGTTGCGTCGCCAGTGACCTGTAGACCAGGCATAGTAGTAGACGCCCGCTCCGCCCAAAATAATTCCGATAATAAAAGTAACGATAAAATAAAGATAAGCCCGTCGAGTCATCGTTGAATCAGCGCCAGTGATCGCTCACCGACTTCACCTCGACCCAGGCCGGGAGCGGAGGAAAACTGCTCAGATCAACAGGAGCGTTCCGGGTGGTGAGGACTTCCGGTTGCGGCCAGTAAGTATCCACATTGGGTTTATGCCGAACAGGCCCCGACGCCGGCAGAGCCATCGCCAGCAATAAGGTAAAAACGAGCACTAATGTGGCGAAGATCACGCGTCGGCCGGCGTTTTCATAGAACTCCGGATGAAGGAGCCCGCGCGCGTTCTCTTCATCCAGGCGCCGTAGAAGCCGCGCACTGAAACCCAAAGAAGGCTCAGGGATTGGTTCTTGAGAGATGAATTTCAGACCTTGCGTCAAAATCGACCAATCGTGGGCATAAAGCCTACAATCCGGGCAGACCTTCAGGTGCTGGCGGTCAACCGGGGAAAGGCTGGCCTCACCCTTCTCTTCGAGGAGTTTTTGAATCCTCCCACAATGCATCATTTTCTCCACTTCAGCGGTAGCGCTTCAAATCCGCAAGCATCCGCTTGCGAGCGCGATGAAGCCGCACTTTCACTTTGCTGACGCTCCAATTCAGAACTTCGCTGATTTCCTCCACCGATAAATTCTCAATCTCTTTTAAAACCAGGACCATTCGATCTTCCGCCGGAGCGCGATCAAGCAATTTCTTTACCAAATCCTTTAAAACCGCTTGCTCTTCAATGCTTGGCGGCGATTCCCTCTGCTGGGGTTCCAGACCCCTTTCCAGCATTCTGCGACTCTCTTCCGAAAGCTGCCAGTAGTAATTCAGCCGCGAGGATCTTTTGCGACGCAGATAATCGTAGCAATGATTTACCGATATGCGAGCCACCCAGGCTCCAAATGGAGCGCGGAAATTATAGCTCCGGATGGCCCGGAAAGTCTTAATGAAAATCTCCTGCACAAGGTCTTCCACCTCGTTTTGCTGATGGACCAGGTGAAAGACCATGGAGAAAACCCGACGTTGATACTGTTCCACCAGAAGACCAAACGCTTCGTGATCGCCCTGCTGCGCGCGTCGGATCCACTCAACTTCCAGGCGTTCTTGAGCGTTGCTCTCCATCTGGTGTCCATGTTTTCTGTCCCTACTTCGAGAGACGAAGGAAACTTCCTGAGAGTTACAACGGGTTGGAAATGTTCAAAATAAACATTGATTGAAATTTTAGTTGACTAACTAGGTACAATGTGTCATGATGTTTGCATCATGGTCATAGGACGCCGGCTTCGAAAACTAAGAGAAGAGAAAAACCTGTCCCAAGGTGATATTGAGAAACGCACAGGGCTGCTTCGCTGCTATATCTCCCGGGTTGAAAACGGTCACACGGTTCCCTCTCTGGAGACGTTGGAGAGACTGGCCTCAGCCTTGGAAGTACCTCTTTATCAGCTTTTCTACGAGGGGGATGACCCTCCACCTCTGCCGAATCTGAGCAGTAGACAATCTTCGGAAGAGCTCGTCTTGGATGAGGAAACGGAAAAGCAAGTCCGGTTCTTTGAGAAAGTTCGCCGTGTCCTCGAAAGAATCGAAGAAAAAGACCGACAGCTCTTACTCTACATGGCTCAGAAATTGGCCAGTCGATAAGCTCGCCTTGGCGAACGGACAGGTGACCCAAGGTTGCTGAACCCTCAGTTTGCGTGCGCACCCTCTTGTTTATTCCCATTCAATAGTTCCCGGCGGTTTTGAAGTCACATCAAGCACGACGCGGTTTACTGCTTGAACTTCGTTGACAATCCGAGTGGCGATGCGGGAAAGAAGGTCAGCGGGCAGTTTGGCCCAATCCGCTGTCATCCCGTCCTCGGACTCCACGGCACGAATCGCAATCACAGAACCGTAGCTTCGCGCATCACCCATGACACCCACGCTCGAAACAGGCAATAAAACCGCAAACGATTGCCAAAGCTGATAGTAAAGGCCCGCCCGGCGAATCTCTTCCTGAACAATGGCGTCCGCATCACGAACTACGCGCAGTCGTTCTTCCGTGACTTCTCCTAAAATCCGAACCGCCAACCCCGGCCCAGGAAAAGGTTGACGGCCAATAAGGTCTTCCCCGAGTCCTAATTCTTTCCCGACCACCCGGACTTCGTCCTTAAAGAGCTCACGTAACGGCTCGATCAGCTCAAACTGGAGATCTGGCGGCAATCCTCCCACATTGTGATGACTCTTAATCGTCGCCGCCGGACCCTGAACGGAGATGGATTCAATGACATCCGGATAGAGTGTGCCTTGCACCAAGAACTGAACTTTCCCCATCCTTCGGGCCTCCTCTTCAAAGACCCGGATGAACTCCGCTCCAATGATCTTTCTCTTTTCTTCGGGATCGATGACGCCGCGCAACCGAGCAAGAAACCGCTCGGAGCGATCCACGGCGACCACGTTGAGATGAGATTGGGTTTGCAGCGCGGCTGTCACTTTTTCAAATTCATTTTTTCTCAGCAACCCATTATTGACGAAAATGCAGGTCAAGCGGTCTCCAATGGCTCGGCCAACCAGTGTTGCCGCTACCAGCGAGTCCACTCCTCCGGAAAGCGCGCAGATCGCTCTTCCATTTCCCACCTGCTCTCGGATCTTTTGAACGGCGCTTTCGATGAAAGAAGAGGGAAACCAGTTTGGCTTGATGCCCGAAATATCAAAAACAAAACGCCGCAAAATGTCCGAACCATGCTCGGTGTGCCGGACTTCAGGATGAAATTCCACGGCGTAGAGTTTCTCGTGCGGATTCTCCATCACGGAGATCGCATTCTCCGTCCGTCCCGTTACTCGGAACCCTGGCGGCACCTCGACGACATGGTCGCCATGGCTGTTCCAGACGCGCAACGGCGAGGGTAGTCTTTTCATCAGTTCGCTGGAAGGATCAATCTCAAGCTGGGCAAAGCCATATTCGCGCCGTGTTGCCGGTTCCACTTTTCCGCCCAAGGCCGCCGCCATATATTGAAATCCATAGCAGATTCCCAGAGTAGGCAGTCCCAATTTAAAAATCCTCTCATCATATCTGGGTGAAGCGGCATGATAGACCGAGGAGGGACCACCCGAAAGAATGAGTGCCAGCGGTTCGATCCGCTTCAGATCCTCGAAAGGCCGCGTACAGGGGAGGATCACTGACGCCACCTGCATCTCACGGAATCGCCGGGCGATCAATTGGGTGTATTGGGAACCGAAATCGAGAATGACAATAGGGCGGATTGAATCCATTCCGGTCATTTCACCACAATGCTGATCAGCTTCTGCGGGACCACGATGACCCTCACCACCTGCTTTCCGTCGAGATAGGCTGCCACCCGCTCATCTCGGAGCGCCAGATTTCTGATCTCTTCTTCGCCCAACCCAACAACAACCTTGATGCGCGCCCGCAGTTTGCCGTTTACCTGCACAGGCAATTCAATTTCCTCCTCAGCGGCCAGTTCAGGATTGTACTGAGGCCATCGGACTCTCAGGGTGGGTTCCGAGTGCCCGAGGGCCTCCCAAAGTTCGTCAGCAAGGTGGGGAGTGAAAAGCGAAAGCATCAACACCAGGTATTCCAGAGATTCCTTATGGACCTCCGGGCGGATTTCACCCGCCTCTATGGCCGGCTCCGAGTCAGCTAACTCATTCACTAACTCCATCGCCATCGCGACGTCGGTGTTGAAGTGCCATCGCCCTTCGATATCTTCTGTGATATGCCGCAATGTCTGATGGGTCTTGCGGAGCAGGCGCCTTTCCGCTGGGGTCAGGGAGACAAAGCCTGCGCTATCCGTAGCGCGGCTCTTGATGGCGCGCAGACGCGCAGCATGCCGCTGAACGAGCCGGTACACACGGTTCAGGAAGCGCGAGGCTCCTTCGATGCCCGCGTCGCTCCAATCGAGATCCTTCTCGGCAGGGGCCGCGAAAAGTATGTAGAGCCGTACCGTGTCAGCTCCATAGCGGGCACACATCTGTGTGGGATCGACGACATTGCCCTTGGATTTTGACATCTTGGCGCCGTCCTTAATCACCATACCCTGGGGAAACAACCGTGCCACGGGTTCAGAGAAATCCACCAGGCCGATATCCTGCATGACCTTGGTGAAGAAGCGCATGTATATTAAATGCAGGATGGCATGTTCGATCCCGCCAATATATTGATCAACCGGAAACCAGTATTGGACTTCGGAGCGGTTCACCGGAGCCGTGGCAATTTTCGGGTCGGTATAGCGATAAAAGTACCAGGATGAATCCACAAAGGTATCCATGGTGTCTGTCTCGCGGCGGGCCGGACCCTGGCATCTGGGGCAACGTGTATTGACAAATTCGGCGACTTCGGAGAGGGGCGAAGGGCCGCGCCCGGTAAACTTCACGTTGGTCGGAAGCAGAACCGGAAGATCGCTGTCGGGTACCGGTACGATTCCGCATGAGTCACAATAAATAATTGGAATCGGCGTGCCCCAGTAGCGCTGACGCGAAATTCCCCAATCTCGAATCCGATATTGCACTGTTCCTTGGCCGAAGCCCTTCGCTTCCGCCTCTTCCGTCATTCGATCGATGGCTTCTTCAGAAGTAAGACCGCTGAAAGGGCCGGAATTCACCAATTTGCCGTATTCCACAAACGCGCCCTGGGCGATGTCTACCGGCTCGTTATTTCGGGGGACGATCACCTGGGGGATGGGCAGCCCGTAGGCCTTGCAAAATTCAAAGTCGCGTTGGTCATGCGCCGGCACTGCCATCACCGCGCCGGTTCCATATTCCACCAGGACAAAGTTCGCTACCCAAACCGGTACATTTTCACCGCTGTACGGATTGCGGGCTTTAGATCCTGTGAACACGCCTTGCTTTTCAAGATTCACCTCAACGCGTGCCCGCACCGCCGAAGCCTTGACCCGTTCCACCGCATCGCGCAGTTCCGCTGGCGAATCTGATTGGGCAATCAACTTCTCAACCAGGGGATGCTCTGGCGCCAGCAGCAGGGCGGAGCAGCCGAAGATCGTATCCACGCGAGTGGTAAACACCCGAATCGGCTCGCCGGAGCCCTCCAGGGTAAAGTCCACAAACGTGCCTTTCGACTTTCCAATCCAATTCTGCTGCATGGCCAGCACGCGCTCCGGCCAGCGCACCAGTTCTTTCATGTCCTCCAGCAGGCGTTCGGCATAGGCTGTGATCTTCAGGAACCACTGTTCCAGTTCGCGCTCGATCACCGGCGTATCTTCGTGCCGCCAGCAGCAGCCGTTCACCACCTGCTCGTTCGCGAGCACGGTTTCGCACAGCGGGCACCAGTTCACGCGGCTCTTCTTGCGGTAGGCCAGACCCCGCTCATACATGCGCAGGAAGAACCACTGGTTCCATCGATAATATTCCGGCTTGCAGGTGGCAATTTCGCGCCGCCAGTCGTAGCTGAATCCGAGGCGCTTAAGCTGGCCACGCATGCGGTCGATAAAGCTGAATGTGAATTCCGAAGGGTGTCGTTGGTGCTTGATCGCGGCGTTTTCTGCCGGCAATCCGAAGGCATCCCAGCCGATGGGATGGAGCACGTTGTAGCCTTGCATCCACTTGTAGCGCGCCAGCGCATCACCCAGCGTGTAATTGCGCACGTGGCCCATATGAATGTCGCCAGAAGGGTAGGGCAGCATCTCCAGCACGTAGTACTTCTTCCGTTCGGGCCTCGATTCAGATTCGAAAAGTTTCGCCTCTTCCCAGCGCTTCTGCCATTTGGCTTCGATTTCCTGTGGATTGTAATTGTTCATAAGGTTAAAGTGGCTTTAATCCCTCTTGCTTTTTTCTGCTTCCCGTGATGTTTCGCGGAAGTTCACCCGCCAGTTTCCGCATCATTCGAATATTCCGCAGGTCGTCTCCCGGCTTGTCGATGGGGGTCTCACAAATAAAAGGAACGGAGGTGAGTCGGGGATGCCGCACAATACGACCAAACGCTTCTGCGCCAATCTGTCCCTTTCCGATATGCTCGTGACGGTCGGCATGCGATCCCAAGGCGCTCTTGGAATCGTTGGCGTGAATCACGCGCAGATTTTCTAAGCCCAGGGTTGAATCCATTTTCCGGATTGCTTCCTCCAATCCTTCCGGGGTGTGGATGGGATAGCCGGCCGCAAAGCAGTGCGCCGTATCAATGCAGGCGGCCACGGGCAAGTCCCGGCCCGCCTTTGCTATGATCTCGGCAACCTCTTCAAATGACCTGCCAATGGCGGACCCCTGCCCGGCGGTGTTTTCAATCAGAACCGTTAAACCGTTGAGAGGCAAACCGTCGGCTGCTTTGCGGAGCGATTGCACGCAATTCGCAATCGCCAGGGCGGGTGTGGTCCCCTTACTGCTCCCAGGGTGAGTCACCAGATAATCCGCGCCCAGGGCCGTGGCTCGCTCGATTTCCTTTCGGAATGAGGCAATGGACATTGTGCGAATGACGGAGTCCGCTGAGGCCAGATTGATCAGGTAGTTGTCATGGACCACCACGGGCGTCAGCCCATATTGCGCTCGGGCCTTCCGGAACGCTTCGCACTGCCTGATGGTCAGGTCCTGCGCCCGCCAGCCGCGAGGATTGGCGGAAAATATCTGGAAAGTATCGCAGCCTAACTTCTTTGCCCGGTGAGCCGCATTTTCGACACCCCCGGCAATCGACGTGTGCACGCCCACTCTCATGGAGGTTCAGTAGGAGATTGAAGTTTGATCATAACAAAGGGTGTTAGAATCTGCCACTTGGTGGGAACGGCTCAAGGAATATCCGATGGGCCCCCGCAGTCCTGTCGCCAGGCCATGCTTGCCCCGCTGGGGGCGTGGGCAGCGACATACTGGGCCATCATCTGCACCAACTCTGCGTTCGTCATCGGTTGCCAACCGTGGCCCTTCATCGGCCGGCCATACTCGAAAGAACCGCCATAGGGTGGATCGTCTGTATTCTCCAGGAAGTCCTGAAGCAGGTAAACCGCCAGGTTCAGATAATAGTTGTCCATATCTCCGACGTAGACGTGGATTTTCCCGGCCAGATCAGGCCCTAACGTGGCCCAATGGGTTTCGAGGTAGTAGCGCAGGTCATAACCATGATCGCGCATATAGTCCGCGACGCGATGATCAATTTTTCCGGTCAGTTTATCCCACAGAGGCGTGGGGTAGCCATCTGCGCCCACCGGTCCGTAAGCAGCTTCCCAAGCCTCCAGTTGCTGGCCTGATCTTCCGTGACTCCCGAGCGCCGCTTCCAGTTGACTGAACTCGCGCACCGTCACTTCCGGCTGCCCGTCGGCCTTCCGCTCAACATAACGTTCGGGGAATATCCAATGGTGCCCAGGCTCAATGAAGGCATTGTCGTCCTCATAGATATTCACCAGGTCGTAGCGGCGGAAATCCACAGGATCAGGATAAAAACTCCATACCCCACCAAAGAATCTGGGATGATAAATCTGGAGGGCCAGAGACTCCCACCCGCCCGTTGAGCCTCCGGTCAGTAGTCGCGCATAGGGTTTGGGGATAATCCGAAAATGCGTCTCAATGTAGGGGATTAATTCCGTCATGATGGCGTCCCCATAAGGGCCATTGTTGGCGGAATCCACAGCGTAGGAATCGTCGAAGTAAGGTGTCGGATGCTGAAAGGTGACAGCGATCATGCGCGGAAAATGGTCGGAGTTCCAGGCCTGATAAAATTCATAGCCGCGCAGAGAATCATCCTTGGTGGTGAAGCCAAAAGGGGCAGCCAGGCTGAAATGCCCTTGAACGTAGATGACCGGATAGGAGATGTTCGGATGCAAATCGTAGCCTTTCGGCAACAGCACGGTTGCACCCAGATACATCGGATGCCCCCAGAAGCGGCTCAGCAGTGTGCTCCGGATCTTGATGTGCTTTACCCATGGGGTATCTTGCGGCATCTTGATCGCGGGAATGACATGGGTCAGGCGCAGCTTCACCACCTGATCGGACTTTGCGTCGAGATGCACGTGCTCAATGGAACTATAAAGGTTGCCGGGCGAGCGGTTGAATTGCTGTCCTTCCCATTGGTCCATGTGCGCCCAGACAGTGTGCCCGTCGGCGCGGTGAAACTGGGTGTAAATATTGACAAGCGCCTGAACGTAATAATCTCCGGCGGGAAGATCGTTGAGGCTGGGCAGGGGATATCCCAGGGCGCTTGCATCAATCTGCGCCGTCTCGCCCGGCCGGAGTTGGGTGACATCGCGAGCAAAAAAAGGCGGCGCATCTCCCCACGATCCCACCTGCAAGCGTGGTTCAGGCGTATTCTCGCGGCTGATCATCACGAAAACGCGGCCGGTAATCGGCCCTGCGTGGACAGCGGCGGGGAAAGAAATCTCAAACTTGAGACTTGAAATTCCAAAAGCGACAGCCGCCACCCACAGCATCAGCAGGTCAACGGCCAGAACGATGAGCAAGGCTTTCTTGGAAAACATCGTCATTTTCCGATTCTGTGCAGCTTTGCACAGCCTCTCAGCGCTCCAGCTTGAAAAAGCTTTTGAAATTCTCCATCACCCGCGCGCCCATTTCCTCTTCGCTTAAACCCTGAAGAGCGGCCAACTGACGGAGCACCTCCACGACATAAGCCGGTTCGTTGCGCTTTCCCCGATAAGGGACCGGAGCCAGATAAGGACTGTCGGTTTCGGTGAGCAAGCGGTCGAGGGGAAGCTCTTGAGCGATTTTCCGCAGGTTTTCCGCCTTTTTAAACGTGACGTTTCCGGCGAAGGAGGCTCGGAATCCCAGGTCCATCAGTTCATAAGCATCTTCCCGAGTGCCGCTGAAGCAGTGCAGAATGCCACCCAGCCCCGCCGGACGCCAGTGTTCTCTCAGAATTGCCCGTAAGTCTGCCCAGGCTTCCCGGCAATGAATGATGATAGGCAGCTTCAATTCGCGGGCAAGGCTCAGTTGCCGGATCAGGATTTCCTGTTGCACTTCGCGCAAGGAGTGGTCGTAATGATAATCGAGTCCGATCTCGCCCAGGCCCAGAAATTTTGGGTGCCGTGCAAACTGCCGCAGTTCATTCAAATCACTCCAAAGAAAATGCCGGGCCTCATGAGGATGAATGCCTGCGGCTGCATAAGCCCCCTCATGCTGCTCGGCTAAGTTCACGGCTTTGCCTATATCTGAAAAGCTCGCACCCGTTCCAATCACCACAAAACTTTGCACACCCGCCGCGCGCGCCCGCTCAATCACCGCGTCGCGGTCAGCATCAAAGTCGGCGTCGGCAAGGTGGCAATGAGAATCCACAAGGAATTGAGTCATTTATTGATTGAGTCATCGGATCATTGAGGCGAGCATACGATAACGCCTGCTGCCGTTCACGCTGAAGCTTTGGCTGTGCGTTGCGATGCCGCAAAGATTGCCAAGAGCTCATTTGCTTCTACCAACAATTCTTCCAGTTGCTTCGGCGTGGCGATACCAGCCTCCGCCAGCAGTTCCAGCCAGGAGACGGTCTCATCGGTCTCTTCGACAACCGTTCCGATCTTGGCGATAAACTCGGCTCTGGAACGGGCCCGGCAAACGGCCCGGTAATTTGCCGCAACCGAAGTGCCGGAACGTAAAATCTGCCTTCCTAAAACGCGAGCCTCTTCAGTTTTAGGAAGAGCACGAAACAACCGGACAATCCGGACGGCAAACTGTTTAGTGCGTTGTTTTAATTCTACTGATTGATACCCTTTCATTCCCAAGCTCTCTATTGAATCAATGACCCGATGAATCAATGATTCGATTACTTCAGCCTTGCACCGTTCGGCACCTCTTCCTTAAACGTCACTAACACCGGCTTGCCCTGCTCACCCACCGAGGCCGCCACGATCATGCCGTTCGATTCCACGCCGCGCATCTTGCGAGGCTGAAGATTGGCCACAATCACCACCTTCATCCCAATCAGCTCTTCCGGCTTGTAATATTCTGCGATGCCCGCACACACTTGCCGCACTTCGCTGCCGATATCCACTTGCAGCTTGAGCAACTTCGTTGCGCCCGGGATCGGCTCGGCAGAGATGATGGTTCCCGCCCGCAGATCAACCTTGGCGAAATCTTCAATGGTGATCTTTCGCGCCTCGGAATCTGAAATTTGAGATTGAAGATTCACGGGCTTCTGCTCAGATGGTGATTCCACTTTGGTCGATGTCTCCTTCGGCTTCTGGTCTCTAAGGCGGTCTTCTTCCGCCAGCTCGTGCAGCCGGCGCAGCGCTTTCTCTTCATCCAGGCGAGGGAAAATCGGCTCAGGCTTGCCGACTCTCGTGCCGGGCTTGAGTTGGCCCCACCTAAGCTGATCGATTCGCTGATCTTCGACGGCGCCTTCGCAGCCGAGCTGCCGCCAAAGCCGCGCCGCACTCGCCGGCATAACCGAAGCAAGAAGTACTGCGAGAAGGCGAACAGTTTCCGCCGCGGCACTGAGAATAGTCTCGATTTTCCAAAGGTTGTCAGGGCTTTTTGCCTCCGCGAGCTTCCAAGGGGCATTCTCCGTCAAGTATTTGTTTGCTTCAGCGACCAGTTCCGCCCAGATATAATCAAGCGGTATTGAGAATTCGTACTTTTCAAACCTCGCCCGGAAGGCTACTAACCCGACGGCGGCGCATTGGAGAAGGGATGGTATTCCCGAGTTTATTAGAAAATCCCGCTGCTCCTGAGGTAGCTGGTTCCAGTCAGCCTGCGCGGCTTGGTCCTGTGCCTGCCCTCTGGCATCGACCAATTTGTGCCAGCGTCTCCAGATGTCCTTCCGATCCGGCACTGCACCGTCACAGTACTGATGAACCATGCTGACCACTCTGTGGGCCAGGTTACCGAGGTCCTTCGCTAAGTCCGAGTTGTATCGCTGGAGGAGGCCCTCGTACGAAAAACTCCCATCCTCGCCAAACGGCGTATCCCGTAGCAGGTAATACCGCAGCGCGTCATTACCTGGCGCGCCGAATTCTTCAAACGCCTTGATGATCGGCTCGGGATAGACGACATTCCCCTTGGATTTGCTCATCTTGTCCTGCTCGTAGTAAATCCAGCCGTGGGCAAAGACGGTCTTGGGCAGCGGCAAGCCGGCGGCCCATAGAAACGCCGGCCAGTAGACGGCATGGAAGCGGAGAATATCCTTACCGATCATGTGGACGCGCTCGGCCTCAGGATCCATCCAGTACTTTTCAAAGGCCGGTTCTGGCTTATCGCCGCCGCGAAATCCGATACCGGTCAGGTAGCTGGTGAGGGCATCGTACCAGACATAGACCACCTGCTCGGGATCATCGGGCCACGGAATGCCCCATTTCAGCCGCTTCCGGCTGATCGAAATATCCCGCAGACCGCTTTTAACGAAGCTTTTTACTTCGTTCATGCGAAAATCGGGCAGAACAAAGGGCGCAAATGCCGAGTCCTTCTCGTGCCGCTCGTAAAGCTCCATGAGTGGCTTCTCGAACGCCGAAAGCCGAAAGAAATAGTTGTCCTCACTGATCAACTCGGCTGGCCGGCCGCAGATGTCGCAATTGACGGGCTCGGGATTGTCGGAAACGTAGCGCTCGTCAAAGATGCAATAGCGGCCCTCGTATCGCTTCTTGTAGATATAGCCCGCCTTCTTAGCCTGGCGGATCATCCACTGCACGGACTTCACGTGATCGGAATTTTGGGAAGTATGGACGAACAGACGTTTTATGGGTGGCGCCGTTCCGCCATCTTCCTGCTCGCGGGATAAACCCGCCGCTACCTCGCCAATCGAGCGGAATTCACCCAGGCCGAGTGTCCGCCACAATTCCTTGAACAGCTTACGCTTTTCGGCAACGAACTGTTCGACCGGAACGCCTGCCTCATCCGCTGCGCGTTGGAGTTTTTCTCCGTGTTCATCCGTGCCGGTCAGAAACGCCACGTCGTAGCCGCACATGCGCTTGTAGCGCGCGATGGCGTCGCAGGCGATCGTGGTGTAGGCCGAGCCGACGTGGGGGCGGGCGTTGGGATAATAAATGGGGGTCGTAATATAGAATTTTTTCATTGATTTATTTACTCATGGACTCAATGAATCAATCGATAGGCTGTTTGGGCGGCCAGCATCACTTCCTTGAGCGGTACCGACTTTTCCTCCGCCAGGCGGCGGCAATCTTCATATTCCGGGGCGGCATTCAAAACCTGTCCATCACGGCGCGCAACTTTGATGCGCACAGGGCCATAGGCGGTATCAACGCTTACTGTTTCGCGCTCAAGCACCAGCCGCCGGGCTTCGTGAATGCGGACACCCAACGTCGTGGTTTGCTCAAAAAGCAGCCGCGCAAGAGCTTCAGTCCGGTTGGGCGGAGAGAGGACGGTGACTTCGAGAGCTGGGCGATTCTTTTTCATCTGAATCGCACTGCACGTCACATCCAGGGCGCCCGCGGCAAGCGCCCGCTCCGCAAAATAGCCGAAAAGCTGGGGATTCATATCATCCAGATTGGCCTGGATGACTGAAATTAAGTCGTTTGCCGCACCGGAGGTTTCCATCCTTTTCCCGACGAAGAGTCGGGCTAAATTGGGATGGCCGTGGAAATCATGCGTGCCTGCGCCATAGCCGACACTCTCGATTCGGAGTGGCGGCAGGGGGCCAAAGTGGGTGGCCAGCGTTGAAATAATCGCTGCGCCGGTCGGCGTGACAAGTTCTCCTTCAAGGCCCGTGGAATAGATCGGTAACCCTCGCAGCAATTCTACGGTTGCCGGAGCGGGGACGGGCAGTGTTCCATGCGCTGCCTGAACGCGCCCGCTGCCCACATTCAGCGGGGAGCAGACCAGTTCTGTAATCCCCATCCGCTCAAGCCCCGCGCAGGCGCCCGCGATGTCCAGAATGGCATCCACCGCTCCCACTTCGTGAAAGTGAACAACGGTGGGTGATTTGCCGTGAAGCCTCCCCTCGACTTCCGCCAGCCGGCGAAAAATGACCAGCGTCTTTTCTTTCACCGAGGGCGACAGATCGCTGGACTCGATGAGGCTCTCAATATGATGCAGATGCCGCTCAGGTTGTTTCACCGGAATCTTGATCTCCACATAAGTCCCGGCAAGCCCCGAACGGAGCACGCGCGAGGTTTTGAATTCGTAATCTCCCAGCGGGATCTTGCGAAGTTCCGCCAGCAGGTCATCGAGCGCGAGCCCGGCGTCGAGCAGTGCCGCAAGAAACATATCTCCGCTGATCCCGGAGGAAGCATCCAGATAAGCAATTTGCGAATCGGGGCGGGGGTTGGGCATGGGGTTACACTCCGTCGCGCGGACGGTCCTCGCGCACCCACAAGGTGTCCTGAATGGGTTCACCGTCGCATTCAATTTCAAGCACGGTCGCCAGGTCATCCGGCGCCTTTTGGGGCAATCCGGTAAACTTGGCCTGGAATTCGGTCTGTTCCACTTTCACCGGCTGGCCGGTGGTCATGATCCGGGCTGAGTTCACCTTGGTTTTCAGTCCGCCAATTGCCACATATTCTCCCGGCCAGAAATAGACGTGCATGTACAGCGTATTGCCCTTGCGGGTGAAACCCGCATAAGTGGAATTCCTCACTTGACAAATCTCAGAGCCGTAGATCGCATTTCCATGTTTTTCCATCCATTTTCCGACGGCGGTCAGGATGCGCACTGAAGGTTCAGGAATGGAACCATCGCCCATCGGCCCGATATTCAAAAGATAATTTCCGCCGCCTTGCGAGCAATAGATGAGGTCGCGCACAACAGTCTTGGGGCTCTTCCAGTCATCATCTCCCTTGTTGTAACCCCAGCTGTCGTTCATGGTCATGCAGGTTTCCCAGCCGCGATTGTCTCCTTTTTTCAGCGGTCCGCCCACGTGCTGCTCAGGGGTTGAGAAATCGCCGGGAAGCTTGTTGCGATTATTGACGATGATATCTGGTTGCAGATCAAAAACCATGCGATTCATCTTGGATGACTCCCAGCCTTTCGCGTCCAGAGGCCAGGCCACGTCGTACCACAGAATATCGATTTTGCCATAGTGGCTCATCAAATCGCGGATTAGCCCGTGCGTATAATCCACAAAACGCCGCCGCGCCGCCTCGTCATGCGCGCAACGCGCCCCGTCCGGATGATGCCAATCCATCAGCGAGTAATAGAAACCTACCCGCATGCCTTCGCTGCGTGCCGCTTCGACGTATTCTTTCACCAGATCGCGGCCGGGGCCTTGCTTGGGCGCGCAATAAGGGGTCAAGTCAGTTGCGAAGTTGCAGAAGCCCTCATGGTGCTTGGTGGTCATCACCATGTACTTCATGCCCGCCTGCTTTGCAAGCCTGGCCCAGGCCTTGGCGAATCCGGGCTTCGGCTTGAACTGCTGGTCAAGCTTCATGTATTCGACCACCGGGATGCCCTCTTCCTCCATGGCCCATTCATGTCGGCCCAGCACGCTATAAAGGCCAAAATGGATGAACATCCCGAACCGTGCCTGATGCCACCAGGCCATTCTCTGTTCACGATTAGGCGGAGTGTTGAATTCCTCAGTCTCGGAGGGGTTCGACCCGGTTTTGGGATGCTCCGAAGCCGATTTACAAGCAAAGTTCATTCCTGCCATTCCCAGGGCGGCTGCCCCGACGCCCATCATTTTGAAGTATTCTCGCCTGTTGATCTCTGCCATTGGTTTTCTCCTCAGCGGATTTTAATTTTCCGAACGTTCAATTGCTGAAACCGAAGATTAAATCATAGAATCGGACTTGTTGCCAGGGAACTTTGTGGACGCACGGCAGGGCTAAGTTCTTCAGCGGAACAAAACACAGCTTGCCGCAAATCCGAATCGGGACTCGCATGTTATCTTTCCAACTCCCTGTGTTTCCAGCACATCGTTGGTTCGCTTTCATCCGCTTTGGGCCTCCCCATCGTAGCCTCGCACCAGGCGTGCCCCCCCGCGTCGGAGTAAGCTTGGGAGATCGGCCTGAATGGGGTCGGTAGCTATTCTTCGTTTTCATTGCGATGTCAGCATAGCAGAGCGGACAGCGCGGAGGGAGACGGACGAGACATTTGAGACGTTTTTCCCTCTTTGGCACCGGTCGCGTGGACCACCGCCTCCGGCTTCTCCCGATGACAGTTTGGGCGGGTTTTTCACCAGGCTGTTGACTGTCGGAAGGGTTTTGAAACAGCTTGGAGTAACTTGAGAGATATCTTACCGCCTCGGCTCGCCGGAATGGCGGGCGGGGGGTAGCAACCAGCCAAGCTCAGGGTCAGTTAACGTCCGGAGGCTTTCGAGGCATAGATTGGAGAATCTCCATCGCTTTCAGGGCGTCTGAATCTTCAGGATTCAGACGCAGCGCTGCGCGCAATTCCCGCTCGGCATTGGGAATATCACCTTTCCGGGAATAGATCAACCCCAGGTTCTTGTGGAGCGTTTCGCCCTGCGGGCAGTTTCCGCAAAGCTTCAGTGCCTGCTGAATATCGCTAATCGCCTGCGTCCAATTGTGCGCATTTGCCGCTTCCAGCCCGAAATTGCCAAGCGTTTGAATGCGGTCGGTGAGCAGTTGCCGCCTTTGCAAATCCTGAAAGCGGTCCATGTAGAATTTGGCGTCCGGGTCGCCTTCTTTGCTGAAGACCTGGGCTAGGCTGTAGAGGGCTCTTGTATTGTCCGGATTGGCCTGAAGTGCCAGTCGCCAGTGGTCGATTGCATCCTTCTGTCTTCCCAGATCCTGCAGGTTTCGCCCTAGAATGTATTGTGCGTCAGAGTCGCCTGGATTTAGGGCCACAACCTTCTCCAGAATTGCTGTTGAGCGCCGGAGATGATGCGCCTGCCTTTCAATTTCCGCCAGGAGGTAAAGCGCCGGAGCATAATCGGACTTCAGGGCGCAGGCGGTCTCGAGCTCGTGCCGGGCTTCATCCAGTCGGCCCAGGGTTGAGAGTGCCCTCGCCTTGTTATAATGCGCTTCCGCATATCGAGGGTTCAACCGCGTTGCCGCTGAAAACTGATCGAGCGCTTCTTTAATCTGATGATTATCCGCCAGCGCAATACCCAGGTTGACGTGGGCCGATGCCGAATTCGGTTGCATTTGAATGACTTTTTGAAAAATCGGGATCGCCTCTCGCGTATGGCCTTCCTTCACGGTAGCCTCACCCAGGGCTGTATAGGCTGCGGTTAATTTCGGCGAAAGCTGAATGGCCTTCTGAAACAATGCTGAGGCCCGATAGTAATGGCCCTGGCTGGCCAGCACAATACCCCAGTTCATGAAAGCCTGCGCGTACTGCGGATTATTCTGGGTAGCCTGGCGGAAAAGGTTGATGGCTTCGCTGCCCTTTCCCTCACGGGTGTAAAGGACGCCAAGATTATTCTGAGCTTCGGCAAACTGCGGATCAATGTCGAGAGCGGTTTTGAATTCCTTTTCGGCTTTCTGGAGCTTGCCGTCGCTGAGATAAGAGAGGCCAAGATCGTTATGAGCCCGTGCAAGGTTGGGGTCCAGTTGCACGGCTTTAACGAGTTCGCGTTTCACACCCACGCGATCCCCCAATTCTGAAAGCGCCAGCGAGTAGTTATAGTGCCATTGCGCGTTGGTCGGATCGAGCGCGACGGCCTGCGCGTAGGCACGGGCGGCTTCACGATACTTCCCTGCTTTCAGATCGGCATTGCCCTGGTCATTGAGCAATCCGGCCTTCTCCTTCTTATCTTTTTCAACTTTCATTTGCTGAAAGGCTTGGAATTTCTCTCGCGCTGCCTGGGGATTCTTTTGCTTGGCAAGAAGCAATCCGAGTTCGTAGGTGGCTTCAGCGGAGTCAGGCTTGAGTTTTTTGGCTTCTTGAAGTTCGTGAATAGCTTTTTGCGTCTGTCCCAGACGGACAAGTGAGAAGCCCAGATTGTAGTGTGCATCATAGCTCCTGGGATCGAGCTCAACGGCGCGTTGAAGAACCTGCGCCGCCCTCTGAAACTGGCCAAGCTCTCGATATGCCTGGCCCAGCACATCGAAGCCTTCTGCATCGTGAGGTCTATCCTGGGTGTACTTGAGGGCGTGGGGAACTGCATCCTGTGCCCTGTCAATCATCAGGAGCGCCTTGGCCAGAGAAAGTCGCGCTTTTTCATTGGATGGATCGAGTTCAATCGCTCGTTTATATTCCTGGATAGCTTCCACAAATTGCTCATGGTGGGCATAGACCGTGGCAAGGTTAAAGTGAAGCTGTGCGGAATTCGGATCGAGAGTGATCAGTTTTTTGAAGACGTCGCTGGCTTTCTGGTACTGTCCGCTTTCCGAATACGCCACGCCCAAATCCGTCTGCATTTGAGAGGCGATGGGGGCGGGAGGGGAAAGAGCCAGCGCTTTTTGCAGGTGATAGATGGCGGCAGAGTATCGCTTTTGCTCCAGGTTGACTTCGGCTAAGTTGAGAGAAGCGTAGAAAAATCGGGGGTTGATTTGAACGGCAGTTTGGAACTCGCGCGCGGCATCGTCGAGTTGGCCGAGCCTTTCGAGCACCAGCCCGAGGCCGTTGTGTGCCTGGAAAGCTTCGGGTTTTTCCCCAATGACAGCGCGAAATTCGCGGGCAGCGTTGCTGAGATCGTTTTGTTCAACCAGAGCGAGCGCCAGGTTGTTATGCGCTTCCCACGAGGCCGGGTCCAGATGCAGAGCGGCGCGAAAAGCTGCAACGGCACAGTTCAATCGCTTCGACTGCCCGTAAATGGCGCCCAAGGCATTATATGCTCCGGCGGATGGCTCTCGAGCCACGACTCGCAGAAGCTCAAGCGCCGGCTTCGGCATGTTGCGGCCTGAGCGGCAGGGCTCGGGAATCGTCGTCAGCAAGCTTGCGGAGCTGAGGCGGTGGTGAGAAGCTTGAGGCGCCGTCGCTTGGCCGGGTGTCTTTGCAGAAACGTACGCCAGCGCGACCGCCGCTGCTCCCAGCCTCAGCACTGCCTGAAAAGCTCTTGCGCGGCAGGATAGGATTTCCTTCCAGCACATAGGGAAATTCTAGCACGCGGTTGAGCTGAATGACCGAGCCTCGGGGAGTGAAGAAAGTCATGGCACTTTGCTATTCATTATTCGGAGATCATCAGATATAACATCCTGTTTGTAGGCCAGACGCGATGCCCACGGAATTCAAAGTCGGCTGCTGCGGATTCCCTGTCGCTCGGGCTCGTTATTTCAAAATGTTCCCAGTGGTTGAGGTGCAACAAACCTTTTATCAGCCGCCTTCGTTAAGAACGCTTGAGCAGTGGAAATCTCAGGCTTCAGCCGGATTTGAGTTCACAATCAAAGCCTGGCAGGTCATCACTCATGAATCAAGCAGCCGCACTTACCGCCGTTTGCGCGAGCCGCTCAGCAGCCGTCAAATGAAAGAAGCGGGCGGATTTCGCGTGAACCCCACAGTCCTTGAGGCGTGGAAGCGGACTCTGGAGTGTGCACGTAGCCTTGGATCTCGCTGCATTCTCTTTCAGTGTCCGGCGCGGTTTGCACCTACTCCGGAGAACAAATCCAATTTGTGTGAATTCTTCCGAACCATCGGACGTCCCACTTGCTCCCCCGGTCTTGACCAGCCTCTAATATTTATCTGGGAGCCGCGCGGCGTCTGGAAGGCCGATGAAATCCGGGAACTGTGTGCGGAGTTAAACTTGATCCACAGTGTTGATCCTTTTCTCCAGGCGCCGGTCACAAGCGGGATGGGCTATTTTCGCTTACACGGAGGGAAAGATTACCGCTATCGTTATACCAGCGCTGATTTGAAGGAGTTGCGGCGGCGCGTTCAAGGTTATGAGCCTTGCTGTGTTCTGTTCAATAATATCGGGATGCTGGAAGATGCCCGGCGATTCAAAAGATTGGTTTTAGAAAGCTAGGGAAATTGTCAGGCTCACAGGCGGGCCTTCAACGGGGTCAGAGACCATCATGAGGCTTTCTCTTCTTACCGATCTTTATGAACTTACCATGGCAGCGGGTTATTTCGAGCATAAGATCGGAGCCCGCGCCACGTTTGAGCTTTTCGTCAGATCACTCCCTGCCGAGCGCGCCTTTCTTGTTGCCTGCGGAATCGAAGCCGCTTTGGACTATCTGGAAAATCTGCATTTCAGCCCCGAAGAAATTGATTTCCTTCGCCGGCAGCCTGCTTTCCGCTCCATTTCGGACGATTTTTTTGAGCACCTCCGGCATCTCCGCTTTACAGGGGATGTCGCAGCCATTCCGGAAGGAACGGTTGTCTTTGCCGAAGAGCCGCTGATGCAGATTACCGCGCCGATCCTTGAGGCGCAGATTGTTGAAACCTATCTGCTTTCGGTCATTAATTTTGAAACGCTCGTGGCTGCGAAGGCTGCACGGATCGTCTGTGCTGCAAAGGGCCGGCCGGTTCTGGAATTCGGGACTCGGCGTGCACAGGGGCCAGAGGCCGGCCTGCGCGCGGCGCGCGCGGCCTACATCGGGGGTTGTGTGGCGACCTCGAATGTCCTCGCCGGCTTCCTTTACGGAATCCCCCTGGCGGGCACGGCGGCGCATTCCTGGACGCAGGCATTCTCGACTGAGCGCGAGAGCTTTGAGGCGCTGCTGGATTCCTTTCCGGAGAGTGCCATCCTTCTGATTGATACTTATGACACGCTTTCCGCAGCCGAGCTCGCCGCAGGATTGGGACGAAAAATTCCCGGCGTGCGGCTGGATAGCGGGGATCTGCTCGAAAAGAGCCGACGGGTGCGTGGCATCCTGGATCGTCATGG
>Ga0070741_10006405_pt1 | contig 25309 bp, 29 predicted proteins | sample Coa_R1_4_FD_66440 | JGI IMG/M metagenome (GOLD analysis project Ga0070741, IMG submission 66440) | Surface soil microbial communities from Centralia Pennsylvania, which are recovering from an underground coalmine fire - Coalmine... | ecosystem: Environmental > Terrestrial > Soil > Unclassified ... | reverse complement strand
AGGACCAAGAAGCACGTCGCGCGCTGCCAGTCGCTCGAGCAGTTCTCGGGGACGCTGATGGTGCGCGTGGTGATCGCGCGCAGCGGCAACGTGCAGTCGGTGACCGTGCAGCCGCCGCTCGACAAGACGCTCACCGGGCAGTGCGTGCAGAAGGCGGTCAAGAACGCCGCCGAGTTTCCGCGCTTCAAAGGCGAGCAGACGCCGTCGGTGGAGCTGACGTACCCGTTCTTCTTTCGCGGCGACGGCGTGATGTAGCCGGGACGCGAAGCGGACCCGGCGATCCGCGCAGCTACGGCTCGCCGAGGTAGCGCAGCGCCTCGCGCTCGTCGGTGAACACGTGCGCGGCGCGATCGTCCTGCTTCGCCAGCCGCTGCACCTGGAGCTTGCCGGCCATGCTGCGCACCAGGATCGCCTGGCGCGAAAAGCCGGACAGCTTTTTTCGCCAGCGCTCGATCGCGCGCTCGAACTCGGGATCGTTGCGGCCGGGCGGACCCTGGCGCAGATCGAACAGCAGCTTGAGCCCGGTCTCGCGCGCCAGCGCCGGCTCCACCTCGCCGTAGATGCGCGCGATCGCCTCCAGCGACGGGAACGGCGCGGCGCTGCGGGTGAGCGTGACCAGGCCGCGCGCGCGATCGACGTCGACGGAGAAGTAGTCGTTGCGGAACGTCTCGGCCATGCGCGTTGGATGCGCTACGGCTTCTCGAGGTCGCGCAGGCGGCGGCGCAGGGTGCCGTTGCGCAGCGCCGCGAGGGCGACGGCGATCGAGAGCAGCATGATCAGGCCGAGGCCCGAGAGCGACAGCGCGGCCACGGTCGCGCGCTCGCCGTGCGCCACGCGCAATGGGCCGAAGTGATCGAGCGGCGGGGCGTTGTCGTCGGGCGGCGCGGCGGCGAACACCACGCTCACGTCGGCGGGCTGCAGCGTGGCCACCGCGCCGGCGACCAAGCGGCGCACGTCGGCCTCGCTCGCCGGCAAAGTGCCGCGCGCCTTGACCAGCACCGACGCCGTCGGGCGCCCGTGCGCGCCTGCGGTCGCCAGCGGATCGTCGGCGGGCAGCGCCAGGTGCACGCGCGCCGCGGTCACGCCCGGCATCGCCTCGAGCGTGCGCTCGAGCTCGGCCGCCATCGCCGCCGCGTAGCGCGCGCGCTCCTCGACGGCGCTCGGCAACAGCGACGAATCGCCGAACGTCTCGGCTAAACCTTTCTGCCCGCGGCGCGGCAGATCGTGCGCCTCGAGCAGCGTGAACGCGCGCGCGACGTCGGCGCGCGCCACCACGATCTTGTAGCCGCCCTGATCGTCGGCGACCTTGTCGGCCGGCAGCCCCGCCGTCTCCAGCAGCGCCGCCACCTGATTGGCCTGCCGCTCGTCGAGCCCGTGCTCCAGCTCGACGCCGCAACCCGCGGCGCACACCACCAGGCTCGCGATCAGCGCACGCACAAATTCGCATCATACGCCCGCTTTCGCAGCGCGCGCAAACTTGTCCCGCGCGAGAGGCCGCGCTTAAATAGCCGGTCCCGAGGACGCGTCCCTATATAAGGAGGATTCGATGCGCTCACGTTGGCTCCTGGTCGCCGCGCTGCTCGCGCCCGCCGCGCTCGTCGGTGGCAGCGCCGTCGCCGAAGGTCTGAAGAACCTGCAGGTGCTCCCGAAGACGACGACCAAGGACGAGATCAAGCAGATCATGAAGGCGCAGGCCAAGGCGCTCGACGTCGAGTGCGATCACTGCCACAACGTCCCCGACATGGCCTCCGACGACAATGCGAACAAGAAGATCGCGCGCGAGATGATGAAGATGACGTTCGAGATCAATCAGAAGTGGATCAAGCCGCTCAAGAACGCGGAGAAAAATCAGGTCACCTGCGGCACCTGCCATCGCGGCCATGAAGAGCCGCCCGCCTTCACCGGAAAATAGCTCAGCGGCGCGCGCGCCGTTTGCCGTCGGATGGCGGGAGCTGCTCGGGGGCGACGTCGGCGCGTTCGAGCGCGGACTTGAGCATCGCGATGGCGCGCGCGTGCAGGCGCGACGACCACGACTTCGACAGGCCGAGCGCCTGGCCCGCCTCGGCGAGCGAACGATCCTCGTAGTAGTAGAGCTCCAGCAGCCGGCGCTCTTTCTCCGGCAGCGCGCCGAGCGCGTCGCGGATCGCCCGGTTGCGCTCGCGCCGCTCGACGTGCTGCTGCGGGTGCGGGCCGGCGGCGTCGCCTCCGTCGCCCTGCGCGTCGAGCGAGGTCACGAAGATCGCCGCCACGCCGCCGAGCGCCTCGGCGAGGTAGCGCAGCTCGTCCTCGAGGTTGACCGCGCGCGGCGACGGATCGTCAGAGCCGAGCGACGCCGCGCCCGCCTCGCGATCGGCGAGATTTTGCAGGTACGCCGCCGCGCGCTCCTCGAAGCGCTGGCGCGCGTACTCCGAGCGCGGCAGCCAGCCCATGCCGCGCAGCCCGTCGAACATCGCGCCGCGCACGCGGTAGTACGCGAAGGTGGTGAACGACGTGCCGTGCCGCCCGTCGTAGCGCTCGGCCGCCTCGAGCAAACCCTGCATGCCGTACGCGACCAGGTCGTCGAACTCGATCTCGCGCGGCAGCTGCTCCTTGATCTTGGCTGCGATCGATCGGACGAAGGGCACGTTGGCGTCGACGAGGCGCTGGCGATCCTTGGCCGTCGTCCGCATGGGCGATCCAAATTATCACGTTCGCGCGGCGCGCGCGGCAGTAGTGCGTTTGCGACGGTGGTGATAAGATCGCCGGAGTAGCGGATGAGCCTGTCGAAGCTTCAAATTTTTCTCGCCGCCGCGGCGCTCGCCGGCGGCTGCGCCAAGCCGTTCGCCGAGGCGGTCGATCTCGGCGGCGGCGGCGGGCCCGACGACTTCGCCGTGCTGGTGCCGCACGATCTCGCCGGGCGCGACTTCTCGTCGAACGTGCCGTGCGATCTCGGCGCCGGCTGGAAGGTCTGCAACGGCATGTGCCTCGCGCCCACGCAGTGCTGCACCGGCAACGACTGCCCGTCGCCGCCGACCGGCCAGGCGCTGTGCATGCAAGGCGTCTGCGTGGTGAGCTGCAACGCCGGCTACCGCTCGTGCATGACCAACTGCATCCCCAACACCGCGTGCTGCACCAACACCGACTGCAACGCCGGGCCGCACGTCACCGCGACCACCTGCAACGTCGGGACGGGGCAGTGCCACATCGGCAGCTGCTTGAACGGCTACTACGATCTCGACGGCACGTTCCAGAACGGCTGCGAGTGCGCCGATCAAAACAAGGGCAAGACGTGCGGGAGCGCCACCGCGATCGGCGCGCTGCCGCAGGGCGCGACGCTGACCTCGACGGGAAATCTGCCCGGCCCGACGATCGAGAACTGGTTCAGCGTCAGCTTCACCGGCACCGCGCAGGCGTCGAACCCGAAGGTGGTGCTGTCGACCAACCCGGGCAACCAGTTCAAGCTCGACGTGTTCTCCGACTGCTCGCAGGGCATGGTGGCCGCGTGCAGCGAGCCGGGCCAATCGCCGCGCGGCATCACCACGTTCGAGATGAAGAACACGATGGGCGATCCGACCGGCAACGGCACCGGCTCGACGCCGTGGGTTTCGGCGTCGGGCACCTTCTACGTGCGCGTGTCGCGCAACGGCTCGAACGCCACGTGCGACACCTACGGCCTGACGTGGTCGGATTGATCGATCATACTTCGCGCAGGGCCATGGCCAAAGACTACGAGTGTCCGGCGTGCAAGAACCCCGTCGATCGCGCGGCGACGGTGTGCTCGAACCCGGTGTGCCGCGCCGAGCTGGCGTTCTGCTCGCACTGCCGCGACGTCACCACGTACACGCTCACCGAGAAGCGCGACGGGCGCTTCGAGCGCGACAAGTACAAGTGCGCGCGCTGCGAGCGGGTGGGCGTCAAGTGCATCACCTGGCTGGTCGGCGGCTACTGCAACGGGCTGGCGCGCGCCGGCGACGGCAAGCTGCGTGACAAGCCGCTGTGCGCGGCGTGCAACGATCGCGTCGGCGAAGTGGGGCGCTCGGTGATCGGCTGGTCGCTCATCGGCGCGGTCGGCGGCTTTCTGAAGCCGCGCCGCTGATCGATGGCGCTGCTCACGCCGCTCGACGAGCCGACGGCGCGCGCGCTCCTCGCCGAGTACGGGCTGGCGCTCGAGCGGCTCGAGGCGCTGCCGGCGCACGGCACGGTCAACTCCAACTTTCGCGTGCGCGCGTCGGGGCGCGACTGGTTCCTGCGCGTGAACGAGGGCAAGACCGACGACGACGTGGCGCGCGAGGCGGCGCTGATCGAGCGGCTGCGCTCGGGCGGGCTGCGCACGCCCGAGGTCAAAAAAAGCACGAACGGTCGTGCTTTTCTGCGGCTGGGCGAAAAGCCGGTGACGCTGTTCCCGTGGCTCGACGCGCGCGAGGCGTCGCCCCAGCCGAGCGATCCGTCGACGGTGCGCGTGGTCGGCCGCGCGCTCGCCGAGCTGCACCGCGCCGGCCGCGGCCTCGACGCCGCCGCGCTGCCGCGCGATCACTACACGCTCGACGAGCTGGAGCGCCGCCTGCGGCGTTTTGCCGCAGACGCGCGCCTGGCCGGGATCGCCCCGCGCCTGGCCGAGGAGCTCGCGCGCGCCCGCCGCCGCCCCGCGCTGCCGTCGGGCCTGGTGCACCAGGATCTGTTCCCCGACAACCTGCTCGTCGACGGCGCGGGCGAATTGGTGGCCATCCTCGATCTCGAGCAGGCGACGTTTGGCCCGTACGTCTACGACTTGGCGGTGGCGGTGAACGCGTGGTGCTGGGACGGCGAGCGCATCGTGCGCGCCGCCGCCGACGCGGTGCTCGACGCCTACCACGCGCTGCGCCCGCTCGAGCCCGCCGAGCGCGCCGCGTTTCCCGACGAGGCGCGCCGCGCCGCCGCGCGCTTCACCATCACCCGCATCACCGACGTCTTCCTCGCCGACGGCGTCGATCCCGAGCTGCGCGCGCGCAAGGACTTCGCCGAGTACGCGCGCCGCCTCGAATTCTGGAGCCGCGCGTGAGATGCTGGCGATCGTGCGTCTTGCGCTCGTCGCGTGCGTCGCGTTCGCCGGCTGCGGTTTTCGCGGCACCGCGCCGCCCGACGACGCCTCAGCGCCGCTCGATCTGACGACGGCCGGCGACGGCGCGAGCGCGGGCGATTTCGCCATGCCGATGGGCGGCAGCGGCCCCGGCCCGCTCGGCGCGCTGCCGACCGGCTACTGCTGCTCGGCGAGCGAGCAGTGCCGCAGCCGCCAGTGCATCAACCTCGGCTCGGGCCCGTACTACTGCGCCGACGTCTGCACCGACGCCACGCCGTGCTCCGGCTTCTCGACGCAGTACCAGTGCGACACCGCCATCGACACTTGCACGCCGGTCAACGATCCCTACACCTGCATCGACGGCGCGACGTATCAGCACGGCGGCAAACCGAACGGCGCCTGCTGCAGCGGCAAAATGCCGCAGTCGGGCGAGGAGTGTCTCGGCGGCCTCTGCCTGCAAACCGGCGACGCGTCCAACCCCTACTACTGCTCGCAAGGCTGCAACGACCTGACGCCGTGTCCGACGGGCTACACTTGCAAGCCGTTCGGCATCACCACGAAAAATCCCGGCCAGTGCTGGCTGACCGCGACGACGTACACCTGCCAGTGATCTATTTTTTGACGCGCGCGATGTAGTTGCGCAGCGTCTCGCGCTTGCTCTCGTCGAGCTCGACGTAGCGGATGCCCATGTCCATCGGCGGATCGCGGTTGGCCCACACCACCTCGCCGCGCAGCGCCAGCGACGTGCCCAGCTCGGGGAAGTTGATCACGAGGTCGACCATGGTGCCGATCTCCTCGATGCTCGGGCTGGAGATGCAGATGCCGCCGAGGGAGATGTTCTGGATGCGGTGATACAGCAGCACTTCGCTGCCGGTGTAATCGACGTACGCGCTGACTTCGTAGCGCGGAAACTCCCTCGTGCGCCGGTCCTCCTCCGACATACGAACCTCCTCGGCCGCTGATGCTTCCCCGCACGGTTTATACCACAGCCGCCGGGAAGTCGCGCCTTTGCGCCGAGCGTGGTATGCACCGGCCGAGGGAATAGCGCGGTCGAGCGCGCGTTGATCGACACGGAGGCAGGATGTCCCGGCTCATCGGAATGCTGGCGGTGATGGCGTCGGCCGCGCTTGGCGGCTGCGCACACTTTCAAACCATTCCCGGCACCAAGGTGGTCGATACCAAGGAGAACCGCGAGATCATCGACGTGTGCGAGCGCTATCGCCACGCGCTCGAGGAGCGCGACCCGGTGACGCTGCTGGCGCTGGCGCACCCGAACTACTACGAGGACTCGGGCACGCCCAAAGGCGACGACGATTATGGTTACGAAGGGCTCAAAGAGGTGCTGTCGCGCCGCCTCGCCGCGCTGCGCACGCTCCGCTACAACATCGAATATCGCAAAGTGGAGATCGAGGGGCACCACGCGCGCGTCGACATCCGCTACGACGCGTCGTTTCAGATCGCCACCGAGATGGGCGATCGCTGGGAGCGCAAGCAGAACGACAAGCGCATCGAGCTGGAGAACGACGGCCACCGCTGGCTGATCATCGCCGGCATGTAGCGCGCCGCGCGCCGCTCGCTCAGGGAAGCTGCGGGCGCCGCGTCGCCATGCTGATGAGGCCGAGCAACAGGCCCACGCCGCCGATCACCATCAAGATCAATCCCACCATCGGCAGATTCACGCCCGGGACGCGATAGTTCACCGCCCAATAGAGAATCGCGCCGATGGCAATCAGGAAGATGCTGCCGCCTGCGTACATGGCAACCAGCACACGCAAGAGCGGGGCCGCGTGATAGAAACGCCGGCGTGAAACCGCGCGGCAGCCGATGGCCCGTCGCCGCGGCCGCGCTCGTCACCGCGGCGGCGATCGCGATCGTCTGCGCGTATCGCGCGCGGCCGGGCGCGCTCGGCATGGCGGGGGCGGTCGCGTGCGCGCTCGCCGCGCTGGCGACGGTGCGGCTGCTCGCGCGCCGGCCGAGCGTCGGCCTCGCGCGCGGTTTGCGGATATTGCTTTACGGAGTGGTTTTTTATTTCGCCGGGATTTGTTTTCAGGAGTTCTCCGGCGAAGCCGTGGCGAGCTGGGGCGCGCTGGCGCTGGCGTTCGTGGCGGTGGCGCTCTCGACGGTGGGCGAGGGCGGCGCGCGCGCCCACGCGATCGCCACGCGCGTTTGTTTTGCATTGATCGCGATTGAATCGATATTGCAATCAATCGCGTGGATTCATCCGTCGCGATTGTGGGTTCAATACGGCAGCGACGCGGGGCAATACGTCGAGCGCATTCGGCCGAAGCGCGGGCAGACCGGCGCCGGCGGCGTGCCGTTCAACAGCTGGGGCGAATATGATTTCGAGCCGGCGCGCAAACGGCCGGGCGAGTGCCTGGTGGTCACCATCGGCGACTCGTTCTCCGTCGGCGGCGTGCCGCTGCCGTACCATTTCACGTCGGTGGCGGAGCGCGGCGTGCCCGGCTGCGCGATCTACAACGCCGGCGTCGCGCGAATCGGGCCGCGCGAATATCAATACCTCTTGAAAAAGGAGGCGCTCGCGCTCGATCCCGATTTGATCGTCGTGGATTTATTCTTGGGCAACGACATTGTCGACGATTACGGCTGCAATCCGTCGCCGCTGCGCTTCTGGCTCGATCGCGAGAACCTGCTCCTCTACACGGTTCCGCGCCGGCTGTTCGCGCCGCCGCCGGGCGCGGCGCAGGCGCCGATGCCGCCGCTCGACGACGCGGCGGCGCGCTGGCCGTGGCTGATCGATCCCACCCAAGAAGCGCCGACGCTCGCGCCCGACGCGTTTTACGAGATCGAAGATCGCCACGCGCGCGAGCTGTGCAGCGCCGAGGCGGAGCGCTACTACGGCGACTTCTTCCAGGCGCTCGACGAATTGATCGCCGCCGCCGGCAAGCCGCGCCTCGCGTTCATGCTGATCCCCGACGAGCTGCAAGTAGAGGACGAGGTGTGGACGCGGGTCGCGCGCGACACCGCGCCGCTCGCGCTCGAGCGCGATCGCCCGCAGCGCGTCGTCGGCGAATGGCTGGCGCGCCGCGGCCTGCCGGTGCTCGATCTGCTGCCGGTGTTGCGCGCCGCCGCGCCATTCTCCGACGGCAAAAAGCACTTTTATCTTTTGCGCGACACCCATTTCAACGCGCGCGGCAATCGAATCGCGGGCGAGGCGCTGGCGGGATTTTTGATAAAACGGCTGCGCCCATGAATAATGGGCAACATGAGGCGTCCAGCGGCTATGCGCAGACTGCTCGTCGGGCTGTTCGCGTTCGGGCTCTCCACTCCGGTCCTCGCCGAGACTCCGCAATACCCGTGGGCCAAACCGCCGGGCCCGATCGCCGGGCGCTTCAAGGTCAGCTGTGAAAACTCGCAAGGCATGGTCATCGAGTTTTCGCTGCAAGGCGACAAGAAGGCGATCGGCCGCGTGGCCTCGCTCGGCGCCGCCGCCAAGTACGGCTACAAAGAGGGCGAGGAGATCTTCAAGCTCGACGCCGACGACTACGGCGATTGGGTCGGCCAGCTCAAGTGGCGCAGCGTCGCCGGCATCGAGCGGTGGGACCCGATCCGCATGGTGGCGAGCGCCGACAAGCTCGACGCGACCATGACCACCGACGCCTGCTACCACAATATGCCGCGCGTTCGCTGATACGAATTATTTGCACTCGGGGCGCCGCCTCCTCGATGATGGCGGCATGGCCAACAAAGCGAAGCCGCCCGCCAAGAAAACGCCCGCCAAGAAAGCCGCGCCGAAAGCCAAGCCCGCCGTGAAGGCCAAGGCCGCGGCGAAACCGGCCGCCAAAGCGGCCGCCGCCAAGACGCCGGCGAAAGCCGAATCCTCGACGGGGAACGCCGAGCTCACCGCCGCGCGCGCCGAGCTCACCGCCGCGCGCGCCGAGGTCACCACCGCGCGCGCCGAGGTCGCTCGCGTGCGCGCCGAGCTGGAGGCCGCCCGCGCCGACGCCGCGCGCGCCGGCGGCGAGCTCACCGCCGCGCGCCGCAAGCTCGACGAGCACGCGCGCGGCGGCGACCAACAGCGCGCGCAGTCCGCCGAGGTCGAGAAGCTGCGCGGCGAGCTGGAGACCACGCGCGCCGATCGCGACCGCGAGGCGCAGAAGGCCAAGGCGCAGGCGGGCGAGCTCGAGCGGCTGCGCGCCGAGACGCTCAAGGGCGCCGTCGAGAGCTCGGCGCACGGGACGCGCATCAAGGATCTCGAGGGAGCGCTCGCCCGCGCGCGCGGCGAGCTGGACGCCGCGCGCCGCGAGCTGGGCTCGTACAAGCTGCGCTGCCCGAAGTGCGGCAAGAACTTCGTCGAGGAGATCTACGAGGGCATCACCATCGATCGCTGCAGCGGCTGCGACGCCATCTACTTCGACGCCGGCGAGGTCGATCAGCTCCTCGCGAAGGTGCAGGCGCACGGCGACAAGCCGCTCGAGGCGCAGGTCGCGGGCGTCGAGGTCAAGCCGGGCTTCTGGAGCGGGCTGTTCAAGCGCAAGCCCAAGGCGCCCGCGGGCGAAAATCCGCCGTCCGCGCAGTAATACTCCTCGTGAATATCGGGCGCCCGGCGGGCGTTCCATCCGTACGGGGAGATCATGCGAGCCATCGTGTTAGCCATCGCGCTGTTGTTCGGCGCCGCCGCCTCGGCGCAGCCGCGCGGCGCACATTCGATGAAAGGGTGGGAGCTGTATAGCTGGCGCGCCGACGGGCGCTGGTACTTCTCGCTGGTCGAGGGGACCAACCGCGAGAAGTCGCTCGAGGAGATCACCGGCGCCAAGATCGACGGCGTGGCGCAGCTCGAGCAGAAGCTGACGCTCTTGCAGGTCGGCGAAGAGATCGCGTGGGGCACCGGGTCGCACGTGCGCACCAAGCGCGGCGTGTTCGCGGCGCCGCCCGATCCGATCCGCGAGCGCATCCTCACCCGCTGCGCCAAGCTCGGCCTCAAGGTCGAGCCGCGTAATTAATCAATCGATTAATTAGCTCGCGGGGCGGGCGATGAGCTCGGCCAGCGCGCGCACCGTGAGCGGCGCCGAGCCCTCGGCCTTGTTGTCGACCATCACGAACAGCTCGCGGCCGTCGGCGACGCAGGCGTCGGCCAGGCGGCGCACGTCGGCGCGCATCTGCGGCTGCGGATCGCGCAGCGCATCGAACGGCTCGCACAGCGTCCGCCGCGACTCGTAGTCGGTGCCCGGCGGGTGCAGCAGCCGCGCGACCGCGAAGCGCGCGCCGAAGATCCCGTCGAGCGCCAGCTGCTCGCCGATCGGCGGCATCGCCGGATAGAAGCTGATCACGTGCGCGGCGCCGTGCGCGGCCAGCACCTCGAGGTAGCGCGGCGTCAGCAGCTCGCGGTTGCGCAGCTCGAACGCGTAGCGCAGCGCCGGCGCGTTGGCGTCGGGCTCACTCGGCAGCGCGCCGAGCAGGCGATCGACCAGGCGCGCGAACTGCGCCGGATCGCGGTGCGCCATGTCGGGCACCGGCGGCAGCTGGAAGATGAGCGGCCCGGCGTGCTCGGTGAACGCCTCGACGTAGGGCGCGACCACCTCGCGCGCCAGCGCCGGATCGAGGAAGCGGTGGTTGCGCAGGCCCGCGCGATCGCCGAGCCGCGGGTGATTGGGGAACGTGTGCGTGGTCAGCTCGCTCCACACCTTCGAGAGCGCGGGGAAGCCGGGCGGCAGCTCGCGCGCGAGGCGGCGCAGGTCGTCGGCCGACGGCGGGCGGTAGAAGGTGTGGTCCATCTCGACGGCGCCGAACAGCGGCCAGCGCGAGCACGCGCGCAGGCCGTGGCGCTGGAGCTGCGCCAGCGACGGGCGGCCGCGGTACACCAGGCCCGCCCAGCCGGGGAAGGTCCACGTGCAGCAGCCGAAGCGCACGCCCGCCGGCAGCCGCGCCGCCAGCGCGCGCGCCTCGTCGTCGACCACCGGCTCGACGGGCGCGGGCTCGGGGAAGAACGTCAGCTGGCTCATTTTTGAACGTGTTCAAATTTGTGGAAGACGACGCGGATCGGCGTCGCCTCGCCTGTGGGCGGCGGGGCGCGGCCGGTGGGCTCGCCGTAGACGCACAGGCCGTTCGCGTGCGGGCCGGGCGCGACCTCGAACCGCAGCACGTGGCGCGAGCCGGGCTTGAGCCGGGCGAACAGCGCGCGCGTCTCGCCGCCGGCGGCGACGGTGAGCGTCTCGACGCGGCCGGCGCCGTCGTCGGGGATCACGTCGAGCGCGCCGAGCGGCACGCCGTCGAGCAGCAGCGACACGCGCGAGCCGCCGTCGGGCGGCGCGCTGGTGCCGGGAAACTCGGACGACAGCCGCGCGGTGATGGTGAGCGCGCCCGGCGTGGCGTCGCCGGCGAGCGGCGGGACCTCGAGCTTCCACTCGAACCAGCCGTCGCCGGCGCCGTAGGCGTGGACGAGCGCGCCGCCGCCCCACGCGCCGACGCGCTCGAAGCGGCCGGTGTCGAAGCGCTCGGGCGCGAGCTCGAGCGCGGCGCCGGCGCCGGCGCCGGCGAACGCGCCGTCGAGCACGCGCGCGCGGCCGGGGCGGTGCACGGTCTTGTATGGATCGTAGAGCGGCCGCTCGCCGCGCGCGGCGCCGAGCAGCGGGTTGCGCTCCTCCGGCGGAGCGGCGCGCACCCGTGCGGCAATTCGCCGCAGCACCGCGCGCACGTCGTCGGTGTCGGGCCGATCGACGTAGATGCCGAAGTCGCGCGCCTGGCCCGCCCACGGCTGGTAGATCCACACCAGCGCCCCCTCGGCGCCGTCGCGAAACACGCGCCCGAGGAACTCATCGAACCACTCGGCGCGCGCGCGCCCGAGCCACGACGCCTCGCGCGTGTCGAAGCCGAACTCGCCGAAGACGATCGGCTTGTGGGCGACGTGATGCGCCAGCTGCACGCGATCGTCGATCAGCTTCTGCAGCTCTTCGAGCGACGGCACCGCGTCGGTGGTCTGCGGATAGAGGTGGCTGTCGCAATAGTCGACTTGCGGCAGGCGGCACACGGCGGCCCACTCGGCGCGCTCCTTGCGCGTGCCGTAGCCGAGCACGCCGGGCGTGATCAGGTGGTGCGCATCGCGCGCGCGGATGAAGTCGGCCATCTCGGCGATCCACTGAAGCCGCGCGCGCGCGCCGTCGTCGGTCTCGACCATCGACTCGTTCATCAGCTCCCAGGCGAAGATCGTCGGATCGTCGGCGTAGCGCACGCCGGTGACGGTGTTGGTGCGCTCGAGGATTTTTTGCAGGTGCGCGCGGTAGAAGGCGCGCGTCTTGTCGTCGGAGAAGAAGCGGTCGTGCGCGCCCCAGCCCTCGGTGGGCAGGCCGGCCCAGCGCAGGTACGCGGGCACGCCGCCGTAGTCGGCCCAGTGGTTGGCGAGCGTGATGATCAGCTTGAGCCCGCGCGCGCGCGCGGCGGCGAGCACGCGATCGAGCTGCTGCCACGCCGGCTCGATGTAGCCGTCGGGGCCGGCGCGGAACAGCTCGCGCTCGCGGCGCCAGCCGGCCTCGTCGGCGGCGCCTTCGCCGAGCGCCCACACGCGCGCGACCGTGAGGCCGTCGGAGCGCGCGGCGTCGAGCGTCGCCTGGTAGCGCTCGCGGTACGGCTCGCCGTGCAGCGGATCCATGTTGCAGCCGACGAACGCGAAGCGACGCTCGCCGATCTTGAAGCGCGTGCCGTCGGTGCGCACGAACTCGTCGGCCGCCGCGGCGCGGACGAGGACGAGCGTGCACAGGAGGGCGGCGAACCATCGCACGCCTCGAGTCTAGCAGCCGGGACGCCAAGCGGACCCGGATGTCCGCTCTTTCTACACGTCGGCGATGCGGAGGCGCGGGCCGGCGGTGAGCGTGACGACCGACGCGCTCCAGAGCTCGCCGTCGAGCGTGAAGGTGTCGGGCGACGCGAAGCGCACCTCGGCCGCGCGCGCCAGCCGATCGAAGTGCGGCTCGCCCGAGAGCGGCCGGCCGAGGCGCACCTTGTGGAGCTGAAGCGCCATCTGCGTAGTCGTCAGCTCCGACGCGATCAGGTGGAAGCGGCCCGGCTCGCGGCCCGCCTGCCACGCCACGCGCATGCCGATGCCGACGTCCTGCACCGTCGACGCGACCAGGAGGCGCGGCTGCTCGATGCCGCGCACCGGCGCGCCGTCGACGGAGAGCTGCATCGCCACCGGCGCGAACAGCCAGCTGGCGAAGCGGCCGGCGACGAACGACGACGCGATGGTGCGCGCGGCCAGCGCGATCGCCCAGCTCGGCCCGGGCACCGGCCCGCCGTAGTACGCCTCGAGGAAGCGCGCGCCCATGGCGGCGGCGAACAGGAAGCCGTACAGCGGCGGGCCGCCGTCGCGCGACACCGCGATCGTGTCCTGGCCGTGCGTCGGCAGCTCGCCGCCGCCGTCGAGGCGCGCGATCAGCCGCTTCAAGATCTGCTCGGAGCGGCCGCGCACGCGCAGGTTCTCGGCGATGGTGTTGACCGTGCCGCCGCGCAGGATGCACAGGCGCGGCAGCCGCTCGGCGCCGTACGCGCGCACCAGCTCGGTGACGGTGAGCAGGTTGGTGCCGTCGCCGCCGCAGGTCGCGACCAGATCGACGCCCTCGTCGACGAAGCGGCGCGCGGCGTGCGCCAGCTCCTCGGTCGAGTGGGTCTCGACCACCAGGCCGCGCGTGCCGACGAGCTGGTGCAGGCGCGCGCGCAGGCCCGGGCGGCGGCGCACGCCGAGCGCGTTCGGGTTCAAGATTACTCCGAGCATCGCGCGATCCAGTCGAGCGCTTCGAGGCGCTGGCCTTCGGGGGCGCCTTCGTCGAGCAGCCGCTGAAACGCCTCGTGCGCGTAGTAGCGGCGGCCGACGCGGCAGAGCGCGATGCCGCGCAGGCGCAGCGCCTCGCGGCGGAAGCGCGCGTCGGGCAGGCCGCGCTCGAGCGCGACGTCGAGCTCGCGCGCCGCGTCTTCGTGGCGGCCGCGCGCGGCGAGCTGGCGGCCGAGGAGATAGTGGAACAGCCCGCGCTCGGGCGCGTCGTGGACCAGCTCGCCGAGCGCCAGCAGATCGAGCGCGGCGTCGCGCGACGGCGCCGGCTGCACCAGGAAGTGGATCAGCGCGTCGGCGATCGGGCCGGGCGGCTCGGCGACGGCGAGCAGCTTGACGGTGGTGAGGCGCGCCTCGGACTCGTCGAGCGGCAGCGCCTGGGCGGCTGCGTAGTGGGCGCGCGCGGCGGCGAGGTCGCGGCGCTCGAGCGCCTGGTCGCCGAGCAGCACGTGCGCGCGGGCGCGCTGCGCCGGGCTCACCTTCGGGTGCGCGAGCAGGCGCGCGGCGGTGGCGGCGGCGTCGGCGGCGAGCGGCGGACCGCCGGCGGCTTGCACGTCCATGACCTCGACGAGGTTCTGCGGCTCGTCGGGATCGTCGGCGCACACCGCGCGCAGATCCGCTATAGCGGATGCGCGGTCGCCGGCGGCGGCGGCGCGGCGCGCGGCGTCTCGACGGAGCGCCAGCTCGTGCGCGCACACCTTGTGAAACACGCTCGGGCGCTGGAGCCGCTCGCGGGCCAGCTCGCGCTCGCGCGCATCCACCTTCACGCCGTCGATGAAGCGCGACCACTCGGCGCGCAGCGCGGCGAACGGGACGCCGTACGCCGCCTGCCACGCGTCGGGAGCGCCGCCCGCGCGGTACACCGCCTCGAGCGGCGCCGCGCCCGAGCGATCGATCAGGAAGCGGCAGAACGAGCCGGCGGCGGAGTAGGCGGTCGATCCGTTATAACGGAGGAAGTCGAGCGAGAACACGCCGTCGAGCGGCGGCTCGGTGCCGAGCGCGCGCGCCACCGCCACCGACTCGTGCGGCGTGAGCGGCGAGCCGGACCACGCCGCCGCGGTGGCCACGCCCTCGATCAGGCCGACGTTGAAGCGCAGGTCTCGACGGGCGGCGTGAAAGATCGGATCGCCGAACGCGCCGGCGAACACGTGCGCCAGCTCGTGCTTGAGCACCGGGTGGGGCCAGCCGTCGTTCTGGAGGTAGATCTCGCGGCGCCACGGCTTGGCGATCGACGTGTGCGCGGCGCCCATGAGCGACTGCTTCTGCGCCGTCGAGTCGAACAGGAACGAGTGCACGCGGCCGGCGGGCGTGACGCCGAACAGCGCGGCCAATTCGCTCCAGCGCTGCTCGTGATCGGCGGCGTAGAGCTCGATGTCCTTGGCGAACGGCCCCGCCGGCGAATAGTGCAGGACGAAGTGCTCGGTCTGCTTCTCGGCGCCGAGCGCGCGCGCCAGATCGTTCGCGTCGAGCTGGAAGCCGAGGCGCGCGCCGCTCGCGTGCAGGACGAGCGCAGCGGCGGAGAGCGCGAGCGCGGCCAGCGCGACGCCGAGCCGATCGCGCGCGGCCGAGAGGCGCAGGCGCAGCGAGTTGCCGTCGAGGAATAGCGCCGCGAGCGCCAGCGCGGCGGCCGCCGCGGTCAGGTGATAGACGCGCGCCCAGACGAGCGGGGCCGCGATCGCCACCTCCTCGTCGTAGAGCGTGCCGGGGAAATAGCCGCCGAAGGGATCGTAGGCGAAGATCGGCGGCGCCGCGTAGAAGCGCCACGCCGCCCACCCGAGCGACGCCAGCACGATCGCCAGCGCCGCCAGCGTCGCGAAGATGCGCCGCCGCGAGCGCAGGAGTCCCGCGCACACGCCCGCCGCCGCGCCGCACGCCGCCGACGGCAGCGGCAAAATGCCGTACCACAGGAGCCCGCCCGAGAAGTTGCAGTTGCGCACGCGCAGCGCGTTGAGCGTCACGCACGCGAGCGGCAGCGCCAGCATCGCCCACACCGTGAACGTGGTGCGCGCCCAGATCCCGGCGAGCGCGGCGAGCGGCCGGGCGTCCGCCCGCTCACCGTCTGCGCGCGACTGGTCGCGGCGCGTCCGCCACACCGCCTGCGCGCCGAGGTGCGCGCCCGCCACCGCCGCCGCGATCCCCACCACGAACGAGAACTCGAAGCCGAGCAGGTCGAACAGCGGCACCGCGCACAGGCCCGCGCCGACGGCGAGCAGCACGGCGGCCCAGATCCACGCGCGCCGCTCCCGGTAGGTTTTCCTCCACATTGACTAGCTCGCCCCCCTTCGCATACCGTGTCACGTACGCGCGCGCAATCGCCGCGTCGACGAGGCCGAGGTCGCCCCGCACATGAGCAACGATGACGATCGCCGTGAAAGCGCGCGGGTCCCGATCGAGCTGAAGGTCGAGTACAAGAAGCTCAACACCTTCTTTGCCGACTACACCAAGAACATCTGCAAGGGCGGAACGTTCATCCGCACGCGCAAGCCGCTCGACGTCGGCACGGTGTTCGTCTTCCAGCTGACGGTGCCGAAGCTGAAGGAGGCGATCGCCATCCGCGGCGAGGTCAAGTGGGTCAAGCGCGAGGGCGAGCCGTCGCCGCCGGGCGTGCCCGAGGACCACGAGCCGGGCATGGGCATCCGCTTCATCTACGACACGCCGCAGGAGCGCGCCGCGCTCGAAGGCGCCGTCGAGAAGATGATGATCGACAGCCTCGGGCAGCTCCTCTACTCGAAGCTGATGGGTAAAGACCGCGCCGGTCCATGAGCGCTTCTGAAGCGCCGCGCGCTTTCTGGCGGTACCTGCCGCCGAACGCGGTGACGGCGTCGAGCCTGGTGTTCGGCGTGATCGCCGTCGAGGTGGCGATCGCCGGGCGGCCGATCGAGGCCACGTGGTGGGGGCTCATCTGCCTGTTCACCGACAAGCTCGACGGTTTTCTCGCGGGCGCGCTGAAGGCGGGCTCGACGTTCGGGATGCAGCTCGACTCGCTGGCCGATCTGTCGTCGTTCGGCGTGGTGCCGGCGACCATTCTGTTCGCGTTCTTCTCGACGCGTCCGCAGCTCGGCTGGGCGACGGGCGGCGGCCTCCTCGCGTTGCGCGTGTTGTGTTGCGCCTGGGTGATCGCGGTGGGCGTGCGCCTGGCGCGCTTCAACGTCGCTGCGGCGCGCGGGCCGCACCAGCACTACACCGGCACGCCGTCGACGATGACCGCGGGCCTCGTGTTGACGCTGTTCCTCACCTGCCTCAAGTACGCCGACCCGCGCTGGAGCGCGCCCGAGACGCACGACTCGTGGCGCTGGCTCGGCCCGCTGCGCACCGACGCGCTGGTGCGCTGGGTGCCGCTGGCGATGGTCGCCGGCGCCGCCGGCATGCTCTCGCCGCTGCGCGTGCCGCGCCTCGGCCGCACGCGCCACCGCGCCACCGACGCGCTGCTGCTCGCCGCCGTGCTGTTCGGCTACGGCGTCGGCCTCGCGCGCCGGCTCCCCGAGTACCTGTTCCTCGGCGGCATGCTCTACGTCGTCCTGTGCGTCGCCTATCACCTGCGCACGCGCCACGCCTGACGCCCCGACGCCCGATGCCCGATCAGCGCCAGCCGTCGACGGTCGCCGCGATCCAGTCGCGGATGGTGTCGGTGCGCGCGTAGTACGCCTCGACGTGATCGGCCCCGGAGCCGTCGGTGCCGCACGACGTGGCGCCGGCGATCTTGCCGCCGCACAAGAGCGGCCCGCCCGAGTCGCCGTGATCGACGATGCCGCTCTTGTACTTCACCAGCACCGACGTGGCGTCGATCGCCTCGACGGTCTCGGTGGCGCGGCGCTTCTGCTCGACGGTGGTTTGCGTGCCGTCGTCGTGCATGCCGTAGCCGACGGCGCTGCACGTGGCGTTCTTCTTCGGCGGCTGCGCGGCGAACCCGAGCGGCTTGACGCCCGTGATCGGTTTGGCCAGCCGCAGGAGGCCGACGTCGAAGGTGGAGTTGGGGCAGCCGCCGCGCGACGAGTACGACGGGTGCGCGAGTTGCGCGCTCACCGCGTGCTTCGTCAACTTACCGATCGGCAGCGCGCCCACGTCGGTGGCCTGCGAGCCGGTGCCGGTGTAGAAGCCCGCCACCGGATCGCCGACGCAGTGGCCGGCGGTCATCACCACGTTGGGCGCGATCAGCGCGCCCGAGCAGAAGCCGCCGCCTTCGAACCACACCAGCCCGACGGCGGGATCGTTCGGGTCGCGTTTGCCGCCCTGGATCGGCTCCTCGGTGGCCGCGGGATCCTCCGCGCCGCCGCACGCGCCGAGCACAGCAAAAAGGAACAGGAACTTTTTCATGGGCACCTCCGCGGCGCGCGCATTTCACGTCGCGTGCCGCTCGGCCGCGCGTGAGATTTCGCCGTCTTGCCGCCGCGCCGCGCGCCGCTCGTCCGCGTGCCGGTCCACTTCGTCCGGCTGCCGGACGAGCTGATTAGCAACTAAACGGTTGCTTTATGCAGATGGCATGGCTATAGATAAAAGCAACCTGGAGGTTGCTAATGAGCAGCACCGATCGCATCGAGAAGAAGATCCTGTTGCGCGCCTCTCGCGCGCGGGTGTGGCGCGCGCTCTCCCATGCGCAGGAGTTCGGGCAGTGGTTCGGCGTGAAGCTCGAGGGCGAGTTCGCCGAGCGCGCCACCGTGCGCGGCCGGATCACGTACCCCGGCTACGAGCACCTGACGATGGAGCTCGCGGTCGAGCGCATGGATCCCGAGCGGCTGTTCTCGTATCGCTGGCATCCGTACGCGATCGATCCGAAGGTCGACTACTCGAGCGAGCCGACGACGCTGGTCGAGCTCCGGCTCGAGGACGCGCCGGGCGGGACGCTGCTCACCATCGTCGAGTCGGGCTTCGACGCGATTCCGCGCGGGCGGCGCGACGAGGCGTTCCGCATGAACGATCGCGGCTGGGGCGAGCAGACGGCGAACCTCGAGCGTCATGTCGCGGGCTAGCGGGCTCGGCGCGGCGGCACCGTTGTTCGCGGCGCTCGGCGATCCGACGCGGCTCAAGCTGGTGTCGCGGCTGTGCGCCGAGGGGCCGCTGTCGACGGTGCACCTGGGCGCGGGCTCGGGCATGACGCGGCAGGCGCTCGACAAGCACCTGGCGGCGCTCGCCCACGCGGGGCTGGTCGAAGGCACGCGCGGCCGCCCTCGCGTCTGGCAGCTCAAACCCCGCCGCCTCGACGACGCGCGCGCCTGGCTGGACCGAATCTCGCGCCAGTGGGATCTCGCCCTCGGCCGCTTGAAGTCCTTCGTCGAAGAGGACTAGCTGCGAATCGGCACGTAGCGGAGTGTAGCGCGCGGGCTGCGGCAATTTGCCGCTGCGCGCAGTTCCGCAGGGCGCGTCTGCGCGACCGAGGACTGTTTGAGCACGGCGGCAAATTGCCGCAGCCCGCGCGCGGAACGCAGCGCGTCCATTCGAGCAATCGATCGCTAGCGATTGGGCGTGAAGATCTCGATCGAGTCGGTAGGCGTACCGTCGGCGAGCAACCCGCCGGCGATGAGCACGTTGCCGGTGACGAGCAGCGCCGCGACGTGCCCGTGCCGCGGGTGCGCGAGCGAGATCGTCTCCTTGATGCCGAAGCTCTGCCCGTCGATCAGGTCGCACGTCCCGAGCGCCTTGCCGCTGGCGTCGACGCCGCCGCACAGGAGCACGTCGTTGCCGAGGAGCGTGGCGGTGTGGCCGTCGCGCGGCGACGACATCAGCGACGGCAGGAGGCCGATGGTCGGCGGCACCGTCGGCTGAATCAGAAAGCCGGAGGCGAGCGCGCCGGTGTCGTCGTGGCCGCCGGCGAACAGCACGCTGCCGTTCGGGAGCGTGGTGGCGGTGGTGCCGGTGCGGCTGGTGACGCCGGTGAGCGTGTACTGCGAGAACGACTGGCCGAGCAGGCGCTCGCAGTTGGGCGCCGTCGAGCCGGCGGGCAGGCCGCCGAACAGGATCGCGCCGGGGCCGTCGGGGAACGTCACCGCGGCGACGGCGTGGCCGAGGCGCGGCGCCACCATCGGGCCCATGGCGGCGAGGCGCGGCGCCGAGTCGGCGGTCACCTGCGCGGCGGTGCCGAGTGGCGCGCCGTTGCCGTCGGCGCCGCCGGTGATCAGCGTCGCGCCCGAGCCGAGCAGCGTGGCGTCGGCGCGCGAGCGCGCGTCGGTCATGTCGGCGGGCAGCGGCGCCCACAACCCGTTGCCGCTGCCGGCCGTCGGATCGAACAGCTCCACCGTCGCCGACGGCATGCCGAACGCGCCCGGCCCGACCGCCGACGAGCCGCCGAACACCGCCGCGGTCAATCCCGAGTTGAACATCCCCGCTGCGCCGGCGCGCGCCTCGCTCATGTCGGCCGTCTGGATCACGGTGTGCTCGCGCACGTCGTAGAGCGCGGTCGACTTGAGCGGATTGCCGGTGGCGTCGCGCCCGCCGGCCACCACCATGCCGAGCAGCGGCACCGCCGCCACCGCCATCTCGCTGCGCGCCGACGGCAGCGCGCCCGGCGCCGTGGAGAAGCGCCCCGGCCGCCCGATGAACACCGCGTACGCCGCGTCCGCCGCCACGAGCGACACCGGCGAGGTCTCGCCCCAGCCGAGCAGGTTGCCGCCGGCGTCGAGCGCCTCGACGATGATCGGCTCCACCGACGAGCCCGGCATCTGGTTCAGCTTGACGTCGAACATCCCGTTGGTGACCGGGAACGTCTGCACCGAGCCGCCGGTCACCGTCACCCGCACCTGCGCCGCGGCGCCGAACGGATCGTCCGTCGGCGAGGTGACGATGGTGAGCGTGATGGTCCCCGATTTTCCGCCGCAAGACGCGAGCGCGCAGGCGAGCGCGATCATTCCAAGCCGCTTCATGTCACTCCTTGCTTCGCGTGAGCTCACCCAATTCGCGGCTGCGGCGCGTGGCCGCCTCCACGGCGTTGATGAGGGTGGTGCGCAATCCGCCGGCCTCGAGCGTGTGCAGCCCGGCGATGGCGGTGCCGCCCGGCGAGGTGACCATGTCCTTGAGGCGCCCCGGGTGCTCGTTGGTCTCGAGCAAGAGCTTGGCCGAGCCGAGCACCGTCTGCGCCGCCAGCGCCTGCGCGTTATAGCGCGACAGGCCCATCTTCACGCCCGCGTCCGAGAGCGCCTCGATGATCAGAAAGACGTACGCGGGGCCGGAGCCGGACAGGCCGGTGACCGCGTCGAGCTGCTCCTCGTCGACGGTGATCGACATGCCGACGGCGTCGAAGATGTGGCGCGCGATCTCCAGATCCTCGTCGGTGGCGTGATCGCCGCCGGCGATCGCGGTGGCGCCCGCGCCGACGAGCGCCGGCGTGTTCGGCATGGTGCGCACCACGCGCGTGCGCTCCGGCAGCCGCTTGGCGATCGCCGCGATCGGCGTGCCGGCGGCGATCGAGATCACCAGCGCCGCGGGCTTGAGGTGCGGCGCGATCTCGTCGAGCACGTGCGGCAGGATCTGCGGCTTGACCGACAGCACCACGATCTCGGCGTGGTGCACGACGTCCTGGTTGTGCGTGGTGCCGTGAATCCCGTAGCGCTTCGCCAGCTCGGCGACGCGCTCGGCGCGCGGGCTCGAGCCCCAGATGTGCTTCGCTTCGACGAGCCCCGCGGCCGTGAGCCCCTTGATGAGCGCCTCGGCCATGTTGCCCATGCCGAGGAATCCGATGGTCTGCGAGAGCTTCATCGCGCGCGACTCTACCACGAGCTATCCTTTAGATCGTGCGCGTGCTGGGGGCGTTCGGCTGGAGCGTGGTCGCGCTGGCGACGGCGCTGTCGGCGCTCGCCGTGATCGCGCTCACGCGGCTGCCGTTGGTGCCGCCGCCGATGACGCCGCTCTCGGGCGGCTCGAGCGACTTCGTCGACTGGAACCACTACCGGGACACGCGCGACGATCGCGTGCTGGTGACGGTGGCCGCGTCCGACGGCGTGCTGGCGCTCGGCAACAGCGGCGCGTACCGGATCTCGCGCGATCTGCGGGTGCAGCGCTACGCGTGGCCCGGGGGCGTGCGCGTCGAGCAGGTGCGCTCGCTCGCGTGGAACCGCGGCACGCTGGCGGTGGCGTATGGCTTCGGCTTCTTCCGCGATCAGCAGGAGGGCGTGCTGGTGATCGCGCGCGACCGCGTGGCTCATTTTCCGCAGGCGCGCGAGTCGCACGTGACCGGGCTGCACGCGCGCGGCGGCGGGTTCACCGGGTTCCTCGTCGAGTACGAATTCGACCCGAGGACGTTCGACGCGGAGACGCGGCTCACCGCGGTCGACGTCGATCTCGACGGCGTGCGGCCGTCCGGTCCGCCGCGCGCGTTCGAGCTGCCCGGCCGCCCCGTCGATACGATCACCTGGATCGACGGCGTGCCGAAGGTGATCGTCGGCGAAAAATCGTGGACGCTCGAACCGCTCGACGGCGAGGCGCCGACCGAGGCGCTGCCGGGGCCGGTGTGGAGCGCCGGCGCCCTCGACACGCATTTCCGCGACGAGCACGGCCAGTTCCTCGACGAGCGCGGGCGCGCGCGGCCGATCGATCGGCCGAGGGATCGCGAGCCGCTGCGCTTCTGCGTCGAGGAGAATCAGCTCGCGCCGCTCGAGCTGCTGAGCCGAGACACGTCGGCGGAGGTGCGCTGCGGCGCGCGCTCGCTCGCCGTCGGTTGGCCGGCGTCGCGCATCGGGCGGCTCTGGGCGGGCGCGCTCGACGGTCCGCGCCACGACGTCGCGTCGTACACCTACGTCTCGTCCGAGCTGACCGCGCAGCCGATCGACGGCGCGTGGCTGCTCCTCGACGATCTGCGCTACCGCGGCGAAGGCGCGCTGGTCGGCGACGACGGCGCGCGCCTCGATCATCCGCCGGTCTCGACGGGGATGACGCACGCGAGGCATCCGTCGTGGTTCTGGCTGGCGCTGCTCGCGCTGCTGGTCGTCTTTCCCGCGGCGACGTCGATCGCGATCGCGGCCGCGTGGCTGCGCGCGCGTCGTTGGCGGCTGCCGCGCCGGGCGCACGCGGAGGTCGGCGTGCCGGGGATCTTCGCCGGCGTGCTGCACCGCGACCAGGCGGGCGAGGAGTCGGTGGCGATCGGCGCGCACGACGTGCGGCTCACGCCCGGCTACCGCCTGCTCGTGCGCTCACTCGACGACGGCGCGCCGGTTTTCGTGGTCGGCCGCGTCGAGGAGACCGCCGCCGGCGACGGCCCGTTCCGCGGCGCCGCCGAGCGCCGTTTCGTCCCCGACGGCCCGCGCTACGCCGTCGGCAGCGACCATTTCCTCTATGGCTCGCCGCTGCCCATGCCCGGCCGCGCGGCGCTGCGTTGGCTCCTGGCCGCGCACCTCGTCATCGGCGTGCTCGTGCTGATCCGCTTCGGCTTCGGCCCGCTCTTCTGGTGATCAGCCGAGGATCATGTCCTCGCGCTCGACCGTCCCCTCGGCGAAGCGCGAGAGCCGGCACTGCTCGAACACCTCGTGCTTCGCGCCGCCGGTGAGCCACTCCGCGTACAGCTTGCCGATCACCGGCGCCATCATGAAGCCGTGCCCGACGAACCCGCACGCCAGAAAAAATCCCGGCACGCCCGGCGGCTCGCCCAGGATCGCCTTGCCGTCGGGGCTGACGTCGTACGGCCCGGCCCACTGGCGCAGCACCTTGACCTCCGCCAGGCGCGGCACGAGCGCCACCAGCTCGCGCGCCAGCGTGGTGAGGAACTTCAGCCGCGAGCCGAGCTTGATCGAGCCGTCGTCGTGATCCTCGACGCTGATGCCGGTGACGATCTCTCCGCGCATCGACTGCGAGAAGTACAGACCCGACGACAGCACGCTCACCATCGGCGTCAGGAACGGCTTGAGCGGCTCGGTGGAGAGGATCTCGTGCCGGTGCGGCCGATTCGGCAATTCGACGCCGATCAGCCGAGCCGTTTCCGGCGACCACGCGCCCGCCGCGTTGATCACGCGCTTGGCGCGCACGTCGCCCTTCGACGTGCGCAGGAGAAAACCGCCGCCGCCGCGCTCGATCGACTCGACGTTGGTGAAGAGGTGCACCTCGACGCCGCGCTCGAGCGCCTGGTGCGCGTAGCCCCACAAGAACGGCCACGGGAAGAGCACGCCGTCTTTCGGGTTGTAGCAGGCGCACGCCACCTGGCGGATGTCGAGCTCGGGGACGATCGCGCGCGCCTCCTCGGCGGAGAGCATGCGCGTCGGCACGCCGAATTTATTTTGCAGCGCAACATTGCGCTCCATGCGCGCGCGCTCGCTCTCGTTGCGCGCCAGGAACAGGTAGCCGCCCTGGCGGAACCAGACGTTGACGCCGATCTCCTGCGCGAAGTGGCGGCACAGCTCGATCGACTCCTGCATCAGGCGGACGTTCATCTCCGTCGACCACTGCATGCGCACGCCGCCGCCGTTGCGCCCGCTCGCGCCTTGCGCCAGGTAGCCGCGCTCGAGCACCACCACGTCGGTGCAGCCGCGGCGCGCGAGCTGGTACGCGATGGCGAGGCCCATCACGCCGCCGCCGATGATGGCGATGTCGCAGGCGCGCTTGGGCGGGCCCGCGGTCGGCTTGAGCTCGCGCTTCACGACGCTTCCTCGTCGGCGCGGGCGAGCGCGCCGAGCGAGATCGGGCCGACCGGCGGGCGCGAGGTGAACGGCTCGGCGTGCTCGGCGCCGGCGCGCAGGCACAGAAGCGCGCACGCGAGCATGCACTCCTTGCCCTGGCACGGGCCGGTGCCGAGGCCGGTGTAGCGCTTGACCTCCTCGACCGAGCGGTAGCCGAGCGCGAGCGTGTGCTCGACGTCGGCGAGCGTCACGTCTTCGCAGCGGCACACGATCGTCTTCGCCGCCACTAGAACGACCTCGCGATCGCGTCGCCGGTGCGCGCGCCCGCTTCGGCGGCGGCGCGCGGGCCGAGGTAGCCGGCGACGTCGCCCGAGACCCAGACGTTCGGCGCGGCCGTCGAGCCGTCGTCGCGCGCCACGCACGCGAAGCCGCCCGCGTCGGGACGCAGCACCACCTCGACGCCGTGCTGGCGCGGCAGCTCGGACGCGGGCGCGGGCGGCGCGGCGACGGCGACCAGATCGCACTTGAGCTTGCGCGTGCGATCGCCGTCGCGGACTTCCAGCCAGCGCACCCACGAGTGGCCGTGCGCCGCGACCAGCTCGGTCTTGCCGTCGAGGAGCGTGACCTCGGCGCCGGTCTCGGTCAGCGCGCGCTGCAAGCTTACAGCGTAAGGCGAGTCGCCGACGACGATCGGCCGCTCGGCCGGCTTGACGCCGAAGCGCGCCAGCAATCGCCCGACCGCGCGCGCCGAGAAGACGCCGGGGCGATCGTTGTTGGCGAATAGGAGATTCTGATCGTAGCCGCCGGTGGCGTAGACGTAGCGATCCGCGGTGAGCTTGAGGAGCCCGTCGGGCGTGGTGACGGCGAGCAGGCCGGGCGGCTGGCCGTCGCGCGGCGCGTCCTCGGGGTACCAGGCGATCGCCGTCGAGAGCGCGCGCACCTCGGCGCCGGCCGCGCGCGCCTCGG